>AZIK01010164.1_pt1 | contig 21876 bp, 19 predicted proteins | sample 359131 | NCBI WGS metagenome assembly AZIK01 (sample SAMN02429715, study PRJNA222663) | marine sediment metagenome | biome: Sediment sample; isolation source: enrichment culture of sample MGS-ANC(AMM) from oil contaminated site at the... | place: Italy: Ancona | collected 2012-02-14 | depth 6 m m | reverse complement strand
CACTCCCCACAATATCAGGCTTGATGCCCGCCTCGGCCAGTGCGCGGATCACACCGATGTGGCACCAGCCACGGGCCCCTCCGCTGCCAAGTGCCAGACCAATCTTGCGTTTCATTCCGCGTCCCCCCTGTTCGCCCGGTAGTAAAGCACAGGAACAATCACAATCGTGAGCGCCGAGGAAACTACCGTTCCGAAGATCATGCTGATCGCAAGCCCGCCGAACACCGGATCGCTCAGCATGATGGCCGACCCAAGCACCACGGCAAGCGTCGTCAGCAGGATCGGGCGGGCGCGGATGATTCCGGCCTGACAGGTGGCTTCCTGAAGGGTCATGCCCTGGCTTTGGTTTTCGCGGATGAAATCAATGATCAGCAGCGAACTTCGGATCGCGACGCCTGCAAGGGCGACAACCCCGACCATGGATGTCGACGAATAATCCGCACCCATGATCCAGTGGCCGGGAAATATTCCGATCATCCCCAATGGCACCGATGACATCGCCACAAACGGGATCATGAACGAACCATAATACCCAACCAACAGCAGGAAAACGATGACCAGCGCCAGACCAAGGATCATGATCATATCGCGGTATGAATCCAGCATCAGGCGCATTTCACCGCTCCACAACAGTTTGTATTCCCCGATTGTTTCGGGGACGGCTTCGAAAAGCGTCAGGTTGCCGGTCTCAAGGACAATACCGTCGCCAAAATCCTTCCCGTTCAGTCGGTTTTCCAGATCCGCGATCGCATAGATATGAGACGATTTTGAAAGCTCGCCGCCGACGAAAGTCATGCGCTCGTTATCTTTGTGCAGGATTGGCCGATCGCGCAGTCCAGGCGAGACGCGGACCAGTTCGGCCAGCGAAATCAGCCGCCCGGCAGAGTTTTCAACCAGCGCCGTATCCAGTTTTGCGGGATCCAGTTTTTGGGCGTAGGGCACCCGTACCCGGATCGGAACAATTTGTTTTTCATTCTCGGGGTGGATCCGGCCGATAATCTCACCCTCATACAGAACATGAAGGACAGCGGCGATCTGTGCTGTACTGACCCCCGAAAGCGCGGCCTTTTCGCGATCCACGACGATCTGGTATTCGACAACATCATCCGGTTGGCTTTCACTGATATCGACCATGTCGTAGGTGTCATCAAATGCCTGCGCCACCTCTTGCGATAGCTGCCTGAGCACATCCAGATCAGTGCCGTATATTTCTGCCAGGACGGTGGCACGCATGGCCGGACCTGGCGGATCTTCGACCATTTGCACGGTAGTGCCGGGATAATTCGCGGCAATGGCCACAATTTCCGGGCGCAATCTGCGCACCAGGTCGATCGAGGTCGTGTCGCGGTGATGTTTGTCAACCAGGTTGACCCGAATCTCGCCGATATTCTGGCCGACCCGGTCACCTGATCCACGCAGCAAGGCGTTGAAGTCGATCACACCGGACTGGCCCACCCAGCTTTGGGTATTGATCACCAGCGGATTGCGGATCAACAACGCGTTGACCTCGTGCACCAGGGCGTCGGTGATTTCCACTGGCGTCGCGTCCGCTGTTTGCAGGGAAATGTTGAACGTGTTCTTGTCGTCCTTTGGCAGGAAACCCAAGGCGACACCAAAGGGCGATTGTGGCCCCGCAACCCCTTCGGGACGGACGAACTGCCACGATGGCTGCAGCACCGTCAGAAACAAGGTCAGCAGAGTCACGCCGAATATTGACCAGCGCACGGTTCCCCGTGAGATCGCCAGAATGATCAATTTGCGGTAGCTCCGCTCAAGCAGACCGGGCGACCCTTGGGTGTGGTCATGACTGTCATCACCACGGTGCATCCACCGATAGGCCGCCCAAGGTGTCACCGTATAGGCCAGAAACAACGATGCCGCCATCGCCACGGGGACGTTAAAGGCGACCGGAAAAAAATACTGCCCCGGCATCCCGGTGGCCAGTATCAACGAACCAAAGACAACCATGACCGTCGCCGTTGCCAGATTGGCGGCACCGCCAACTTCTGCGCAGGCACGGATGATGATTTCTTTTTTGGTGCCTTTTTCGCCGTTGTTGAAACGGCGGTGGATGTTCTCGATCACCACAATGGCGTCATCCACCAGCAGCCCAAGCGACAGTATGAGCGCAAACAGGCTGACCCGGTTGATGGTGACACCCGCCAGATAATCCACCACCAGCGTTACCAGCATCACCAGCGGCACCGCCAACACCACGATACCGGCCTCTTTCCGACCCAGAAACACGATCAGGATCAGCAACACCGTCGAGATCGCGATGCCCAGATGTTCGATCAAGACATTGACGGCGGCATTGGCCTTTTTCCCGTCATCGCGGGTGACGACAAGTTCAACACCCTCGGGCAAAAGCTCGGCGCTCATCCGGTCAACCCGTGCCAAAACATCCTTGGCCATGAAGACCGAGTTTGCCCCCTTTTTCTTGGCAACCGCCAGAGTGACCGCTGACATCCCCTGCGCGTCGGTTTCGGAAAAACGAGGGTCAGCAGCGCCGAAATTGAACCGGCTGGTTTGCAGGCGATCGCGGGGCGGGCCATCGACGATTTCAGCGATGTCGCCCAGATAGATCGGCCTGCCCTGATGCTGGCCGACGACAAGGCCGCGCACATCATCTGCATCCTTGAAGAAGCCTTCCAGAAATACCGAGCGGACATTGCCGCCCTGAACCGTGCCGCCGAGCGGGATTGCGATGTTGTTTCCGGCCAGCGTATCGCGGATGCGCGACAGCGGCAGGCCAAATGCCGCAAGGCGTTCAGGGTCAAGATCAATGCGGATTTCGCGGTCCTGGCCGCCCTTCACGGTGATCAACGAAACGCTTGGAAGACTGTGCAGCCTTTCCGCCATCCGGTCAGCCATGCGTTTCAGGGCGTAATCATTATAGCGGTCCGAGGCCAGCGTGACGGTGACAACAGGCATATCGTCCACATCCAGCGCCTTGATCAGCGGTGTGCTGGCGCCGGCGGGCAACCGGTCTAGGTTGCTTAAAATCCGGTCATACAGCTTGACCAGGCTTTCCTCTTTGTTTTCACCGGCATCAAATTCAACACCGACGATTCCGACGGAATTCATCGCGATTGCCTGAGTGTGATTGACGCCGACGATTTCGCTTACGATCCCCTCAAGCGGGGTGACGATCAGATTTTCCACCTCCAGGCTGGAGGCCCCGGGCAATTGCACCGTGATCTGGGCCGCAGGCACTGTGATCTGCGGATTTTCTTCGCGCGGTGTCAGATAGATGGCGACCGCGCCGAATATGGCGATTGCCAGCATTGCCAGGACCGTCAGCTTTGAGGTGACGAACATTTCTGACAGGCGCCAGGCGATGTTACGTGGTTGCTCACTCATCCGACGGGTCCTTCGGAACAAACGCGATCTTGTCGCCATCGCGCACCCGGGTGTCGTCGCGTGCCAGAATTGTCTCGGTGCCATCAAGGCCAGCGCTGACTTCTATCGTATCGGGAAACACACGCCCTGTGCGCAACCAGCGAAATCTGGCAGTATTGTTGTCGCCATCAACGACAAAAACTCCGGTCAGGCCGCCGCGCTCCAATATCGCATCGCCCGGAACCATCACGACGGCGTCCGTTCCGATGATGAAATGCGCCCGGCCAAACATTCCGGGAAAGACCTCTAGCCCGGAAGGCAGGGCAATCTCGACATCGTAGCGCCGTGTCACCGGATCGCCCGAGGGGATGACCCGCAGAATCTCTCCGGTGATGTCCGACCCGTCAAGAGCGTCGATTTCCACCCTCAGGGGATCAGAGACCCGCACGTTCCCAATGCGACTTTCTGAAACCGAGGTTTTGAACAGAAGCCGGGTACGCGATTCTATGGTCAGGATCGGAACGCCGGGCGTGGCCAGATCGCCGACCTGTTTTTGCCGCGCAACGACAATCCCGTCGATCGGACTGGAAATGCTGGTATATCTCCGCCCTGCTAGCGCGGTCTCCAGCGCGGCCCGCGCTTCGGCCAGAACCGAGCGCGCCACATCACGGGCGACAATTGCCTTGCGCACAGCCTCGTTTGAAACTGCACCCTTCTCCAGCAGGTTTTCGAGCCTGACAACATCCTGCTCGGCATCTTGCAAGGCTGTTTCGGCAGAACTGAGAGCGGCCTGCGCGCGGTTGATTGCACCGTCTATATCGGTTGGGTCGATTTCGACAAGGATATCCCCAGTTGAAATCACGTCGCCCTCGTGGAACGAAATACGCTGAATGTACCCTGTGGTTCGCGATGAAACCTCGATACGTTCCTCTGAAATAATGCTTCCGGGGGTGCTGTAAAGCCGGTCGGTTTGTTCGATGCGGGCTTGTGTGACCGGCAATTCCAGGCTGCGCGGGGCAGGGGGCTGGTGCGCGTCAGGGTCTTCTTTGCAACCCGCCAGTGCCAGCAGGCAAAGCCCGATCAGGCCGCCGCGTATGATGTGGTGTCTCATGAATGGTATTCCTGGGGTCTTGGTTGAAGGGGGAGCCCGTAAAGAACCAACTGCTTGGCGTGTTCGGCAAAAGCCAGAATACGTTCATTGTTGGTGCGCTGACCGGTCAGGCCCTCGATGATCGGGGAAAGCTCGGCGAACCCGAGAACAAGTGAAAAAATCGACACCGCAGACAGGTTGGCATCCTGATCCGGCGCCAGACGGTGTATCAGGCTCTCTATTTCCCTGAATGGTGCGGCAATCACGTCTTCGGTCAGCGTGCGCATCCGCGCATCATTATCGGCCAGAAGTTCCAATTGCAGCAGGCGTGTCATGGTCCGGTTCTCTGAGAACATGCGCGTAAGCCACACGATCAACCGCTCTAGCGCAGCCTCGGGCGCGTCACTTCCTTTTACAAGATCAGTCATCGCGGTTGCCGTGCCAGAGAAGACATGGTTGAGGGTCGCAACATAGATCGCGTCCTTGTCTGCGAAATGATGGTAAAGTGCGGCCGGTGTTGTGTGCACCTCACGCGCCAGATCCCGCAGGGAAACAGCGGCATAGCCATGCTCGGCAAAAAGGTTGGCGGCTGCCGTCAGGATTGCGGTCTTGCGCTCGGACAACGGCTGTTCATTTTTGGCAGAGTTGTTCATGGGGTCGGGTCCTTACTAAACGTTCGTTAAGACCCATATTGCGTCGAACCGCCGCCGTCAAGAAGGTGCATCAAACAGAAGCGAAATTGCGGTGGGGGTTCTTTCCAGCCGGTGGTCATGATCAGCCGGTGCGAAGACTGCCCTGAAAGCCGTCCAACAAAAGGGGATAGCTCACAATTTTGGGTTTTCCGCTCGCGCCCCGGCGCGGCGATCCACGTCCTTGATTGCAGCCGTGACTTTGTCATTCCATTGGGTCAATTCTTGACTTCGTAATCCGTTTGGCACGCGAATTGGGTCACCGACCGCTAACGAGACCCGGGACCCCCAAAACGGTATTTCGCGCGCGTCCCAGCGTCTTTTCATCACCCATTTTCTGTCGCAAGCCGTTGAAATAGGGACGATCAAATGGCCAAAATTCGACGCCAACTTGATCGCGCCCGGCTTGGCCTGATGGTTGGGGCCAAGCGGCCCATCAACAGCGAAGGCCCCAAGCTTGGCTGATTTGATGGTCTTGCGAAAGTGACGGTATGCGTTTCCTTGTCCTCCGGAGGGAATCAGGGACGGCTTGTAACCAAGCCACTTGCAAATTTGAGAGATGACTTCTCCGCGAAAGGAATCACTGGTGAGAATTGCAATATCGTGCCCTTCCAGCATGGCGATGAGAGGGATAAATTTCCCATGCCATGTTACTAGAATTACGCTTTCGCCGTTATCCAACAGGTCATCAAGACGACCGATATCTTCAACATCCCATTGCCAGGATTGGCTCCATTTCTTGTAGCCAAACGAAATGAGTGACCCAATCAGGGGGGCGATAAACCTTTGTGAAAAACCTGTGGGTGACATCGCTATGTGCGCCCCATTTGCAGGGAGATTCCCTTGCGAAGCCAGCTAAGACGCCTATTCATCCGGTGGCCATTGCCCTGATCAAAGAGCGCCCCTTGGGTTGAAGGGTTGGTGGGAAAAGCGAGAAGCTACAATATTTTTCATTTTTTGGGCATGAGAGGTGGTGCGTTTTTGCTGACCGGGACATATAACTACCAGTCCTTTCGAGCGGTCGTTAAGGTGGCCTAAGTAGTTCGCCAAACAGTGTCAAGCAGGCATGGATCTTAGTAGCTTAGCCAAATAAGGACTCGCGAAAGATGAGGCAACGAACGTGAAGGAAAAAACTGTAGGAAGCGCGCGGAAAGTGTGCCATGTCTGCGCTGAGAGAGGGGCGTCAGCGGATGTTACCAATACGCTGGCTGGGCGCCTTCTGGGCCAATATGGTCTAAAGCAGGTTAATGAAACAGTGTTTGCGGCCTCACCGCCAGCCAAGGGCTTCGCGGGGACCTTGATAGATACCTATTGCGGGCTGGTGGAGTATAAAGATGCCGATTGTTGGGCTGGGACGATGCTTTGCAAGTCCGAACCGAAGCCACAATTTGCCAGCCGGGCGTCATGAGCACGCGCTCTTTGATCCGGCTGGCCTCGGCGGTGCTGTTTGTCGGGCTGACGCTTGCCGGCTTAGCCACAATCCAGGTGTTTTCCGGCGGCGCGGTCCCAGAAATTGACCTGCGGCTTTTCGACTTTAAGGCTTTGCTGGCGATTTTTTCGCTACTCGTCTTCTATTTCGCATCCGACGGGCTGAGACTGTATTTCATCCTTCGCACAGTGGGTGAACGAGTGTCGCTGAGGGACATCACCCCCTTGGTATTCATCAACTTTTTCTTCTCAAACATCACGCCTATGGCAACGGGTGGCGGGTTCGCTCAGGTATTGTATCTGCAAAGAATTGGCGTCTCGATCGGTTCCGCAGCTGCGGCGACCTCGATCAGAACTATTCTTGCTATGCTGGTGATCTTTACGGCCGCGCCGACGTTTCAGCTGCTATTCGCAGGCGAGCGTTCGCCAAACCATTTTTCCGACAAGATCACTCAATCGCTATCGGTGGTAATCGCCCTCTATCTGATCGGTTTTCTAATCATCCTTTTCCAGCCTACGCGGGTTGCGGCTCTCATCAAGCTGGCGCTACGGGGGCTCTCTTGGCTTGGCCTGATTGGGGACGAGCGCCGAGAACGGTGGAGCGCCCTTGTCGGGGACGCGACAACCGGGTTTTCCAACGGGTTCCGGGTATTTTTGACCGGACAGCGCATTTATTTCGCCCTGTCTATTCTGTTTTCGGTTTTCTTCCTTCTTGCGTTGTTCTCGTTTCCTGCCTTGCTGATGGCATTGCTTGATTACGATGTCGATTGGTTGGCAGTTATCGGGACACTTTCAGTTGTCACCTTTCTGATGTATTTCGCGCCAAGCCCAGGAGGGGCCGGGTTTTCCGAACTTGCCTTTGCAGGGCTGATGGCCGGTCAGATCGCACCAGAGCATCTCGTGCTCATCGTCTTGGCATGGCGTGTATTGACGACCTATCTGGGTGTCGCAATTGGGGCGCTAGTCACGCTGAATGCCGTCAAGACAGAGGTCCTTCGTAAATGAGAAATACATGGCTTCTTTCTCTCGCCTTTTACTTCATTCTTTTGATAATGATCGCTCTTCTGGGGTACCGGGGGTATCTTTTCTTCAGTGCGCCTGAGACGGATGCGCTTCATGCGGATCAGGTCGCGCGCATAGAAACCGCCACTCAGGGCCGAGCGGCGGTCCATTTTGCGGTGATCGGCGAAGCGAATAATTCCATTGGAGTTTTCGAAAAACAAGCCATCGAAGATATCAATGCCTCGGGTGTCGACTTCGTCGTGTCGGCTGGCAATGCCGTCAGGCGGGGAGGAGAAGATAATTACCGCTCTCTGCTCGGCTCTCTTTCGCGGTTGAGCCAGCCTTTTCTTATGACATTTGGCAGTAACGAGCGCACCGAGTTCGGAAGCAGCCGATTCTATCAGCGGTTCGGGCCACATTTCTACACGGTGACCCCGGGTAATATCCGGCTCGTGTTTCTTGATGGGACCGGACGCAGTTCCGCCAGTTGGCAGGAGCGATGGTTAACCAATTTACTTGAAGGTGAACCGGACCAGTTGGTCATTGTCTTTCTCGGTCAACCGCTGGTGGACCCATTGGGCGATCTGCTGTTCGAAGCAGAACGGGGCATCTGGTCCGCCCCCGAAGATCAATCCCGGATGCTCGGGCTTCTCAAAGGGCTGGATGTCGATGCTGTTATTTCAGCCGGGGCTTCGGTTTATTCCGACCAGACGGTCGATGGCATTCGCCATATCACCACTGGCGGTGGAGGTGGGCTGATTTTGAACAACGAGGATAGTTTTTATCACTATCTCGACGTCACCACAGACGGGCACGATCTTTCTGTGGATGTCGTGCACATTAAAACTGCCCCCACTCTTTTGATGCGCTGGATCGAAAGCCTGTGGGCGTTTATCTATTCTCTGCTCTATGTCAGTTTCCTGAATTTCCTGCTGATCCTGTCCGCTTTTGCACTAATCGGAATTCACCTGTTTAATAGGCTCTTTCGAGATCGCGACTATTACCCATCCTACGATGCCCCCCCGCTGTCGCATTTGGGCCGACCCCTGCGCGTTGTGATGGTTACCAATAACTATTTCCCATTTGTCGGTGGTGTTCCTATTTCTCTCGATCGATTAAAACGCGGACTCGAAATGCATGGCCATCAGGTCATGGTAGTCTGCCCCAGCTACGGTTCAGACGATGCGCCCGATCCGACCGTCGAGCGGGTGCCCGTGCTGTTGCGGACACGTGGCTGGCTTCTCATCGCTAACCCGTTCTTAAGACGAACGCGGCGCAGGATCGAGGCGTTCAACCCCGACATCATCCATGTGCATCATCCGTTCTGGCTTGGCACACTTGGGCGGCTCATGGCCCGGCGTCTGAAGGTCCCTGTAATTTACACCTACCACACGCGCCTTGAACACTACGCGCATCAAATTCCGGTGCCGGGGCGGTTGTTTCGCAATGTCATCGCCCATTGGCTGGTCCGCCGCTTTGCCAACAAGTGCGACGCGGTGATCGTGCCTACGCCAGTTGCGCGCGACTATATGCGGCTGATCGGCGTGGACCGCCCCGTCCATGTGCAGCCGACCGGGATTGATCTTGAGAAATTCGAAGCCCCGGATGCGAAGCGCCTATCGGACCTGCGCCAAGAGGTTAACCCGGACGGGCGGCTTGTGTTTGTCACCGTTTCTCGGTTGTCGCCGGAAAAGAATATAGACTTCCTCATCGCGGCCATGGCGCGCTTGAAACAACGCAGTTCCAAACCGTTCCGCTTTCTCATTCTGGGCGAGGGTGAGGAACGCCAGCACCTCACTGAACTCGTTAAGGCGCAACGGCTTGACGGCGATGTCACGTTCCTGGGAAATGTCGATGCCTCGATTGTGCCGGACTATCTGGCGGTTTCGGATGTCTTTGTGTTTGCTTCGCGTTCCGAGACGCAGGGCATGGTCGTGCTCGAAGCCATGGCCACCGGTCTACCCGTTGTTGCCGTCGATTCCAGCGGCGTGGATGCTTTTGTCGCAAACGGCACGACAGGCTTTAGAACGCCTGAGGATACCGTGTTGTGGTTGAGCGCGCTCGAAACACTGATCGGTGATCCAGATTTACGGCAGCGGTTTGGACAAAGCGCGAAAGCTGTTACGCAAGAGCACTCGACCGAAAGGTTTGCCGCATCTGTCGCATTTCTCTATGAAGGGCTTGTTCAAACTGCTCAGTCGTAACTAAAGCTTGGTGCAGACCACTTCAAAATTTGCGACGGGCGTTCTTTCCAACCAAAACTCTTGAAACGCCTGTTAGGGATAGTGATGAAACCACCTGACTCTCAGTTCGATCATTGCTTTGGTGTGATGGGGCAATCGCCGCTATTCGCGCAATTGGACAATAACACGCGCGCTGACATTCTGCTTTTGTTTTCCTATGAAACCGCGCATCGGCGCGACACCCCAGTCGTTTTGCGAGGCGCAGATCAGCAGTTTTATCTGGTTGTCAGCGGGCGGGCCAAAGTTTCTGTTTATCACCCCGAGACCGGCCGCGAACATATCCTGAATTTGCTTGGCCCGGGCGACGGGTTTGATCTAATCAGCCTGTTGGACGGGAACCCCCGTGATGTTGTGGTGACTGCGCTGGATGATATGGAAATACTGTCGACCCCGCGATCGCAAGCCAGAGAGTGGATATTGCGACATCCCGAAATAAATCGGAGCCTCCTGCCGTATTTGGGCGAACAGATGCGCCAGCTGGCCGATCAGGTTGAAGACCTGGCGCTTTATGATACCGAGGCACGCCTTGCCCGTATTATCCTGCGCCATATCACCAGCAACGCGCCGGTTCATGGCCTACGCCTGATTAATGATCTGTCGCAGGAAACGCTTGCCGCTATGATCGGGTCTGTCCGGGTTGTTGTCGGGCGTCAGATGCAAAAGTGGAAGCAAGAAGGTATTGTTTCCACCGGGCGAGGGAAATGGTCGATTGATGACCTGAATGCCCTTCTCGCCAAAGCCAAGCAACAGTTTGACGACTGATCCTCGCCAAACTGCGCGTGTCCTTTCAACCGTAGTCGACTGAATTGCCGCTTGCGACGGAAAAAGAACGCGCCTGATACCTAGGTCGCAGAACGGCTTTCACTACTTCGGTAGAGTCCCGTTTATCAGCGCTGGCCGTTATAGGATTTGGTCGGCGCGCAAACTGGAGAAACCTCATGTTTACTGCATTAAGAACCCAGATTTCAGACGCCGTGAAAGACGCGAAAAAACGCGGGACGCTAACGGCCGAAAAAACACATGCCATTGTTCACGATGCGGTCGCGAAGGCGGCACAGGGCCTGAAAGCTGGTGCCAGCGACGTTCGCAAGCTGTCGAACGAATCTGTGTCCGCCGCCGTCAAAGCTCTTGAAGAAGCCGGTGAGGCGACCCGTGATACGGTTGCCGCAGCAGTCTCGGGAACGGTTGAAGGGATTCGCAAGGCCCCCGCCGAGCTTGTTTCAGCCGCCGAAAAGGATATTTCGGCAGCGAAAGACAAGATTGTGAACGAGGAAGAGAAGCTCGCCGCGAACCTGCGCGAAAGCCTGGCGGGCGCGAAAGAGGCCGCAGAGGAATTCACCGGTCCCGTTCACGAAGAAATCAGCGACGCTGTGGCTGATGCCAAGTTGAAAATGACCGAGCTTTTAGGCTTGACGCGCGCTGCGGTCAAAGACGCCGTGAAGAAAGCCATCGAAAGCGGTGAGCAGGTCGAAGAAAACGTGCGCAATATTACGCGCGATGCGACAAACAAAGCTATGGGCGAGGCAAAATTCACCGCTGAGCGCGCGCGGAAAGTGTCCGAGGCCATTCTTTCCGCAGCCGTCGAGGCATCGGAAGAAGCTGGCGCGTATGTTTCTGAAACCTCTCAGGCGGCGGCAGAAGGCGTGCGCGAAGGACTTGGGGTGGTAATTTCCCAAACTCGTGAAAGCGTCGCCAAGACAACGAAAGAGGCCACCGATTACACAAAGAGCGAACTGAAACAGGTCGCCAAGGATCTTGATAGTGTTGGTGATCTGTTTGTCGAAAGCCTGCGCCGGGTTGCTGATCGGTCCGGCAAGGTTGCTAACGCCATTCTGCACGAAGTTGCGGACGATGCTCGCAAAGCAGGCTCCAGCCTGCGCGAACTGGCCTCCAAAGGGGCAGGTGCCGCGCGCGACCGGTTGAAAGAGCTGGGCAGCGACACCTTTCACGCAGGCGAGAAAGCGGCCCATGTTGTTGCCGATGAAGCAAGTGAACTGGGCGCCCGGATGGTCAGCGTTGCCAAAGGGGCCGCCGTTGGCATGTGGGAAGGTGCCCGCAAGGGTTTTTCCGATGATAACAATGATGACAAAAAGGAGGGCTGACCCATGAAAAACGTATTGATCGCGACAACAATGGTGTTTGCTCTGGGCGCAGGGTTTGCGCTTGTCCCGGCAACGACGGTTTTAGCGCAAACAACGGGCGCAAGCACCGAAGTTGGCCAGAAGAACTGGCTAGATGAGATAAACACACGTATCGATCTCGCTCAGGCCAAGGTTGCCCTGCTGCGCGCCAGAATTGCGCTGGAGATCGAAGACTCGCCGGAACGCGCGAGTCAGGCCATGGCCGACGCAAAGGCCCGGATTTTGCAAGCAAAAGAAACGACCACGGCGGAAGTTGGTGAACAGATGCAAGCGTTGGCGGATGAGGTGCAGGACGCCCAAGACGCCCTTGCAGCCGCGCCGGATCAGGTCGCGAAGAAGATTGACGGCCTGATCACTGCGGCCGAAACGCACCTGTCGGAGTATGAACAAGCTGTCCTTGAAACGGACGAGGCCAAATTGCTGGCGCGGCGTTATGCGCAAGTGGAGGCGCAAGCCGCGTTGCTGCGTGCGCAAATTGCGCAAAAGGTTGATGAAACAGGAGAACTGGCGGCGGCGTACCTTGATGAAGCCAGAGTTTGGTACAACAGCACCAAGGAACATGCCTCGTCGGAGTGGCAGGCCAGCCTCTCGAAAATTTCCGCCGAGATCGACGCGGCTAGGGATATTGCGCTGAAAAAGCGCGGTGAGGCGGGCGCGGCTATTTCTGACCTCACAAAACGTGCTGCTGATTTTGTGAAAGAATCACAAGGGCAATAGCACGGTAGACCCTATAAACTTGGCCTCTTGCGCCCCATCGTCTGTTGAGGTGGGACACTCTGTTATGCGGCGTGCTCAAACAGCTCTCTGATGAACTCGATTTCGCCCATGATGCCTGGATTTTTGCGATGGATGTGGCCGCGTTTGATGGTCCTGATTGTCTCGATGCCGCTCAGGGTTGCCTTTGCGGTTCGCAATGAGCGGAAGCTTTGGCGGTACCCCAGGAGCCGCTTCAGCGCGGCATGGTCGCTCTCGATCCGATTGTTTTGCCATTTTCTGTCGGTGTGCCTGATGCTGTCGAAATGCGGGTCATATCGGCGATTGATCTCGCGGATGACGCGCCGATAGGCGTGGGCTTTGTCGGTGCAGATCGTGACCGGCCGATGCAGCCGAACGCGTTCAATCGCCTTGCGCAGGAAGGCCCTGGCAGTGACCTGCCCCCCGAAACTTCCTTCAGTTTAATGTAGAGTTTGCTCAACCTTGCACTGCTACCCAACATTGGACCGCCGGATAGTGGAATTTTCCGGCTCTGATCACGACGGATGACTGGTTTCTCCGTCGGGAAAATGTATGGTGATCGGGACGTTGTATCCGATCGCGCTGTGGGGTCTGTCCTCATTGTAGTGCCTACGCCAATCCTCCAACTTTTCCCGGGCATCTGCAAGGCTCATGAACCAGTGGGCGTTCAGGCATTCCGCCCGGAGCTTGCTGTTGAATGCCTCGATGAACCCATTGTCAGTCGGTTTCCCGGGCCGCGAGAAGTCCAACGTAACGTCGTTCGCATAGGCCCACAGGTCCATGTCGCGCGAGATAAATTCGCTCCCGTTATCGACGCGAATCCATCTGACCATTCGCATCGATCGCCCGCCAAAGATAGCGCCACTTGCCGCCGACACGGATATAGGTTTCATCCACATGCCAATCGACGCTTGCGCGGCGCAGATATTTCTCGGTTCGCTTCGTCAACTCAGGTCCAAACTTCTAAACTCAACGATACACCGTCGATCGGTCGGTAATCCCCCCTAAAATTAGTGGTGTTCAAAAGTAGAATTTTCTCGGCAAGATATCTGAGGAGATTTACGATGAAGAACGGACGATTTAGCGATGCGCAGATCATGGCTGTGTTGAGGCAGGCGGAGGGCGGTGTGCCGGTCTCTGAGCTGTGCCGGGAGCACGGGATGAGCAGTGCCAGCTTTTACAAATGGCGGGCCAAATTTGGCGGTATGGACGCGTCGCTCATCGCAGAGATGAAGGACATGGCCGAGCAGAACCGCCGCCTCAAGAAGATGTATGCGGAGATGAGCATGCAGAATGAGCTGCTCAAGGAAGCCCTCGGAAAAAAGTCTTGAGGCCGTCTCATCGACGAGAGATGGCCATGAAGGTGGTGGCGGTGCATGGGGTCAGTGTCGCGCTGGCGTGCCGCACGTTCCAGATCAGTGAGACATGTTATCGCTATAGCCCAACGCTGAGCGACGAGAACGAGGAAATTGCTGACTGGCTGGAACGTTTGACAGCGAACAAGCGCAGCTGGGGCTTTGGTCTTTGCTTTCTGTATCTGCGCAACGTGCAAGGCTATGGCTGGAACCATAAACGCGTATACCGGATTTACTGCGAACTGGAGCTGAATCTACGGATCAAACCCAAGAAACGGCTGAAGCGCGACAAGCCAGAACCGCTGGCTGTGCCTGACAGGCCCAATGAGACGTGGTCGATGGATTTTATGGCCGATCAGCTCTCTGACGGCCGGTCGATCCGGACACTGAACGTCCTGGATGACTTCAATCGCGAGGGCCTTTGCATCGAGGTCGACTTCTCATTGCCTGCCGAGCGCGTGGTGCGGAGCCTGAACCAGATTATCGAATGGCGTGGAAAGCCCAAGGCTATTCGTATCGATAATGGACCCGAATATGTCAGTGGAAAGCTCATGGAATGGGCTGAAAAACAAGGCGTTAGGCTGGAATACATCCAACCCGGAAAGCCCCAACAGAACGCCTATATCGAACGCTACAACCGCACAGTTCGCGGCGAATGGCTCAGCCAATACATCTTTGAAACGATTGAGGAGGCACAGGATCAGGCCACGGTATGGCTCTGGACTTACAACAACGAGCGACCCAACATGGGCATCGGCGGCATAACACCTGCCATGAAACTGAAAACAGCCGCCTGAATTCTACGGCTGAGCCCCATTAAAAATGGGGGGATTACCGCCGCAGTTTACCTGGGACAAGGCTAAGCTGTCTTCACAACTTGCCGAGGTCCGTCACCGTCAAGGCAAGCTCTTGGGGCGCATGGAGGGTCTTGGCTTTGATCTTCGCAACGAGGCGATGCTCAGGACACTTACCAGTGATGTCGTCAAAAGCAGCGAGATCGAAGGGGAGACGCTCGACAAGGATCAGGTTCGCTCATCTATCGCAAAGCGGTTGGGGCTCGAAATCGGCGGATTGATCCCGTCTGATCGCCATGTTGACGGGGTCGTCGAGATGATGCTGGACGCGACCCAGGCGTATGACCAGCCACTGGATGCTGAGCGTCTGTTCGGCTGGCATGCGGCTCTATTTCCGACCGGGCGAAACGGAATGACCCAGATCATGGTGGGACAGTGGCGTGATGGCCCCATGGAGGTAGTGTCAGGGCCCTATGGCCGCGAACGAGTGCACTTCGAAGCGCCAGAAGCCGAACGGCTTGAAGCTGAGATGGCGCGCTTCCTGACCTGGTTCAATCAGTCCCCCGATACGGATCCTGTCATTCATGCCGCCATCGCCCATCTGTGGTTTGTCACGATCCACCCCTTTGATGATGGTAATGGGCGCATTGCGCGCGCGATCGCGGATATGGCGCTGGCGCGATCCGAGCGCAGTTCACAGCGGTTCTACAGCATGTCGACCCAAATCCGGCAGGAGCGCAGCGCCTATTACGATATGCTCGAGACGACGCAGAAAGGGGAGCTTGATATCACGGCTTGGCTCGTTTGGTTCCTGAATTGCCTGGATCGTGCATTCGATGGTGCAGAGGTTATCCTTGAGGCTGTGTTCCAGAAGGCGCGGTTCTGGGAGAAATACGGAACGGCCAACATAAACGACCGCCAGCGGGACATGCTCAACCGCCTGCTGGATGGGTTCGAAGGAAAACTTACGACGTCGAAATATGCGAAAATCGAAAAGTGCTCACAAGACACGGCCTATCGCGACATCCTTGATCTGATCGACTTGGGAGCCCTGGAGAAAGATGAGGCTGGTGGGCGTAGCACCAGCTATTCCCTGTCAGCGACGTAGAGAGGCTTGTCTGTTGATTTGCGCTGAGAACTGACCCGGTAGCCCCATAAATTTTCACTGAGAACTGACCCATGTAACGACGCTACCCTGACGCTTTTGTTCGGGGAGATATGGAGTGATCGACATGGGATTTTTAAGTGTCATTCGACGTTGGGCATTACGTGACAAAATGCCAATACGTGAGATAGCCCGGCGTACTGGTCTGTCTCGCAATACCATCAAGAAGTACCTGCGAGAGGGCGCTGTTGAGCCTAAGTTCAAGGTACCCAAACGACCGAGTAACCTTGATCCGTATGCGGATCGTTTGTCTGCATGGTTGTTGGCTCAGACACGCAAATCGCGCAAAGAGCGGCGTACTGTGAAGCAGATGCACGCCGATTTGGTGAAGTTGGGCTATGGGGGATCCTATGCGCGCGTGGCCGCTTTTGCCCGTGCATGGCGTGAAGACCGGCATCGTGTGGAGCAAACAACTGGACGCGGCACGTTTGTGCCTTTGGTATTCCAACCCGGCGAAGCGTTCCAGTTCGATTGGAGCGAAGATTGGGCCACTATCGGTCGCGAACGGGTCAAGCTTCAGGTGGCCCATACGAAGCTCTCTCACAGCCGGGCTTTCTTAGTGCGCGCCTATCCATTGCAAACGCATGAGATGCTGTTCGATGCCCATTGGCATGCGTTCCGCGTGTTCGGCGGCGTACCCGGGCGCGGTATCTATGACAACATGAAGACCGCAGTTGATCGCGTTGGCCGTGGCAAACAGCGCGACATCAACGCGCGCTTTAAAGCGATGGCCAGTCACTATGTTTTTGAACCTGAGTTCTGCAACCCGGCGGCAGGCTGGGAGAAAGGCCAGGTCGAGAAGAACGTCCAGGATGCACGCAATCGCATGTGGCAAGTTATGCCTGTCTTTAGGGATCTGGATGAGTTGAACCAGTGGCTGGAAGACCGCTGTATCGCCCTTTGGGCTGAGACACCGCACCGCGTCCTCTCTGGTACCATTGCCGATGCCTGGGAAGCAGAGAAGCCCATGTTGATGGCATTGCCACCAGCCTTCGACGGCTTTGTAGAACACAGTAAGCGAGTGTCACCGACATGTTTGATCACCTTCGAACGCAATCGCTACAGTGTGCCTGCCAGCTTTGCCAACCGGCGGATCAGCTTGCATGTTTATCCAGAACGGCTGGTCATAGTGGCCGAGGGACAAACCGTTTGCACACATGAGCGCATCATAGATCGGTCACACCGCAGGCCCGGTCGTGTTATCTACGACTGGCGTCACTACCTCGCTGTAATCCAACGCAAACCGGGGGCATTACGCAACGGCGCACCGTTCATTGAGATGCCAGAGGCCTTCCGCAACCTACAAGGCCACATGCACCGCAGAGAGGGCGGTGACCGCGAGATGGTCGATATCTTGTCATTGGTTTTGCATCATGATGAGAATGCCGTTCTGTGTGCCGTAGAATTGGCGTTGGAGGCTGGCGTACCAACCAAGACCCACATTCTGAACTTGTTGCACCGGCTGATAGACGGAACGCACACAGATCTCCCAGAGGTCGATCCACCTGATGCTCTGGCTTTGGAAACAGCGCCAAAGGCAAACGTGGGTCGCTATGATGATCTGAGACCGGCTGGGGAGAAGCGCCATGCGTCATGACCCAGCAGGAGCCTCAATTGTAATCATGCTACGCAGCCTCAAGCTCTATGGCATGGCGAACGCGGTAGAAGATCTGGTTGCCCAAGGTGGGCCAGCTTTTGAGGCCGCAACACCCATGTTGTCCCAACTGCTCAAAGCGGAGATTGCCGAACGGGAAGTGCGCTCAATCACATATCAAACAAAGGTGGCCCGCTTCCCGTCGTACAAAGACCTCGCTGGCTTTGACTTCAAATCCAGTGACATCAATGAAGCGACCGTCAAGCAACTGCATCGGTGCGAGTTCATGGAGAACGCTGAGAACGTCGTGCTCATCGGCGGGCCTGGAACGGGCAAGAGCCATGTCGCGACCGCCATCGGTGTTCAGGCCATTGAACATCACAGGTGCAAGGTCCGCTTCTACTCAACCGTCGAACTGGTCAACGCGCTAGAACAGGAAAAGGCGCTCTGCAAGACCGGAAAGATGGCAGAGATGATGACCAAAATTGATCTCGTGATTTTGGACGAACTTGGCTACTTGCCGTTCAGTCCATCCGGCGGCGCACTGCTGTTCCATCTGCTGAGCAAACTCTACGAGCGAACCAGCGTCATCATAACAACCAACCTCAGCTTCTCAGAATGGGCACAGGTCTTTGGAGATGCAAAGATGACAACCGCGCTTCTGGACCGCCTCACGCACCGCTGCCACATCCTGGAAACTGGAAACGACAGCTACCGCTTCAAAGCCAGCTCAGAGGCTGCAAAGAAAAAACGAAAGGAGAAGCCAACATTGACCAACACATAAACGCTGATACATAAACAGGTGGGTCAAATCTCGGTGAAAATACCGGGTCAGTTCTCAGCGCAAATCAACACTAAGGCGCAATTATCACCGTCCATACCGGTCCGGATGAAGCCATAACCGCACTGACCGACGACGGCATCGAGGAACTGACAGACATGCTCAGGGATGCCCGAATAACCACGAAAAGCTGGCACGAATTCTTCGACGACTTCGTCCCATGACACAGAACTCGTCGACCGCATCAAGGCCCAACCACTCCATTAACAACCGGCCGGTTACGATTGAGGTAGACCCGATTTATGAGCTACGCGACAACTCCGCTAAAATTGGTGCAAAATCCTCAAATCTCCCAAGAAACTCTCCAGAGTCATGATATCGGTGCGAATAACGGCCGGAAACTTGGCAATGAGAGGCTCGGGCACAACGAGCTGCACATTGGCTTGGGTCATCTCGCGGAACTGGGCCTCGGACACGCCCTCTTGCAAGGTCAGGAGGTGTTTCACCGGAATCCGGTCGGCCTCGTTTATCACCTGACGCCAGCGGTCGCGGCATGTGGTCTTCGTGGCAAGCATCCGAAGCCGGGCCTCTGGAAAGCTTGGGTCACGATAGGCGGCCTGCGAGGGGAACAGGAAATCAGGCCGCTTGCCGGGCTCTGATTGCGGCCCGTGCTGGAAATCCATCCCCTCGCAGAACCGTTCTTCGATAAGGATTTCCCTCGTGTGCAGTTCCAGCGAGCGGCCCGAGCGCGCCTTTCGCCGTTGCAGCACCGTTTGCGCGCGGGAAATAAATCCGTCCAAGGTCGTGAATCCAGCCATGATCGCAGGAAGTTCGATTGCCTCTTCCACGCTGCGAAAGATTTCAAACTCGCAATCACGCCGCCGCAAAAGACGCTTGTCGGGCGGTGTTCCATGCTCGGGCCGAAGCTCCACCGTCTTGCGCACAATGTCCGCACCTGTCGGGAACTGTGCCAGCCATGCGGGCGGAATCTCGGCCGGTTCCAGCCAGCACCGGGCGGGCCGGGCGGCAAAGGGCGGGAACAGCCCGGGTTGATCGGGGGACCACATGACAAAGCGTCCGGGCTCCACCGGGCCGAACCGCTCCTCGGCAATGTCTTCCTCTGTCTCGTGGCGACACACCCACACATGGCAACGGGTCGCCGCGCCGTTCTCGTCCAGCGGAAAGGCGAAGATCGTCAGAGCGCCCGTGCTTTCCGGGTCCAGAAGCGCCGAGGCTCCGCCGCCGAAATTGGTCAGCCGGGTTTCATCCCTACCGTTGGGTTGCCCCTCGGAACGCTTGGAATTGTAATAGATCGCCCGGACCTGCCGCACGTCCATGTGCGAATCTACCGCCAGTTCAAACCAGTGATCCGGGTTCTTCTCGTCCGTCCGGTTGATCGCCGGGAATATGCGGAACAGGAACTCTTTCGGGATATAGGGGCCTGCCTGATGCGTCCGGTTGGCGAGCGTGTCATTGCCAGAAAGCCGCTTCACGCAAAGGGCGATGCCAGGTACGCAGAACTCGCCTAGCCAATCCGTCAGATCAGATACCGCCATACGCTCCCCCTGCAATTGTCTCGCGCGTCGGGCCATTCACAAGCCATTCCGCCGCGCGATCAAGAACCGTCTCCACCGGCAGCCGCCCGCGCCCCTTGAGTGCACATTCCCAGACCGTCAGCACCCGCCAGCCATCGGCCCTAAGTGCCGCCTCTGCCGCCGCGTCCCGGGCTGCATTGCCTTCGATCTTCGCGCGCCAGAACTCTTGACGCGTGGCAGGTAGCCGGAACAGGGGACATGTGTGCCCGTGCCAGAAACAGCCGTGAACGAATACCGCCGCGCGGCGGCCCGGAAACACCAGATCGGGCGAGCCCGGCAAGCGCCTGTCATGCAACCGGAACCGGAAACCCCGGGCGTGAAGCCCCTTCCGCATGATCATTTCCGGCCGCGTGTCCTTCCCCCGGATGCCCGCCATCATCCGGCTTCGGGTTGCGGCGTCCACAACGTCAGCCAACGAGCGGAAGCCGCCTTTGAAGGTGCGCGGGGTCTTGCGTGGCCTCGACCGCGATATAGGGCAGCATGTGCCGCGCAACGGCTTCGATCACCGGCACGGCAACCGAATTGCCGAACTGCTTGTAGGCCTGTGTGTCCGATACCGGGATTTTGAAGGCCGACTCGCCGGGCTTGTCGAAACCCATAAGCCGGGCGCATTCGCGCGGGGTCAGGCGGCGCGGGTTCTTCCCGTCCCCCCGGTCGATCAGGATTTCGGAGCCGTCCTTGTAATAGCGGGCAGAGAGTGTGCGGGCCACGTCCCCCGGCCCGACAAGCCCGAAACCGAAGCCGTTCCCGGCCGCACGGTGTTTGGCGGCATAGTCTTGCAGATAGCGCCAAAGATGATCCGTCAGGATGAACTTCGTATTCACCCGTCCCACTGCATCGGTATAGTGCTTGTCAGGCCCTTTCTCGCTGCCGTCTTCCGGGTGCAGGATCGTGCTGAGCTTCGGCCCATTTAAGGGTGAGGGCACGTCCAGATCATCAAAGGTGAAGTCGCATTCCTCGCGGAAACCGGCGATTATGATGCGCTCGCGGTGTTGCGGCACATAGCCTTTCGCGTTGATCACCCGCGGGGCAGGGACGTGATAGCCAAGTTCTCGCAGGGTCCGAAGGATCACGGCAAAGGTGCGCCCCTTGTCGTGATTCACGAGATTTTTCACGTTCTCAAGCAGGAACGCCTTTGGCCGGTGCTCGGCGATGATCCGGGCCACATCGAAGAACAGCGTGCCTTGCGTCTCGTCCGCGAAGCCGTGCGCCCGGCCGAGAGCGTTCTTTTTGGACACACCCGCAATGCTGAAAGGCTGGCACGGGAAACCGGCAAGCAGAAGATCATGCGCCGGAATGTCCTTCGCATCGATCTTGGTTATGTCCCCGTCAATCTCGTGATTGTCATACGGGAAGTTCGCGCTGTAGGTCAGCTTGGCCCAACGATCCCATTCCGAGGTGAAGACGCATTTGCCGCCTAGCGGCTCAAAGCCCCGACGAATTCCCCCGATCCCTGCGAAAAGGTCGATAAACTGGAAGGCGGGTTGCCCGGCTTCGGCTGCGCCTTGCCCGCGCGCAAGGTCTTCCAGCACCGCAAGTGCAGCTTGCCGTGGCAGTGCTTCGCCACGTTCCCAACGGTAGAGTGTCGCCGGAGAATAGCCCAAGATGGGTCCTAGGGCTTCAACAGACAAGCCGGCCCGTTCACGGAGCCTTGAGAAGTCAGAACGGGTTTCATCGAGCATGGTGCGCCTCTGGGTCAATTTTTCTCATAATTGCCCCATCAAACACATAGAAACAAGAACAAAGAATGAATATCAGCCGACAATTTGTCGATGGCTCATACGGATCGGCTGTCCCGGAGAAGATCACTCCGTTACGCGAGCAAGCGATTGAAAAACGAAAGTGGTCCCGCGCTCAGCAAGGTCCGGTCGAGAAATCCGTTCCACGCCTCACAACTTGTCTCCGGCAGAAACACACAATTG
>AZIK01004246.1_pt1 | contig 22552 bp, 20 predicted proteins | sample 359131 | NCBI WGS metagenome assembly AZIK01 (sample SAMN02429715, study PRJNA222663) | marine sediment metagenome | biome: Sediment sample; isolation source: enrichment culture of sample MGS-ANC(AMM) from oil contaminated site at the... | place: Italy: Ancona | collected 2012-02-14 | depth 6 m m | reverse complement strand
CTGAAGTTCCGGCCCACGAAACTGTCAGGCTGCAGATAGTTGTTGGCGGCGATGGTCAGCCCGGCTGTATTCATCAGATAGACATCCGAACTGCCAACGATTGTGGCCATGCGCTGCATCTGTTCGTTGGCCTGGAGAATAACGGTCGGGTTTTCCGGTTCGCTCAACGCTTTCTCAAGCAGAGGATGCTCCGCCATCAGCTCCGGTACGGGAAGATACCGGTTCAGCTCATTGGCTACCAGCTGACGATAACGGAAGGACTCTTCCAGACTCTCCTGTTCTACCTGCCGGTATCCAACCCAGCCACCAATTAGCCAGGACACAAACAGGGTGACAATGAAAACAAGAACAGCACCAATCCGGTAAGACATAGCATCCGGTTCCTGAAAAACCGCGGAAAGCCGCTAGAGTATAGTCAGGCTGCGGGCAGAACAACCGGGCCACAGGGACATTGCCCGGTTGTTCTGCCGCAGCCTCAGGCAGACGTTCCCTTTACAGGGCGCCAGCCGTCGCATGGCGCATTTTGCGCTGCCTCTGAACAGCAAATGCCAGGACCGCTAGTGCAACACCGGTGAGGTCTGTCCAGAGCCCCCCCTCAATCATCAGCAAAGCGGCCGCAATCAAAAGGATACGAGTCAGCCAGGAAGCGGAGACCTGAGCGAACCATCCCAGCACACCACCAGAGAGCATGTACACGCCAAAGGTCGCCGTTACCAGCGCTCTTGCGATCTCGAACCAGCCTGCATCCATCAACAGTGCCCCGTTGTAAAAGAACATGAATGGCACGATGAACGCAGCGATGCCGATCCGGAATGAGGCTACGGAGGTTTCCATCGCATTGGCTCCGGAGATACCCGCAGCGGCATAGGAAGCGAGGGCAACCGGCGGTGTGATGGCAGACACGACCGCAAAATAGAACACAAAAAAGTGTGCCGTCAGCGGCTCAATACCCAGTTGCACCAGACCCGGTGCCACCACCGATGCAGCAACCGCGTAAGCGGCCGTAGTGGGCATTCCCATACCCAGAAGAATGGAAATGAACATGGCGAAGATCAGCGCCAGCAACTGGCTTGTGGCAGCAACATCGAGCAACAGTACCGAGAAACGTGCGCCCACCCCGGTAAGGGAAATGACGCCAACGATAACACCGGCCGCAGCACACACCACGATAATCTGGATAGCCATATAAGAAGCGATTTCCAGTGCCTGCAGGATGTGTCGTAACCCCATTTTGTTCGGCGACAACCAGCTCACCACCGCCGCTGAGACGGTCGCCAGGGTGCCGGCCCGGATCACCGAGTAGCCCATGAACAGGGCAACAATCAGAATGATGATCGGCACGAACAGATAGCACTGTTTCATCATGGTTTTGAGCTTTGGCAACTCGTCTTCGCGCATGCCGCGCATGCCAGTCTTGGCGGCTTCAAAGTCCACCATGAAGTAAACAGAAGCAAAGTACAGGATCGCCGGGATGATAGCCGCGATGGCAATCTCGGTATAGGGAATCCCGGTAATCTCGGCCATGATGAAGGCACCGGCCCCCATGATCGGCGGCATGATCTGACCACCGGTTGATGCAGCTGCCTCGACGGCGCCCGCCGACCGCTTGCTGTAGCCGACTTTTTTCATCAGCGGAATCGTCAGCGAGCCGGTGGACACAACGTTTCCGGCGCTGGTTCCGTTAATCATGCCCATCAGGCCCGATGCAAAGATCGAGACCTTGGCCGGACCACCGCGGGAACGGCCGGCAGCGGCAAATGCAAAGTTGACGAAATAATCGCCCACTTTGGAAGATTGCAGGAAGGCCGCAAAAATAATGAAGAGAATAATGTAGGTGGAAGACACCGCTGTCGTCGGCCCAAGAATACCGGCATCGGTGTAGACCTGACTGAAGAACCGCTGCACCGACAGACCCGGATACCCCAGAAAACCGGGCAAGTAGGGACCGGCAAACACATAGGCCAGGAATATCAGTCCAATGATCACCAGCGCCATGCCCGCCACCCGACGGGTCAACTCCATGATCAGGGCCGTACCCGCAATCGCTGCGAACGAGATACCAATCGGGGCAAAGGAGGTACCGGTCGACATCCGCATCGAGGTGTTATAAACCACCAGAAAGTAGGCAGCTACCGCCAGCGAACAGACGATCAGGACCAGATCCGGCACACTGAACACCGACCGTCCCCGTTGATGAAACCAGCTCATGACAATACCCACGCCAGTTGTCGCTAACAGGGGCCAACCAAAGTGCCAGGCCTCCAGCTCCACCGGAATCCTCATGGCACCGTTCTGGACCATCTGCCAGAACGAAAAGGTCTGGTAAAGCACATAGAGAGCCGGCAGCATCGCTGCGGCACTAATCCAGGTTGTCCAGCGATGGCGAGCTCCGCCCTCCTCAGACGATACAAATCTGGCACCAGCGAACAGAACAAAACCCAGCACAAGTGCGCCAGCAATATGCACGATCCGGAATGACCATGTTTCCAGGGGCGCTATGTTCAGGGAGTACAGGTGAAAGGCTGAATAGACTATTGCCAGCAGAGCGACAAATTTCAGCAGGCCGCCTTCGAAAAGCCGGCGGTTGGCTTCGACCGGTTCATCGTCCACGTTGTGAGCGAGAACATGGTCTTCGCCCACTTCTATGTCCGGAAGGTCTTTGGAATGTTGTTCGGTAGTCATGATACACCCTGCGTGCAGGCAAATCGGAGCCAGAGCTGTGCTGGCCATTCTTTACGGGGGGTTGTCTGGCAACCCCCCGCGGGAGCACCGTTACTTGATCTGACTGTCTTCGATCGGGTAACCGTTTTCGTTAAACCAACGTGCAGCACCCGGGTGCCAGGGCAGAACGTTGTTCTTCGTGTAGTTCTCGGGAACGGAATTGCGAGCCGCCTTGTGAATGGAGACCATCTTCTCGTTGTTCTCCATGGTCAGCTTGGTGATTTCGTACACAAAGCTTTCCGACACATCGCAGTTCACCATCGCGAAGTTCCACATCGACACCACGCGGGACGGTTCTTCCAGGGACTGGTAGGTAGAGGCCGGGATAATAAACTCGGAAACCGGGAAGTTATTGATGATCGTCTCCGCTTCCGCATCGGTCATGGCGATGATGTTCACATCGGTCTGGACTTCCAGTTGGCTGACCGCCGGGATGGGAATGCCGGCTGCGAAGGCGACGACATCGATCAGGCCATCCTGGAGCTGACCGCCCAGATCAGACCAGCTGCCGTTGCGGCGCTCGAAGTCAACTCCGAGGGTTTCCATCATCCGGGGGAAATAGGTGTCAGAGGTAGAGCCGGCCGGCCCAAAACCGATGGTGGCGCCATCAGGAATATCGGCAATGGAGGTGATGCCAGAGCTGGAAAGCGCGGTCACGGAGAACGGCGTTTCGTACATCGGGAACATGGCGCAGACATTGTCCATCTTCATTCCCGGTGCCAGGGGGCTGTTGCCATCCATCGACTCACGCGCCGGACCCATGGTGGTCAGGCCGAATTTCAGATCGCCGGTGTGCACCAGTGCCATGTTCTGTACCGGGCCGCCGGTGATTTCCGCACCACCGGAAACGCCCAGGTTTTCCGCCACAAAGTTGGCCCAGCCGGAACCATAGGCAAAGTAGGTTCCGCCCTGACTGGCGGTGCCAACCGTGAAGTTGCTCGGCCAGTCTGAACGATCTTGAGCGATAGCAGGATTTGCGACAGCGAAGGTGGAGGCGAATGCCACCGCCATTACAGCTTGGGTTTTCATAAGGAACGCTCCCGTTTCATTTTGTTTGTTGGGTGCTAAACGAAGCTCGGACAGCTCCGGTGGGTATCTCAAGAGCAAGGAGCAGACCAATTTTTGAATAATTCATAAAAACAGATAGTTAAAAAAACGAGGTGGTATTGGGCGCGGGAAAATGGGTAGATATCTACCCATCAGGTCGGGGTAATGGGTGAAATCCGACACGTGCGGGGATTGTCAGGCAGAGGTTTTACAGGAGGGCTACCAGCGCCCCTGAAGTGTTGCCACGATACGCCGGCTTGCCGCCCGGTCCCGGTGTTCACACAGGTAAATCCCCTGCCAGGTTCCAAGTGCAAGATGCCCACGCTTCACCGGCAGGGTAAGCGAGGGGCCGATCAGAACGCTCTTGATGTGTGCCGGCATATCGTCCGGGCCTTCCATGACATGCTCATAATGGGGCGCGTTCTCCGGCACCATCACATTGAAATGGCGCTCCAGATCTCCCCGCACATCCGGGTCTGCATTTTCATTTACCGCCAGGGAGGCTGACGTGTGCTGGATAAACAGGTGCAACAACCCCACCTCACAGTTGGTCAGCTCCGGTGCCTGGGCCAGGATTTCGTTGGTAACCAGGTGAAAGCCCCTTGGCAGCGGCGCCAACTCAATAAATGACTGATCCCAGATCATAACCGCCCTCTTGCTTATTTCTGCCGGTCATCCCAGGGGTGCACCGGAACCACGTCCTCGCCAACATCCCCTTCGTAGCTACTGCGGAAATAATCCATTGCCTTCTCGGCCTCGCTGAGCTCATCAAACCGGGCCACGTGGTAAATCGCCTCACCCTCGTTTACCAGCGGCAGATTATTCACGCAGATGACGATCCCCGAGCAGGGTGATACCACCGCGGTTTCGGACTCTCCGAAGGGATCCGCAACCATAGCCAGACGCTGCCCTTTTCGGACTTTCTGCCCCAGGCGGGCAACCGGCCTCATAATGCCATCTATATCTGCTCTCACCCACTGGGAGTTGGCAGCGGTTTCCGAGCGTTTTTTGGGTGCCTTTGGCCCCTTTTTCGGAGGGATCATTTCCAGTTCACGCATTACGCGGATCACCCCTTTCACGCCACTGCCAATCACCACATCATCAAAGCGCAGCGCTTCCCCACCCTCAAAGGTAATCACCGGGATATCCTGGGAATCCGCGTAGGCCCGGAGACTACCTTCACGCAGCCCGGCGTTGATGATGATCGGAGCACCGAATGCTTCTGCCATGCGCACGGTTTCCGGGTTTTTCAGCTCGGCCCGGATTTGCGGCAGGTTGAACCGGTGAACCGCACCAGTGTGCAGATCGATGATATGGGTCACCCGCTCCATGATCTGCGTGCGCAGAAGATAGGCAATGCGCCCACCCAGCGATCCGCTTTCACTACCGGGGAAACAGCGGTTCAGATCCCGACGGTCCGGCAGATAGCGAGTGCGCTGAACAAATCCGAAAATATTGACAATGGGAACTGCTACCAGGGTTCCCCGAAGGTGCCTCAGCGCCGAATTGGTGAGCACTCGTCGAACGATCTCAACACCGTTGATCTCATCACCATGGATGGCGCCACACACCATCAGTACGGGCCCTTCCCGACGCCCGTGTACAACCTCAACGGGAATGTGCAACGGTGTGTGGGTATAGAGTTTGGCGACAGGAACTTCCACGGTCTCCCGGGTGCCTGCCTTTATCTGGGTGCCAGCAATTTCAAACGGGGCACGAGCCATGTATTACCCTCTCCCACCTTTGGTCCGAGTCTTCCACGGCTTCTGGTTTTTCTCGGTCCAGTTAATGATCATGCCCGCCACGTTTTTGCCTGTGGCGTTCTCGATGCCCTCAAGACCCGGAGACGAGTTCACTTCCATCACCAACGGACCACGACTGGAGCGCAGCAAATCCACACCAGCAACGTTCAGCCCCATGGACTTGGCCGCGGTAATGGCGGTACGCCGCTCCTCTGGCGTTATCCGCACCAGGGAAGCACTACCACCCCGATGGAGGTTGGACCGGAACTCACCTTCCGCGCCCTGACGCTTCATGGCCGCAATCACCTTGTCACCGATGACAAAGCAGCGGATATCCGCACCGCCGGCCTCCTTGATAAATTCCTGCACCAGGATATCCGCCTTCAGACCCATGAACGCCTCGATAACACTCTCTGCGGCCTTACGGGTTTCTGCCAGCACAACACCAATACCCTGGGTACCCTGCAGTAACTTGATCACCACCGGTGCGCCGCCCACCATTTTCAGCAGCTCCGGCACGTTATCCGGTTTATTGGCAAAGCCGGTGACCGGCATGCCCACGCCTTTTCGGGCCAGCAACTGCAAAGAACGCAATTTGTCCCGGGAACGGGTGATGGCTACAGACTCATTCACCGGGAACACCCCCATCATCTCGAACTGGCGCAATACCGCAGTCCCGTAGAAGGTTACCGATGCGCCGATCCTCGGGATCACCACATCAAAATTTTCAAGGACCTCCTCGTGGTAATGGATCTGCGGGTTAGCCGAGGTAATGTTCATGGAACAGTGAAGGCAATCGATGACCTTCACTTCATGGCCTCGGTTGATACCTTCCTCCACCAGTCGACGGGTCGAATACAGGTGACGGTTTCGCGACATTACCGCAATTTTCATTTTTCAGTCCTTAAGGCCGGCTCGCCGGCAAGATAGGAAGCTTCGGGATAAATCACTGAACGACCTGCCATCGCGGTACGGCCCAACAGCATCCGGAATCGCATGGAATCCCGGTTGGTCAATGTCATTTCAACGGGCCATCGCTGACCGCCAATCAGCAGTGTGGTTTCAACCACCAGGCGCATTTCCTTGTGGCCTCCCGAGTCCGACACATTCCGCTCATCCAGTACCCTGGCGTCGCACTCCACCACCTGGTGCAGATCGTTCTGTACTGGATGGACCCAGAAGCGCACGCGCTGCACGCCATCTTCAGTGTAGGGTTCGGTACGGAATGTGTGCAGACAGGAAGTTCTGGCGCCGGTGTCAATTTTCGCCTTGATACGACCGATATCCAGATCCGGCAGAGCCACCCACTCACGCCAGCCAAGACTCAGTTTATTTTCGGCAGGTGTCGGGGCAACGGTTTTGATAACTTCAGCTGTCTTTGTCGACATCCGGGAGGTCCTTTTCAGTGGTTTGTTCCGGCCCCAGCAACTGAACACGAAAAGGCTCTGAATGGCTCCCCGCATAAACGCTGGTGTGAGGGAACGGAATTTCAATACCTTCACGGTCCAGAGTGCTCTTGATTGCAACCATCATACTGCTCCGACCCTCAAGCACTTTCTCCTTTGGCACCCAAAAGGAAAACTGAAGATCGACGGAAGAAGCGCCAAATGCTGTCACAAGGGTGAACGGTTTCGGTTCTTCGAGACAGACCGGGTTCTTTTCAGCGAGGTCCAGTAGCAGACGCTGGACCCGCTCTACATCTTCAGCGTAGGCAATACCCACGGGCAGGTCGAGCCGGCGGACAGGAAACCGCGAGCGGTTAACTACCCGGGTCTTGATCAGGGTTTCATTGGGTATCCTTACATAGAGGTTATCCGGGGTACGCAACTTCACGCTGAGCATATCAATAGCAATGACCTCACCAATGGTGGCATCCACTTCAATGAAATCCCCGATTTCAAAGGGCTTTTCAACCAGAAGAAACAGACCACTGATCATGTTGGTCGCCGATGTCTGCGACGCAAAACCGATAGCCACGGTCAGAATACCGGCGGCGCCGAGCACTACATCGAGAGAAAACCCGGCCTCCCGCAGAGCCGCCACCAGGAACAGAACAAAAATGCCGTAAAACACCAACCTCCGCATCATAGCGGCATGATGGCGGGACGTGCGCTGTGCCATGAACCGACCGACGCTCCTGGCCGCGAGCGAGCCGAGAAACAGACCAAGCACTACCAGAAAAACGGAGCTGATCCACTGCCCCCAGGCGATATCGGTAAATACCTTCATAACACCTGTCTCAATTGCTTCAAGCAAAGTACCCACTCCGTAAGATCCGTTTTAGCCAAACATCCGGTCGAACGCCCGTACCAGCCGGCCACGAGCCATCTTCTCCCGGGCGTCCGAAACCTGCCGACAACTCCCCGCCGCGGCAAGTACTGAAGGCTCCACGTGCAGACTGGCAGAATTCATATCGGTCTCCACCTGCACCGTCACACCGGGCGTCCATAACTGGCCACGCTCATTCAGGTGCAATGAGAGCAGTGGCGTCGGCAGGCTGAACCGTTCCAGCAACAGCGGCTGCTCCTGGCGGTTGATCAAGGTTACCGGCGTAACCGCACGCCACGGCCGTTTTGGCACAGCCTCCAGCACCAACCTTGCAAAAGTGGGCGAGGCGTAACAAAGCTCACCCTCCATGGTGTTCCGACCCAACCAGGTCAGGGACGGCGATGCCAGGGGGATCTCGGTCAAGACAGTTTGCTTTTCACCGGCACATACCTTTATCCAGACCAGGGTCCCCACATAGATTGTGCAGCGGCCACCCGCAGGAATCGTGAGAGGTTGGAAAGGGCGAATGACAGTGGGCAGGTTGGCCAATGCTGGGAGGAAAGTTACCGTTGACGACTGGCATTCCCGAATGAAACGCTGCACCGGAACCGTGGCCGAAGGCAAAGTGTGACCAATGGTCTCCGTCCAGCCAGCCGGATCGCTTTCCAGATCAAGCACCTCAGAACGGATTTGCCATTCCTGATCCAGCAGGGTGACCCACAAACGGACGTGACCCAACTGATGATGCTGGGTTTGCCCGGAAGACAGGGAATATGGCTGCCCCCATACACCGTCACGAACGCCTTCGGTATTGCTCACTATTCCCGGCACAGAACTCCTTGAGGATTACGCGTCTGAACTTTTGAAAATGTGAATCAACTATAATCCAATCAGTCAGTCCGGGCGAATATCCAAGCCGGTGATTTTATTGATACACCGGGCTGTATTTACCCTTACATCAATTTCCCGACAACGATGGATTGCAGATGACACAACTGGTCTGGTTCCGAAACGATCTGCGGGTTGCTGACAATCCCGCACTTACCGCCGCGTGTGAGAGCAACGAGCAGGTGCGGGCCTGCTTTATTCTCACGCCCGACCAATGGCAGGAACACGACTGGTCCCCGGCCCGTGGGCAATTCGTCATTGCCCACGCCAACGCCCTTGCCGAAGAGCTTGCCAGACTTGGCATACCGTTGTCCTTTATCCACTCAAAGCGCTTCGAAGACAGCCTTGGCAAACTCCAGAGCCATTGTGAAGAGCACAAAGTGACAGCACTGCACTTCAACGAGGAATATGGCGTTAACGAGCGCAAACGGGATAAAGCCGTGAAGCACCGCTTTGACGACCTCGCCATTGTCGTTCGCAAATACCGCGACCAGACGGTCGCGCCGGCGGGCGAAATCCTTACCCAGCAGAACGAACCCTATTCCGTGTTCACCCCTTTTTCGAGGCGCTGGCGCAGCTGGATAGAGGAAACCCATCCCGGCCTGTTTCCAGTTCCCAAGGCCAGAGGCGACGCCGTTACCCCGGAACAGATCGACACCATTCCAGAGGCTTTTCGAAATGCGCCGGAGCCACTGGTACCCATTGGCGAAAACGCAGCCCACGACCAGCTTGAACGCTTTCTGGAAAAACGCGGCGGCGCGTACAAGGAAAACAGGGACTTCCCCGCCATCGACGGAACCAGTCTGATCTCCCCATACCTGGCCAACGGCGTTCTCTCTGGCCGACAATGCCTGATCGCAGGGAGACAGGCACAGAGCTCTGGAGGAAATCAGGAAGGCCTGGCCACCTGGATCAACGAAATCGCCTGGCGAGATTTCTACATCAACATCCTTTACCACTATCCCCGTGTCAGCATGCACCGGGCCTACAAGCCGGAAACCGAAGCCCTCACGTGGAACACCCCCGGTGACACCTTCGAAGCGTGGAAAACCGGCAACACCGGCGTGCCCATCGTTGACGCCGCCATGCGCCAGTTGAACCAGACCGGCTGGATGCACAACCGCCTGCGTATGATCACTGCCATGTACCTCACCAAAAACCTGTTCATCGACTGGCGGCTGGGCGAAGCCTACTTCATGTCCAGGCTCATCGACGGCTTCCTCGCTTCCAATAACGGTGGCTGGCAATGGAGCGCCTCCACGGGTACCGATGCCGCCCCTTATTTCCGGGTTTTCAACCCGGTCACCCAGAGCGAGCGCTTCGATCCAAACGGTGACTTTATCCGGGAGTGGGTTCCTGAACTGGCGAAACTGAACAGCAAACGGATTCATGATCCGGGTGCGAAAGGTGGTGTTATTCCGAAGGGCTATCCGAGGCAGATCGTTGATCTGAAAGAAAGCAGGAAAGAGGCAATCGCCAAGTTTCAGGCGCTCAAGAACTAAAAACCTATGGCGGGCGGACACTGAACCCGGAAGCGGGCTTGGCGATGGTCTGTCCAGAACCCTGCGGAGCCATGGATGGCGGAGCTGAGCCTACAGGGACGTATTCACGGCGTGTTTTGGGCAGACCATCGCCAAGCCTGCCAGCACAGAAGTCAACCGGAACACACCGGACACGAAGGATCCCGGGCCAGCTTCATCTCCCGCCACTGCATTTCCCAGGCATCCAGAATCAACAACCGCCCGATCAATGGCGTCCCCACCCCGGAAATCACCTTGATGGCCTCCATCGCCTGGGTCGCCCCGATCATCCCTACCAAGGGCGCAATCACCCCCGCCTCGGAACAGGTCAGATCCTCATTACCCTGCTCCGGATACAGACAGTGGTAACAGGGACTGCTTTCCAGCCGGCTGTCATACACCGAGACCTGCCCTTCGCCACGAATGGCAGCACCAGACACGAGCGGAACCCTGGCAGCAACACAGGCACGATTCAAGGCAAAACGGGTGTTGAAGTTATCCGTGCAATCCACCACCAGATCTGCTTCCCCGACCGTACGGGCAACGGCATCACCTTCAAGGCGCTGATTCAGGGCCGTTACAGCTACCTGTGGATTGATCCGCCGAATCCGGCCAGCCAGGCTTTCCGCCTTCGATTCACCCAACTGCCCTGTCTCAAAACCTATCTGGCGCTGAAGGTTTGCCAACTCGATGCTGTCGTCGTCTACCAAGGTAAGATGCCCTACCCCTGCCGCTCCCAGGTAAAGAGCCACCGGACACCCCAGACCTCCGGCCCCCATCACCAGTACCCGGGCAGATTTCAGTTGTTCCTGGCCAGCAATATCAAACCGCGGCATCAGGATCTGCCGACTGTAGCGCAATAATTCGTCATCACTAAGCATTCGCACCTCCCGTTTGATAGCCTGGATTCTCTTCCCCGGGAGCCGATTTCCATCGCCCCAGAGTCATCCGGTCCCGATTACCGTAATCCTGCAGGGTCTGGATATCGGAAAACCCACGATCCCTGAACAACCCTGCCAGAGAACCAGCCTGATCAAATCCATGCTCGACCAACAGCCAGCCGCCTTCAACAAGCCAACGCGGCGCCTGGTCAACGATTATCCGAAGATCGTCCAGACCATCCCGACCGGAGATCAGCGCCGAGTGCGGCTCGAACCTTACGTCGCCCTCTGCCAGATGGTGGTCATCATCCGGAATATAAGGCGGGTTGGAGACAATCAGATCGAACCGTTCCGGCTCAAGGTCTGAAAACCAGGAACTCTGCACAACAGAAACAGACAGGCCCAATGCCCTGGCATTTTCACGGGCAAGCGCCACCGCTTCAGCCACCGCATCGGACCCGGTAATTCGCCAGCCATGCTGTTCACTGGCCAGTGCCAGAGCGATGGCCCCCGTGCCTGTACCCAGGTCCAGCACCGTGGCCCGTGTTGGCAATGGCAGTCCCAGCGCGACCTCAACCAGACACTCGGTATCCGGCCTGGGGATCAGGGTGGAGGTACTTACCTTCAGAGGCAATGACCAGAACTCCTGATGCCCCAGCAGATAGGCAATCGGCCTGCCAGCAACGCGATCTTTCACCAGCACTTCAAAGGCCTCAGCCTGCGCAGCGGTGACCTCACGTTCCGGCCAGGCCCGGAAACTGGTTCGACTCAGCCCCGTGATGTGGCTCAGAAGCAGCTCGGCATCCAGCCTCGGAGAGTCACTTGCAATGCGGCCAGAGGCTTTCTGGAGAAGGCTCTCACAGGTCAGTGAAGACTTACTGGTCATCGGCAAGCGAGGCAAGCAGCTCGGCCTGGTGCTCCTGTTGCAGGGGTACAACCACCGCATCCAGATCACCGGCAATGACTTCGTCGAGTTTGTAGAGGGTCAGATTGATCCGATGATCGGTCACCCGGCCCTGAGGGAAATTATAGGTGCGGATTCGCTCGGAACGATCCCCGCTGCCGACCAGACTTTTGCGGGTCTCCGCCATGGACTTCTGCTGTCGCTCTGTTTCGGCATTCTGCAATCGTGCGGCAAGCAGGCTCATGGCCTTGGCCCGGTTCTTGTGTTGAGAACGCTCTTCCTGACACTCCACTACAATGCCCGTCGGCAGATGAGTGATCCGGATAGCCGAATCAGTCTTGTTAACGTGCTGACCACCGGCGCCCGAGGAGCGGAAGGTGTCTACCCTAAGGTCTGCCTTGTTGATCTCAATAGCTTCAGCTTCGTCGGCCTCCGGCATGACCGCGACAGTGCAGGCCGACGTATGAATACGGCCCTGGGATTCAGTTTCCGGAACGCGCTGCACCCGGTGAGCCCCGGATTCAAACTTCAGCGCGCCGTAGACTCCATCACCAGCAACTCTGGCAATCAGTTCCTTATAACCACCGTGTTCGCCCTCACTGTCACTCAGCACTTCAACCTGCCAACGACGGCGCTCGGCGAAGCGCATATACATCTTGAACAGATCGCCGGCAAAAATGGCGGCTTCATCACCACCAGTGCCGGCACGAATTTCAAGAAACACGTTCTTGCCGTCGTTCGGATCCTTCGGCAGCATCAGGCGCTGGAGCTCTTCATCAAGCTCTTCACTCTTTTGCTGAGCGAGCTGCAGCTCTTCCTCCGCCATCTCCCGCATATCGGCATCACCGTCTTTCGCCAGCTCTCTGGCGGCCTCAATATCATCCAGGGAGTGCCGCCAGGCCTGAAAGCACTGAACAATGGGCTCAATCTCGGCAAACTCCCGGGACAGATCCCGGAATTTATCCTGTTGGGAAATGATGGAAGAATCACTGAGCAAAGCGCTGACTTCCTCGAAGCGGTCTGTAAGCTGCTCGAGGCGGGACTGGATCGATGGCTTCATAGTTTTTCCGGGGTAGTCGTCGTGTCTGCGTCCAGTGCATCCAGCTGGTGCAACTCACGCAGCCACTCTGTCACCTCGGTACGACCTTCTGTGGTGGCCTTGCGAACCTGCACAGAGGGTTCGTGCAGGAGTTTATTGGTAAGGCCGCGTGCCATGCTGCGCAGCACGGTTTCAGGATCTGAGCCATTACGCAGGGCGCGCAGGGCTTTTTCGGTTTCGGCATCACGCAGTACTTCTGCCCGCTGCCTGAACTGCTTCAGGGTGGATACGGCGTCCAGTGCCCTCAACTGATTCAGAAAATCCTGCACCCCGGCAGCAACCATGTTCTCCGCTTCTCTGGCAGCTCCTTCGCGAGACCGGATGTTTTCCTCGATAACCTGACGCAAGTCATCAACCGTGTACAGATAAACGTCTGCCAACGAGGCAACTTCCGGCTCAATGTCACGGGGTACTGCAATATCCACCATAAAATAAGGACGGTGTTTGCGCTTTTTCAGGGCGCGCTCAACGGCGCCCTTACCCAGGATCGGCAGCGGGCTGGCCGTGGACGAAATAATGATATCGACATCAGCAAGGTGCTCTGGAATCTCGGACAGCACAATACCCTTGCCGCCACGAGGCTCCGCCAACGCCTGCGCCCGCTCGAGGGTGCGGTTGGCCACCAGAAAATCCCTGACGCCGGCATCGGCAAGATGCCGGGCTACCAGTTCAATGGTTTTACCGGCGCCAATCAGCAACGCCTTATTGCGGGACATGTCGGCAAAGATATGATGAGCCATGCTCACTGCCGCGTAGGCCACCGATACCGGATTTTCGCCGATAGCGGTCTGGGTGCGCACACGCTTGGCCACCGAGAACGTGTGTTCGAACAACCGGGACAGGAATGAACCGCTGGCGCCATGCTCCCGGGCCAGGGAATAGGCGTCTTTCAGTTGACCGAGAATCTGTGGCTCGCCCAGCACCATGGAATCCAGGCCGGCAGCCACACGCATCATGTGCTGAACCGCATCACCATCACGATACACGTAGAGCGCCTGCTCCAGTTCCGAGGCATCCATATCATGAAAGCCCGCCAGCCAGCGAAGCACCATGGGTGCGCAGTCATCATCACCCGCCAGGTACAATTCGGTCCGGTTGCAGGTCGACAGGATGGCCGCCTCAGTAGCACCGGAGGTCGCACGCAGCTCGGCAAAGGCTTCTGCCATGCGCTCGGGCGTAAACGCAACGCGCTCCCGCAATTCAACGGGCGCCGTGCGATGATTGATTCCCAGCGTTACCAGTGCCATGTCGTGGTTGAACAACCTCTTGCCAATGGGCGGTGCAAATACGCGCAGTTACGGGCCATTTTAACGGTCAGCGGCCCGCGCTGCCACCCAAAACCACCACAGCTTCGGCAAGTGCGGACAGGTTGGGCAAGATCATGCGCGTATGCCATTATAGAGATTCGGCTGAGACCGGGACCCGATCTACCTCAAAAAATGGGGCTGGAGCGTGGTTATTTTTGATGCGTTTTCGACAGATCATGGGAAGTTGCATGCACAAATCCGTACCGCTTCTGGTTACCTGCCTGCTTGGCCTTGCATTGGGCGGCTGTGCCAGCCTCAGCGCCCCCGGGGAAACGCCTGCTCCGAAAGAAGCAAAAGCCACCTCCAACAAGCAAGCAGACGCGCAGCCTCCAACTGAATACTCCGACTTCGAGCCCGAGACCCTGTACCTGCTCCTGTCTGCAGAAATCGCAGCCCAGCGCGGCCGCTACGACATTACGCTGGTGAATTACCTCAAGGCTGCCAAACAATCGCGAGACCAGGGCGTAATCAAGCGTGCCATGAGAATTGCCCAGTCCCTTAACGGGGATAACGCCCAGAAACAGCTGGCCGAGTTGTGGCTGGAGGTCGACCCCGATAATCTTGCGGCCCACCGAATATCCGCGATCCAGGCAGTAAAAAGTAACGACCTCCAGACCGCGATTCACCACATGGAGCGGATCATGGATATGGGTGGTGACGCCGATTTTGACAGCCTGGCAGCCCTGGCAGGCAATCTTCCCCCGGAGCAACAGAAGGAGCTCCTGGCACTCTATAACGAAATGTCGGAGCGCCATCCTGACACCCCGGAACTGGAATACAGCATTGCGCTTCTGCTTAAGGTGACAGGGCAGCCACAGGAAGCACTCAACAAACTTGAGCCCCTGCTGGAGGACAACGCCAACTTCCAGCCTGCCATCATTCTTAAGGGCGACCTGCTCTACCAGACTGGCCCCAAAGGCAGCGCCCTTGATTACCTGCTGACAAACACGCGCCGCTTCCCGGCCAACCGGCAAATGGGCACCCTCTACGGTCGCATGCTTATTAATGAGGGAGAATTACAGGCCGCTCAGGACGAATTCAACCGACTGGTAAAGCGATACCCGGACACTCCGGGGCTCAGGCTTTCTCACGCACTGGTTGCACTTGAAAACAACCAGACAGATCTGGCCAGAGAAGAACTGACAAAACTGATCGAACGGGGACACCACGCCAGCGAGGCAAACTACTACCTGGGCCGTATTGAAGATCAGGCCGGTCGGACAGAACAAGCCATTGGCTACTATCAGAGCGTCGAACAGGGCAACTACTACTTTCCGGCGCTGGCCCGCGCCAGCTCACTGCTGGCGGAGAATGGCCAACTCGAAGACGCAGTCGACCGAATCCGCCGACTACGTGGAGCCAACCCCCGGCAGGCAGAGAACTTCTGGTTGCTGGAGGTAAACCTGCTCCTCGACCATGAACAGCAACAAGAAGCACTGAGCACAGCAACCGAAGCGCTGGAAGAGCACCCGGACAATATCCAGATCCGTTACGCCAGGGCGATGCTGTACGACAGCCTTGGCCGGACTGCCGACGCCGAGGCCGACCTGAAACTGATCGTCAAGCAGGACCCGGAAAACGCCATTGCGCTGAACGCCCTGGGCTACATCCTCACCACCCGCACGGACAGATTGAGAGAGGCCCGCAACTATATCGAGAGAGCCCTGACGCTGGATCCTGAAAATCCAGCCATTCTTGACAGTATGGGTTGGGTACTTTTCCTTGAGGGGCAGATCGAACCGGCGCTCGAGTATCTGGCACGCGCCTGGACCGCCTTCCCGGATCCGGAAGTGGCCGCCCACTATGGCGAGGCCCTGTGGATGAATGGCGCCGAAGAGCAGGCAAGAATTATCTGGCAGGAAGGCCTGGAACAAAGCCGCGATCACGAAGTACTCAGAGAAACCATAGACCGGCTAACCAATGGCGGTGAGTCGGAATGAGACTGGCCCGAACCCTGGCTGGCCTCATGGCATTCGCCACTCTCAGTGCCTGTACCACCATCCAGATCGACCCATTGCCCGAGGGCATGACAGACCAGCCTCCGGCGAACTGGACCACCCGTGCGGCCAGTCTCGGCGAACTGGACCACTGGAAGCTAACAGGAAAACTGGCTGTCCGGCAGCCTTCAGACAGTGGCACCGCCATCATCAATCACTGGATTCAGGATGGGGAAGCCTACGACCTGGCACTCTCCTCTTCCTTCCTCGGCATGGGCAGCACGACTCTCAAAGGCGTCCCCGGCTTTATCGAACTCACGCTACCGAATGGCGACACCTATCGTTCGGGCGAGCCGGAAGCCCTCGTAGAAGCCGCCACCGGCTGGCAACTACCCCTGGAAAGCCTGACCTGGTGGATTCGCGGCCTGCCCTCACCCGCCAGCAATTACCGCTTGCTGTTCGATGATCAGGACCGCCTTGCCATTATCCGACAGGATGGCTGGGAGATTCGCTACGATCGCTGGCAAGCGTTTCTTGCCAGTTACCCGGCTCTCCCCGCCCGGATCACCGCCCTGAAGGACGACAAAAGGGTCAGGCTGGTTGTCAGCCAATGGCAGGAACAGGAGAGGGCCCGGTGACTCCCGGCATAGCCCTTCCTTCTCCAGCCAAGCTGAACCTGTTTCTGCACATTGTCGGCCGTCGGCCAGACGGTTACCACGAACTCCAGACCCTGTTCCAGTTCCTGGATTACGGTGACACCATGAACTTCACCCTTACGCCTGACAGCCCCGGGGTGAGACTCGCAGATCCGGTTCCCGGCGTTGCCGACGAGGACAACCTGATTATTCGGGCAGCAACGGCACTCCTGAGCAGAACTCAGGAGAAGCTTCCCGGTGCCACAATAGGCATCACCAAACGGCTACCCATGGGTGGTGGCCTCGGCGGTGGCAGTTCGAACGCAGCGACCACCCTGCTGGGACTCAACCATCTATGGGAACTGAACCTCGGAATAGATGAACTCGCCGATATAGGTCTGGCCCTGGGAGCCGACGTCCCCGTTTTTGTCCACGGTCATGCCGCCATTGGAGAAGGCGTCGGTGAAACACTGACCAATGCAAATCCACCGGAAGACTGGTTCGTTGTGATCAAGCCGGCGTGCAACATAAACACCGCAAAGATTTTTTCCGAGCAAGGGTTGACAAGGGACACCCCGAGAATCAAAATAGCGCCCGCTTTTGAGGGAGACGCCTCGGGGTACCGAAACGACTGTGAGGAAACGGTTAAAAAACTGTATCCTGAAGTCAAACAAAGCCTGGAGTGGCTTTCACAATTCGGACCTGCAAGATTAACCGGAACCGGGGCTTGCATATTTGGACGTTTCCCTACAGAATCCGCAGCCCGGATTATCTGGGAAAGCAAACCCTCCGGCGTCACGGGGTTCGTAGCTAAAGGGGTGAACATTTCACCTCTTCACAAAAAGCTAGCAGAGCTACTATGAAGCCAAAAAAGCACGATAATGGGGTGTCGCCAAGTGGTAAGGCAACGGGTTTTGATCCCGTCATGCGCAGGTTCGAATCCTGCCACCCCAGCCACCTTCCTCCCGCTTCTTCTGAATCAAACGCCGATACTGAGAAGGATGCCGTCGTGTCCAAATTGATGATCTTCGCTGGTAACGCCAACCCTGAACTTGCCCAGGCGATTGCCCGCAAACTCCACATTCCCATGGGTCAGGCTACTGTCGGCCGTTTCAGCGACGGAGAAACCACCGTCGAGATCAATGAGAATGTCCGCGGCCATGATGTATTCATCATCCAGCCAACCTGCTACCCCACCAACGATAACCTGATGGAACTGATCGTGATGGCCGACGCACTTCGCCGTGCTTCCGCTACACGTGTCACCGCCGTTATCCCTTACTACGGATATGCGCGCCAGGATCGCCGGGTACGCTCCACTCGTGTCGCCATCAGCGCCAAGGTGGTAGCAGACATGATTTCCAGCATCGGCGTTGACCGCGTTTTGACCGTCGACCTTCATGCTGACCAGATTCAGGGCTTCTTCGATATCCCGGTGGACAACATCTACGCCACACCGGTCATGCTTGAAGACATCTTCAAGCAGCGCTTCGAGAACTTTGTGGTTGTATCCCCGGACGTTGGCGGTGTCGTTCGCGCCCGGGCCGTCGCCAAGCGTCTTGACGACGCCGACCTGGCCATTATCGACAAGCGTCGCCCGAAAGCGAACGTGTCCCAGGTGATGCACATTATCGGTGATGTAAAAGACAAAACCTGCATCCTGGTAGACGACATCATTGATACTGCCGGTACCCTGTGCAAGGCAGCTAACGCTCTCAAAGAACACGGCGCCGCCCGAGTGGTTGCCTACATCACCCACCCGGTTCTCTCCGGCCCGGCCATTGACAACATCAATGCCTCCCAGCTGGACGAACTTGTGGTTTGCGATACCATCCCGCTGGGTGACAAAGCAAAAAATTGTGATAGAATCCGCGTCCTCGAAATGGCTGGCTTGCTCGCAGAATCGATTCGCCGCGTAAGCAACGAAGAGTCCATCAGTGCCATGTTCGAAAACGCCTGAGCAATCTGTTAGTCGCAATATTCAGGCATTACAAGCAGTTACCGGGTCGGGAGCCTACACAGGCTCCCGACTCTTTTAGTCAGCCGGAAAAATCCGGCTTTTCAGAAACATCACCTGATCCAACGCCTGGTCGCGGGCAGTTCAGGTGACGATTGAGGTTAATATCATGTCTCAGGAATTTGTTATCGAAGCATTTCCTCGCGACGATCAGGGGAGAGGTGCGAGCCGCCGCCTGCGTCGTGAGGAGCGTAAAATTCCGGCCATCATCTATGGTGGCGGGAAAGACGCTACTCCGGTCGCCATTTGGCACAACGAGCTGAAAAAGGCCCTGGAAAACGAAGCGTTCTTTTCTCACGTTCTGACTGTTGAGCTGGACGGCAAGAAAGAAAGCGTGATCCTGAAGGATCTGCAGCGTCACCCGTACAAGCCGATCCTGACCCACGCCGATTTCCTGCGTGTCGACAAGGACCACGAGATCCACGTCAACGTGCCACTGCACTTCATCAATGAAGAAAGTGCTCCGGCAATCAAACTCCATGGCGGTGTAGCGAACCACCAGATCACCGAAGTAGAAGTGATCTGTCTGCCGCAGAACCTGCCGGAGTTCATCGAAGTGGACATGGCGACTGTCGAAATGGATCAGGTAGTTCACCTGAGCGATCTGCAGTTGCCGAAAGACGTCAAGATCGCCGCCCTGCTTCAGGGTGAAGACCACGATCTGCCTGTTGTGGCTATCCACAAGCCACGCGGCGCCAAGGCTGATGAAGCCGAAGACGCCGAAGAAGGCGAAGAAGGCGAAGCGAAGGAGTAATTACTCCTGTATTGACGAGGGCAATGGTGGATGGCACAGGATATCCTCATGGTGGTCGGTCTGGGAAACCCCGGAGCAGACTACGAGAATACCCGCCATAACGCCGGCGCCCTGTTTGTCGATGCGCTGGCCCGCTCTGCGGGCCAGAAGCTACGTCCAGAGAAGAAGTATCACGGGCTTTATGCTCGAATTCAGTGGCAGGGCCTCGACCTGCACCTCCTGAATCCTACTACCTTCATGAATCGCAGTGGCCTCGCCATCAAGGCGCTGGCAGACTTCTTCAAGATTCAGCCCCAACAGATTCTGGTTGCCCACGACGAACTCGACCTGCCCCCCGGTACCGCCAAACTCAAAAAAGGCGGCGGACACGGCGGACACAACGGTCTCCGGGACACCATCGCCCATCTGGGCACCAACGATTTCCAGAGACTCCGCGTCGGTATCGGCCACCCTGGCGACAGTCGCAAAGTAACCGGCTATGTTCTCGGCCGCCTGGGCAAACAGGAAACCGAAGAACTGAACGCGGTGATTGACGAAATCTTGCGGGTTTTGCCCGATGCAGCCAGCGGCAAACTCCCTGCCGCCATGAATCGCCTGCACAGTTTCAAACCGGTATAATCCGCCCAAATTTTCCAGTACCAGCAGAGGCACTCCATGGGATTTAACTGCGGCATCGTCGGCCTTCCCAACGTCGGCAAATCTACCCTGTTCAACGCGCTCACCAAGTCCGGCATCGGTGCAGAAAATTTCCCCTTCTGCACCATCGAACCCAACGCCGGGGTTGTCGCCATGCCCGACCCGCGCCTGAACAAGCTCGCTGAGATTGTAAAGCCCGAGCGTGTAGTGCCCACAACCATGGAGTTTGTCGATATCGCCGGCCTCGTGGCAGGCGCCTCCAAGGGTGAAGGTCTTGGCAACCAGTTCCTCGCCAACATTCGCCAGACCGACGCCATCGCTCACGTGGTGCGCTGTTTTGAAGACGGCAACGTTATTCACGTGGCCAACAAGGTAGACCCTGCGTCTGACATTGACGTTATCAATACCGAACTGGCCCTGGCTGATCTGGAAACCGTGGAAAAAGCCATCAAACGAGTGCAGCGCGTTGCCAAAAGCGGCGACAAGGAAGCCAAGGCCCAGCTCGAAATGTTCGAACAGCTCCTGCCGGTCCTGAATGAAGGCCAACCGGTGCGCAGCATGAACCTCGACAAGGACCAGATGGCTCTCATCCGTGAACTCTGCCTGCTCACGGTCAAGCCCACCATGTACATCGCCAACGTCAACGAAGACGGTTTCGAAAACAATCCACACCTGGACACCGTGCGCAAGATTGCCGAATCCGAGAACGCCGTGGTTGTACCCATCTGCAACAAGCTGGAAGCCGAAATTTCCGAGCTGGAAGACGATGAGAAAGCCATGTTCCTGGACGAGATGGGCATGGAAGAGCCGGGGTTGGACCGTGTTATCCGTGCCGGCTACAGCCTACTCGGACTGCAAACCTACTTTACCGCCGGGGTGAAGGAAGTCCGCGCCTGGACTGTGAAAATCGGTGCCACAGCGCCTCAGGCCGCCGCTGTGATCCACACCGATTTCGAACGCGGTTTCATCCGGGCAGAAGTGGTGAGCTACGACGATTTCGTACAATACAACGGCGAAGCCGGCGCCAAGGATGCCGGCAAATGGCGTCTTGAAGGCAAGGAATACATCGTCAAGGACGGCGACGTCATTCACTTCCGCTTCAATGTGTGAATTTTCAGAAAAACTGGCCCTCAAGCCTTGACAGGAAGGGCCCAAATACTGAAAATACGCGCCTCGTTTAGGGCGATGCCCAAAACGAAATGGCAAGGTAGCTCAGTTGGTTAGAGCACAGCACTCATAATGCTGGGGTCGGCGGTTCGACTCCGCCCCTTGCTACCAGTATTCGAAAGGGTCGCGATTTACGTCGCGGCCTTTTTTCGTTGTCGGCCAGCAACTGTATTTTCGCAGTTCCCCTGAACCGGAGCCTCAAAGCCCGACCTCATCATTGCTGAAGCTCCCGTTCTATCTGCCAAGATAGCGAAACCTCAGCTGAGACTGATATTTTCCGAGATATCGATCGTTGATGCGAGTAATGGCGCCTTGCGCGTAAAGATCACCAAAGCACGCATCCACGCGTTCGGCCACCTCTTTTTCCTTGAAGACCATCTTGAAGGGCGACGGATTGAAGATTGGCGCAAACCTGAACTCTGCATCCCCCATTGGCCAGCGCCCTGCTCTCCGACGCTCCTCTGCAAGCCTCTGATTAACCTCGGCAACGATGGAACCATCCGCCAGAATGGCGTGAACCCGACCCTTGAAAAGCAGTCGGGAATGGATCATCTGATCGGTGACCATCAGGACAGACCCAAGCTTCGAGCCAAATTCCCTCAAACCAAGAATTTCAATGCCGTTTTTGAAAGTGACGACATCCAGACCTGCAAGGTCATTGACCGTCTCGATAGGGCCAATTCGGGATGCATTATAGAAAGCACCATTCTGATACCAGATGTAGGCAGACGTTGAATAGCCAGGCAACTCTGCATCCAATGGCACCGTCATAACGCCATCAATACGGGCCATTTGCTCGAAGCTGCGCATGTGCCTTCCAAAAGGCTGAATGACAAAGTCCGGCTCATAGCCACAGGTCTTCAGGGTCTCGGAAACGATTTCGATATCCCTGCCTAAAACACCTTGCTCTGATGATCCTGGAAGATCAGGCGCGACTATCGTCATTTGCTGGGCCTGGCTCATCCCGGGGCTAGTCAGGCAGAGCAACCACACCAGGCTTGAGCAGATTCCCGTAAGCTGTCGAATCAT
>AZIK01009715.1_pt1 | contig 22661 bp, 26 predicted proteins | sample 359131 | NCBI WGS metagenome assembly AZIK01 (sample SAMN02429715, study PRJNA222663) | marine sediment metagenome | biome: Sediment sample; isolation source: enrichment culture of sample MGS-ANC(AMM) from oil contaminated site at the... | place: Italy: Ancona | collected 2012-02-14 | depth 6 m m | reverse complement strand
ACGACGTCTATGGATTACAAAGGGTGCCTGCTCTACCATGGCATTCTTGCTCCTGATTTCTTGCCTATCAGGTGTGCATAAACCGCCTTCCAGCACTGGAGGGTCAAGCGAGTTCGTCTGACATAACAGTGAATTTTGTATCAGTTCGTAGCATCGCAAAAAAGTGCGCGCGAACCCGGCTGTCACCAGATCGTGATCCTCAAATATCTACCTTCGGCTTACTGACATCACGCGATTTGTTGCCGTGCCAAAATGACCTGAATGCGAGGCCTGTAAACACGAACGGCGCGCAATATGCATCCATGGAACATTGCAACCCTCATAGGCAACACGGTTTGGAACACTGCGGTGTCGAAGCCGAAGGCGAAAACAACCTGTCCGATTTCCCAATCATTCGGCCGTTCCCTTAGTGGACACAGCGTTCCATGGCGGGAAGGTCGATAGTTAATGATTCATAGTTCGGTGGGCATCAAAAGCATCAGCCTTGGCGTCACAATTCGAGTTTCGCCTTGCGGCGCTCGTACTCCTCTTCGTCAATTTCACCTTTGGCATAGCGTTCGCGAAGAATCTCGGCCGCGTCGGATTTGCCGCCTGAGCGGGACCCGGCCGAGAACCCGCGGACGGCCAACACGATCAATGCGATGATCGCCCCCCAGAACAACAGCATCATCAAACCGCCAGCCATGCCGAATCCACCTCCCCACATCATGTGACCGAAACCGTTGCCCCAACTGTCCGCAGGATCGGCGAGCGCGGCTCCGGCGGACAATACTAGGGCTGACGGGGTTACAGCGGATACCATTTTTATCATGAAGTGTTCCTTTCTTGCTGATCAGGTTCTGTTTCGAGTGGTAAAGTGACGGTCACGAGAAGACCGCCTTCGGTGCGGTTCGTCAGCGCTACGTCGCCGCCATGGGCCCGCACAATCGTTCGCGCGATCGACAGGCCAAGACCGGTCCCACCGGTTTCGCGCGAGCGGGATTTTTCGAGCCGGAAAAACGGCTCGAACACTTGCTCGAGTTCGGCTTCGGGAACCCCAGGTCCGTTGTCGGAGACCCGTATCTGGACGTATTCGGCGTCATGTACGAAGGTGACCTCCGCCCCCCCGCCATAGCGCTGCGCGTTCTCGATGATGTTGCGCAGGGCGCGGCGCACCGATTGGGGGCGCAAGCGAACGCTTATGCTGTTGGCTGTATCAAGGGTGAAGCCGTCGATCATGTCGGCCTGCAACTGCTTCAGGTAGGTTTTCAGATCCACCGTCTCGTAGACTTCGGAGCTGGCCATGCCCCGTGCAAAGGCAAGCGTTGCATCGACCATCTCCTGCATTTCCTCGATTGAGGCGACAAGACTTTCACGCGTTTCGTCCTCGTCCACCATCTCCGCCCGCACCCGCATGGCGGTCAGCGGAGAGCGCAGATCATGGCCCAATGCCGCAAGAAGTCTTGTCCTGTCCGCGACGAAACGCGTCAGTCTCGCCTGCATCCGATTGAAGGCCTGCGTGAGGCCGCGCACCTCGCTCGGACCGATCAGTGGCAACGGATCGACGGCTTCCCCCTTTCCAAGCCTGTCGGCTGCGCGCGAAACGCGCAGAAGCGGTCCGGTTAGCCGGGTCAGAAGAAACCAGCAGGCCGAGACTAGAATGATCGCCGCCGTGATTCCGAAACTGACGATTGAAGCCCATGGCCACTGCAACGGCGGCCGTTCGAACCTTGTTCCGACATTCAGCCACTGCCCGTCCGCCAGGGCGATCGACAGTTGCATTTCGATCGCGGAAAGCTCGCCCCGCATCATCGCGAGATGCATTTCGGCCATCTCCGGCGCGAGATGTGGCATCGGCGGAATGCCTTGCTCGACCTCGTGCAATTCCACGCGGATTTCTCGATTGTTCGCGCCACCTAGTAGTCCGCGAACGCGCGCCTCTACGGCTCCACCGTCTGCATGGCTTTCATGATCGACAGCGGGAATGTCCGAAAGATCGAAACGTACCAAAGGGGAATTCGCCGCTCTCAGGATCGCCTGCTGCAAGGACTCCGGCGCCTCTTCGAGCAAGAGCGCGACGTTCGCGGCCCGGCCTGCCGCTTCGAAACCCAAGGCGGCGCGCACGGCGAGACCACGCTCGTCCACGAACAGCCACAGGCTGATCGTCTGTGCGACAGCAAGCGCCGCGACGATCAGCAGCACCAGCTGCCCGCGAAGATTATCGAAGGGGCGCGGCATCAGCTCAACTCGTGAACATCGGCAGCCAGGCAATAGCCGCCGCCGCGCACAGTCGTGACGATGCGCGGCCGCGACGGATCAAGCTCGATCTTCCGGCGCAGTCGGCTGATCTGATTGTCTATGGTCCGGTCAAATACTGACGCTGCGCGGCCTGCCGTCAGATCGAGCAACTGATCGCGGCTGAGGACAAAACGAGGACGTTCGAGCAGGACGGTCAAAAGCTTGAATTCCGCGCTGGTCAGATCGATTTGCTCACCGTCCTCGTTCGACAGTACCCGACTGTCCGTGTCCAATATCCAATGGGCAAACGCGACGCGTCGACCCGAAAGTGTACCTGCATAGGATTCGGCTTTCGTCGAACGGCGCAGGATGGCCTTGATCCGGGCGACCAGTTCACGCGGGTTGAAGGGTTTTGCAAGGTAGTCATCCGCGCCGATTTCAAGGCCAACAATCCGGTCGGTTTCCTCCCCGAGCGCGGTCAACATCAGGATCGGAACGGATCCACTTGCCGAAAGTCGGCGGCACACGGAAAGACCATCTTCCCCCGGCATCATGACATCGAGGACGATGAGGTCGTACTTGCCGTTCGCAAGCTTCGCATCCATGTCGACCGCGTCGCGCGCGGACGTTGCGCGCATCCCGTTCTTTTCCAGATAGCGCGTCACGGCATCGCGGATTTCGCGGTGGTCATCGACGACAAGAATGTGCGGCGGTTCGATCATAAGTCTTCCTTTAGATGAATGCCGGGTGCTTTCCCGAAGAGATTTGTCACGAAGTGTAACAGGCCCCTCGTTTGCGACCTGCCGATACAAAACGCCTGCGCTCCCTGCATTCCTTTGCGACAGGCATCTGCCATATGTTCTGTATCGCAACACTGACACGAGGTGACCTAAATGAAACGCAATACTCTACTCGCTGCAATGACCCTCACTGCAACCGTCCTTGGCGGTGCAGCATTCGCGGAGTCCCACCACGGACACGGCGGAAAATCCGGACCCGGTGCCGCGCAAGGAGGTGCCCCCGGCATGATGGGCATGATGGAGGGCATGGATGGAATGATGGATATGATGCAGCGCATGCATGGCAACATGATGGGCGGCGGCATGATGGGCGGTATGGGCCCGATGGGCGGAGGCATGATGAAGATGCTGGACGCTGATGGCGACGGCAAGGTCACTCCTGAAGAGATGCGCACGCAGCTGCAGGCCAAGCTTGCCGAACATGACAGCGATGGCGACGGCTCCCTCTCGATTGCAGAGTTCGAAACGCTTCACAGCGCGATGATCCGCGAGATGATGGTGGACCGATTCCAGCACCTCGATGCCGACGGTGACGGCGCGGTGACGGCGGAAGAGATGGTGGCGCCTGCCGAAATGATGGAACGGATGCAGATGATGCGGTCGAACATGGCGCAGTCGCAGGGTCAGCCCGGCAATGGCCAGGTCATGGGCGACGGAGACATGATGAACAACAATTGAGAGGTTCGGCGCCAGTTCTGACTGGCGCCGCCTTCCCAAGCGTCGGATCCGCAAGACATCCTGACGCCAACGTCAGACCGCAGCCGGATTTGCCAAATCCAGGCAATGACTAGCAACCACAGAAAAACCGAAAGGGAGAAAATCCAAATGGCCTATACCTATGATCGCGTTTTGAAAGATGTCGCGGTGGACGACGCCGAAATGCTTGTTCGCGACGCATTGGCAGAAAAGGGCTTCGGTGTGCTGACCGAAATCGACGTGAAGGCGACCATGCACGAGAAACTGGGTGTGGAGATGCCGCCCTATCGCATTCTTGGTGCCTGCAATCCGGGCATGGCCCACAAGGCCATCGAAATCGAGCCGCGCATCGGCGCGATGCTGCCCTGCAACGTCATTTTGCGCCAGGTAAACGGAGGCACCGAAATCAGCGCCATTGACCCGGTGGCGTCGATGCAAGCGGTAGAGAACGCCGAGTTGCACTCGGTCGCCGGTCAAGTCCGCGATTTGCTCCGGGCCGCTTTGGACGCGGCCTGAAGTCTCTCTCGATGCCCTTGACCTGACATGAGGCGCAGATGAACCGTAACAATACGCTCACACCAACCGTCAAGACCGCCATCGCGCTGGCATTCGCGGCGGCCTTGCTGGTCCTTGCGTTCGGACCGCTGCCCGACACCCTGACCCGCCTGAACGGCGACAGGATCTCTGCTTGGGTCATGGCTGCAGGTATCTGGGGGCCAATTTTAGTCGTCGGACTGATGACGATAGCGATCGTGGCCACGCCGATCCCAAGTGCACCCATCGCACTGGCTGCAGGCGCGGCCTACGGCCACACCGTCGGAACAGTTTACATCGTTCTCGGTGCCGAATTCGGCGCTCTTGCAGCCTTCGTTCTCGCCCGGTTTTTGGGTCGGGACGTATTGCGGCAATGGTTTGGCGATAAGGTCGATGCTGGCTGGCTTGGCTCTCAGAACGCGCTGACATTCACGGTTTTTATCAGTCGGCTGTTACCGTTCGTTTCGTTCGATATCGTCAGCTATGCAGCGGGGCTCAGCCGACTGCATTTCTGGCGCTTCGGACTGGCCACGTTAGCCGGAATTATTCCTGCCAGTTTCGTACTCGCGCATTTCGGCAACGAAGCCGTCAGCGGAGACACCTCCCGTGCTGCCTGGGCTGCAATCGGACTGGGCGCTCTGACCCTGACCCCGCTCGTCTTCATCGGCGTCAGGGACTGGCAAAGATGTAGATTACGCCATGACTGATCATGACGCACACCATCTTCTGAAACTAGCACCATGGAATGAGCGCCAGGGGAATTTCGGTTTTCGGTTCCAAAGCAAAGAACAGGGACTCCCTCAATGTTGACCGCAGCGATACCATTTCCGGACATCGGAACCGATCTGTTCTCGATCGAAATCGGCAGTTTCACATTCGCGCTGCGCTGGTACGCGCTGGCCTATATCATCGGAATCCTCATCGGATGGCGCATCTGTTTGGCCGCCGTCAACCGCCCGGCACTCTGGCCCCCGGCCGGTCCGCCACTTGATCGCGAGCAGATCGAGAACCTTCTGACATGGATCATACTGGGCGTGATCGTGGGTGGGCGCCTGGGTTTCGTGCTGTTTTATCAGCCCGGCTATTACCTGGCCAACCCGCTGGAAATCCTCAAGGTGTGGCAGGGCGGCATGTCGTTCCACGGCGGTTTTGCGGGTGTAGGGATTGCGGCGCTGATATTCTGTCTTCGTCAGAAAAGATCCCTGCTCAGCACCGCAGACCTGCTTGCGCTGGCAACTCCGCCGGGGCTGTTTCTGGGACGGCTGGCGAATTTCACCAACAACGAGCTTTGGGGGCGGCCTACGGACGTTCCTTGGGCGATAATCTTTCCGGGCGAGGCGGCGCAAGTCTGTGACGGCATCACCGGGCTCTGCGCCCGACACCCTTCGCAGCTATACGAGGCGCTTCTGGAAGGGCTGCTGCTCGGAACACTCCTGCTCTATCTCGCCTGGCGCCGCAGCTGGCTGAAGGCTCCCGGTGCTCTGACCGGGGTTTTCCTTACTGGGTACGGCCTTGCCAGAAGCTTCGTGGAACTGTTCCGGCAGCCGGACATGCAGTTCGTGACCGCCGAGAATCCGATCGGTCACGCGCTTCATTTCGGCGAATGGGGGCTGACGATGGGTCAAGTGCTTTCCGCGCCGATGATCGTGACAGGACTGGCTCTGATTTTTTACTCCTTCAGTCACTTCGGAAGCGCAGCCGACCAGAGGCCAAATACCGTCGTGTGATTAAGTGGAGCCAAGAAAAGGAGGAACTCGAATGAACAGCAATGTGGAAGAACAATACAGTGGAACAGCGACCGAGAACGCACTGGTCGAAGGCCGAAAAGCGTTTCTCGGCTTCCTCGCGAAACGGCTCGGCAACCGCGCGGATTCCGAGGACGTTTTCCAAGAGTTCTGCATTCGGGTGCTGACTCGCAAGGATCAGCTTCGCGACGTGGAACGCATGGATGCATGGCTATACGCGATCCTCCGGTCCACCATGAACGATCATTTTCGCAAAGCCACTCGGCGCAGCCGCTTGGCCGTAGCTGTCGCACGAGACCCACATCAGTTGGTTGCCGATGCGCCGGTGCAGATGGCGCGGCCCTGCACTTGTCCGAGCAGGCTGCTTACCGAGCTTCGTACCGTTGATGCCAAATTGATCCGGCGGATCGATTTCGGTGAAGAGGACCGGAAAATCGTGGCCGCCGATATGGGGTTGAACCGCAATGCCCTTGGCGTTCGGCTGCACAGGGCGCGCGCTGCTCTGCGCGAGGCGATCCAATACCATTGTGGAGCCTGCTGCCTGGAGGATCCCGATGATTGCTACTGCCCAGTCTAGCGCCGAAGCGATCCCCTACTGCGACAAGCAAAGCTAGGCGACGGAATCAGGCGAACAATTCAGGGCATTCACGGGCGCATTTGTTGGTCAAAATGATGTACACCAGATGCAGCGTTGCGAGCCCCGCCAGCAGGCAGAAAAACGAAATGTAGGCAAACTGCAGAAAGGCGATATCGATCACGATCACCGCCACCAGCGTCAGGGCGAAATGGCGCATATGTTTGTAATGCGACAGCGCTGGCGGCAGGGTGATAAGGGTCACATAGATCGTATTGGTCAGCCAGCGTGGCATCATGTAATCAAGCCACATTGATTTTTCATAGGCCAGCGACTGGTTGTTGATCTCGACCACGACCATGCTGCTGTTCAGCCCGTGCGGGATGTAAAGCAAAAGACCGAAGGCCAGTCCGATCAACGCCATGAGGCGGAACAACCGCTTCCGAGGGCTGTCGTCCGGTTCCAGAACGTAGACCGAGTATGGCACCCAGATCGGCCACATGAACCAGGTGAAAAAAATGAACCCCATAGCTCCCCATAAGACCGTCAGGGGATCGTTTCCGTTCATGCCGACCCAGACAAAACCCTCGGTAAGCTGTTGCAGTCCGGCAAAAAGCGGCATCAGGGCAAGCGGAAGATACCGTTTGTTTCGCCGCCACGCCACAATTGAAATGGCCGTGCCGCCGCCAACAAGAAAAACGCTGGCGGCAAAGCTGACTTGCGCGGACAAGCACATGGAATTCTTTCTCCGACAATTTTTTTTGGGACGGCCCAAAGTGCAAACCTAAGGCACAAACTGGGCGTTGAAAAGCAACCGGCTCATTATGGGAGTCCTATCGGCGCCGCTGGCCACCCATTGCGATGAGACGGTCGCGGGCGCAGCTCAGTCGCGATTACCTCCCTGAGCACGAGGCCTCTGCGGAGACTTGGCGCGCCCCGTCGGCAAAGCATTCGAATTCTTCTGTCCGTCGTCAGAACATTTGGCGCAGATTGGGGCGTAGACTAGCGGAGAGCGGGCCTCGTCTGGGATTTGATGTTAGGCTGCGAGCTTGCGGTGCTGCAAGCGCCGATATTCGATGGTTTTTCGTTTGATCCTTTCGCGCTGTTTGATGATGGCCTGTGCCCTGCCGAAGTAGACATCGGCAGGCGTCACGTTGGCCAGGCTCTCGTGGTAACGCTGGTTGTTGTAGTGCTCGACGAAGGCCTCGATCTGGGCTTCGAGGTCGCCGGGCAGGAAGTAGTTCTCCAACAGGATGCGGTTCTTCAGGGTCTGGTGCCAGCGCTCGATCTTGCCCTGGGTCTGCGGGTGGCACGGCGCGCCGCGCACATGGCTCATCTTGTTGGCCTCGATGTATTCGGCCAGCTCGCCCGCGATGTAGCTGGGGCCATTGTCCGATAGCAGCCTGGGTTTGTGTAGAACGGTGGCGCTGTCGCAGCCCGAGGCGGCGAGCGCGAGGTCCAGCGTGTCGGTCACATCTTCGGCCCGCATGTTGGTGCATAGCTTCCAGGCGATGATGTAGCGCGAGAAGTCGTCAAGCACCGTCGAGAGGTACATCCAGCCCCACCCGATGATCTTGAAGTAGGTGAAGTCGGTCTGCCACATCTCGTTCGGCCGCGTGGTCTTGGTGTGGAACTGATCGGCCGCCTTGATTACCGTATAGGCTGGGCTGGTGATCAGGTCATGGGCCTTGAGCAGCCGGTAGACCGTGGCTTCCGACACGAAGTAGTGTTTCTCGTCGGTGAAGCGCACGGCCAGTTCGCGTGGGCTGAGGTCGGTCGCCTCCAACGCCATCTCGACGATCTGGTCCTGGATGTCCTCGCCAATGCGGTTCCACACCCGGTTCGGCGCCGAAGGGCGATCCTCCAGCGCTTCCGGCCCACCTTCCCGGTAGCGGTCATACCAGCGGTAGAAGGTCCGGCGGGCAATGCCGAGCTGGTCCAGCGTCCGCCTGGCCGGCAGGTGCGACTGCTCGACGATACGGATGATCTCCAGCTTCTCGGATGCGGGATACCTCATTCGTCGACGCCCCCATCCGCGATCATGCTTTTTTTAAGCAAGCGGTTTTCCAGCGTCAGGTCCGCCACGCACTCCTTCAGCGCACGGGCTTCGCGGCGCAAGACCTGCACGTCACCGGAGGTCGCCGCACGGGCGGTGTCCCCGGCCAGGCGGCGTTTGCCGGCTTCCATGAACTCCTTGGACCAGCTGTAGTACAGACTCTGCGCGATACCCTCTTTGCGGCACAACTCGGCGATACTGTCGTCACCGCGAAGACCTTCAAGCACGATGCGGATCTTGTCTTCGGCCGAGAAGTGGCGGCGGGTCTGACGCCGGATGTCCTTGACCACCCGCTCTGCAGGGGGCTTGGTCGGCGATTTTGAATTGGAGGATTTGGGCTTCATCTTCGTTCCTTCGTCACTACGACGAAGCCCAAATCCTCCTTAAATCACAACCTCAAATCTGTGCCATAGCCGCTGACGGGGGACACGCCGCTTTCTGATAAAACAGACGAAAGACGACAAGGTTCATTACAGCGCAGCGCCCTGCCGACACGGTGCCCGCGGTGCACAGGCGTCCGTAGGCAGAACCCTTGGAAAACTGATCGGCGTGTCCTCGCTTGCGGACCATAGAACGCGATCCGTGAATTGCAGACACGCCGGTGAGCGAGGGTCAGCGCATCGGGGCTCAGTCCGTCGTTTTCGCTCCGGCGTCGTCCTTCAGCGCTTGAAAACGAGCGCGGGCCTTTTCCGCTGCGTCGCAATCGCAATCGAGAAAGCCATGAACCGGGCAGGTCAGGCACATCTGTTCCAACCTTGTCTTCAACGCCTGCCGACCCCGGTGAAGGCGGACCGTGAGGTTGTTCAAGGTGATGCCAAGGTCCTTGGCGACAGCATCGCGCGGCTGCTCCTGAAGATCGACGCGCCAGATTACTTCGGCATATTCCGGTCTGAGCGTCGGCAACAGCTTGTACAGACAATTGCATATCGCCTCGTCGAGTTCTTCGTCGAACCCGTTTTGGACGCTGTCCAGGTCGGTTGGGGCCATGACTACCTCCCTCTGGCGCCTTCGCGAAACCTTGCGACCGTAGTCGGCGATGGAAGACGCCAGAATCTGGCCGAGCCAGCCACGAACGGCGCGCACATCGCGAAGTTGCTCGGAGCGGTCAATGGCGCGCAGCATGAACGTTTGCAGGACATCCTCGGCTGCCTCCGGATCTCCCAGCCGCCGACGCAGGAAATTCAGGATATGCTGCCGACCTTCCACCAGCGAGCGACGGACAGCGATGTCCGCATCCTTGGCGGCTGTGTTGGGCTGATCTGCTGTGGATAACCGATCATTCGGGTCGTGATTCATGATACACCTCTGAAAAGTAAGACGCCGAACTATCGAGAACGTTACACTTTTTCGGGTGCTTCGGGTGACCTGATTGTTGGTGGTTTTGCTGTTGGGTATGCACAGGCGCGGTCTTTTGGAACCCGGGCCAACGGGCGTATGCCAAGGAATGCGTAAGGTTTCGGCTGCCGCAGCGTCTTCTTACTTCGCCCCTGAGTTGGCACATCGGAAAATTTCTGCAATTCCTGCCACTTCTGACTTGGAAAGGAAATCTCGATGTCGCCGACTGTCATAACCAAAATCGTTTTGGCCATGTTCCTGTGGGCGGCGTGCTTTCCATTGATCACGGCAGGGCTGCAATACGCGCCGCATCTGACTTTTGCGACAATGCGCGCAGTTCTGGCCGGAGCAACTTTGGTGGGTCTGGCCATGATTTTGCGCAGACCATTCCCGCGCGGTTGGCGCACGTGGTTGACCTTGGGGATCGTCGGGATTGGTGCGACAAGTTTGGGATTTCTGGGCATGTTTCATGCAGCAGAATTCGTGTCTCCGGGCCTCGCCACGGTCATCGCAAACGCGCAGCCGCTGCTGGCCACGATACTGGGTGTTGCATGGCTTGGCGAGAGGCTGCCCAAGGTCGGTAGGGTCGGCCTTTCGATCGGATTCATGGGAATCCTCGTGATCGCGCTGCCGCATTTGCTCGATGGAGGTCAAGAGGGGTCGGCCATCGGTTTCGCCTATATCGTTTTGGCCGCGGTTGGGGTGACCATCAGCAACGTGGCCATCAAGTCCGTCGCCGGCAAAGTGGACGGGCTTTTCGCAATGGGGTTACAGTTGCTCATCGGCAGCGTGCCACTTGGGTTGGCAGCCCTCGCGGTGGAAGATCAAAACGCCATTCAATGGAACGCGGTCTTCACGGCATCGCTTTTGGGGCTGGCCCTGTTCGGCTCAGCGCTGGTGTATTGGCTCTGGTTTTCCGTGCTGGAGGCAGTTGAGCTGAACCGGGCGATTGTGTTCAGCTTTCTTGTTCCAATCTTCGGTCTTTCAATTGGTGCCTTGTTTTTCGGGGAACGCCTGTCCGGGATTCAATTTTCCGGTATTGCGCTGGTCATTTTGGGGATCGTGTTCGTCAACTTTAAGGGAGCAAGGCGGTCTCAAGGTCGATAATACAGGACAACCTGTTAACCTGTTTTCTAACGGTCGTTTTGGCTATTGTCTTCGTCGAAAGCCTGTTCGCTTCGATACGAATGTGTGTTGCTTATTCAGAGTGACGCGCGGAGGGGCAAATTGTTCTTAGAATGACTGCGCGCATTGTACGTTAGAGAGACAATGCTCGAATCAGCGCTGTATCGGCGCTGATCGCACCTTCGCAAACCTCTTGGAAAGGGCAGAGACATCATGGCATCGCAAGACAGTGGCAAGCCCGATGTGCCCGACGCTTCGCCGGAGCGCGCCCTGTTGGACGGGCGCGGAGCGTTTATGGGATTTCTGGTCAAACGGCTTGGCAACCGCGCAGATGCAGAGGATGTCCTGCAAGACTTCTGCATCCGCGTGCTGTCACGCAAGGATCAGCTCCGAGAGGTCGAACGAATGGATCCGTGGCTCTACACAATCCTGCGGTCCACTTTGAACGATCACTACCGCAAAGGGACCCGGCGTAGTCGGCTGGCGGCGGCGGCGGCGCGTGAACCAGAGGAATGGATTGCCGATGCGCCCTCACAGATGGCGCGGCTGTGCACCTGCCATGGCGGGCTGATTTCCGAACTGCGCCCGGCGGATGCCGAACTGATCCGGCGCATCGATTTCGGCGAAGAAGATCGCGAAAGCGTGGCAGCCGATCTGCGGCTTAACCGCAACGCACTTGGTGTCCGGCTACACCGGGCACGCACTGCTTTGCGCGAGGCGCTTACAACGCATTGCGGCAAGTGCTGCCAAGAGGACCGGGACGATTGTTACTGTCCGCCGGAGGGCTGCGAGAACGACAAACACGAGACTGATTGCGAAGAAGAGGGACAACTATCCTGATCGCAGCGAAGTCGGGTCTGTAACGATTTCCATGATCCAGCGTCTTCTTCTGTGAGTCTGCCCGAAGGCACAACCGCAGGAGAAATTGAACATGCCACGTATCACGTCGGATTGGAACTCGGGAGTACCCCGTCAACCATCATCCGATGACGATCTTCGCGTCTTTTTTTCCCGGATGACCTGCGCATGTGCCGAGACCTCCGCGTACGCAGATGCCCCGATGGCGCGCGCGTTGTTCAACCGTGTGGAAGTGATGAAACAACCCCGGACACTTGCGGCAATCGCACTGGGCATTGCACCTGGCGATGCGACCTATCTCCTTTCCGGTCTGCGCGAGGATGGGGCGAAGGATTGCGTGCGTCTGCTGGATGCGAAGAGACCGCCCGCAAAGACCAACTATGAGAAGGAAATCAGCGATGAATAAGAGCTTGCGCCTTGCAACTGTGGCGCCGGAGCACCCCCCCGCAGCTGCCTCCGATGACGCGAAGATAGGCACTCACGTTTCCTATGCTCAAGACGCCTTTGAACGCTGGATGCTGTTTCTCGACACGCTGGGTGAACGCGCCGACAACATGATCGCGCATGAGCGGCAGGGCATGCCGCCGCTACTGGATTTCGATTACGACCTGCTGCTGGACGCACGCACCTTTGAGCGGTCGGCCAACTACGCGCTGCTCAGGATCACGCGGGTCGGCGACGATTGCTGGGACGATTGCGTGGACGAGGCCAAGCCGCCCGTGATCGTCATTGATCCGCGCGCCGGGCACGGGCCCGGTATCGGCGGCTTCAAGCGCGACAGCGAGGTCGGCATGGCGATGCACGAGGGCCATCCGGTCTATTTCGTGATCTTCTACCCCGAGCCCATGCCAGGTCAGACGCTGTCGGATGTGCATTATGCCTTGCGCGACTTCGTCTCCGAGGTCGCTCGTCGTCACCCGGACACAGCCCCCGTGCTCTACGGCAATTGCCAGGCCGGTTGGGCGGCCACGCTGCTGGCCGCCGATTGCGACGGTCTGACCGGTCCGATTGTACTGAACGGCTCGCCGCTCAGCTACTGGTCGGGCGAGGCGGCAAGCAGCCCGATGCGGATGATGGGCGCACTGTCGGGCGGGGCATGGGCCGCCCATATGATCTCCGATCTGGGGGACGGGCGGTTCGACGGTGCCTGGCTGGCACAGAATTTTGAGACCTTGCAACCCGAAAAGGCGATCTGGGACAAATACGCGAACCTCTTTGCCCATGCCGACACCGAACGCGAGCGGTTCCTTGAGTTCGAACGCTGGTGGAATGGCTACTACACGCTCAGCCGCGAGGAAATCCTCGGCATCACGCAGAACCTGTTCATCGGCAACCGGCTGGAACAGGGCGAGATGCAGCTGGATGCGCATTGCACCGTCGATCTTAAGCGCATCAGCAATCCGCTGATCATCTTCGCCTCGGACGGTGACAACATCACGCCGCCCGAACAGGCAATGGGGTGGATTGGCAAGCTTTATCCCGATACCGATGCGCTCAAGGCAGCCGGGCAGCGCATCGTCTATATGACGCATCCGCGTGTCGGGCATCTGGGCATCTTCGTCTCCGGCTCTGTCGCGCGGCTCCAGCATCGTGCGATTCTGGAAAGCCTGGACGATGTCGAGGCCCTTTCCCCGGGTCTCTACGAGATGGTGATCGACAACCCGTCGGGTGACCCGGACTGCGAGACCGGCGATTTTGAGGTGCGATTCGAGCCGCGCGAGGTCGATGATCTGGGCATTGCATCGGACGATGCGGCCTTGAAACAAGTGGCGCAGATATCGCGGATCAACGAGGCGGTCTATTCGACTTTCGTCAGTCCTTGGATCCGCGCCGCGACGACCCCGGCCAGCGCTGAGGCGCTCCGTGCGCTGCACCCCATGCGCTGGACCAGAACGATGTTCTCCGAACAGGTGAACCCGTGGATGGCCCTGATCAAGTCCACCGCCGAAACGCTGCGCGAGACGCGCTCACCATTGCCGGACGACCACCCCGCGATCGTGGCCGAGCGTGCGCTGTCGGCGCGCACCGGCGAGGGTATAGGCGCATGGCGCAAGGGACGCGATGCCTGGATCACCCATGTCTTTGGCGCGATGTTCGGCAATTTCCCGTTCGCCGCAGCAACCACACAGGCGGAAAAACCGTCGGCCTCATCAAAAAAGGAATGAACAATTATGGAATGGCTTTTTGAAAACTGGGTTTTGGTTCTCGTCTTCGGCGGAATGGCCGCAATGCACCTTTTCGGGCACGGACATGGCGGACACGAACATGGCAAGTCGACCAAGCGTCATGGTGCGCACGACAAGAAGACCGAAGCTTCCGCCGATACCGAGGCAACGTCCAAAGATGCCTGACTTCGCCGAATGCTGCGATCCTGCGGAACTGCTTGATCTGTCCGGCCGGAAAGGTCTGGTTGTCGGCATCGCCAATGATCGCAGTCTGGCGTGGCCTGCTGCCCTGCATTTCCGTCAAGCGGGTGCCGAGCTCGCCATCACCTATGTCGATGAGCGCACCAAACCTCATGTGGTGCCATTAGCTGCACGTCTCGAAGCGCCGATCCTGCTGCCCTGTGACGTGAATGCGCCGCACGAACTCGACGCTGTCTTCGACGCCATCACGGACCGCTGGGGAAAATTGGATTTCATCCTTCATGCCGTGGGCAGCGTGCCGCCCCGCGACCTTCATGGCCGCCTGACTGACTGTTCGGCTGCAGGATTTTCCCAAGCGATGCATGTGTCCGTCCATTCGCTGATCCGCATGGCGCATCTGGCTGAGCCCCTGATGAGAGGCAGCGGCAGCCTCATCACGCTCAGTTATCTCGGCGGCGAACGTGTGGTGGAGAATTACAACGTGATGGGGCCGGTGAAGGCGGCGCTTGAGGCCACGGTGCGCTATCTGGCCCACGAACTCGGGCCATCGAACATCCGCGTCAACGCCATTTCGGCGGGACCCGTGATGACCCGCGCGGCGTCCGGGTTGACCGGCTTTGCGGGTCTTCTGGACGCGACCGCGCGAGTTGCCCCATTGCGGCGCAACGTCACGGCCGACGAGGTGGGCCGCGCCGCCCTGCTGTTCGCCAGCGACTATACCGGCGGCATCACGGGCGAGGTGCTGCATGTCGATGCGGGTGTTCACGTCGAAAGCCCTGTCGCCGCAGCCGAGATGAACTCTAAATCGGAGGAATCATGATGCGCCAGACCAGTGACGAAACCGATCAATTAACCGCAACAGAGCGCCGCGATTTCCTGTATTATGCAACGGCCTCAACCGGCGCGGTTGCCGCAGGCGCGGCGGTCTGGCCGTTGATCAATTCGATGAACCCCTCGGCCGACGTGACCGCGTCCGGCACGGTCAGGGTTGATCTTTCCGGCGTCGAACCGGGTCAACGTATTACCGTGAAATGGCAGGGGCGCCCGGTCTTCGTCTGGCGCCGGTCACCAGCCGCAATTGAGGCTGCACGAGCCGTCGATCTCGACCAGCTTCCCGATCCTGTTGACGAAGCAGTCGAGAATCCGAACGCAAGTAGTGAAGAGCCAGCGCTGGATGAAAACCGCGCGGCGGGCGAGGATGGCGAATGGCTGATCGTCATCGGTGTCTGCACCCATCTGGGGTGCATTCCGCTGGGGCAGGATGGGTCGGCGGTGGGCGAGTTCGGCGGTTGGTTCTGCCCGTGCCACGGATCGCATTACGATACCTCGGGCCGGATCCGGAAGGGGCCGGCCCCACGCAACCTCGACATCCCACCTTACGATCTGGGCGACGACCTGCAACTCGTTATCGGCACCTGACGTGCTGAACCAGCCAAAATTCAAGAAGGAGACTATGACATGCAAGCCAGGGATATCATGACAACATCGGTGATCTCGGTCCCGCTGGAGGGACAAATCGAGGACGCGGTACGCTTGATGCTCGACCACAATATCAGCGCGCTGCCCGTCGTTGACGCCGAGGGCGACCTCAAGGGACTTGTCAGCGAAGGCGACCTCATGCGGCGTGTCCGCGAAACAGACGGACCACGCCGGTCATGGTGGCTCGAGGTGCTTGGCGGGGCAAGCGAATCCGCACAGGATTTCGTGAAGCTCAAAAGCCACCGGGTCGAAGACGTGATGACAAGGGATGTGGTTTCGGTAGAAGAGGATACGAATGTCGCGGAAATCGCGCGTCTTCTGGAAAAGCACCGGATCAAGCGCGTGCCGGTGGTGAGATCCGACAAAGTGGTCGGCATCGTCAGCCGTGCGAACCTGCTCCACGCCTTGTCGGCGCTTCAGGATGGGGCGCTGCCGGAGCCGTCGGAGGACGACCGCGTGCTGCGTGCGAAGATTGAAGAGGCTCTGAAAGAAGTGCCCGGTGCAGCGGTCAACCTCATCAACTACACGGTGGACAAGGGGAATGTCGCCGTCTGGGGTGTCGCCGACAGCGATTTCGAGGAGAATGCGATCCGGGTTGCCGTCGAAAACGTGCCCGGTGTCAGGATGGTTGAGGTCCATATGGGACGACTGCCGGCCTGGGCTTACGGGATCTGACTCACATTGCGCAGATAAACCCGGCCTGTCAGGACGTCGATCGCATCGAGGAGGGTTCGTATGATGGCGCTAACGCCAGGTGCCGCCGACCCTGAAGACAAAACGATTGAAATCGTCGGGGCCGGTCCCGCAGGTCTGGTCTGTGCAATCGTTTTGGCCAAGGCCAATCGTCGGGTCGTGGTGCGAGAGTGGCACGAAGATGTCGGCCATCGGTTCCACGACGACTTTCAAGGCCTTGAAAACTGGACCGCCGCCGGGAACGTTCTGGGCGAGTTGGCGGAGGCAGGGGTCGCCGCGGATTTCGATCATCTTGGCGTGACGGAAGGCGTCGTCTTTGATAGCCGCGCCACAGCGCACCGGGTGCATGGATCGAAACCCCTGTTCTACCTGTTGCGGTGCGGCAATGCAGCGGGAACGCTCGACAGGGCCTTGCTGGATCAGGCGCGTACGGCGGGGGTAGAGGTGCGATTCAATGATCGCGTGAAGAGAACCGCCGGCAATATGATCCTGGCAGGCGGGCCGCGGCGGGCCGATATCATCGCCGTGGGCTACGTCTTTGACACGACCATGGCCGATGGCACGTGGCTGGCGTTCGGGGCGGAGATTGCCCCGAAAGGCTACGCCTATCTGCTCGTGCGTCAGGGGCGCGGCACGGTGGCCAGTTGCATGTTCTCGGGCTTTCGCGATCAGGCAAAATATCTTGCCGCGACGGTGGCATATTTCGAACGTCACGCCGGGCTGCAAATGCAAAGACCGAGAGGCTTCGGGGGTTTCGGGAATGTCCGATTGCCGCGCACCGCGATGCAGGGCAGAAACCCGGTGATCGGCGAACACGCGGGCCTCGCGGGATCGACTACCTGGTCGGAAAGCTGGGATCAAACGACACGAACGACGCCTTGGGCCAGGCCTACCGGCTGTCATTGCCTAAGCGCCTGCTGCTGCCGCTCGCCCGATTTCGCTATCGCAACCCTTTGCAGGATCGAAGTTGCAGCCACAACAACTGCATTTGTGTCTGGTGCCAGTACGGCGCGCATGAAGTAGCGGACACCTGACGGATGTGCCTCCCTGCGAATTCGCGTTCCAAGCATAGCGTCGGCTTCGTGACGCCGATGTTGCGACTGGACCGGTGGGGCGGTAAGCCGCGATCATGAGCAGCTCGCACGCACCTCGTCAAAATTCCGTGACGTTGCCGCAGGCCCGGCAAGCGATCTGTGTGCCAAATCTGGGCGAAGGGCGGGGCGCTTTCCAGCTGTTCGTCGAGGGAGATGCTCTTTTCGATGCGATGCTCGCGGCGATAGAGGGCGCGACCGAAACGATCTGGATGGAATCCTACATCTTTGCCGCCGACGAAGTCGGGGCGCGTTTTGTCGCCTTGCTCGCAGCCAAAGCGCGAACCGGGCTTGACGTGCGGTTGCATCTCGACGCTTTCGGTGCCGGCCAGCGGAATTTCGACAAGTTTCGGCGGGAACTGGAACGCAGCGGCGTGCGGTTTCGCTGGTTTCGTCCCTTTGATCTCCGACACCCGCTGCGATATTTTCAACGCAACCACCGAAAGCTTCTCATATTGGACGGCCGGGAAGCGTTCCTTGGCGGTTTCAACATCCGACGGTTGAACTCGCGCCGGCTTCACGGCGAGACTCGCCAGCGCGATACACATGTGCGTGTCCCGGGGCCGTTGGCGACGCTTGCCGAAAGCCACTTCGACCGGCTCTGGCGGGACGCCCGCCCGCTTCCGGCAAACGCCATTCCCGAAGAGGCCGACGCAAGCGAAGGACTGCTGGTGCCGAGCTATTCGCGCAAGTGTCAAAAGAGGCTTGCCTGTCTGCACGCGGGACTGATCGGGATGGCACAGACCTGCGTTTATCTGACGTCGCCCTATTTCGGTCCGGGCACCGTGGTCGACCGGGCGCTGCAGGATGCCGCGCGTCGCGGCGTGGACGTCCGTCTGCTGGTGCCTCGCACGAGCGATCCTATGGTCGCTGGCTGGGCGACGCGGGCGGCATATGCGCAGCTTCTCTCGGCGGGCGTGAGGGTCTACGAGTATCTGCCCCGTCCATTGCATGCCAAGACGTCGGTCGTCGATACAGGCTGGTCGATCATCGGGTCAGCTAACCTCGACTACCGAAGCCTGTTCGTCAATCAGGAGCTGGTTCTGGTCGCACATGACCGCGTGCTGGCAGGGCAGTTGCAGGCCCAATATCTGCAAGATCTTTCGGATGCCCGCGAAGTCACTCTTCGGGCTTGGCATTCCCGCGGCTGGCGCGCGCGAGGTTTCGAGGTGATCGGATGGGCCGCGCGGCGGCTGCTGTAACCTATGGCACCGGTCAGCCGACAGCCTGCCGGGATGCAGTAACTCTGTCTGCAATATCGACGCCTTCCTACGGCAGAGCGATACACTTGCTCCTGTACTAACGAAGACCGACAGGTTGCCAATTTCTGTAATGCTTCCGGTCGGGGCGCGTCTATAGAACGAAACCAAACAAAAGGAGGTCCAGATGGACGACCGATCAACTTCTCAGACGCAAGACACAGCACAGCAAAAACAGGGCGGATGTTGCGGTGGCAAGACCGATGCGCAGCCGAAAGCAAATGTCGAACCGCAGGTCGCGGAACCCGCAAAGGCAAAACCGGCCAAATCCGGCTGCTGCTGCGGCTAGGGCCGAGGCAAAGCCACCGCAGGATGGGCGTCTGGCGCTTGGTGCGCCCATCCTAAACCGGCGCCGTCCAGCGGATGTGTTCGCGCTCCGTCCGAATCCACGACAAGAAGGGAGAAAGCCATGATGCCCATTTTCTATTTCACCGCAGTCGCGGTGATCCTTTTCCTGGCCCTGCGCATGACGTGCGGGGCCTGCGTCATGGGCGGGCCTGCCGGGGCAGGGCGTGTGCGTCTGCCGGTTGTGCCGCTTGGTTGGGCGCTGAGCCTGTTCCTGGCGCTGACCTACCTTGTGTGCATCGCATTCGATCTGATCTTTCCCGCCTATGCAATGTATGAAACCTGGTCCGGTCTGCTGCCCGGTTTCGTCTGGCTGACCCCGGTGGGCTTCATCATCGGGCTGGTCGAGAGCTTCCTCTACGGTTGGTACGCCGCGCTGATCTTCGGCGGCCTTTACAACGCCATCGCGGCAAGAGGAGCAGCAACATGATTCCGACCGAACGTCCGAAACTGCGCTTTCTCGGCGCCGCCGGGACGGTGACAGGATCGCGCTATCTGATCGAAGCCCTGGGGCGGCGCATCCTGATCGATTGCGGCCTGTTCCAGGGCTTCAAGCAGTTGCGTGCGCGCAATCGCAAACCGTTCCCTGTGCGCGTCAACACCATCGACACTGTGCTGCTCACCCATGCCCATCTGGACCATTCGGGATATCTGCCGGCACTAATCCGGGCGGGGTTTCGCGGGCGGGTTCTTTGCACAGAGGCAACGGCAGATCTGTGCGGGCTTATTCTGCCCGACAGCGGCCATATCCAGGAAGAAGAGGCGCGCTTTGCCGCGCGGAAGGGATATTCCAAACACAAGAAGCCAAAACCGCTCTATACGCTCAAGGATGCAAAGGCCGCGCTGGACCGCTTTGATCTTCAACCGTTCGACCGGCGAATAGATTTAGGCGACGGCATCGCGGCCCGTTTCATTCCGGCGGGGCATCTGCTCGGGGCGGCGCAGATCCGGCTTGAGGTCGGCGGCAGGGTTGTCCATTTCAGCGGCGATCTGGGCCATGATCCCGATCCGCTGATGCGACCGCCCCAGCCATTCGGCGGAGCAGATGTTCTGGTCTGCGAGTCCACCTATGGCAACCGGTCCCATTCCGACGTGGACCCAGAAGCCGAACTGGCTCCGATCCTCAAACGCACCTTTGCCCGCGGCGGCACGGTGCTGATCCCGTCCTTTGCCGTCGGACGGGCGCAGGGGCTGATGCTGCACATTGCGCGATTGATGGAGCGCGGCGATATTCCCTATGTCCCGGTGTTCCTCAACAGCCCGATGGCGGTGAATGCGACCGAGATCTATCACCGTCATCACGCCGAGCACCACGTCAGCCGCGAAGACTGCATTGCGATGTTCGAGATCGCCAAGAGGGTAAACACGGTCGAGCAATCCAAGGAGCTGAACACGCGCCAGGGCCCGATGATCATCGTCTCCGCCAGCGGAATGCTGACCGGCGGGCGTATCCTGCACCATCTGGCCAGCTTCGGCGGCGATCGGCGGAACGCGATCTTGCTCTCCGGTTTCCAGGCCGGTGGCACGCGCGGCGCGGCGCTGGCCGGAGGCGCGCGGACATTGCGCATGTTCGGACGGGAGTTCCCGATCGAGGCCGAAGTGGTTCAGCTCCAGTCCTTTTCCGGACATGCCGATGCCGATGAGATCCTGCGCTGGATGTCCGCCGGTCCCGCCCCCGAGATGACCTATCTCACCCATGGGGAACCTGTCGCCGCCGATACCCTGCGATTCCGCGTCGAACACGAGCTAGGGCGATCCGCGCGCGTGCCCGAACATCTCGAATCCGTCTACCTGGACAGGCCGCGATGACCGAAACGCTTGCCCTGGTCTCTTCCCGCATCGACACCTACCGGCAGCCGATCGTCTACATGCATGAAGACTGTCACGTTTGCCGTTCCGAGGGGTTTGCTGCCCAGACACGCATACGGATCGACCTGAAGGACCGCTGGATCATCGCGACCCTGAATGTCGTCGGCCGCGGAGCATGGCTTGCCGTGGACCAGGCGGCATTGTCCGTTTCCGCGTGGGCCGCGCTTGGCGCTGAGATTGGAGACGAAGCCGCTTTCTCGCACCCTGAACCGCCCGCTTCGGCGTCTATGATCCGGGCGAAAGCCTATGGCGAGAGGCTGGACCGGGCCGGGTTCGCGACGATCGTGCACGACACGCTCGACAGCCGGTTATCGGACCTCGACCTTGCCGCCTTCGTGACCGCCTGCGCCGGCGACAGGCTGAACGAGGCCGAAACCGTGGCGCTGACCCGCGCCATGAAGGAAGCAGGGCAGACGCTCGACTGGGGGCAGCACACTGTCCTCGATAAGCATTGCGTCGGCGGATTGCCGGGCAACCGCACGACACCCATCGTCGTCGCCATCGTCGCGGCGGCGGGGCATCTGATCCCCAAGACGTCGAGCCGTGCGATCACATCGCCTGCCGGAACCGCCGACACCATGGAGGTAATGGCGCCCGTCGCGCTTGACGCCGCCGCGCTGCGCCGGGTGGTCGAAGCCGAGGGCGGTTGCCTCGTCTGGGGTGGCGGGCTCGCCCTCAGTCCTGCCGACGATCATTTTATCCGTGTCGAACGCCCCCTCGATTTCGACTCCACCGGTCAACTCGTAGCGAGCGTACTGTCGAAAAAGGCGGCCGCCGGTGCCACCCATGTTCTGATCGACATGCCGGTCGGACCAACGGCCAAGGTGCGGTCTGCCGGAGCGGCGGAGGCTCTCGGGATACGGCTGTCTTCGGTGGGCAAGGCGTTGGGTCTGAACCTGGCGCTACATATCAGCGATGGCGTGGCCCCGGTGGGACGTGGCATGGGCCCGGCGCTGGAGGCGCACGACGTGCTCGCGGTTTTGCGGCGCGCGCCGGATGTACCTGGCGACCTGCGTGCGCGGGCGCTGGATCTGGCCGGGCATCTTCTGGACCTCGCACCGCACGCCGTTGCTGGGCGGGGGCGGGACCGCGCGCAGGCGCTTCTCGATAGTGGTGCAGCGGAGGCAAAGTTCATGGCAATTTGCGCGGCACAGGGCGGTTTCCACGAACCCGGCACCGCCGCGCAACGCATCGAGATACTTGCCCGGCATGCGGGCGAACTGACGGCCGTGGACAACCGCCGGATTGCCCGCATCGCCAAACTGGCCGGTGCCCCGCGTCAGAAGAGCGCAGGCATCCGCCTTCTGGTGCGGATCGGGGATTGGGTGGACAAGGGCCAGCCGCTTTATGAGCTTCATGCCGAGACACCAGGCGAACTGGCCTATGCCCTGGCCTATGCCGAGTCCCAGACCGGCGTGCTCACGCTGTCCGAGGCAGTGTCATGATCCTTGTCGCGTTTCCCGAGATGAGGCCGCTTGCCGAAGACCTGGCACCCGCGCTTGGGGCGGACCTGCTCACTCTCGACTGGCACCACTTCCCCGATGGCGAAAGCCTGATCTCGCTGCCCGGCGATCTGGACGGGGCCGATGTGGCATTTCTGGCGACTTTGCGCGATCCCG
>AZIK01005554.1_pt1 | contig 22841 bp, 18 predicted proteins | sample 359131 | NCBI WGS metagenome assembly AZIK01 (sample SAMN02429715, study PRJNA222663) | marine sediment metagenome | biome: Sediment sample; isolation source: enrichment culture of sample MGS-ANC(AMM) from oil contaminated site at the... | place: Italy: Ancona | collected 2012-02-14 | depth 6 m m | reverse complement strand
ATCACCAATATGCTGCTTGCCATTGCAGCCACCCGCGAACTGGGCGCCAGTGACCAGGCAATTATTGACGGGCTGGCCAGTGTTGCGTCGGTGAGGGGGCGGCTCCAGGTTCTGGAGCTATCGCCGGGGCTGACGTTGATTGACGACAGTTATAACGCCAATCCGTCCTCCATGAAAGCTGCACTGAGAGTCCTGGCAGAGCGAGAGGGGCAGAAGATTGCAGTACTTGGCGCTATGGCAGAGCTTGGCGCCGAGGCAAGGGGATTGCATCGGGAAGTCGGACAGTGCGCCCGGGAGCACGGCATCGACCGGTTGATCACCGTGGGGCCGGGCTGTGAGGGCTATGCCGACGGGTTTGGAGAGTTCACGGAATCTGTGCTGAGCCATGATCAGGCCGTTGAAACGGCTATCGGGAAAAAAAACACACCCTTGACCGTGCTGGTCAAGGGGTCTCGCAGTTCTGCCATGGAGCGTGTGGTGGAGGGGATTAAAGAAAAGGTGAATAACTAATGCTGCTCTGGCTGACAGAGGTTCTATCACAGTATTTTTCCGCGCTGACGGTGTTTCAGTACCTGACCCTGCGCGGAATTCTGGGGACGCTCACCGCCCTGCTGATTTCGCTGATCATCGGGCCGGTGATGATTCGTAAACTGAGCCAGTACCAGATCGGCCAGGCGGTCAGGGACGACGGCCCACAGACCCATCTCAGTAAAGCGGGTACGCCAACAATGGGCGGAGCTTTGATCCTGGTAGCCATTGGGATCAGTACACTGCTCTGGGCAGATCTCAGCAATCGTTACGTCTGGGTGACTCTTCTTGTGACGCTGTTATTCGGTGCCGTCGGCTGGGTTGATGACTATCGCAAAGTCGTAGAGCGAAATCCCCGAGGCCTGCCAGCACGCTGGAAGTATTTCTGGCAGTCGGTCATTGGTGCAACGGCGGCGGTGGTGCTTTTCTTCAGCGCGGCATTGCCTCAGGAGACATCCCTCTACGTGCCATTCGTGAAGCAGGTTTCCCTGACCCTGGGGCCGGTGCTTTTCATTTTGCTCAGCTATTTCGTCATCGTCGGTAGCAGTAATGCCGTCAACCTTACCGACGGTCTCGACGGTCTGGCGATCATGCCCACCGTTATGGTGGCGGGGGCACTCGGGATTTTTGCCTACCTGTCCGGCCATGCCCAGTTCGCAAATTATCTGCTGATCCCTCACTTGCCCGGGACCGGTGAGCTTATCGTTTTCTGTGGTGCGTTGGTGGGTGCCGGGCTTGGTTTCCTGTGGTTCAACACCTATCCGGCCCAGGTTTTTATGGGCGACGTGGGTGCTCTGGCGCTTGGAGCCGCGCTCGGAGTGGTGGCGGTAATTGTCCGTCAGGAAATTGTTCTTTTTATCATGGGCGGTGTCTTCGTGATGGAGACGGTGTCGGTCATCCTGCAGGTTGCTTCGTTCCGTCTAACGGGACGTCGGATCTTTCGCATGGCGCCGCTACACCACCATTTTGAGTTGAAAGGTTGGCCTGAGCCCCGGGTTATTGTCCGGTTCTGGGTTATCACTGTTGTTCTGGTCCTGATTGGCATTGCCAGTCTGAAACTGAGATAGGAACGTGTTGCAGCTATGAGTGTCATTGTTTCGGATCGTCGCACGCTGGTTGTAGGGCTCGGTAAAACCGGGCTCTCCTGCGTACGCTATCTGTCCGGGCAGGGACGGGACGTGGCTGTGGCGGATAGCCGTCAGGCTCCTCCAGGTCTGGAACAGTTAAGGTCAGACTGGCCCGATATTCCGGTGTATCTGGGGGTATTCGATGCTGAATTGTTTTCCGGTTTCAACGAACTGGTTGTAAGCCCCGGCATCAGCATTGCGGAGCCGGCGATCGCCAAAGCGGCAAACCATGGGGTCAAAATCCGGGGAGACATTGACCTGTTCGCCGAGGCAGCTGATGCCCCAATTGTGGCCATCACCGGCTCGAACGGAAAAACCACGGTTACCACGCTGGTGGGTGAAATGGCGAAAGCGGCGGGCCGGAAAGTCGCCGTAGGTGGCAACATTGGCACGCCAGCGCTGGATCTGCTGGGGCAAGGTGCGGACCTGTACGTGCTGGAACTGTCGAGTTTCCAGCTGGAGACTACGGAAGAGCTCAACGCCCTTGCGGCCACCGTATTGAACGTCAGTGACGATCATATGGACCGCTACCCGAACAAGATGGCCTATTTCCAGGCCAAGCAACGGATATTCCGGGGTTGCAGGAATGCCATTGTCAATCTGGACGATGCCCTGAGCACACCCATGGCAAGGGACAACCTGAGATTTTACTGCTTCGGTTTTCACCGGGTGAACCCCGATACATTCAGTACCCGAGACGATAACGAGGGCACCTGGATAACCTTCGGTTTCGATAACCTGCTGCTGGCAAGTGAATTGAAACTGCTGGGGCAGCACAACATCAGTAACGTGATGGCCGCTCTGGCACTGGGCCATGCGGTTGGCTTGCCAATGGACGCAATGCTGGCCGTCGCCCGGGCATTTCCGGGACTGCCACACCGGTGTGAGTTCGTGCGCCGGTTGAACGACGTGGATTTCATTAACGACTCCAAAGGAACCAACGTCGGCGCTACGGCGGCCGCGATCGAGAGTCTCGCTCCTGAGCATGGCAAGGTGGTGCTGATTGCCGGCGGAGATGGCAAAGGTGCCGATTTCACCGCTCTTGAAGCTCCCATCGCACTCCACTGCCGGGCCGTGCTGTTGATCGGTCGTGATGCTCCAGCTATTGCTGATGTGCTTGGCAGTGATGTTCCGGTTCATAGCATGCAGAGCCTGGCGGACGCGGTATCGAGTTCAGCGCAGTTGGCGGTTCCCGGTGACCGGGTATTACTCTCTCCGGCCTGCGCCAGCTTTGATATGTTCCGTGATTATCTTGATCGCGGTGACCAGTTCCGTTCATTGGTGGAGGCCCTGTGATGCATGCAGACGTGTCCCTGACGAGCCGGAACCCTTGGCTGGGAGAGATTCAGCCGCTGCCGATACTGGTGATCAGCTCTATCGCACTGCTGGTTTTGGGTGTTGTCATGATTTCGTCGGCTTCCATGGATATGGCCGCTGAAACCATGGGCAACAGCTACCACTACGTGATTCGCCAGTTGATGTTTGCCGGTCTCGGTTGCCTGCTGGCCCTGGTGGCCGTTAACGTGCCGATGGCCTGGTGGGAACGAAGCGGTTGGCTGCTACTGGGAATTGGTCTTCTGGCTCTTGTGCTGGTGCTGACTCCTCTGGGTCGGACGGTGAATGGCTCGACCCGTTGGATCCCGTTTGGGCTGTTTAACGTTCAGGTATCGGAAGTGGCGAAGCTCTGCCTGATTGCCTATCTGGCAGGGTATGTTGTCCGCCGCCGGGATGAGCTGCTCAATACCTGGCCTGGCTTTCTCAAGCCGTTGGTTGTTCTCGGGCTGGCATCGGTTCTGCTGGTTATTCAGCCTGACTTTGGGGCCACCGTTGTATTGGTGTCTGCGTCGGCGGGCATGATCTTTCTGAGCGGCGTTCGGCTCAGTCGATTTGTACCCCTGATCGGCACTTTGGTGGTCCTGGGCGCGCTTCTCGTGGTTACCCAGCCATACCGCTTGAAACGGGTCGTTAGTTATCTCGATCCCTGGAAAGACCAGTTCGATAGCGGCTACCAGCTTACCCAGTCGCTGATCGCCTTCGGACGGGGCGACTGGGGTGGGGTCGGGCTCGGAAACTCGATACAGAAACTGTTTTATCTGCCTGAGGCCCATACTGACTTCATTTTCGCCATTATTGCCGAGGAGTTCGGCCTGCTTGGCTCGTTGCTCGTGCTCAGTCTGTTCACCATGTTGGTGGTGACCGGGTTCGTCATTGCTCGCCGGGCCGAGAAAGCGGACATGCCTTTTGGTGCCTGTTTCGCCTATGGCCTGACATTGCTGATCGGGCTGCAGGCGGGGATCAACATGGCCGTCAGCACCGGTTTGCTGCCGACCAAGGGACTGACTCTGCCTCTGGTCAGTTACGGTGGCTCCAGTCTGATGATCAGTTGCATCTGCATTGGCATTCTGGCCCGCGTGGAAATGGAGCGTCTTGATCAGGAAAAGCTGGCGGGTGAAAAGTCGGGTCCGAAGATGCGGGGAGGTGCGGTTTATGACTGACCAGCGTCGTTTCCTGATGATGGCCGGTGGTACTGGCGGTCATGTTTTTCCGGCTCTTGCCACGGCGCGGGCGCTTGAGGCCCGTGGTCATGAGGTTTACTGGCTGGGTGCCAGTGGTGGCATGGAGCAGAGGCTGATCGGAGAAACCGATATTCCTTTGTCTTTAATACATATTTCCGGTTTGCGTGGCAAAGGCAAGCTTGCTCTGGTACTGGCTCCGTTCCGCCTTATGCGGGCATTGGGCGAGGCGTTTACCATCCTGCGTCAGATCCGGCCGGATTGTGTGGTTGGGATGGGAGGATTCGTCACCGGTCCTGGTGGGGTTGCGGCCTGGTTATGCCGGACACCGCTGGTGATTCATGAGCAGAACGCCATTGCCGGCATGACCAACCGGATTCTGGTGCGATTTGCAGAAACTGTGCTGGAAGCATTTCCGGGCAGCTTTGGCCCTAAAGTTGTTACCCGTTGTACCGGCAATCCGGTTCGGGAGGATCTCGCGGCTCTGCCGGTTCCGGAACAACGGCTGGCTCAGCGAGAGGGTGCGCTCAGGTTGCTGGTGATTGGCGGCAGTCTCGGAGCCCAGGTTTTCAATGAGCAGCTGCCCGAGGCCCTGGGCATGTTGCCCGAAGCAGGTCGACCGGTTGTTCGCCATCAGTGTGGCGAGCGCCATGTAGAGGCTGCCCGGGAGGCCTATGAGCAACACGGGGTTGAGGCGAGCGTGGAACCGTTTATCAAGGATATGGCCGGGGCCTATCAATGGGCAGATGTGGTGTTGTGCCGGTCCGGTGCCCTGACTGTGTCCGAGCTGTGTGCAGCCGGTATTGGCGCCGTGTTGGTGCCATTCCCTCACGCAGTGGACGATCATCAGACCAAAAATGGTCAACAAATGGTGGCGGCCAAGGCGGCCATTCTGATCCCTCAATCAAAGATGACTCCCGCAGTGCTGGCGGAAACCCTGGGCGATCTGGCCCGGGATCGAGGTCGGATTACCGATATGGCGAAGGCCGCCCGAACGCTGGCCCGCCCTGACGCAACGGAGAGAGTCGTGAATTACTGTCTGGAGGCCGCCCATGGCTGATGCAACCAATCCGCCCCTGGTCTACCAGGTGCCTGAAATGCGCCGGATCCGTCACATCCATTTCGTGGGAATTGGTGGTGCCGGGATGAGCGGCATCGCCGAGGTCCTGAAAAACCAGGGCTATGACGTTTCAGGTTCGGATATCAAAGAGGGCGCGGTAACCGATCGCCTGAAAGCGATGGGGGTTGAAGTTCAGATCGGCCACCGGGAAGAGAACAGCGCCAGCGCTGATGTTGTTGTGGTTTCTACCGCTGTAGCCGCTGATAACCCCGAGGTTGTAGCGGCCCGCAGCCGCCGGGTGCCGATCGTACCGAGGGCAGAAATGCTGGCGGAAATCATGCGATATCGTCATGGCATCGCTGTGGCCGGCACCCATGGTAAGACCACCACCACCAGTCTGATTGCATCCATTCTGGGTGAGGCGGGCCTGGACCCTACCTTTGTGATTGGCGGCAAGCTGAACAGCGCCGGCACCAATGCCCAGTTGGGAGGTTCCCGCTATCTCGTGGCAGAAGCGGATGAGAGTGATGCGTCGTTCCTTCATCTGACACCGGTGATTTCGGTGGTGACCAACATCGAAGCGGATCACATGGACACCTACGGCGGGGATGTTGAGAAACTCAAACAGACCTTTGTGGATTTCCTGCACAACCTTCCGTTCTACGGCGTTGCGGTGATGTGCGTGGATGATGGTTACGTTCAGGAAATTATTCCCCGGATTTCCAGGGCGATTATTACCTATGGAATTGACAACCCGGACGCGGACTACCGTGCCGAAGACATCAATTCCGATGGCTTGCGGACGCACTTTGTGGTCAAACGTCCAGCCGGCAGGAGCGATCTGACGGTAGAGCTGAAAATGCCCGGTCGCCACAACGTGTTGAATGCACTGGCCGCCATTGCCGTGGCCACCGATGAGGGCGTGGCGGATGATGCGATTTGTCGCGGCCTGGCTGGCTTTGCAGGCGTTGGGCGACGATTCCAGGTCTATGGCGATTACCAGACGCCGAAAGGCCTGGTCACGCTGGTGGACGACTACGGACATCACCCGACGGAAGTGGAAGCGGTAATCAGAGCAGCGCACGACGCCTGGCCGGATCGTCGTCTGGTCATGCTTTACCAGCCGCACCGGTTTAGCCGTACCCGCGACCTTTATGAGGACTTCGTCCGGGTGCTTTCTGAGGTGGATGGTCTGCTGTTGATGGATGTTTATTCCGCTGGAGAAGCTGCAATTCCGGGTGCCGACGGCCGCGCCCTGTGTCGCAGTATTCGCCAGCGAGGTCAGGTTGAACCGGTGTTTGTCGAGGAAAACGGCGAAATTGAGGCCCTGCTGGCCAATGTTCTGCAGGATGGCGACCTTCTGATAACCCAGGGCGCCGGTGATATTGGCGGCGTTGCGGCGCGGCTGGCGGCCGCGGGAGTGATTGCTGGTGAGTGATATGCATCATCCGGAAGCACAGGTTTACCAGGCTGATCCCGATCTCGTGCGGGCGCTTGGTCGCGTGGCTGTCTTCATGGGCGGCGATTCTGCCGAGCGTGAGGTGTCGTTGAAGAGTGGCAAGGCGATTCTTTCGGCTTTGGTGTCCGCCGGTGTGGATGCTTATGCCGAAGATATCAGCGGCTGCCTGTTAGGGGCCGTTGAAAATCCGCAATTCGACCGGGTCTTCATTGCTTTGCATGGCCGTGGCGGCGAGGACGGCACTCTTCAGGCCATTCTCTCCCAGGCCGGGATTCCTTACACCGGCAGTGAAGTGCTGGCCTCGGCCCTGGCTATGGACAAGCTGAGAACCAAATACGTGTTTGAAGGTTGCGGTTTGCCGACGCCGAAGTTTCGGACCATGTCCGGCGCAGATCAGGCCGATCAGATTGTTGCCCAGTTGCGGGTGCCACTGAGTGTCAAACCGTCTCGGGAAGGCTCCAGTATCGGAATCCGAAAAGTTCATACCGCTGCGGAACTGGTCGAAGCCTACGAAGCCGCTGCGGCCCTGGACAGCCTGGTTCTGGTGGAGGAGTGGATTGAGGGTCCTGAATTCACGGTCAGCCTGCTGCAGGACCGGGCGCTTCCGGCTATAGGTCTGAGCGCCAGCACTGAACACGTTTTTTATGATTACGAGGCCAAATACCTGGCTGATGACACCCGCTACCGGATTCCCTGCGGTCTGTCTCCCGAAGACGAAGTGAGACTCCAGCAACTGGCACTGGATGCGTTCCGGGTGGTTGGCTGTCGGACCTGGGGGCGAGTCGACGTCATGCAGGATCGGGACGGCAAGTTCTGGCTGCTGGAAGTCAACACCGTGCCCGGAATGACTGATCACAGCCTCGTTCCCATGGCAGCAAGGGCCGCTGGGATCAGTTTTGAGGAACTGGTGGTGCGGATACTGAAAGACACTCTGGAGGGTGCCAATGCTTGAAACACTGCTGATCCGGAGCCGGGCGACACCGTCCGAGCCCCCGCGGCGCCGGGGGGCGACGTCCCTCGGGCCTGAGCGGGACCGGTTTGGCGTGTTGAAGGGTGTGTTGGCGGCGGTGCCCTGGCTCCAGGTGGGTATGGGGGGGGTGATCGTGCTGTTGGCTGCTCTGGTGCCCTGGGGTACGGGCAAAGTGTTGAACGCCATGGATCAACAGATCATGGCGGTGGATGTGAAGGGTGACTTTATTGGCGACAGCAGAGTGGCGATCGAGCGGGCTGCCGGAAACTGGATCGGCAAGAGTTATTTCGCCACGGATCTGTCGGAAATCAAGTCCAGTCTTGAGCGCAGGCCCTGGGTTGAATCCGCCGCAGTGCGTCGGGTTTGGCCGGACCGGCTGGTGATTGATATCCGGGAGAAAAAGCCCTTGGCCTATTGGACCGATGGGCGACTGGTCAGTCGGACCGGCGAGCTGTTTGCGCCATCCAACCCGGAAGTGGCCGGCAGGCTTCCGCGGCTCGCTGGGCCGGATGAGCGGGTGCGGGACGTGATCAGGATGGCGCAGACCATGAGCGAAAAACTGGTAAACCGTGGCCTGGGTTTTTCCGGTCTGGCCCTGGAGCATCGGGGGGCCTGGACCCTGCAGTTGGCCAATGGCATCGAGGTGGTGCTTGGTCGGGATCAGGTTGAACAGCGATTCGATCGGTTTATCACGGTATATGAAAACCGGCTGGCTGCACGGTCGGGTGAAGTCAGTCGGGTAGATGCCCGCTACACCAACGGTGTAGCAGTCAAGTGGAAAGCTGTCTCGGCAGCTTCCGGCCCGAAATCATAGTAACGGTTAATTCAGACCTACGGTTTGGTGGAATACATGTCATCGGTTGAAACGGAAAACATGATTGTCGGCCTGGATATCGGAACCTCGAAAGTGGTGGCGATTGTCGGCAAGCGCAAGATGGACGGCACCATCGAAGTGGTGGGGATTGGCTCTAACCCTTCCCGCGGCCTGAAGCGCGGGGTAGTGGTGAACATTGAAACCACGGTCCAGGCGATTCAGCGCGCAGTGGAAGAAGCTGAGTTGATGGCAGGGTGCCGCATTCACTCCGTGTATGCGGGTATTGCGGGAAGCCATATCAAGAGCCTGAACTCCCACGGGATTGTTGCCATCCGTGATCGCGAAGTTACCCAGGCCGATATTGACCGGGTGATTGACGCTGCCCAGGCGGTGGCGATTCCGGCGGATCAGAAGATCCTGCATATCCTGCCCCAGGAATTTGTCATCGACAGTCAGGAAGGCATCAAGGAACCGATGGGCATGTCCGGAGTCCGCCTGGAAGCGAAGGTGCATCTCGTGACCTGCGCCGTCAATGCCGCCCAGAATATCGAGAAATGCGTGAAACGCTGTGGCCTGGAAGTGGACGACATCATCCTGGAACAGCTGGCTTCAAGCCACGCGATTCTCACCGAAGATGAAAAGGAACTGGGTGTCTGCGTGGTGGATATCGGTGGCGGAACCACCGACATAGCTGTGTTTACCGGAGGTGCGATTCGCCATACAGCGGTGATTCCGATTGCCGGTGATCAGGTAACCAACGACATTGCCATGGCATTGCGCACGCCAACCCAGAATGCCGAAGAAATCAAGATCAAGTATGCCTGTGCACTGACCCAACTGGCCGGGGCAGATGAAACCATCAAGGTTCCCAGTGTTGGCGATCGTGCTCCACGGGATCTGTCCAGGCAGGCCCTGGCTGAGGTGGTGGAGCCGCGCTATGAGGAGCTGTTCACCCTGGTGCAGTCAGAATTGCGCCGGTCCGGATTTGAGGATCTGATCCCGGCCGGCATTGTGATTACCGGCGGTTCATCGACCATGGAAGGAGTGGTGGAACTGGCCGAAGAAATCTTCCACATGCCGGTTCGGCTTGCCTGTCCGCAGGCAGTCTCCGGGATGACGGAGGTGGTCAACAATCCGATCTACGCCACCGGCGTGGGATTGTTGATTCATGGTTTCCGCCAGATGGATCTCGGGCGGACACCGGTGCTCAAGGGTGAAGATGCACCCTCGCTGTTTGAGCGCATGAAAGCCTGGTTTACCGGTCATTTCTGACGGAACCGGGCAGGTAGTAAACGAAGGTATCTCGAAAACACAATCTCGAACAAACAGCCTTAAAAAGGCTGAAAACAGCACGAAGGAGTAGGGGAAATGTTTGAACTCGTCGATAATGTCCAGCAAAACGCTGTCATTAAAGTCGTCGGTGTTGGCGGTGGTGGCGGCAACGCCGTTCGCCATATGCTCAACAGCGACATCGAAGGTGTGGAATTCATCTGTGCCAACACCGATGCCCAGGCGCTGACCGACATGGACGCGCGCCAGATCATTCAGCTCGGTGGCAATATCACCAAAGGGCTGGGTGCCGGCGCCAATCCGGAGGTTGGTCGTCAGTCCGCCCTGGAAGATCGTGATCGCATTGGTGAAGCCATCAAGGGTGCCGACATGGTGTTTATTACCGCTGGTATGGGCGGTGGTACCGGTACTGGCGCCGCGCCGATCGTGGCGGAAGTGGCCCGTGAACTGGGCATCCTTACCGTTGCAGTTGTTACCAAGCCTTTCATGTTCGAAGGCGGCAAGCGCATGAGCGTTGCCGAGTCCGGCTTGAAAGAGCTCGAAGAAAGCGTGGACTCGCTGATTACCATTCCCAACGAAAAACTGTTGGCGGTCATGGGCAAGAAGACAAGCCTTCTGGACGCATTTGCTGCAGCTAACGATGTGCTCCTCGGGGCAGTTCAGGGCATCGCCGATCTGATCACCCGTAATGGCATGATCAACGTCGACTTTGCCGACGTTAAGACGGTCATGTCCGAGATGGGTATGGCGATGATGGGTACCGCCCGCGCTACCGGCGAAAACCGTGCACGGGAAGCTGCCGAGGCGGCCATTCGCAGTCCGCTGCTGGAAGATATCAACCTGCAGGGTGCCAAAGGCATACTCGTCAACATTACGGCCGGTATGGATCTCAATCTGGGCGAATTTTCCGAGGTTGGCGATATTGTGCGCGAGTTTGCGTCTGACGCCGCCACCGTCGTTGTCGGTACCGTTATTGACCCGGAAATGACCGAGGAACTGAAGGTGACGGTTGTTGCGACCGGGCTGGGCGGCGACCGCGAGAAGCCGACCAAGGTGGTCGACAATACCCGCACACTGGATGGAACAACCGATTACAACCAGCTGGACCGCCCTGCTGTTCTGCGTCGTCGGGCCGTTTCTCATGGAAACGTGGCCATCGATCAGAGCAAGGAGAGCGAGGAGCAGGGAGTCGACTATCTCGATATTCCCGCATTCCTTCGTCGGCAGGCAGACTGATAAACTGTTGCAATTGTGATCCGGTTCAGATCCATGTGCGAACTATGGAACCTGAAAGCCGGTAGATACGTGAACTGATTGCCATGGTCGTGAGCTGGATGAACTTTCGGCAACGACAGATTGGTTAAATAGTATTCAGTCTTATTTTCTGATATTCTCCGGGCAGATTTTTGCCCAGAATATCGCCATTTTGTGACGGAATTATGTACCGATGATCAGACAACGGACACTTAAAAACACCATCCGTGCCACCGGTGTGGGCTTGCACTCGGGTGAGAAGGTGTATCTGACCCTCAAGCCTGCTCCGGTAGACTCGGGCATCATTTTCCGCCGTACCGATCTTGAGCCGATGGTCGAGATCCGTGCCTGCGCGGAAAATGTCGGTGAGACCATGCTGTCCACGACGCTGGTAAAAGACGGTGTCCGTGTGGCGACTGTAGAGCACCTGCTCTCAGCCATGGCTGGTCTCGGAATCGATAACTGCTTCGTCGAACTCAGCGCCGCAGAAGTTCCAATCATGGACGGTTCTGCGGGTCCGTTCGTGTTTCTTCTGCAGTCTGCCGGCATTGCCGAACAGGATGCTGCCAAGCGCTTCATCCGTATCAAGCGTGAGGTGACGATTGAAGAAGGCGACAAGAAAGCGACCCTGCTGCCTTTTGAAGGTTTCAAGGTAAGCTTCGGCATCGACTTTGATCATCCGGTGTTCAAAGGCCGCGCACAGACAGCCACCGTTGATTTTTCCAGCACCTCCTTTGTTAAGGAAGTCAGCCGCGCACGGACTTTCGGGTTCATGCGTGATATCGAAAAATTGCGGGCCATGAATCTTGCTCTGGGCGGCAGCGTGGATAACGCTATCGTTGTTGATGATTACAAGATCCTCAACGAAGACGGGCTGCGCTACGATGACGAATTCGTCAAGCACAAACTGCTTGATGCCATTGGAGATCTCTACCAATTGGGTAACAGCCTGATCGGCGAGTTCCGTGGTATTAAATCCGGTCACGATCTGAACAACAAACTGTTGCGCAAGCTCAGGGCGGAAGAGGATGCGTGGGAAGTGGTTACCTTCGATGACGAGGCCACTGCTCCGATTTCCTACATGAAGCCAGTGCTGGCGGCGGGCTGAAGCAGGACGCTTTAATCCCGGACGTGGCTAGCGAGTTTTTCGAGAACCTCGCGTAATGCTTTATCCTTCGTGTGCCCGGCTTCCTCTTTGAGGAGCCGGGCATTTTCTTTGCTCAAGGGCTCTTTCTTGAAAACTGGCCTGTCTCTGAATCTGGCCGGAGCGACCTTCACCTTCAGTTTCCAGACAAACCGGAACAACTCGTTTTCTCGCAGCTTTCCCATAATTTCGTGCTGTCGGAAGCGGATCTGGCTGGCTTTGCCTGCGGTCTCAGCGGTCAGAACCAGTTCGCCGTCCTTGCAGCTGACAAAGCGTGTACCCTCGAGCAGCTCTTCCGGGAGGGCAGCAAGGACCTCCATCTCTGCCTGTCGGTGAAGTTCGGCCCTGGCAACGAGGTCTTTTAGCGCCGGGTTTTTACCAAGCTTGTCGAAGGTCGTTTTTTGATCGCTTTTTCGTTTCATGGGCGCATTTTCACTCGACGGCTTCGTTTACCATTGGTTACACTTCGGCACGTTTTATGCGTAGTGCCTGTATTACACTCGTTTTACATTGTACGAAATGAGTATGTCTACCGGGCGCTGCATTTTTTTCAACATGTAGCTGTTGCCAATGGATGGCAGGCCCACTCGGATCTTTCCGGGGCGCAACGCTACAGGATGCGGTTGTGGCTCATCGATGAAACCAGAAGATGCTATGAACATTATTCTCGTTGGCAAGCACCACGGAAAATCCCGTGTTTTGTCGATCAACAGTACATTTTCTGCTGCGCTGCTCTCTTTGGTGCTGGTTATGCTCGTGGCCGCTGGCTGGGCCGGTTATCAGGTGGCGATCGAACAGGCTGAGTCCAGAGAGCCAACGAATTCAGAGCTGGTTGCTCACTGGCAGTTCAAGCTGGCAGAGCAGAAAGCGGAGTTGGCCGCTATTGAAGAGAATGTTCAGCAGCAGGTCGATGCTCTTACCCTGCGTCTTGGGGAGATTCAGGGACGCCTGTTGCGTCTGGATGCCCTGGGGCAGCGTTTTGTGGAATCCGGTCTGGTGTCCAGTGACGAATTCAATTTCGGTCAGCCAGCGGCTGTTGGCGGCCCTGAAGACGCCCTGTCCGGCGATTCTTTTTCCGCCCCTGAATTGACTCGCATGATCGAAGAAATGGAGTTGCGGATCGAGGACCGTGAGCAGCAACTTCGGCTGCTTGATCAACTGGCATCCAGTAAGCGGCTAGAGGATGAGCTTTACCTTGAAGGTCGGCCGATAACCTGGGGCTGGCTGTCCTCCAAGTACGGTTACAGGTCTGATCCGTTTTCCGGCAAGCGGACCTGGCATGCCGGGGTTGATCTGGCGGGCAAGGATGGCAGTGATATTATCTCGGTTGCCGGCGGTGTGGTTACCTATGCCGGGGAGCGTTATGGCTACGGCAACCTGGTGGAGATTGATCACGGAGATGGCCTGGTTACCCGTTATGCGCATTGCAAGACCGTCAAGGTTAGCGTGGGTGACGTTGTTCAGAAGGGGCAGGTTGTTGCCCTGATGGGCAGCACCGGGCGCTCAACCGGGCCCCATGTGCACTTTGAAGTGATCCGGAACGGCAAGTCGGAAAACCCGGAAACCTATATCAAGCGTGCGAGCCGCTGATCGCGCCCCAGCTTTGCCATTTTCATCCAGAACGCCTCCGCCATACCGTGCGACGTCGGGTTTTCAATCGTGAAGCCGGCGCCTGATCGGCGCCTGATCGCGTCTGTGTGAGGCCTGCCTTTTGTCCTGTTGCGAAATAAGGTTAGAATGCCGGCTTCCTCCGTTTAATCAAAGAAGCAGTGGTCTATGTTCACAAAGCTTGCAACCAAGATGTTCGGCAGCAAAAATGCCAGAGAAATCAAGAGAATGCGTAAAACTGTCATGCGCATTAATGAGCTTGAAGAGCAGTATGGCAATCTGTCTGACTCCGAGTTGCAAGGCAAGACTGCCGAGTTTCGTCGCCGGATTGACGAGGGCGAATCCCTGGACGCGGTGCTCCCGGAAGCTTTTGCAACCGTGCGCGAGGCAGGTCGCCGGGTCATGGGCATGCGTCATTACGATGTCCAGCTGATCGGTGGTATTACCCTGCACGAAGGCCGGATCGCGGAAATGAAAACCGGTGAAGGCAAGACCCTGGTTGCAACCGCTTCTGTCTACCTGAATGCCCTGTCCGGAAAGGGTGTTCACGTGGTTACCGTGAACGATTACCTGGCCCGTCGTGACGCCGACTGGATGGGCAAGCTGTATCGGTTCCTTGGCATGCAGGTCGGAGTTGTGGCATCGGGTCAGCCGGCCGAGGAAAAGCGTGCGGCCTATCAGGCGGACATTACTTACGGCACCAACAACGAGTTCGGCTTTGATTATCTGCGCGATAACATGGCGTTCAGTACTGAAGACAAGGTCCAGCGCGGACTGAACTACGCCATCGTGGACGAAGTAGACTCGATCCTTATCGATGAGGCTCGGACGCCGCTGATCATTTCCGGGGCGGCGGAAGACAGCTCGAAAATGTACGAGGCGATCAATGAGCTGATTCCCAGTCTTGAAAAAGGCGAAGTTCCGGAAGAGGGGGAGCCCACTGGTGACTTCACCATTGACGAAAAATCCCGCCAGGTTGAGCTGACCGAAACCGGCCACGAAAAAGTTGAGCAGCTCCTGCTGGACCGGGGGCTTCTGAATGAGGGAGAGAGCCTCTACTCTGCGGCCAACCTCAGCCTTTTGCACCACGTGCACTCGGCACTGCGAGCCCATCACCTGTTTCAGAAAGACGTGGACTACATCGTCCAGGGCGGTCAGGTTGTTATCGTAGATGAGCATACTGGCCGCACCATGCCGGGTCGTCGCTGGAGTGAGGGGCTGCATCAGGCGGTTGAGGCGAAAGAAGGCGTCAAGATCCAGGCTGAAAGTCAGACGCTGGCTTCCACCACCTTCCAGAACTATTTCAGGTTATACGACAAGCTCGCCGGTATGACGGGCACGGCCGACACCGAAGCCTTCGAATTTCGTCAGATCTACGGCCTCGATGTGGTGGTCATTCCGCCCAACAAGCCTATCCAGCGGATTGACTATAACGACCTGGTGTATCTGACCCAGGAAGAAAAATTCCACGCGATTATTGATGAGATCAAGGATGTCACTGCCGACGGGCGCCCGATACTGGTTGGTACGGCCTCTATTGAGGCCTCTGAACTGCTGTCCATGCTGCTCAAGAAGGCCAGGATTGAACACAAAATTCTGAACGCCAAGCAGCACGAATCCGAAGCCCACATTATTGCCCAGGCGGGTCGTCCAGGCGCGGTGACCATCGCTACCAACATGGCTGGCCGTGGCACCGACATTGTGCTGGGTGGTAACTGGGAGCATGAAGTCGCGGCCATGGAAAACCCTTCAGAAGAAGAGGTAGCCCGGGTCAAGGCGGAATGGACCGAGAGCCACAATCAGGTGCTCGAGGCCGGCGGTCTGCACATCATTGGTACAGAGCGCCATGAGTCCCGCCGAATTGATAACCAGTTGCGGGGCCGGGCCGGTCGTCAGGGCGATCCTGGTTCGTCCAGATTTTTCCTGTCCCTGGAAGATAATCTCATGCGCATCTTTGCCCCTGATCGGGTCAAGAGCCTGATGCAGGCTATGGGCATGAAAAAGGGTGAGGCCATTGAGCATCGGATGGTTACCAATGCCATCGAGAAATCGCAGCGCAAGGTAGAAGGCCGCAACTTCGATATGCGGAAGACCTTGCTGGAATATGATGATGTGGCGAACGATCAGCGTACGGTGATCTATGATCAGCGAAATGAGGTCATGTCTTCTGACGACGTTTCGGATATGGTCAAAACCATCAGGGAAGACGTGGTCGATTCGCTGATCAGCGAATATATTCCGCCCCAAAGCATGCCGGAACAATGGGACGTGGCCGGGCTGGAATCCCAGCTTCAGTCTGAGATGGCCATCGACCTTCCGGTCCAGCAGTGGCTGGAAGACGACCACAAACTGTTTGAAGAGAATCTGCGCCAGAAGATCCTGGACGAGATTGTGGCTGCCTACGAAGCCAAGGAAGAAGTTGCAGGCTCCGATTCCATGCGCAAGTTCGAAAAGCAGGTGTTCCTGCAGGTGCTGGATACCCTGTGGAAGGAGCACCTCTCCAACATGGATCACCTGCGACGTGGTATCCATCTTCGGGGCTATGCCCAGAAGAATCCCAAGCAGGAATACAAGCGTGAAGCGTTCAACCTGTTTGAAAATATGCTCGACACCATGAAGCGGGATGTGACCAGGGTGCTCTGCCACGTGCGTGTTCAGAGCCGCGAAGAAATGGAGGAAGTCGAGCGTCGACGCAAGCAGGAGCTTGAAGAGGAACTTGCCCGGGCCCGCTTGCGGCATGACGAGACCAGCGCCACAGCCCAGAACCCGGATGATGGCGATGCGGATGGCGCCAGACAGTCGACCCCGGAAACCTTTGTGCGACAGGAGCGCAAGGTGGGCCGAAATGAGCCCTGTCCCTGCGGGTCCGGCAAGAAATACAAGCAGTGTCATGGCAAGGTCAACTGATTCGGGGAATTGATCGCGCTACCGGAACCCGCAATCTGCCAGCCAAGACTGGCGGGCTGCGGGTTTTTTCGTTTCAAGTCAGCTGTGTGGTCCCTTTAGCAGATTCAAATACAGAGGAGTGTCAGGATGGCGGTAGGTCCGGGAACCTTACCTGAGTTTTATCCGGTGGCCGGGGTTAAGCTCGGTATTGCCAGTGCCGGAATCAAGAAACCGGGGCGTAAGGATGTGGTTGTGTTCGAACTGACTCAGGAAAGCCGGGTCGCCGGGATCTTCACAAAAAACCGGTTCTGTGCAGCGCCGGTCACCCTGAGCCGGCGGCATCTGGCCGAGGCGTCACCCAGATATCTGCTGGTCAACACGGGCAATGCCAACGCCGGGACCGGCGAGCAGGGTTTTCGGGATGCGGTGGCCTGTTGTCAGGCGCTGGCAAGCCGGGCGGGCGTCGGTGAGGCCGAAGTTCTGCCGTTCTCCACGGGAGTGATTGGTGAGCCGTTACCGGTTCAGAAGATAGTCGAAGCCCTGCCCGAGGCTCTGGCTAATACCGCCGAAGATCGCTGGGCCGAAGCTGCCAGCGGAATAATGACGACCGATACTCGCCCCAAAGGCGCCTCTTGTCAGGTTGATCTCGAGGGCCATACAGTGACGATCTCCGGCATCAGCAAGGGCGCCGGCATGATTCGTCCCAACATGGCGACCATGCTCGGCTTCATCGCGACCGATGCCCGTATTGCTCCCGAACTCCTGCAAAGGCTTGCTTCGGAGCTGGGTGAGGTATCCTTTAACCGCATTACCATTGATGGCGACACCTCCACCAACGACGCCTGCATGTTGATGGCCAGTGGGCAATACAGCGGGCCCGAAATTACCGAGTCCAGTCCGTCATTGCCAAAGCTCAGGGAGGCCCTGGAGGCAATTTACCTGGAACTGGCCCATGCCATTGTCCGGGATGGAGAGGGAGCAACCAAATTTGTCACGATTGATGTCAGCGGGGCGGCCAGTCAGCAGGAGGCTCTGGACGTGGCATACACCGTCGCGCACTCGCCTCTGGTGAAAACTGCGCTGTTTGCCTCAGATCCGAACTGGGGCCGGATTCTGGCGGCGGTTGGGCGCGCGGATGTCGATGGACTAGATCTCAATGCTCTCGAAATCTACCTGGGTGATGTATGCCTGGTCCGCAATGGTGGCCGGGCCGAGGATTACTCGGAAGCCCGCGGGCAGGCCGTGATGGATCAGGAGGAGATCACCATTGCCATTGATCTCAGGCGGGGTGATGTGCGCGAGACGGTCTGGACCTGCGACTTTTCCCACGACTACGTCACCATCAATGCTGAGTATCGTACCTGAGCATGTCTGGGCTTGAGACGCGGGTAAAGGAAATTCACGTTGCCGTGGCGGTGATTGTCCGGAGCGGGCGAGTACTGATTGCCAGGCGGCCGGACCATGTGCATCAGGGCGGCTTGTTGGAGTTTCCCGGCGGCAAGGTGGAGCCGGGGGAGAGTGTCCAGTCGGCGCTGGTTCGGGAGATTGCTGAAGAAACCAGTCTCAGGGTGCCTGAGGCTTCCCTGAAGCCCGTTATCGGTATCCGCCACGACTACGGCGACAAGCGGGTTTTCCTGGACGTATGGGAAACCAGAGCGGCCGAAGGCGAAGCCGAGGGGTGCGAGGGGCAGCCGGTCCAGTGGTGCAGTCCGGATCAACTTCGAGATGAAGACTTTCCGGTTGCCAACCGGCCGATCATCCGGGCGCTTCGTCTGCCCCGGCAGTTGGCTGTAACCGGAGCCGCATCCGGTTTGGAACAAGCGATGGTCCGCCTTCGAGCTGGATTGGAAGCCGCCCGGCCCAGCATGGTGCTGCTCAGGGCCCCGGCAATGAGCAGGCGGGAATACGGGGAGTTTGCCGCTGCGGCGGTTCCGGTTTGTGAAGCGTTCGGGTGTGACTTGATTGTACACGGAGATCCCGAGGTGTTCAGCGCCACTCCCGGTGCCCGTGGCCTGCATCTACCCTGGCGTGAGGCGGCCAGGCTGACAGAGAGACCGGTCCCGGGTAACGTATGGCTGGGCGTTTCCTGTCATGACAAAAAGGAAATCGACCAGGCTGTCACTGTCGACGCAGACTATGTCACTCTCGGGCCGGTCCAGCCGACGGACAGTCACCCGGGAGCGCCGACCCTGGGCTGGCAGGCCTTTTCAGACCTGGTGTCCGAAGCCAGACTGCCGGTATTCGCGCTGGGAGGGCTTTCGCCAGGAGATCTCCCAGAGGCCCGTCAGCGAGGCGGGCAGGGAATCGCGGGTATCCGTTTCTGGTGGCCGCAAAGCTGACACAACTCAGCCACAGAGAGCCCATCTCTGTTATGCTGCTGCAACATTTTTATCATCATGGATAAATGATTCCGGGAGACGCCGTGAGTAAACTGACCCATCTCGATGACAAGGGCGAAGCCCGCATGGTGGACGTGACTGACAAGGCGGCCACCGAACGGGAAGCCCGCGCCGAAGCAACCATCCGAATGGCGCCGGAAACCCTGAGCATGATTATTGAGGGTGAGCACCCGAAGGGCGATGTTCTCGCCGTTGCCCGCATCGCCGGCATAATGGCGGCGAAGAAAACCCATGATCTGATTCCCCTCTGCCATGCTCTGAATCTGACCTCCGTGAAAGTCGAGCTGAGCCCGGGGGATGATGGGGCATCTGTGTACATTCTTACCCGTTGTAAGCTGTCAGGTCAGACCGGTGTCGAGATGGAGGCGCTGACCGCTGCAAGTGTTGCTGCGTTGACTCTTTACGACATGTGCAAAGCTGTCGACCGTGGCATGGAAATCGGTTCGGTGCGTCTGTTGGAGAAGAAAGGTGGTCGCAGTGGCCACTGGATTGCCGGCGAGTCCTGATCTGCCATGTCGCCACGCTCGTAAGTGTTGGTTATCAGAGCCATACCAGAGGAGCGACAGTGTCCAGACTACGCCAAGCGGGCGGGCCCGTGATAGAATGCGCGGCCCGATTGAGTGAACCACGAGGAAACACTGTGGCTGTTCGTTATATCCAGACCTGCCGGTTGCCGACCCCGTTCGGGGTTTTCGATATGCACGGCTTTGAAGAACCTGACACCGGAAAGGAGCACGTTGCCCTGACTCTGGGCGACCTGGACAGTGACGAACCGATGCTTGCCCGCACCCACTCCGAATGTCTGACCGGCGATGCCCTTTACAGCATGCGTTGTGACTGTGGTTATCAATTGGAAGAGGCGCTGCGGAGCATCGCCCGGGAAGGTCGCGGCATTCTGATGTATCTGCGTCAGGAGGGCAGGGGTATTGGTTTGCTGAACAAGATCCGGGCCTATCACCTGCAGGACCAGGGTGCCGATACGGTGGAAGCTAATGAGCGCCTCGGGTTTGCAGCGGATCTTCGCGATTACAGTATGTGCAAGGATATGCTGGAGCATCTCGGGATCCAGAGCCTGCGGCTGATGACCAACAATCCAAGAAAGGTGAAGGCGTTGTCCTCCTACGGCATCGAAATCGCCGAGAGGGTACCGTTACACGTTGGTCGGAATCCTCACAACGAACACTATCTCAACACCAAGCAGAGTAAACTGGGCCACTGGCTGGAGACCCATCAGGACGACGATCCTGAAAGTTGAGTTGGCCGGTTAACCTGTTAGTGAATAAAAAGCCCGCGAAAATCGCGGGCTTTTTGGTTTACGTGGTCAAAACCTGTGTTTACTTGACTACTTTGAGGTTCTGGTGGCGAAGAGTCTCTATTCTCGCACGGATGGCTGATTCAATTCCGGCGGCGTCGAGGCCGCAATCTGCCAGCAGTTCTCCGTGTTTGCCGTGATCCATGAAGGTGTCCGGCAGGCCCAGTTGAAGGACCGGCATCGACACCTGACTGCTGTTCAGAAATTCGGTCACGGCACTGCCGGCGCCGCCGGCAATCGCGTTCTCTTCCAGAGTTACCAGCAACTCATGCTGTTCGGCCAGCTCCAGTATCAGCTCTTTATCAATGGGCTTGACGAAGCGCATGTCGGCAACGGTTGCCCCAAGAACTTCGGCTGCCTCCAGAGCCGGCGCCAGCAGGGTACCGAAGTTGAGCACGGCCACGCCCTTGCCACTACGTATCTTGCGGCCTTTGCCTATCTCTAACGGCGTCAGCGTATGCTGAATTTCGGTGCCCGGTCCGGTTCCTCTCGGATAACGGACCGATGCCGGACCTTCGTACAGCATGCCTGTCTGCAGCATCTGGCGGGTTTCGTTTTCGTCCGAGGGTGTCATAACCACCATGTTCGGCACGCAGCGCAGGTAGCTGATGTCGAAGGCGCCGGCGTGGGTCGGACCGTCTTCACCGACCAGACCCGCGCGATCAATGGCGAAGAGAACGTCCAGGTTCTGAATTGCAACATCGTGGATCAGTTGGTCGTAGGCGCGTTGCAGGAACGTCGAGTAGATGGCAACAACCGGTTTGGCCCCGTCACAGGCCAGACCGGCAGCCAGGGTAACCGCATGCTGTTCGGCAATGGCGACATCAAAATAGCGTTCCGGGAAGCGCTCCGAGAACGCCAGCAGGTCCGAGCCTTCACACATGGCGGGTGTGATACCCACCACACGTTCATCCTGTTCGGCGGAATCGCAGAGCCACTGACCAAATACGTTGGCATATTTGGGTTTCGCCGGTTTCGGTTGGACCGGTTCTGGTTTGCTGGGTGGAACCGGTTCAATCTTGTTAATGGCGTGGTAGCCGATCGGATCAGCTTCGGCCGGGGCAAAGCCCTTGCCTTTGGTTGTTACAACATGGAGAAACTGCGGGCCCTCAAGCTCGCGAATGTTCTCCAGGGTTTCCACCAGCAGGGGCAGGTCATGGCCATCGATGGGGCCGATGTAGTTGAACCCGAGTTCTTCGAACAGGGTACCGGGGGCAATCATGCCCTTGAAATGTTCTTCCGTTTTCTTCGCCAGCGCCATCAGATGTGGCGCCCCCTGGAGAACTTTCTTACTGCCGTCGCGAACCTGGTTGTAGGTGCGACTGGACAGCAGCTTGGCAAAGTAATTGGACAGCCCGCCAACGTTCCGGGAGATTGACATGTCATTGTCGTTCAATATCACCAGCATGTCGGCGTGAAGATGACCCGCGTGATTCAGGGCTTCGAAGGCCATACCAGCGGTCATGGCGCCATCGCCAATGACGGCAATACTTTTCCGGCCGGTCTGTTGCAAGCGCGCAGCTATGGCCATGCCCAGTGCGGCACTGATCGATGTGCTGGAATGGCCTACCCCGAAGGTGTCGTATTCGCTCTCTGCCCGCTTCGGGAAGCCTGCCAGCCCGCCTTTCCGCCGGATGCTGCCCATGGCGGCCTTGCGGCCGGTCAGAATCTTGTGGGGGTAGGCCTGATGGCCGACATCCCAGACCAGGCGGTCGCTTGGGGTATTAAAGACGTAGTGTAGAGCGACCGTAAGCTCGAGCACCCCCAGCCCAGCTCCGAAATGGCCGCCGGTCTGTCCTACCGACCATAACAGAAATGCCCTGAGTTCCCGGGCCAGCTGGGTCAGCTGTTCCGGTGCCAAGGCTCTCAGTTGGGCCGGTTCGTCAATCCGGTTCAACAGCGGGGTGTTGGGTCGCTGTGACGGGATTTCCTTGAAAATATAGGTGTCCTGCATTTGCTCGGGTCTTTTCCGGTACGTTCAGTAACTGACTGGCATTATAAGGGAACAGGTGAAGCGGTTTCACACAAACCGGGCCAGTTGTTACGAAAATATTTACGGTCAGTGTGCGCCTTCGGAGTGCCGTGGTTCAATGGGTTCTTGCCACGACGTAATCAGCCATCGCCCGCAAAGGATCCGCTTCCGGACCGAACTCCCGCAGGCTTTGCTGGGCGTTCTCAAGCAGAGTTACCAGGTGATCCCGGGCCCCAGAGACGCCAAGCAGGGCCGGATAGGTAGGTTTGGCGCGGGCTGCATCAGAACCCTGGGGTTTACCGATAACATTGGTGTCCCCTTCAATATCCAGCAGGTCATCCTGAACCTGGAACGCCAGGCCGAGTGCTTTGGCATACCGGGTCAGCGAGTCCAGGGTCTGTTCGCTGACCGACGGCATGGTAAGGGCGCCAATCCGCACGCTGGCCTCGATCAGAGCACCTGTTTTGTGGCGATGCATGGTTTCCAGCTGGTCCAGCGCCAGGGT
>AZIK01000706.1_pt1 | contig 22867 bp, 23 predicted proteins | sample 359131 | NCBI WGS metagenome assembly AZIK01 (sample SAMN02429715, study PRJNA222663) | marine sediment metagenome | biome: Sediment sample; isolation source: enrichment culture of sample MGS-ANC(AMM) from oil contaminated site at the... | place: Italy: Ancona | collected 2012-02-14 | depth 6 m m | reverse complement strand
TGACCCACCATAACTGCTTTAAACAATCAGGATTATCTATTTTGGTTTTCTATTCTGTCAGCACGATCTGTACCAAAAGGAATATAGGTTCAGCTATACAGTTGCTTGCGAATTGCATATATTTTTTACGACATAAAATCTTATAGAAGTCTGACATATTCAGGGTGGCCATTGTATTTATCCGAGAATATGCGCCTGCGCTATCTTGGCTTGTTTTTGCTATATATTGTTACTCAATAAAGAACAGGAAATCACTATTGACTATTCTCTCTGTTATGCTGATTCTCTACTGTTCTGATGAGTGGTTGGAACGATGACAGCGATTGCGCAAACCGAACAGGCAAAGGCAGAGTTGCTGGATCAGCTCGAGTGGACGAGAAGGCGTACCGAGACCCTGGTGTGCTCCCTTCCTGAAGCCGCGCTGGACGTTCCTTACCATCCCGGGGTCAATCCACCCCTCTGGGAAATGGGTCACGCCGCCTTTTTCTATGAGGTTTTCGTATTCAATCTGCTGGATGGAGCACCCAGCCATGATCCGGCGATGGACGATCTGTGGGATTCGTTCCATATCGAACATCGTGACCGCTGGAATCGGGAGCTCTTTCCCGGGCGCCAGAAAACCCTCGGGTATTTCAACCTCATCTATGACCGTGTAGCCGACAGGATCAGAAAAGAGCCCCTTACCGACCAGACGCGGTATCTATACCGGTACTCGATCTACCACCAGAACATGCATATTGAGTCGATGATCTGGTGCCGCCAGACTGTCGGCTACCCGGCACCTCCTGGTACGGATTTGTACCGGCCAGCTCCGGGCGTTTGGCAGGAGGGAGATGCGGTCATTCCCGACGGAGAGTGGCTGATCGGCATGCCGGGTGAGTCGGAACACTATGCCAGTGAGGACTTTGCATTCGATAATGAGAAACCCCGCCTTACCGTGAAGCTGGATCAGTTCGCCATTTCCAGATGCCTGGTCAGTAATCGTCAGTTCATGGAGTTCGTGGAGGACGATGGCTACCGGAGACCCGATCTCTGGTCTTTTGGCGGGCAGAAGTGGCTTCAGACTGAAACCGATGTAGCCCTCGTTCATGGTATCGACGAGCCTCTGTTTCGCGCTCCCCGGCACCCTATATACTGGCGCTGGCACGGTGATCAATGGCAGGAACGGATTTTCGACCGCTGGCAGCCCCTGAGTCCGGATGCACCGGTCACCCATGTGACGTACTGGGAGGCAGAGGCCTATTGCCGGTGGGCAGGGCGTCGCCTGCCGACAGAGTTCGAGTGGGAAGTGGCGGCCCTGGGTAATCGACAGGGTGAACCATTCAGGCGCTTTCCCTGGGGCAACTCGACACCGGAGGAGCAACTGGCTGACCTGAACGGGCGCGCCATGGCCCAGAATCCGGTGTTTGATTTTCCGGATGGTGACAGTCCCTTTGGCTGTCGTCAGATGACTGGCACAGTCTGGGAGTGGACCAGCAGCCAGTTCTTACCCTACGACGGCTTCAAGGTAGATGTGTACCCGTTCATGTCCACTCTGCAGTTTGGTGATCACAAGGTGACGCGCGGAGGCGGTTGCGCCACCTCATCGTGCCTGATTCGAGGCACCTATCGTCAGGCTTACCTGCCGTTGCGTAACGATGCTTATACCGGTTTCCGAACCTGCGCGCTTTAAACCGTCGAGGTAGCCGGGCGATTCGAACGGTAGAGCTATTGTGACTGACTGACAGCCGGGGAAATTTTTGAGGGGGCCTTATCGACCACATGGCTGGCCAGCGCAACGCCGGTTTCGCTCATGGTCAGGTAGGCTTCGTCTGCGCCTGCTTCCCGGATCTGTCTCGCTTCATCCTCGTACATGGTGTGGGCCACGATAAAGCCATTGAAGCCCATTCTTCGAAGCATTCGGGCGGCGATCAGCTTGCCCTCGATATCCCCCATCGCCAGGATAACGGAGTGCACGGACGGCATGTGCAGTCCATTCCAGAAGGAGGCATCCTCGGCATCTGCGAAAACCACGTTGCGCCCTGCTTTTTGGTGCAGGTTAGTCTTCGCCGGGTCGGAATCCAGTCCGATCAGTTTTGGCTGATCTACACAAAGCCAGTCGTAGGCGGCGGTTCCTGTGCGCCCCATTCCCATGACCAGAACTTGATTGTCGCCCAGTGACAACGGTTGCTCATCCGGATGATGTTTGCTGCTCTCGAAGCGACTGAGGTCGTGGGCATAGCGCTCATAGAGGCCATGTGCAAACCGGTTGATGGGGGCCGACAAGAGGAAAGAAAGAGAAACCGAAATCGCCAGGGGAACGAGCCATTCCGGCAACGCCACGCTGGCAACAATCAGGCCGAATTCGCTGTAGTTGGTCAGTGCCAGGGCACTGAGGAAGCCACTGCGGGCCCGCAAGCGGAAGGCAAGGAGCAGGAAAAAGAACAGGATGCCTTTCAGTGGCAGGACCAGGCCAGCGACCAGGGCGAAAATGAGCGCGTCTCCATCGGGCAGACCGCCTATACCGATCTGCAGGAAGAAGCCCACCAGGAACATTTCCTTGACGCTCCAGAGCGATTTGGAGAGCTCCTGGGATCGAGGGTGATTTGCCAGCATTGCACCGAAAATCAGTGCGCCAAGCTCGGAGCTGAGGCCGACGGCCTCAAAGCCAAGCCCGCCGACAACAAGCGCAAGCAGCAGCCCCAGGAGCACCAGCAGTTCGTCGTGGCCACTGGCATCCAGTAACCTGAAAAGGAAAGGCCTTAGCAAGGGTAGCCCGAAGACAATCAACGCCCACTCTGATGGGGTTTTCCCGGCCGCCAGGCTCATCACGACCAGAGCGATCAGATCCTGCATGATCAGGATGCCAATGGCTACGCGGCCATGGAAAGCCCGGAGCTCGCGTTTTGATTCAAGGACTTTGGCAGCCAGCACGGTGCTTGAGAATGACAGTGCGATGGCCAACATCAGGGCAGTCGGCCAATCAAGGTCCATCAACAGGTAGACCCCCGGGGCGAATACTGCGCAAGTGATGCCGAAATGGAGCAGGCTTCCGCCAATGACTTCAGGGCTGACGATAGAGCGGAGTTTCAGTTTGAGCCCGACGGTAAATAGCAACAACAGAACGCCCAGGTGCGCGATGTGTCGGAGAACATCGGTCTCTTCGACCACAACGGCGGACACCTCTGAAATGCCGCTGAGAACAAAGCCGGCTGCAAGGTAGCCAACAAGGGGGGGCAGGCCAACAAGCTTGACCAGCAGGCCAAGGCCGAAGGCAAAGGTGATCCAGATGGCTTCAGGCATGGGGTACCGGTTCGAACGTTAAAAACACAATGGTTGCCAGACTACCCTGTTTTACGATGTCCATATAGTCGCTGAAGGTGGAATGCGGTAACTTTTGTCCTGATGTGGGTCACTCGACCATCTGCCCGATAAACGCCTGGAACAGTTCTGCGGATTTGCCTGGAGCCTCCACCATCGGCGCGTGCCCGATGCCCTCCATCAGCTCCAGCCTGGCATTCGGGATTGCTGCTTCAAACACCTCTCCGTTTCGGTAGTTAATGACCCGGTCTTTCTTACCCCAGATGACCAGGACCGGGGCCTGAATCCGGGTGATAGCATTGCGGAAGTCCGACTCGAAACCGGCATCACGAATGGCCGCAAAAATCACCTCGTTGACTTCCCGATTGGCGATGGCACGCTCTTCCATCACGCCCATGATTGGCCAGGGCACGAAGGGCTCTTTCTCCAGGGCAAACTCAATGAGCCGCTCGAAGTCACCGGGCTTCTTGGGAATCAGGGGGTTGTCTCCCTCCATCACCAGATCTACCAGTTCGCTTTCATATTCCAGAATGCCGGCAGGGTCGAACAGAACCGCTGATATTACTTTCCCGGGATAGTTGGCGGCGTAGAGGGCGGTAATCGCACCACCCATGGAGTTGCCCATAATATGGGCATCATCAACGGAAAGCGCTTCAAGAATCTGTGCGACGTAGCCTGCCTGATCTTCCAGACGATAGCCGATATCCAGAGGTTTGCTGCTCTCACCATGCCCGGGCAGGTCGATCGCGTAGACATTGAAATCGTCGGTCAGGTGTCCCGCCAGCCGGGTCCAGTTGTCCTTGTTGGCGCCGAACCCATGGATCATCACAATGGTTTCGCCATTAACTGCCCGGTGATTTCTCAGGTAGGCGATCTCCAGATTGTCGACAACCACTGTATCCGCTTCCAGGCCCGCCGAGGACCGTTCGAGCCCGATGGCCGTCTCGTAAATGCTTTGGCGTGAGCAGGCGCTCAGAAGCAACGAGACAGTCAGAATGAAAAACAGATAGAGGGTTAGCGGGCGTTGCATCAGGGACTCCTTCCGGGTGGCTTATCGGCATCCGTTGCGAGGCATTTACATTACTCCATAAAAAAGCCCGGTCAATGACCGGGCTGCGTTTTCGCGGAGCGATTCAGCCCATTTTATTGCAGGCTCAGTCCCTTTTGCTACGGAGTCACGACTGTTCGCGGGCAATGGCCCGGAAAGCAATATCCTTGCGATAAAAGGCTCCATCCCACTGAATTCTTGCTGCCAGCTCATAGGCACGCTTCTGGGCTTCCGTGACGGTATTGCCCAGCGCTGTGGCGCAGAGTACCCGTCCGCCGTTGGTGACCACCTGATCGCCATTGAGCCGGGTGCCGGCGTGAAACACTTTTTCGCCTTCGGTTTCTGTGTCCGGCAGGCCGGAGATGGCGTCACCCTTATTGTAGCTTCCAGGATATCCGCCGGCGGCCAGCACGATACCAACGGAGGCGCGGTCATCCCATTCGGAAGGGCACTGGTCCAGTTTGCCATCAATGGCGGCGTCGCATAGCCCGACCAGGTCGGACTTCATCCGCAGCATGATCGGCTGTGTTTCCGGGTCCCCGAAGCGGCAGTTGAATTCGATGACTTTGGGTGCGCCATTGCCGTCGATCATCAGGCCAGCATAGAGGAAGCCTTTGTAGGGATGGCCCTCAGCCGCCATGCCGCGCACGGTCGGGTAGATCACTTCATCCATGATGCGCTGATGAACGTCGGCAGTGACCACCGGAGCAGGCGAGTAGGCGCCCATGCCACCGGTGTTGGGGCCCGTGTCGCCGTCGCCGACACGCTTGTGATCCTGGGAGGTGGCCATGGCCAATACGTTCTGGCCGTCCACCATCACGATGAAGCTTGCTTCCTCGCCGTCGAGGAATTCCTCGATGACCACTCGGCTGCCTGCATCACCAAAGGCATTGCCTGCAAGCATGTCCCGGATCGCGTCTTCGGCTTCGTCCAGCGTCATGGCAACAATCACACCTTTGCCGGCGGCCAGGCCATCGGCCTTGACCACAATCGGTGCGCCCTGCTGGCGGACGTAGGCGAGGGCCTCGTCGACATCTGTGAAGTTGCCGTAGCCGGCGGTCGGGATTTTCTGGCGCGCCAGAAAATCCTTGGTGAAGGCTTTTGAGCCCTCGAGCTGGGCAGCACCTGCGCTGGGGCCGAAGACCCGCAGGCCGCGCTGCTCGAATTTATCGACGATTCCGGCTACCAGCGGGGCCTCGGGGCCGACGATAGTCAGTCCCACATTATTGGTGGCCGCGAAGTTGGCCAGGCCTTCGAGGTCCATCACGTCGATATCGACATTTTCCAGTCCGGTTTCCCGGGCTGTGCCGGCGTTGCCGGGTGCCACGAAGACGCGATCCGCTTGAGGGGACTGCGCCGCTTTCCAGGCCAGGGCGTGTTCACGGCCGCCGGAGCCAATAACGAGAATATTCATGGTTGAAATCCCTTAATGCCGGAAATGGCGCATGCCGGTAAAGACCATGGCGATGCCGTGTTCATTGGCCGCGTCGATCACTTCCTGATCCCGCATGGAGCCGCCGGGCTGAATAACGGCGTTAATGCCAGCCGCTGCGGCAGCGTCAATACCGTCCCGGAACGGGAAGAAAGCATCGGATGCCATTACCGAGCCTTTCACTTCCAGGCCTTCGTCGGCGGCCTTGATGCCGGCGATTTTGGCACTGTAGACCCGGCTCATCTGGCCGGCACCGACGCCAATGGTGCGACCGGCCTTGGCGTAGACAATGGCGTTGGATTTGACGTATTTGGCCACTTCCCAGGCAAACAGCAGATCATTAAGTTCCTGCTCGGAAGGCTGGCGCTCTGTGACCACCTTAACGTCTTCCATGGCCACCATGCCCAGGTCACGGTCCTGCACCAGCAGGCCGCCGGTCACACGCTTGTAGTCCATGGCGCGGGCACGGTCACCGTCAAACTCGCCGCAGGCCAGCAGGCGGACGTTCTTCTTGGAGGACACCAGATCCACCGCTTCCGGGGCGACGGTAGGCGCGATGATCACTTCGACAAACTGACGGTCGATGATGGCTTTGGCGGTTTCCGCATCCAGCTCCCGGTTGAAGGCGATGATGCCGCCAAAGGCCGAGGTGGGGTCGGTGGCGAAGGCCAGATCGTAGGCCTGCCGGATATCGGCACCGATGGCAACGCCGCAGGGGTTGGCGTGCTTGACGATCACGCAGGCCGGGTCCGCGAAGGGCTTGACACATTCCAGGGCGGCATCAGTGTCGGCCACGTTGTTGTAGCTCAGTTCTTTACCTTGCAGCTGTTTGGCTGTGGCCACACAGGCTTCCTTCGGAGTGCGCTCGGCGTAGAAAGCGGCGCGCTGATGCGGGTTCTCTCCGTAGCGCATATCCTGGACTTTCACGAACTGAGCGTTGAAGGTGCGGGGGAAGTCAGCATTGTCATTATCTGGCGTGCGGCCGCCCAGATAATTGGCAATGGCGCCATCATAGCCTGCCGTGTGTTCAAATGCCTTGACCGCCAGATCGAAGCGGGTGCTGTAGCTCAGCTGACCCTCGTTGGCATCCAGTTCTTTAAGGACCCGGCTGTAATCGGAGGCGTTAACGACGATGGCGACGTCGTTATGGTTCTTTGCCGCAGCGCGAACCATGGTCGGCCCGCCGATATCAATGTTTTCAATGGCAGTTGGCAGATCACAATCCGGGTTTGCCACGGTCTCCTCGAAGGGATACAAATTGACCACGACCATATCGATAGGATTGATGCTGTGCTCGGCCATCACGGCGTCGTCGGTGCCCCGGCGTCCAAGAATTCCACCATGGATCTTCGGGTGCAGGGTTTTTACCCGGCCATCCATCATCTCGGGAAAACCGGTGTAGTCGGAGACTTCCGTTACCGGAATGCTATTTTCTTTCAGGAGCCGGTAGGTGCCACCGGTAGAGAGCAGCTCAACGCCGCGTTCGGTCAGGGCACGGCCGAAATCGACGATGCCGGTTTTATCACTCACGCTGATCAGTGCGCGACGGACGGAGGTGTTAGCCTGGTTTGCCATGGGTCACTTTCTTCGCTGGAGATGAACGAATAAGGGCCTCGCGAATAGTGTCCGGGAGGCCCTCTTCAAATGTCTGGATTATAGCAGACCGTACTGCTTCAGCTTCTTGCGCAGGGTCCCGCGGTTCAGGCCGAGCATGGTCGAGGCCTTGGTCTGGTTGTTGCGGGTATATTTCATCACCTGTTCCAGCAGCGGGGCTTCCACTTCTGAAAGTACCAACTGGTAGACCTCGGTGACCGGAGCGCCATCCAGCTGGGCGAAGTAGTTTTTCAGGGCGACCTCAACGCTGTCGCGCAGAGTGACGCTGTTGCCGCTGCTGTTCACCGTCTGCAATTGATGGATATCATCGTTGGCCGGGGTGCTCAGGGTGTTGTTTGCCAAAGTCTCAGCGCTCATGCTGCGAATACCTCTCCATTTCGTAAGCTTTCAAAATACTGTTGAATCGCGTCTCTCTGCTCCAGCGCATCGTCGATGGCGTTGAAGCGTTTGCGGAACTGTTTGCCCGGATCATGGGACTGCAGATACCAGCCCACATGTTTTCGGGCAATGCGCACACCCATGGTCTCGCCATAGAAGGCATGCAATGCTTGCAGGTGCTCTGTCAGAATATCCTCGACCTCATCCAGCTCAGCTGCCGGCATGTAGCTGCCGGTCTCCAGAAAATGCCGGATCTCCCGGAAAATCCAGGGGCTGCCCTGGGCCGCGCGGCCAATCAGCAAGCCATCGGCACTGGTATGGCGAAGCACGTCCCGGGCCTTCTCCGGTGAGGTAATATCGCCATTGGCAAACACCGGGATGCTGATGCGGGATTTCACATTGGCGATTGTGTCGTACTCCGCGTTCCCCTCGTATTTATCCGCACGGGTCCGGCCATGAATGGCGACGGCCTGAATGCCGGCATCTTCGGCCATTCTGGCGATGACCAGTGCATTGCGGTTGTCCTGGTTCCAGCCAGTACGCATTTTAAGGGTCACGGGAACATCAACTGCCTTGACCACCGCCTCAAGGATGTCGCGAACCAGGGCTTCATCCTTCATCAATGCGGAGCCGGCTGCCTTGTTACAGACTTTCTTGGCCGGGCAGCCCATGTTGATGTCGATGATCTGTGCACCAAACTCCGCATTCTGACGTGCGGCGTCGGCCAGCATCTGCGGGTCTCCGCCGGCGATCTGTACCGAGCGGGGCTCCGGTTCACCTTCATGGTTCAGACGGGTCCGGGACTTACGCGTATGCCAGAGCTTGCTGTCCGCTATGACCATCTCTGACACTGCCAGTCCGGCACCCAACCTCCGGCACAAAAGGCGGAACGGTCGGTCTGTTACGCCTGCCATAGGCGCAACAATCAGAGAATTGGGCAAGGTGTACGGCCCGATTTTTGCCGTTGGCAGCATGATCTGAGTCCGTGTCACAGCGGGTTAAGCAAAGGTCGGGCCTGAGTCGTTGTTCAATAAGTAACCGACTCAGCATCCGAAGGGCGGTAATGATACCGCCGGGTGGACCATGATTGAAGGGGCTGGGCGCTTAAAAAACTGATTATTTTTCGCCCTTTCTGGTTGACTTTTGTTCTATGCGATGACCGTGGTCAATGGTCGTCGAGTAAACACTCGCTTACCGCACTAGGGTCTGTCGGGGCGGAACAGAATGTTGTAGTTCACCGCGTCCCGGCCGGGATCCCGGATATTGATGGCGATTCTTACGGGTGTGTCTGTTGGCATGGCGTTCAACTCTTTGCCTTCGCCGGCAAGGTATTCTCCGGGCGTAAACAAGCTCTGGGCAACCACATCGCCGTTCAGGTTGGAGAAGGTCAGGGCAATGGCCGGGAAAGGTTGTTCGAAGTCGGCACGGTTGATGATCACGGCATCGACTACCAACTGTGAGCGGTTTTCCGGGTTGGTCCGGACCACGAGTTTTCGGCTTTGTATGGCTTCGACATTGATCAGGGGTTTGAGATCACAGCCGGCCAGCTCACAGCCTTTCTCGTAAAACGGGCGTAATTCGGGAATGGCTGACAGACGATCAAACTGGAACCAGGTGACCTGGGCGACGAGTATGCCCGCCAGGGCCAGAACGATCAGGCTCCAGACCATTTTCCGGATGCCGCTTCTGCCGGAATTGACGGCAACAGGTTCCCTCCGCAAATCCCTGAAAGGCGGCTCAGCATGGAACGAGTCGTCTGGTCGTTCCGGCTCATCGAAGCCAAAGCCGGACCCGTCCGCAGTGTCGTCGAAAGGATCATAGTCCCTGGTGGGGCCAGGACCTGCCGGGGCGGATGTTTCGGTATGTTCGAAGACGGGTTCTTCCTCAAGGCTCAACTCGGGGGTTGGTTCCGGTTGTTTTTCCGGCTCCGGTGTGAGCTCGGGTTCAGGCGCGGACTCAGGCTCAGGCTCTGAGGAGGAGGGGGGGTCTCTGGGTACGCGGTCATCATCCTGGAGGATGGCTTCGGCCCAGCTTTCATCGACGTGCGTATCCGGCGCCTCAGCTTCGGCATCCGGGTAGTCTGCCTCTTCGCGTTCGTCGAAACTGCGGAAGCTGTCGCTGAGCTCGTCGTCAGAGAAGGTCAGTCTGTTGCCTGCGTAGCGACCTTCCTCGGCATCTTCTTCCGGGTTGTCGGCAAATATGAAGTTGTCTTCGCTGATGCCGGATTCGGGGGCGTCTGACAATGATGTGGTATCGCCGGAGCTCGTATCGCCGGGGGAGGCCTCGGATTTCTCGCCTCTGCCGGGGATAATCTGGTGTTCAACGGCGTTGAACACTTTCATGCAGTTCCCGCAGCGTACCTTGCCCTTGGCAATGCCAAGCTGTTCCTCGGTTACCCGGAAGCGGGTCTGGCAACTGGGGCACTGTGTCTGCAGACTGCTCTGGCTCATGCTTCTTCCTGAAAGCGACTAGGCTACGAGTGTCGGAGTTTAGTCGTTAAGACTGAATTCGTCATCTGTCGTTGCGCCGTCCTGTGAGGCGTATCCATTCTTCACGCTGTTCCGGCTCGTCCATCACGAACCAGGGTTCATACGCCGCCATGACCTCGCGCGCCTGATTGGAGAGTATGCCGGACAGCACCAGGTCGCCACCGCGTCTGGTCCGCGACGCAAGGTGGGGGGCAAGGCTGATCAAAGGCTGGGCCAGAATGTTGGCAAGCATAACGTCAGCTCTGGTATCCGGCTCATCATCTGGCAGGTGCAGGTCCAGCTTGCCGTCTTCGACTTTATTGCGGCGGGCGTTTTCCCGGCTGGCCTCCAGGGCCTGGGGATCGGTGTCGACGCCAATCACATGGTCTGCGCCAAGCAACAGGGCGGCCAGCCCAAGAATGCCGGAGCCACAGCCGTAATCAATGATTTGCTTGCCCTGGACATCCTGACCATCAAGCCATTCCAGGCAGAGGGCTGTGGTCGGATGGGTGCCAGTGCCGAAGGCCAGACCAGGGTCCAGCATCAGGTTGGCCGCATCAGGGTCCGGGGCCTCATGCCAGCTGGGAACAATCCAGAGTCGCTCGCCAAACCTGAGGGGCTGGAAGTCGTCCATCCAGGCTCGTTCCCAGTCCTTGTCCTCTACCAGCGTAACTTCGATTTCCGGAAGCGCCTGCTGGGTTTTCTGGTGCCAGGCATCGCGGATATCCGCGCAAAGTTGTTCGATATCCCGGCCGGATTCGAATAGTCCGGTGACGGTCGTCTGGCTCCAGAGAGGAGTGGTGCCCGGATCGGGCTCGTATAGAGGTTGGTCGGCAGCATCCTCCATGGAGACGGCATCAGAGCCCATCTCCATGAGCAGATCCTCCAGCTGATCCGCATTGTCCGGATCAGCCGGGATCTGGAGTTGTATCCAGGGCATGTTTAGTCCCGCATCAGTTTCTCAAGGTAGTGGATGGTGAAGTCTACCTGTTTAAAGCCACCGTCGCGTACCAGTTTTCGATGCAGGGGCTGGTTGGTCTTGATGCCTTCAACCACCAGTTCATCCAGCGCGTTCTTCATTCGGCGCCGGGCAATATCCCTGTCGTCACCCCAGGTGATCAGTTTTGCCACCAGAGAATCGTAGTAGGGCGGAACCGTGTAGCCACTGTAAAGATGCGAATCCACCCGCACTCCGTTGCCACCCGGGGCATGGAAATGCTTTACCCTGCCGGGGCTGGGAACGAAAGTTTTCGGGTCTTCGGCGTTAATCCGGCATTCCATGGCGTGGCCGGAAATGCGGATATCATCCTGGGAATACTGCAACGGCAGCCCGCTGGCAATGCGTAGCTGTTCGCGGACAATGTCCACACCGGTGACCATCTCTGATACCGGGTGTTCAACCTGGACCCGGGTGTTCATCTCGATGAAGTAGAACTCGCCGTCCTGGTACAGGAACTCGAAGGTGCCGGCGCCGACATAACCGATTTCCTTGCAGGCATCGGTGCAGGCTTTCAGGGTCCGCTCCCGGGACTCCGGGTTGATGTCAGGGGCGGGGGCCTCCTCAATCACCTTCTGATTCCGGCGCTGCATGGAGCAGTCCCGATCACCCAGGTGAATGCAGTTGCCGTGCATGTCGGCCAGCACCTGAACTTCCACGTGCCGTGGGGTTTCCAGGAACTTCTCCAGGTAGACAGTTGGATCGCCAAAGGCGCTCTTGGCTTCACTCTGGGTGATCTGGACACCTTTCAGCAGGGCCGCCTCTGAATGGACAACCTGCATGCCGCGCCCGCCACCGCCAGATGCGGCCTTGATCATCACCGGGTAGCCTATTTCTCGGGCAATCCGGAGTGTCCGCTCCTCATCGTCATCAAGCGGTCCGTCCGATCCGGGCACGGTTGGCACACCGGCTTTGATCATGGCGTTGATCGCCGACACCTTGTTACCCATCAGGCGAATGGTGTCGGCTTTGGGGCCGATAAACCGGAAGCCGCTCTTTTCCACCTGTTCGGCAAAATCGGCATTCTCGGCGAGGAAGCCGTAACCCGGGTGGATACCGACGGAATCAGTGACCTCTGCGGCGCTGATGATGGTCGGAATGTTCAGGTAGCTTTCAGTCGGGCTGTTGGGACCAATACAAACCGACTCGTCGGCCAGGCGCACGTGCATCAGATCCCGGTCGACCTGGGAATGCACTGCGACGGTCCTTATGCCCAACTCCTTACAGGCGCGCAGAATCCGGAGGGCAATTTCACCCCGGTTTGCGATCAGAACTTTTTCTAACATGGCCATGAGTAGCTATCACCGTGTTCAGGAAATGACGATTAGAGGCTGGTCAAACTCTACCGGCTGGCCATTTTCGACCAGGATGTCCTGGATTGTGCCGCTCTTGTCGGCCTCAATCTGGTTCATCATCTTCATGGCTTCTACGATGCAGATAACATCACCCACATTGACAGTTTGGCCAACTTCCACAAACGCCTTGGCGGTGGGAGAGGGCGAACGGTAGAAGGTGCCGACCATGGGTGACTTCAGGGTATGGCCAGCCGGCGCCGCGGGTGCCGGGGCTTCCTCAGCCGCCGGGGCAGCCGCCGCCGGAGCCGGCTGCTGGGCAGGGGCAGGTGCCGGGTAGTGGCTCACGTACTGGGTGCCAGCCGCCGGCTCGCGACGGCGGGAGATGCGCACCGAGTCCTCGGCTTCGTGGATTTCCAGCTCCTCGACATCAGATTCCTCGAGCAGCTCGATCAGTTTTTTGATTTTGCGAATATCCATAGTCAGTCCAGTCCCGTTTTGTCAGTTCTATCGGTGAATGCGTTTCAGGGCCGCCTGGAGTGCGAGGTCGTACCCCTGGCTGCCCAGCCCGCAGATAACGCCTTCGGCGATATCCGAGAAATAAGAGTGATGCCGGAATGGTTCCCGCGCATGCACATTGGAAAGATGCACTTCGATAAAGGGGATTCCCGAAGCCAGCATGGCATCCCTCAGGGCAACGCTGGTGTGGGTGAAAGCAGCCGGATTGATAATGATGAAATCCACGCCTTCCGCCCGGGCCTCGTGAACCCGTTCAATCAGTTCGTATTCGGCGTTTGATTGCAGGTGCAGCAGATGGTGGCCTTTATCTGCCGCCAGTGAGCGCAACCTGTCGTCAATATCGGTCAGTGTCTCGTAACCATAGACCTCCGGCTCGCGGGTGCCGAGCATGTTGAGGTTTGGTCCATGGAGCACGAGAATTGTCGACATGGTTCTGTCTGCCTTGGTGTCTTTTTGCAGGATCGCCGAAATTAACGGCATGTTCCCCCAATGGTGCGTGCTTGTTTTCCTTAGATCAACACTTTTTGACAAGCTTCCATGTTGTCCATTGGTCGTAAAAAGGACGGCAAATGCATCGAAACGTGATCTTTACGCTGATGACATTCATTGTCGTGAACGGCGGCTAGAACTTCTATACGACGTTGGTTTCATAAACGACAGTGGCCGGGGAGGTCTGAACCATCCCCGACCAAGAGTTAATGGAAGAGTTGTCCGACAGGAGTGCGGGTCGACATCAGGTGTCGGCCAGGGTCACACAGTTACGACCCTGTTCCTTGGAGGTGTAAAGCGCCCGGTCTGCCCGCTCGCACATTGCCTGGGAGGTTTCATAACTCCAGGCCGCGATTCCGCAACTGAAGGTGACATTGAATTCCCGGTCCCCGGCGGGTTGCTGAAGCTCAGAAAATCGCTCCCGGATTTCGTTGAGGACGTTGCGGGCATCACTCGGGCGGGTGTTGGGCAGGATGATGGCAAATTCTTCGCCGCCATAACGGCCGATGTGATCGGTCTTGCGCAGACGCTGCTTGAGGAACATGGACAGACTCCGCAACACCCGATCGCCGATTGGATGACCAAAGGTGTCGTTGACCTTTTTGAAGTAGTCGATATCGATCATGGCAAAGCATAGCGGCTGGTCTTTCTGGCGTGCCCGGGCAATTTCCTGATCCAGCAGATAAAGGGTATGGGTATGGTTGAACAGGCCGGTGAGGCTGTCCCGGATCATCAACGCCAGCAGCGAGCGGGCGCGCCGTCCCCGGTTGTGGATGGTGGAAATAAGATGTTTCGGGTCGATTGGCTTGGTCAGGAAATCATCGCCGCCGAGGCTCATGGCGTGGAGCTGTTTGGTGACGTCTTCCTCCGCCGAAAGATAAATAATGGGCACACTGTGGAATCGGTCCTGCTGGCGAATCACCCGGGCGATTTCCATGCCGGTGCATCCCGGCATATACATGTCGAGGATGATGATCTCTGGAGAGAACTCCTCCAGAGCATGAATGATTTGCATCGGGTCGGTGATGATGTGGGCGGTCATACCCGCCTTCTTCAGGACCGTTTCCATGAACTTCGCCTGGGCGCGGGAATCATCCAGCACCAGAACCTTGTAAGGCTCTACGGTGTTGCCGTGGGTATAGGTCTCAATCTTTTCGATCAGCTGGCCCGGGTCAACAGCGGGATAGAAGAATTCCTCCCCACCGCAGCGGGAAGCCTGAAGACGAGTTTCAATGGAGCCGTCCTCATCGCTCATGAAGATAATGGGGATAGGCGTGTCGTGCCGTTCCTGCAGTTGTTCAATGGTGGTGATGCCGGCGTTGGGCCCATCGCCAAAATTGACGTCCATCAGGATGGTTTCCGGCTTTTGGAGTGCGCACGCCTCGGTCAGTTCTGCTGCGCTGGTAAAGGCTGAAGCACGGAAGCCGAAAAACTCCAGTTGTCGGACCAGGCGTCCTGCCATCTCCTGGTTGGCCAGAGCAATGTAGACCGGGGTTCGACGAAACTGGTGGGGCGACTCCGCATTGTTCAGGTCGGTCCTGCGCAGCGTGCGCTGTGACAGGGTTTCGATAGCGTCCTGCAGCTGTCTTTCAAGGCTTTCGTCCGGTGCTGATCCCGGTTCCCACTGGTTGATAAGCTCCAGCGCAGTCTGGCCGGCCCTGGCGTGGCTGTCCATTTCAAAACGCTGAGCATAGCGCACCAGTTTGTCGGTGGCCGATGCAAACTCGCTGCGATGGGCTGCGGCCCTGTTCCGATCCTCGTGAATTTTTTGCCAGGTATCCAGAACAACCCTTGCCTGGGTTGTGACACGGCGTGCGAAATGTTGCCTGAGTTTTTCTTTCTGGCTTTCGTCATTCATGTTGCTCGGCCCTGTCCCTTTTTCTTTATTAGCCGTCCTTCCCCTGTGCGGACGATTTTTCAACCTTAGTTCTTTTGAAGAGTCTATAGTGTTTAATGTTGTCGGCGTAGGTTGCGCTATGTAAATGTTTGTCAACTCTGCGGTGCAGGTCACAATCGACCGAACTACTGGCGTGCAGCCAACCCGGAGAAGCTCCTCATGGCAAGGACGCAGATCCCCGTTTATTGGAAGCGGCAGGGTATGGTTACCCTGCGAACGGTAGCCATCGCCCATAGCCGTGGTACGAAGGTGTTCGCCACCGGAGTGGAAACTGCGGCGGAATACTCGGTACTCTGTAAGCTGGGTATCGACGGAGCCATGGGTTACCATCTTGGCCGGCCGTTTGCTGCAGACAATCAACAGACAGGGGATTAGACGTCATATGCCAGGCAAAATCAGACAGTACTTCAGGGACAAGAAAGACGATGTTCAGGATTACGCCGGTGGCAGCGGTATGATCGGCAAACTGATTCTGGCCTTGCTTGTGATCTACCTTCTGGTGGCATTGGTGCTTGGCATTATCTGGAGTAGTGAGCCCGACACATTTTCCGTGCGGGAGCACACCCGGTCTGTTGCCAATACCATGGACCGGGAGCCGATAACCGGTTTTGCCACCACCTCAACCATGATCCGGCTTGCCGAAACCCTGCTGGATAAGCCGGGCGGTTACATTTCCAACGATATCTTTCCGCCGGGACTGTGGCTGGATAACATGCCTAACTGGGAGTATGGCGTGCTGGTACAGCTCCGTGACCTGTCTCGTGCCATGCGCAAGGACATTAGCCGTTCTCAGAGCCAGTCCGCTGAGGACAAAGACCTGATTATTGCCGAGCCTCAGTTCCACTTTGATAGCGAAAGCTGGGCCATTCCCTCAACCGAGGCCGAGTATCGCCGGGGAATTACCGCGCTGAAGCGTTACCTTGACCGGCTCTCCAGCGCAGAACAGGCTGACGCCCAGTTTTTTGCCCGGGCCGATAACCTTGGTAACTGGCTGGCGGATCTCGAAACCCGTCTTGGTAGCCTTTCCCGGACGCTTGGCGAGAGTGTTGGCAAAGCCTCGGTTTCGGATGCTGTTTTGACTTCCGAAGAAGGAGATCCGCTGGCCGAGGAAGCGACGGGTGAGGATGTTAAAACTGCCTGGACGGAAATTGACGACATTTTCTACGAAGCCCGTGGCAGTTCCTGGGCGTTATTGCATATCTTCCGTGCCATTGAGGTGGATTTCCGTAAGGTGTTGCAGGATAAGAATGCAATGGCCAGTGTGCGGCAGGTGATCATTGAGCTGGAGGGAGCCCAGGGCGAAATGTGGAGCCCGGTGATTCTTAATGGTAGTGGCTTTGGTGTTCTGGCTAACCACTCACTGACGATGGCTGCGTATCTTTCCCGGGCAAATTCGGCAATCAGCGATATGCGGGATTTGTTGTCCAGGGGCTGATGTCAGTTGATTTCAGATTTGAAGACATAAAAAAACCGGGCGTTATGCCCGGTTTTTTTATACCAAAGAGAATTCTGATCAGCCCTTGTAGGCGTTCACGGAATCCATGATGGCTTTTTTGGCAGCTTCAGCGTTGTCCCAACCCTGAACCTTGACCCATTTGCCCGGCTCAAGCGTCTTGTAGTTCTCGAAGAAGTGCTGGATCTGGTTGCGAAGCAGTTCAGGCAGATCGTCGATTTCCTTGACGTCGTGGTAGGTGGTGGTCAGCTTGTCATGGGGAACCGCAACCAGCTTGGCATCGCCACCGGCTTCGTCTTCCATGTTCAGGACACCCACCGGGCGACAACGAATCACTGAGCCTGCCTGAATCGGGTAAGGGGTAACGACCAGCACGTCGAGGGGGTCGCCATCATCGGCCAGGGTGTGCGGGATGAAACCATAGTTGGCAGGGTAGAACATGGGAGTGGCCATGAAGCGGTCTACCAGCAGAGCACCCATGTCTTTGTCCAGTTCGTACTTCACTGGTGAACTGTTGGCCGGGATTTCGATAGCAACGTAGATGTCTTCAGGCGGGTTCTTGCCTGCGGGGATGTTGTCGAATTGCATGTGCGATCCTTCCTGGTACGTTAAGGGTACGTTTAACTGCGGTTAAAAAGTGGTCGCAATTATACGGGAGTCTCCTGCAGTTCGAAACTAAACCTTGGTCGTTGAATTTGGTGCAGACCGCTACAGTTTTATCTGCTTGGCAATCAGCTCCTTCATAATCTCCGTGGTGCCGCCGCCGATGGAGAGAATCTTGGCGTCCCGATAGAGGCGCTCGACAACGGTTTCCCGCATATACCCCATGCCACCGAATAGCTGCACCGCTTCCCGGGTGACTTTTTCGCAAACATCCACCGAAAAGTTTTTGGCCATGGCCACCTCCTTGACGGGGTTCTTGCCGGCCTGCATGTGCGCAGCGCAGCGGTAGGTGTACTCCCGGGCCACATCGATCTGAGTGGCCATATCCACCAACTTGTGACGGGTAACCTGGAAACCGGCGATGTTGCGGCCGAACGCCTTGCGTTGTTGGCTGTATTCCAGGGCCGCTTCGTAGGCCAGTTGAGCGGTCATGTAGGCCATGATGGCCAGACTGAGCCGCTCGAACAGGAAGTTGCTCATGATGGCGATGAAGCCGGTGTTTTCAGCGCCGATCAGGCGGTCGGCCGGGACCCGGCAGTCCTCGAAAAACAGCTCGGCGGTGTCGCTGGCCCACCAACCCATTTTGCGCAGTTTCTTGCCAGTGGAGAAACCGGGCATGTCCCGGTCGATCAGCAACAGGCTGATGCCGCCGTGGCCTTCGCCACCGGTGCGTACGGCAACGGTGTAGTGATCGGCACGCATGCCGCTGGTAATGAAGGTTTTGCTGCCGTTAACGAGGTAATAATCGCCATCCCTCACGGCCCGGGTTTTCAGGTGGGCGACATCGGAACCGCCGCCGGGTTCGGTCACGGCGAGCGCGGCGATCTTTTCGCCCCGCAGAACCGGCGGCACGATCTGTTCCCGGATTTCTTTTCTTGCCCATTTGGCAACCGGCGGCAGCCCGATATCCAGGGAGCCGAGGCCGGCAACCAGACCTCCGGAGGTGGAGCGCATCAACTCTTCAGAAACCGCAACTTTCATAAAGATGTCACCTTCTCCGATGCCGCCCAATGCCTCGGGGAAGCCAATGCCCAGCAGTCCCGCGTCGCCTGCCTTCTTATAGAGGTCTCGGGGAAACTCCCCCGCTTCCTCCCAGGCTTCTATGTTCGGCAACACATGGGTTTCGATGAACTTGCAAGCGGTCGTACGGACATGCTGGTGGGTTTCATTGAAGTAATCGGACACTGAGAGGCTCCCTCTGATCGGAATCAATGGCAAGCAGTGTCACTCAAATATCGATACCAAGCAAGCGCTTGGTTGTTAAGCGGTCGCGCGATAAAAAAGCTGGCCCACAGGCCAGCTTCGACAATCGACGAGCTGCGGGTATCAGTCAGGCGCTTTCGCTGGGGATACTTTTAACGCCATCTTTGGTGCCAAGTAACAGCAGATCAGCCCGGCGGCGGGCGAACAGGCCGTTGGTGACCACGCCGACGATGTTGTTGAGCTGCTCTTCCACCCGGATCGGCTGGGAGATATCCATGTTGTGGACATCGATAATGATGTTGCCGTTATCGGTGATGACGCCTTCCCGGTAAACCGGATCGCCGCCCAGCTTCACGATTTCCCGGCCAACATGGCTGCGGGCCATGGGGATAACTTCTACCGGCAACGGGAATGTGCCCAGAATGCCTACCATCTTGGACTCGTCGGCGATGCAGATAAAGGTCTTGGCGACAGCCGCTACGATTTTCTCCCGCGTCAGTGCAGCACCGCCACCCTTGATCAGTTCAAGGCGCTCGTTGGATTCGTCGGCGCCATCTACGTAGAACTCCAGCGTACCGGCGCTGTTTAGGTCATAGACCGGGATGCCATGGCTTTTCAGGCGCTCGGCGGTCGCCTCGGAGCTGGCAACTGCGCCGTCGAATTCGGTTTTCAGCCCGGCAAGCATGTCGATAAAGAAATTAGCGGTGCTCCCTGTGCCAACACCAATCACACTCTCGCTATCAAGGCGGGGGGCAATGTAATCAATGGCGGCTTGGGCGACGGCTTTTTTCAGTTCGTCCTGGGTCATGGGAGGCTCCGGGTGCAAATCAGGTTGAATTTGCGGGCATTATAGCGCCTAAGAGCTGTCTGCTTATAGACGGCTGCCGTGCAAACTTTCTACACTGTCGGTTTTTCCCAGCCAGTTATCAATCACACATCAACCAAAAGCCGGAACTGCTATGCCGCAACGCTACATCAAGAAGATTCTCGATGCGCGCGTCTATGACGTGGCCATCGAAACACCCCTGACTGAAGCCCGTAGTCTGTCCAAGCGCTTTGGCAACAATATTCTGCTCAAGCGTGAAGATCTTCAGCCGGTGTTTTCCTTCAAGATTCGCGGTGCCTACAACCGGATTGCGCAGCTCTCTGAGGAGCAGAAAGCCAAGGGCGTAATCTGTGCTTCTGCCGGTAATCACGCCCAGGGCGTTGCCCTGGCGGCCAAGAACCTGGGTATCAAGGCGGTGATTGTAATGCCGCAGACGACCCCGGAGATCAAGGTGCGCTCGGTGCGCGATCACGGTGCCAGGGTGGTTCTCAAGGGTGATGCCTTTGATGAGGCCGCTACCCACGCCCAGGAGTTGATCGAGAAGCACGGCTATACCTATATTCCGCCTTACGATGATCCCGATGTGATCGCCGGTCAGGGAACCGTGGCCATGGAGATCATGTGGCAGTTCAGCAAGCCGATCCACGCGATCTTTATCTGTGTGGGCGGTGGCGGGCTGATTGCTGGCATGGCCGCTTACATCAAGTACCTGCGCCCGGAAATCAAGGTGATTGGCGTCGAGCCGGAAGACTCCAACTGCCTGCAGGCTGCCATGAAGGCGGGCAAACGGGTGGTGCTGGACGAAGTGGGTATATTTGCTGACGGCGTGGCGGTCAAACAGATCGGCAAGTACCCCTGGGAAATCTGCAAGGATTACGTGGACGAGGTGATCACCGTGTCCACCGACGAAATCTGCGCTGCCATCAAGGATGTGTTCGAGGACACCCGCTCCATTGCCGAGCCGGCTGGTGCGCTGGGCGTGGCGGGCATCAAGAAATACGTTGAGCGGGAAAAGGTTGAGGGTGAAAATCTGATTGCCACGCTCAGTGGTGCCAACATGAACTTCGACCGCCTGCGCTACATTTCCGAACGCACGGAAGTGGGTGAGAAGCGCGAGGCGATCCTGGCGGTGACCATTCCGGAAAAGCCGGGTGCGTTCAAGACCTTTATCAACGCCCTGCACAAACGCAGTATCACCGAGTTCAACTACCGGTACGCCGATGCTGCCAGCGCCACGATTTTCGTCGGCATCCAGATCGCTGCGGGCGGCCATGGCCGTGATGATCTGGTTCAGGATCTGCGGGAAAACGGCTACTCGGTGGTTGACCTTACTGACAGCGACGTAGCCAAGCAGCACATTCGCCATATGGTGGGCGGGCACGCACCCACGATCACCAACGAGAAAGTTTTCCAGTTCGAGTTTCCGGAGCGCCCGGGAGCGTTGCTGAAGTTCCTGATGTCACTGGGGACCCGCTGGAATATCTCCATGTTTCACTACCGCAATCATGGTGCCGCTTACAGCCGTGTGCTACTCGGTGCGCAGGTTGATGACGACGAAGTGAAGGACTTTGAAAAAATGCTCGATAAGGTCGGCTTCCGTTACGAGAACATGACCGATAATGAAGCCTATCAGCTGTTCCTGGGGCAGGGTAGCGCAAGTTCAAGCTGACGCGGAGCAGAGCCAGGGCCTTGCCGGGGCCCTGGCCGAGAATTATTTTCAAGCTTACCGAATTTTAACCTGTGAAAAATTGTAAAAGCAGAGATAGCTGTTAGTCTTTCTTCTGATTCTTGAAGTCAAGAATAGCTCACTGATTTCCAGACACTTTCGAGACCACATTTAAGGAACTGAAACCATGGGCGGCAAGCCTGACATCATCAAAGCCATTTTGCTGATTTTTGCCATCGGCCTTGTGATTACTGGTTTCACATCTATCCACGCCTCCGAAGATAAAGACGCACGAGCGGCCAATCTGGTTGGCTCCGTTCAGGTGATGAATCAGCCGCTGAACCGGTAACGTCGCTTATCGGTCACTACGCTGTGAAGGGGCACGTCCCAGGGCTCTACCGGCAGCTTTTTCACCTTCTGGAAATCATGGGCCAGGCCAATCATCTTCGGTGCGAGTCTTGGCCGTATCCGGCTGAAGGCAAATGTCCTGTCGTAGAAGCCTCCGCCCATTCCCAGTCTTCCGCCCTGTTCGTCAAATCCCACTAACGGAAATAGCACCGCATCCAGTGCCCAGGCCGGGCGCCTCAGGCCTTTACTGAACGCTGGTTCGGGGATGCCGAAGCGGTTAGCCCTGAGTTCTGTGCCATCGTGGTAGGGGCTGAACACCAGTTTGCCTTCATGAATCGGATGCAGTACCGGCAGGTAGAAATGGATGCCCTTGCGACGGGCGATGTCCAGGTAGACGTGGGGATCAATTTCGCCATCGTTGGGCAGATAGATGGCGATGTGCCGGGCGCGGTGTAGGTCGGGGTTTTTGAGCAGGTTAAGGGCGAGGTACTCGGCGGCCTGTTGTTGCTGCTCGAAACTCAATGCACGGCGATGTTGCCGCAGGCGTCCGCGAAGTTCACTGCGTGAGAGGGTGTCGGGATGGGATTGAAACGGTTGAGGCTCGATCAACTGGCTCAAAATAAAGCTTCCCGGGCTGCCGTTATCGGATGTGGCCCTTGAACCCAAAGTTCAAGGTCGGTGGCCGCTGTGACATATTAGGCTTTCCCCTGTCGGGGACATGCTCACAATGCCCTGAAGTAGCCACCTGGGTAGTGCGCATCGGCTCGAGGACGTATCCGACCTAGCGAACAGCCCAGGAAGTTGATCCATTATACGGGCAGGGTCGGGGCCGATTGCAACACCTGTCTGAGATTCTCTCCCGATTTACCGGCCGGAACCGTCTCCGAGGGCGCCGTCCAGCTTATTGTCCATGGCCCGCAGCAAGGTGCTGGTGGCATCAGACATGGTGTCTCGCTCGAGCAGCTCATGGGTAATGTTCAGGGCGGCCATGACGGCAATGCGCTCGGTTCCGAAGACCTTGCCGCCGGTGCGGATCTCCCGCATCTTGCTGTCCAGGTGTCTGGCTGCCCGGAGCAGCGCTTCCTGTTCTTCCTCCGGGCAGGCGACGAGGTATTCCTTGTCGAGGATTTTCACCTCAACCGTGGTGGATTGCTGTGCCATCAGTGATGCTCCAGGGCCCTAAGGCGGCTGATCATGGCTTCGATCTTGTGCTTCGCGTGATCGTTTTTCTGCACCAACTGGGCCCGTTCCCGGTTCCAGTCATCCTGCAGTTC
>AZIK01001867.1_pt1 | contig 23108 bp, 17 predicted proteins | sample 359131 | NCBI WGS metagenome assembly AZIK01 (sample SAMN02429715, study PRJNA222663) | marine sediment metagenome | biome: Sediment sample; isolation source: enrichment culture of sample MGS-ANC(AMM) from oil contaminated site at the... | place: Italy: Ancona | collected 2012-02-14 | depth 6 m m | reverse complement strand
GCGGCTGAGTCAGGCGACAAACCATCGTCGGAGGTTGAGGCACTGGTAAAGAATCAGACCAGCGTATTCGTTGGCCAATCCGGAGTGGGCAAGTCATCTATTATTCAGACGCTGATGCCGGATGAGGCAATTCGAGTTGGGGCTGTTTCAGAGAGCACCGGCAAGGGAATTCATACCACAACCACAGCCAAACTGTTTCATCTGCCGCTCGGGGGCGAGCTGATTGACTCGCCGGGCATCCGTGAGTTCGGGCTCTGGCATATGACGGCGCAGGAAATCGAATATGGCTTCCGGGAAATCCGGGAGGTAATTGGCACCTGCAAGTTCCGCAACTGCCGGCATATGGGCGACCCCGGTTGTGCCATCGACAATGCCGCTGACGAGGGGAAAATCAGCCCGGAACGACTGAAAAGCTTCCACCGGATTCTTCAGGATATGGCAGAGCAGCAGGCCCGCGGACTGAAAGCGAACTGATTGTTCCCGACCTACCAGTTCAGCTCTCCCGGTGCCGGCTGTTCCTGCTCCTGCAACCAATCACCACTTTCAAGGCTCTCACGAGCCTCCTCCTGCTCCGCCTCGGAGGGCTGGGTTAAGTCAATCAGAGGCTCACCAGCCTGCCCGGCACTGCTCTGGATGTTATCCACGGTTTTTTTGTTCAGAACGATAATGGATATGCGGCGATTGACCGGTGCGTTAGGGTCTTGCCTGTCAAACAGAACGGAATCGCTCAGCCCCACAACGCGAGCAATCTGCTGCTGGCGCACACCGCCTGCAACCAGGGCTCTTCGGGCGGTATTGGCCCTGTCCGCTGACAACTCCCAGTTGGTGTAACCAGGACGGCCACTGAACGGTGTTGAGTCGGTATGCCCGGTAATACTGAGCTTGTTATTAACAGAGCCCAACGTTTTCGCCAGCTCGAACAGAATATCCTGGGAGTAGTACTTGAGCTCCGCCCGGCCGCTGTCGAACATGGGGCGACCGGAGCGGTCGACGATCTGGATACGCAACCCTTCGTCTGTGATATCTATCAGCAGTTGATCCTTGAACTCCTGCAGAGTTTCATTCTCATCGATCCTTTCTTTGAGCTCCTGAAACAACTGCTCCATTCGCCTCTGTTCGAGGGTTTCTGAGAGTTCATCCACGATTTCATCTTCGATCTGGATCTGGCTGGATTCTATATCGGGGCTCGCCTCGTTCACGACCGACGCGCTGCCTTCAAGATCAACCGGATTTGGGGATCCACCTTCGGTAAAACCAACAGGGTCGCGGAAATAACCTTCAACAGCCTTCTTTTGCTCCGGCGATGCTGTCGCAGTGAGCCAAAGCACCAGAAAGAAGGCCATCATAGCGGTGGCAAAATCAGCAAACGCGACTTTCCAGGAGCCACCGTGATGACCAGCGGCAACGACTTTCTTACGCTTGATGATGATCGGCTGTTCTTCCACGAGTCGGCTCCGGAGTCAGGTTCGCGCGGCGTTACTTGGAGCGAACGTGATCGTTCAGTTCCTGAAAACCGGGACGTTTGTCGGTGGGCAGCGCCTTCCGGCCGAACTCAATGGCCATCTGGGGCGCCTGGCCGGAAACCGTAGCCACCAGCGATGATTTAACGCACTCGTAAGCCTTCAGCTCATACTTCGCCGCATGTTCCATGGCAATGGATGTGGGCCCCACAAACCCATACCCCATGAATATACCCAGAAAAGTCCCCACCAGGGCAGCCGCGACACTCAGACCAATCTTCTCAGGCCCCTCAGTAAGAAAGTTCATGGTAATCACAATGCCCAACACAGCGGCGACGATGCCCAGCCCGGGCAAGGCATCGGCAATCTTGTTGACCGCATGAGCAGGCTCCTCCAGCTCATGCTGGCGACTGTCAATCTCGTTCTCCATCATGCCTTCCAGTTCGTGGGTCGCCATGTTGCCAGAGCTTATGATGCGCAGATAATCCGTGATAAAAGCCATCAGTTCTTTCGATTTCATGATGGCCGGATACCGGCTGAAGATCTGGCTGGATTCGGGATTGTCGATGTCTTCCTCGATCGCCATGACCCCCTGCTTGCGGGATTTATCAAAGATCTCGAAAAGCAGGCTGAGAAGATCCATGTAGAACGACTTGTTGTAGGGTGACCCTGTCAGCAGCTGAAGCCCTTTACCGATGACTTCTTTTACCGTGTGCATCGGGTTGGCAATGATGAAAGACCCCAGGGCAGCGCCGAAAATGATCAGCACTTCAGTTGGCTGCCAGAGCACCATCAGGTTGCCGCCATGAAGCACGTAGCCAGTCAATACGCTGGCCAGAACAATAACCCCGCCGATGATCAGTAACATGGTAGCTGAGTACGCCTTCTTGTCTTGGTTATCGGCCGGAGCCGGAAGCAGTCACAAATTGAGAGACCTGATAATAGCAAGGCCACGCCGGAACCGCGAAGCGGTGAAACAATTTCTATACAGGTGGCAGTCTTTGGTAAACTGCGCGCCTTTGAGCGCAAAGGATCACTATTAATGTTCGACAAGCTTTTTGTTCTAAGCCAGTACATCACGCCGCAGCTGGGGGTTTCCAACCTGGCCGGCCGTCTGGCCGACAACGACCACTCCCCCGCGCTCAAGAATCGCGTTATCAAATGGTTTATCGGCCGCTATGGCGTGGACATGAGCGAAGCCGCTGAGCCGGATCCTGAAGCATACCCCACCTTCAACGCATTTTTTACCCGGGCGCTGAAGCCGGGCATCCGCCCACTGGCAGACGGTGAAAAGACACTGGTCAGCCCTGTGGATGGTGCCATCAGCCAACTCGGCCAGGTGACCGGAGACCGAGTCTTCCAGGCCAAGGGCCAATCCTTCAGCCTGAGCGAACTGCTCGGCGGCGAAGAAGCGACGACCGCCCCCTTTGCCAATGGCGAGTTCTCGACCATCTATCTCTCGCCCAAGGACTATCACCGCATCCACATGCCCATGGCCGGCACCCTGAGGCAGATGATCCATGTTCCCGGCAAGCTGTTCTCGGTCAACCCGGTAACGGCCGAGAATGTTCCGAACCTGTTCGCCCGGAATGAGCGGGTGGTTTGCATCTTCGACACCGATTCCGGCCCGATGGCCCTGGTGCTGGTTGGCGCCATGATCGTTGGCAGTGTGGAAACCCGGTGGGCAGGCGTTGTTGTGCCTGGCAGCAAACAGGTTACTTCAACTCGCTATGAAGGCGAGCGAGCCATCAGCTTCACAAAGGGCGAGGAGATGGGGCGATTCCGCCTTGGCTCCACCGTCATCATGGTGATGCCCAAAGGGGCCGTCACCTGGAACAGCGACCAGGTGGCCGGAAAAACCGTTCGCATGGGCGAAGCATTCGGCGCACTGGCCTGATCATGCCCGCTCGAATGGAAACGCCAGCACTTCGGTGATGTCCTGAACACCGAGCTTGAGCATCAGCAGTCGATCCAGCCCGAGCGCTACTCCAGAGCAGTCGGGCAACCCCTGTTCAAGCGCGGTTAGAAACGCTTCATCCACGGCCATTTCAGGCTTGCCCGAGCGCCTGCGCAGCTCGTTATCGGCTTCAAATCGCCGCCTCTGCTCCAATGGATCGGTCAGTTCCCAGTAACCATTACAAAGCTCCAGTCCGTCAACATAGAGCTCAAACCGGTGCGCCGTCCCGTAGCCCTCTGACCAGGAGACCCGGGCGAGAGAAGCTTGCGAAGCCGGATAGCCGGTAACGAACACCGGGCGTTCCCGGCCCAGCTGTGGCTCAACGGCAAAACTCATCAGCAAATCCAGACAGCCGTCGCGACCCAGCTCCGCGAGTTGCTCCGGCTCCATCCACTGTTCACAGCGTCGCATCAGCTCATGATTTGTCGCTGCAAACGGATCGACGCCTGCAAATCGCACAATCACATCCCGGTACTGCATGATTTCTGGGCGCTCGCAGCCAAGCCAGCCACAAACGAGATCCGACACTTCTTCCATCAATGTAAGATCGTCGAATCCTGCCCGATACCATTCCAGCATGGAGAATTCAGGATTGTGTCGACGTCCCCGCTCACCATTCCGGAACACCCGGGAAACCTGATAAATCGATCCACAGCCTGCTGCAAGCAGGCGCTTCATGTGGTATTCCGGCGACGTCTGAAGCCAGCCTCCTTTCCGGGAACCGGCAGATACCTGAGCCTCGATGCCATCGAGATTGACGTCGGTAACGCCACACCGCCCCAGAATCGGCGTCTCCACCTCCAGCACCCCCCGTTGCGCAAAAAAGCCGCGCACAAACGCCAGTTGCTGTGCACGGCTTTTCAAGGCGGCCTGTGAGGCAGAGGGCTGCCAGACAGGTTTGCGTGTCATGGCAGGATCAACTGCTCTTGACGCGGTTGACGTATTCTCCTGAACGGGTATCAACCTTGAGCACTTCACCGATGGTGATGAACAGCGGTACGTTGACTACCGCTCCGGTTGAAAGAGTCGCGGGCTTGGAACCACCCTGTGCCGTGTCGCCTTTCATGCCGGGATCCGTGTCAACCACTTCAAGCTCGACGAAATTGGGCGGTGTTACCGACAGAGGCGAACCGTTATAGAGAGTAACCGTGTAGACATCCTGCTCTTTCAGCCACTTCAGGGCATCGCCAACGGCCTTGGCATCGGCCGGATACTGTTCGAAAGAACCGTCAGTCAGCATGAAATGCCAGAACTCGCCATCGGTGTAGAGGTATTCCATATCCTGGTCAATAACATCTGCGGCTTCCAGACTTTCGCCGGACTTGAACGTACGCTCCCAGACCCGGTTGCTCATGAGGTTGCGCAGCTTTACGCGATTGAAAGCCTGCCCCTTCCCGGGTTTGACGAACTCGTTCTCGAGAATGATGCAGGGGTCGCCATCAAGCAAAACCTTGAGACCGCCGCGAAATTCGTTGGTAGAATATGAAGCCATGAAGTGTCCACCTGACAAAATGCTGTTTAGAAATCGAAGAGCGGTATGATACAGCGAACCCCCGCCCCTATAGAAGCCCACCTTTCCGACCACGACGATCGTAGCTGGCAGCAGTTGCTGTCGGAGTCGGTGACATCACCGGAGGAACTGCTCCGCAGGCTGGACCTGCCGGCGACTTCATGGCTCCCCGGAGCAAGTCAGGGCCACCGCCTGTTTCCGATCCGGGTGCCTGAGCCTTTCCTTGACCGGATGGAAAAAGGGAATCCGGCGGATCCTCTGCTCCGGCAGGTGCTCCCCCTGGTTGACGAAACCGTCCACGTACCCGGGTTCGTCAACGACCCGCTGGAAGAGTCCGGAACCATTGCCACAACCGGTCTCATCCGCAAATACCGCAGTCGCGCCCTGCTTATGGTGACCGGCCAGTGTGCAATAAACTGCCGCTACTGCTTCCGCAGACACTTTCCCTACGATGAACAACGCCTTAACCGTGACGACCGTCGGCGAGTAATCGATACTCTCTCCGCCAGCCCGGAGATCAATGAAGTCATCCTCAGCGGCGGCGACCCCCTTGCGGTCAATGACCGGCTTTTGGCACAGTGGGCAGAGTCGATCAGTGGCATAGCCCATATTCGTCGCCTGCGCCTGCATACCCGTCTGCCTGTGGTCATCCCCCAGAGGGTTTGCAATGAACTGCTGAAGTGGCTTTCTACCACTCCTTTGCAGGTGGTTATCGTCCTTCACATCAACCACCCGGCTGAAATCGACCGGGTGACACGTCGCGCACTCGGATACCTGAAGTCAGCCGGTGCAACGCTGCTTAACCAGAGCGTTATCCTTCGCGGCGTGAATGATCATGCATCAGTTCTTGAGGACCTGAGCGAGACATTATTTGATGCTGGCGTTCTGCCTTACTACCTCCACGCTTTTGATCCTGTGGCTGGAGCTCACCACTACGCGGTATCGGATGAGGAGGCAAAGAGGCTGATACGCGAGTTGCTGGGACGGTTGCCCGGCTTCCTGGTACCGACACTGGTGAGGGAGGAGCCTGGTAAGGATGGCAAAACTCCGATCAACCTTTTCCCGTGATCGGCTTCAAAAAAAGGCCTGATTTCGCTTGTCAAACAATGTGAACTCATGATTTTCTGGCTTTTTGTTACTGGCTTGCTACCTTAAAATCCAGTAATGTTTAATAATAAAAACATCTATTTTCGGTGCTCTGACGGCCGGCAGGCAGGCATTGGGTAACTGCCACCCCCTATGCGCCAACTCCGGAACACCAACCGTCATCCAAATATTGGCATTTATTAATGGAAGGTACGACTCTGAAACCCGATCTCCGCGTTCCTGAACAGAAGACGTCCAGTCTTTCGTTCTGTGAGACTTCGCCCAAAGCGTTCCGTACCTGGGTCGACCAGTTGCCGATGGCAAATATCGGCGAGGTTTCGCGGCAGCTCTACCATGCCATTATCGAATTGAATCACCTTTTCCTTGCCCCCCAGCAGCGCATGCAATATCTGGATCTCGTCCGCGAAAAGATCCATTTCGTATGCTCAGAGCTTTCCCGGCACTATCTGGGCCTGGCAGTGGCACTTCCAGAGAAACAAAGGAAAATCGCCAACCTGTCCCAGGCGCTGCAGTTACACCTGGCCGGAGGTTACAAACTGTGCGTCATGGAGTTCATTGACAACGGTGGCCTGGACAAAAATCGCAGACAGATTGCCGGTGCTGCGCACAGGGCCATTTCCGAGCTGTCGGCGACCATTCTGAGATCGCAGCAGCTGTACCGCCCGAGCCCTGCCCAAAGCTGGCTGGAATGCCACCGACTGTTCCGGTTTGCCTACCGTAACAAGTTGTCGGTGGTTCAGGTGGAGGACGATACCCTCAAGCATCGTCGCACCAGTTCGGTTTCGGACTGTTACAAACGCATTCTGCTGCTCGGTTGCGCCCGTCCCAACCAGCTCCGTCAGGCTGAACTTCTGCAGGTCTATGAACTGTTCGAGACCTGGACTGATCACACCCGATGCGGACCTGACCTCGATGACGACAGCCTGTTCGTTATCAATATGGAAAGGGATAATCCGCCATTTTACCGCAGCCTCCTTGAACAGAATCCCGGGGATGAGAGCTTTGGGTTTGACACCCGGGAGCTGTCGACCATGATTTCAGAGACACTCCACTCCCGCCGTGACCATAAGGAAACGGAGCACGAGCTGAGAATCTCTGCAACAGTCAGCGACACCCTGCTCACACATCTGAGCCAGGCGCTAGGCATTCTTGCGAAAAGGAACTTCAACCGAATTGCGAGTCAGGGCTCCCTTGAAGTCTGCGTCGGCCTGACTGCCGCTCACTATTTCATCACTGGTGAGAAAACCTTTACCGAGTTTGTCAACGGCAACGATAACGGCCTGCCTGACGAAGATAGCCGGTTTGGGCGCCTGTCCAATCAGAAACAGGACACCTGGTCGGGGGCCCATGATGCTGCGCCCGGCGACGACAGACTCTTTTCTGCAGATACGCCGATAAACTTCAAGGGCGCCTACGGCAACTCCAAGGCCCCCGCAACCGACAGAAACCGGCCGAAGTCGTATCAGTCCCTGCTGATCAATACCAGTCCCGGAGGCTATTGCGTGGCCTGGGAGAGTAACGCGCCGCCGTCACTGCAGGCCGGTGAAGTCCTCGGTGTGCGAGAGCAGAGCAGCCATCCCTGGAGTGTGGCTGTGGTGCGCTGGATTCGGCAGATCAAGAACGAAGGCACCCAGGCAGGCATTGAACTTCTGGCACCCAGTGCTTCGCCCTGTGGTGTTCGCCTGATCCAGAAAGTAGGCAATAGCAGCGAGTATCTGCGCGGTCTGCTGTTACCGGAAATCAGCGTAGTGAATCAGTCAGCCACATTGATTACACCTCGCCTGCCGTTCCAGTCCGGCAGCCGGATTTCTCTGCTTCATGATGGCCGTGAAGATCAGGGCCAGCTTTCGCGCAAGGTTTCGGCCACTGGCAGCATCAGTCAGTTCGAACTCAAACTGCAGAACGCAACAACGCTGAATGCCGGCGCTCCACCTGCATCCCCCGGAGCCAGCGAAGATGAGTTCGATTCACTCTGGCCATCGCTATAAGATGATCCGGATGAGACACCGGGGCCCTGTAGAGGGTTGTTATTGATCCGCAACCCCTTCATCATTCAGCGTTAGTGAATAAACCGTGTATCACGAGACGCCCGACGAATGCAGAAAAAGAACGCGACCGTACACCTGCTGATTCTTGATCCATCGCAGAATGATGCTGAATCTCTCGTCAGCCTGCTCCGAAACTCCGGCAAGGCCACTCGAGCCCACAGAATCACCTCTGAGGAAGATCTTGAAGAGACTCTGAAGTCGGGAAACTGGGATCTCCTGCTGGCCCGGGATCTGGACCAGGAATTCTCAGCGGATGATGCACTTGCCATGATCCGACGAATGGACAAGGACATTCCGTTTATTCTGCTTACCGAGCAGGATAACCGCGAACGTACGGTCGGAATATTAAAGGCTGGTGCACAGGCTACGGTGCCCTTCGAGTACACGGACCTGCTTGTTCTGACCGTTAACCGGGAACTGACGGCCCTTGACGAACGGCGCCGGCGCCGTGTTCTGGAGTCCCATCTGCGAGAGGCTGAACAGCGCTGCCAGTTACTGCTGGAAAGTTCCAAGGACGCTATCGCCTACATCAATGACGGCATGCATATCTATGCCAACCAGTCGTACATGGACTTCCTCGGTTACGATGATATCGACGACCTCATCTGTATCCCGGTGCTGGATACGCTGACTCCGGAAAGCCAGGACAAGTACAAAGAGTTCATGAAGTCGTTCGCCGAGAAAGGCGAAGACGGCATGACCATGAACTGCACGACCCGCCGTAGTGATGACCATGAACTGAATGTCACCATGTCAGTATCTGCGGCAACCTACGATGGCGAGGCCTGCACCCAGATCGTGCTGCAGCCGGAGCACGGCGATGCGGAACTGGAAGAGAAGCTTCGCCAGATAAGTAGCCAGGATCTTCTCACCGGCCTGTACAACCGCCAATACCTGATGGACTCGCTGGCTGAAGCCATCGCCAATGCCGGCAAGAACAATGAAACAGGCGCTCTCGCCTATATTGCCCTGGACAATTTCACCAGCATGAAGGCGCAGGTAGGTATTTCGGGAGCCGACCTTCTGCTGGGTGACCTGGCCAACCTGCTCAAGGAACAGGCCGGGGACGAATTTTCCCTGGCAAGGCTGAGTGATGATGCCTTCAGCCTGTTGCGCCAGCCCTGTGACGACAAAACAATGGCGGACCATGCCGAACGCATCCGAAAAGCTGTCGAGGACCATTTGTTCGATATCAATGGCCGAACGGTCCAACTGACCGTCAGCATCGGTGTCGCCGCCATTACCGAGAACTCGCCAAAGGCCGAGGAACTCATGGCCCGGGCCCACATGGCATCAGCGGAAGTCCGCAAGCGCGATGGCCACGCCGAAGGCAACGGTGTGAACGTATACAGCCCGGCAGATTTTGAAGCGCAAAGTGAGAACAGCTCCGTTGAAGCCATCCAGAAAGCCCTGGATGAAAACCGCTTCCGGCTTCTGTTCCAGCCGATCATAAACTTGCGTGGGGAGGGCGAGGAGCATTATGAAGCATTCGTGCGCATGCTCGACAATAACGAGGAGGAAGCCTCGCCGTATGACTTCCTGCCGCCCATGGGCCCAAGCGATACCGCTATCAAAATAGACCGATGGGTCATCCTCCAGACCATCAAACAGCTTGCCGGCCATCGCTCACGGGGTCACGATACCAGGATGTTCCTGAACGTGACGGCTCAAACACTGGAAGACAAGACCTTTACACCCTGGCTTAGTGTTGCCCTGAAAGCAGCTCGCCTGCCTGGCGACTCACTTATCTTCCAGATCCGGGAAGGCGATGCCAACAAATACATGAAGCAGGCCAAGGATTTCTCCAGGGCCGTTCACGAGCTGCACTGCAAGGTATCAATCGCACAGTTCGGCTGCGCCCTCAATCCGTTCAACACTCTCAAACACATCGATACAGACTATGTGAAAATCGATGGCTCCTTCACGGAGGAAATCCAGAAGAACGAGAAGGCCAAGGAACAGGTGAAGGAAATGGTGAAGAGCCTGCAGTCCAACGGCAAACTCACCATCATACCTCTTGTGGAAAACGCCGGGGTTCTTGCCACGCTCTGGCAGGCAGGCGTGAATTATATTCAGGGCTATTACCTGCAGGCCCCGGTACCGGAAATGAACTACGACTTCGGCGACAACTGAGCCTGAACGGCTCAGAAGTCGGCTTTTTCAAGACTCTGATTGGTTTCACTTTCCCGGAAGCCAATCAGGTAGAGGATCGCATCCAGCCCCAGCGTCGAGATGGCGTGTCGGGCAGATTCCTTGACCATGGGTTTGGCCCGGAACGCCACACCCAAGCCTGCCTGGCTCAACATCGGAAGGTCATTGGCGCCATCACCTACCGCAATGACCTGCTCCCGTGAGATGTGCTCTTTTTCGGCGATTTCCAATAGCAACTCTGCTTTCCGCTTACCGTCCACAATCTGCCCGGATACCCGACCGGTCACCTTGCCGTCCTCAATCTCAAGCTCATTAGCGTAGATATAATCAATACCGAGTTTGCGTTGCAGATGGCGGGCAAAGTAGGTAAACCCACCCGATAGAATTGCTGTGCGATAACCCAGTGCCTTCAGGCTGCGGATCAGATGCTCCGCCCCCTCGGTCATCCGAAGTCGGTTTGCAATGCCTTCCAGCACTTCCTCATCCAGGCCTTTCAACAACGCCAGACGTTCCGCAAAACTCTGGCTGAAATCCAGCTCGCCCTGCATGGCTCTCTCGGTAATCTCCGCTACCTGCTGCCCTACTCCGGCTTCCATGGCCAGCTCATCGATCACCTCGGCTTCGATCAGCGTGGAATCCATGTCAAAGACCACCAGACGACGATTGCGCCGAAAAATGGAATCCTCCTGGAATGCAATATCCACATTCATTTCGCCGGCAATATGGAGGAAATCCGCGCGCAGTTGCTCAAGATTCGAGGGTGTGCCCCGTACAGAAAATTCGACACAGGCAATACGGTTCTCGGAAACATTCAGCGAGGGCCTCGCCGAGAGCCGCGAGATGTTGTCTATGTTCAGACCGTGTCGCGCCGTAATGGCTGAGACACGGGCAATCTGCTCGGCTTTAACATCGCGGGCAAGCAGGGTCACGATGTAGCAGGCTCGGTTCCGGGCCGCTGCCCATGACTGATATTCCTCCACGGTGATCGGCGCAAACCGGACCTGCAAGTCCAGGGCGTGGAGGCGGAACAGCAGATCCCGGATTACTGGTGAGGATTGGGATTCATCCGGAATCTCGATCAGGATCCCCCACGTCAGGTGGTCATGGATCACCGCCTGACCAATATCCAGGATCCGGACATCGTATCGACCCATAATACCGGTGATTTCTGACGTCAGGCCGGGCTTGTCGCGCCCGGAAACGTTAATCAGTACCAGTTCACTCACTGTCGGCACCCTCACTTTCGGAGCTCGCCTCTTCCTGCGCCCGGGCGGCAGATGGAATCACATCAATGGCATCGACCCGTTGCAGACCTCTGGGCAGCTTGTGGCCACGACGGCCCCGCTCTCCAAGGTAGTGTTCAAGATCACTGAACTGCAGCCCCATCTTGCGCTTGCCCGCCTGTATTTCCAGTTGATCGTCCTCGGCGAAAACAGCAACGGAAACCACATACTCTTCCCGGCTCTGGACCCGGGCAGACGGAATGCTGATGATCTTGTTGCCCTTGCCCTTTGCCAACTCCGGTAACTCGCTGAGCGGGAACACCAGCATCCGTCCCTCGTTGGAGATCGCCCCCAGATACAGCGCCTTTTCGGTCGTTGGTATAGTGACCGGAGGCAGGATCTTCGCTCCCTTGGGAACACTGACCACCGCCTTGCCGTTACGGTTCTTGCTGATCATGTCGTTGAGCGATGTGACGAAACCATAGCCACCATCTGTCACCAGGAGTGTCTTACGGGACGGATCCCCCATCAACAGTCCTGAGAAGGTCGCGCCGGAGGGCGGGTTGATCCGTCCTGTCAGCGGTTCGCCCTGCCCTCTGGCCGAGGGCAGGCTATGGGCCATAAGCGAGTAGGCACGGCCTGTGGAGTCCAGGAAGATGGCCTGCTGGTTATTGCGTCCCCTGGCCGCCAGGGAGAAACGGTCGCCCGCCTTGTAGCTCAGGCCTTCCGGTTCAATGTCATGGCCCTTGGCGGCTCGAACCCAGCCCTTCTCCGACAGCACAACGGTAACAGGGTCGTTCGAGACCAGATCCACTTCGCTGAATGCCCGGGCCTCCTCCCGCTCAACAATTGGTGAACGGCGGTCATCCCCGAACGTGTCGGCATCCGCTTGCAGCTCACTCTTGATCAGATCCCGCAGGCGGCCCTCAGAAGCCAGAATGGATTGAAGCTCATCACGCTCAGCCGACAGCTCATCCTGCTCGCCCCGGATTTTCATTTCCTCAAGCTTGGCCAGGTGGCGCAGCTTCAATTCGAGAATAGCTTCAGCCTGATCCGCAGACAGCCCAAACCGGGCCATCAACTCAGCCTTGGGTTTGTCCTCGGTACGGATTATCTCGATAACTTCATCAATATTGAGATAGGCAATCAGCAAGCCTTCAAGGATGTGCAGACGCGCCAGAACCTTGTCGAGACGATGCTGAAGACGGCGGATCACAGTTGTGCGACGGAACGTCAGCCACTCGGTGAGAACCTGGTGCAACCCCTTAACACCGGGCCGGCCATCATTACCGATCACATTGATGTTAACCCGGTAGGTTTTCTCAAGATCGGTACTGGCGAACAGGTGTGCCATCAGGCCATCCAGATCCACCCGATTGGACCGGGGCACGATCACCAGACGGGTCGGATTTTCATGATCTGACTCATCGCGAAGATCTGCCACCATCGGTAGCTTCTTGGTCTGCATCTGGTGGGCAATCTGCTCCAGGACCCGGTTTCCGGAGACCTGGTGTGGCAGATCCGTCACCACAATCTCGCCATTTTCACGAATCCACCGGGCCCTCATGCGCAGAGAACCGCGGCCGGTTTCGTACATCTGCCGGATATCCTTGCGAGGGGTAATGATTTCCGCGCGGGTAGGAAAATCCGGCCCTTTAACATGTTCACTCAGTTCTTCAACGGTCGCATCCGGCTGGTCCAGCAGATGGATGCAGGCGGCGGTAACTTCCCGCACGTTATGCGGCGGGATGTCCGTGGCCATTCCAACGGCGATGCCGGTGGTGCCGTTCAGCAGCACGTGGGGCAACCTCGCAGGCAGCACCGAAGGTTCCTCCATGGTGCCATCGAAGTTGGGCACCCAGTCCACCGTGCCCTGCCCCAACTCACCCAGCAGCACCTCCGCAAACGGAGCCAGTCGAGATTCGGTGTACCTCATGGCCGCAAAAGATTTGGGGTCATCCGGCGAACCCCAGTTACCCTGTCCGTCTACGAGGGGGTAGCGGTAGGAGAACGGCTGAGCCATCAAAACCATGGCTTCATAACAGGCGCTGTCACCGTGGGGATGAAATTTACCCAGTACATCACCCACGGTACGCGCAGACTTCTTGTACTTCGAGGTAGATTTCAGGCCCAACTCGGACATGGCATAGACAATCCGCCGCTGTACCGGTTTCAGGCCGTCGCCGACATTGGGAAGTGCCCGATCAAGAATGACGTACATGGAATAATCGAGATAGGCCTTTTCCGTGTAATCCCGAAGCGCGACCCGCTCGAAGCCTTCATCCGTTGTCTGAAACTCTGGCATGGATGCCTCTTTGATTGCCTGTATTGCCTGATTTGAATAACGCCCATGATGCTACTCCCTGTGCCTGGAATAATCACCAGTCATCGGGAGCGCACATTATATGGAGCGCAGCGCCGATACACCAACAACCTGCGGATTTCTTGGTCAAAACAGGCGATTCTCCGCACAGAGTCCCGAATCCAATAGCGGAATTCCCGCATGGAGAGTCTGTAAGGTGAGCCGTATGCTCCGCCGTAGTGAATAGAAGACCGTTTTACTTCTCTGACAAGCGGAACACTATGAAACCCAACATGAAAGCCTGCGGGCAGGCCATGGTTACAGCTATGGTAAACGCGATTCTGGCGGTAGCACTGATGCTCCTCGTGGAGTTTGCAATCAGCGGCAGCTTTCACGTGCCCGAGCCCTATCTCTGGGCGGGTTTGTTGATCTGGCTGGTCATCTTTGCGGGACAGTTCTGGCGTCAACGACACCTGTGCAAATCCTGTGAAACGCCACGGGAATCACCGGATCCTTCCCGGTAACCCCCCCATCCAGGGATGCGGGTCGAATCGGGGAATCTCTTGAGTGCTACGCACGGGGTTTCGAAACCTGGAAAAGCAGATTCCGGGAACGGACCCGGAATCTGACATCGGCGGGAACAGGCTGTATTACTGCCGAACACCCTCGACAGAAATGATGATCTCGACCGTCTCGGAGGCCTTTCCGAGATCCGTCGGGATGCCAAAATCCTTGAGGCGAAGTTCGGTTTCAGCCTCAAAACCCATGCGGTATCCGCCCCAGGGATCCTCGCCGTGTCCCAGCACTTCAGCGTCAAGCGTGACTTCCTTTGTAACGCCGCGGAGAGTGAGATCACCGACGATATCTGCCTCACCTTCCTCGTCTACAACCACTCGCTTGCTCTTGAAGGTTGCCTCCGGAAACTCGTCGACATATAGAAAATCTTCGCTGCGCAGATGCTTGTCGCGTTCGGCGTGATTGGAATCCACGCTGGAAGTATCGATTGTCACGTTTACCGTGCTGTTTTCCGGGTTCTCGGCGTCGTAAACGAATTCGCCGTCAAAATCGTTGAAACGCCCGTACAGCCAGCTGTAGCCGAGATGTGAAATCTTGAACGTAATAAACTGATGAGTTTGCTTGGCATCAAAAGCATAGGTGCCGCTATGTTCGTTGGCGTGAACTGCACCGGCAAGTGCCATCGACACAGCAGTGGCAAGCAGAACTTTCTTCATGATTATCTCCCTTGTTTCGTTGATGCCCGACTCCCGGGCGTTAGATGATTACTACATAATCTGAAGGCGAATCAGCCACCCAGCATACGCCGCAATGTGCGATCACGATCTAACAGGTGGTGCTTGAAAGCGCCAGCCGCATGCACCATGGCCAAACCCACAAGCGCCCAGGTGGCCCAGTAGTGAACGCTTCCGGCAATGTCCTCCATACCCTTTACCTGACCGGTGACTGATGGCACTTCGAACCAGCCGAACACACTGATTGAAGAGCCATCGGCCGTCGTTATCAGGTAGCCACTCACCATCGCAACAAAAATCAGCGCGTACAACAGAAGGTGTGTCATATGGGCGCTGCGGATCTCCCAGCGCTTATGGCCTGGCAAAGACTCCGGCGAAACATTCAACGCCCTCCAGACCAGCCGGAAGACCATCACCATCAACAGAAGAATGCCGATGCTGCGATGGACATCCGGCGCCCTTCGGTACCACTCGTCATAATAGGACAAGTCCACCATCCAATAGCCAAGCCCGAAAAGGCCGAAGACTGACAGAGCAACAAGCCAGTGGATGGTGATAGCCACCAGTCCGTAGCTGGCCGGAGTGTTTCTGAACTGCATGATGAAGATTCCCCGCTCCCTGGTTTAGAAGAATCTGCCAAGTGTAAAAACTCGGTCCGATGAAGAACATTAAAATCTTTTGCTGCCTTACAACAGATTTTTTGATCATGTAACAGGGCTTTTGCCTTTGGTCGCATACGGGTTCTACGGATTGTTCAAAATGCCAGCAACGATAGACTTACATCATGATTCAGAGCCCCGTCGGGGGCCTCATTGACCGAGAGGACAAGACATGGAACTCGAATTCGACGAAAGCGTTGTTGTACCCAGTAACAACTGATCCTCTGGCGGTCCGCCGAGACCGCTGGGTGTCTTTCTGAGGTTTTTTGACAACGAAAACTGTAAACCGTTTCCTGTTTCGACATGAAACAGTGGTAATAAACCCGGTTTTTTGGCAATCTTTCCCGCAACTATCAGTAAGTTCGAGCAATTTTGCCCGCCACCTGTACTGATAAAAGACAGTTCAGGCGCCAAATCGAGGCGACTGACGCATTGTTCAATTAACCAGAAACGTCTATGTCAAAACGCCTTCCTGAAAAGCTGACGGCTCCGGAAGTGGAACTGCTGTCCCCCATGCTGAACAGGGAAGGTGAGCTATGGACAGCCGATTTTCGCGGACTTACCCTGAGAACGGCGCTCCAGCCCATTTACAGTATTTCGCACAAACGCATTGTCGGATATGAGGCATTAATCCGGGCCTTTGACACGGACGACGCAGCGGTTCTCCCACTCCACCTTTTCCAGCTCCCCGCCTCCGAAGCGGAGAATCTGCTGCTGGATCGGCTCTGCCGCTACCTCCACATACGCAACTACAGTGGCATCCGGGATCAACTGAACTGGCTCTTCCTGAACGTATCCCCACAAGTGGTTACCAGCGGCAGTCAGGCCGATTCGTTTTTCGGGCAGTTACTGGCCAAAACCGGCCTTCCACCCCACCGTATTGTGATGGAAATTGTCGAGCAGCCAACAGACGACGCGGAAAAGCTGCGGGAAACAGTCGCCTACTACAAGAAACTGGGATGCCTTACCGCCATTGACGACTTTGGCGCCGGCCACTCCAATTTCGAGCGGATCTGGAACCTGTCACCGGATATCGTAAAACTGGACAGGAAACTGCTAACCAGGGCAACGGACGATCACAAGGCCCGCCAGATATTGAATGGCATCGTTTCACTGCTGCATCAATCTGGTTGTCTGGTGCTTCTGGAGGGGGTAGAAACCCGGGACCAGGCAATGATCGCCATTGATGCCGGCGTTGACTTCGTTCAGGGTTTTTACTTCCGCAAGCCAAGTACCGAACTGGATCAGCTCAGCCATGAGCCAGCAGATCTGGATCACCTGTTGCAGGAATACAAAACCCGCAGCCAGGTCACCCTGGACCCGACTCGACAACTGGTGGATTTTTTCAGTGACTTTTTTTCCAACGCCATCACGAAGCTGAACAGCGGACTGAGCATGCAGCAATCCTGTCTGGAACTGCTGAATCACCCCGCAGTATCCCGCTGCTACCTGGTCGATGACAAGGGCGTTCAGATAGATGACACTCTGGTTTCCGATGCTGGCAGCCGCAGCATGGACCCACGGTTCAAGCCTCTCGAAAGCACAAGCAGTGCCGACTGGTTCCGCCAGCAGTACCTGCGACAAGCCCTGGCGCAGCCGGAAAACCTGCATGTAACCGCGCCCTACCTGTGCGTTACCGGGGCCTATATGTGCGTTACCCTGTCACTGGGTTACTATCAGGACGGAAAACTTCAGGTACTGTGCTGCGACATCCTCGCCAATCCGACCGACCAATCGTCATAGACTGACATTGATGTCGTAGACAAGGGCGATGACGACCACTGTAACTGCCCCGATAAACAGATTCATCGGCAACCCCACCCGCACAAAATCACTGAACCGGTATCCACCCGGCCCGAAAACCATCATGTTGGTCTGGTAACCCAGAGGGGTGGCAAAACTTGCCGAGGCTGCCATCATGACCGCTATTACAAAGGGTTCAGCTGCTACCCCCATACTCGTGGTCATCGATAGCACGATGGGAATCACAAGGACCGCTGCCGCATTGTTGGTAATGACCTCTGTCAGTACTGACACCACAAGATAGACCAGCATGATGGTCAGCAATGCATTACCCTGACTGAGCTCTAGAATACCTGTAGCAACATAGCCGGCCGCACCAGTCTGTTCCAGAGCCGCCCCCAGAGCGAAGGAGGCAGCAATGGTGAGGATGACTGGCACATCTACCGATTTCTGGGCCTGGCCAACCGAGCAGCAACCGGACAGGATCATTCCCGCCGCACCCAGCAATGCCGCGTTAAGCATGCTCAGAGTGCCACAGGCGGCAAGCCCGACAAGTACCAGCAGAATTCCCCAGGACAGCCAGGCCCTGTCATGACGGGGTGTGTCCGTTTCCAGATCATTAATCAGAAGGAAGTCCTTGTTGTAGCGCTGACGGCTGACAAACGCCGGTCGAGCCTCCAGAAGCAGCACATCTCCGGGCTTCAGCCGGATATTGCCCAGGTTCCCGGACACACGCTCGCCACCTCTGGCGACGGCAAGAACTACCGCTCCGTATCGATCCCTGAAGCGGGCATCCCGTATGGTAAGACCCAGCACATCGGATTGGGGCGACAATGCCGCCTCAACCAGCCTTCGCTCGGCCCGGTCCTTGCTCAAACTCGGCTCATCCTCATGGACTGAGGGAACGATGCCATTGATGCGTAGCAGGTCTGAAATGGCCTGGGTATCACCTGCAAACACCAGGCGGTCGCCGCCCCTGAGACGCTCCTCGGAAGGGACTGCGGTTACCACGCTGCCATCCCGTTCGATCTCGACCAGATACAGCCTCTCCAGCTCCCGGAGCCCGGCCTCACCCACGGTTTTTCCTACCAGAGGACCGTCGAACGACACCGCCACTTCCAGGGTGAATTCCCTCATGGAGCCGAATTTCTGCTGGTCCTTACGATCCGGCAGCACCTTTGGCATAACCAGCAACATAACGGCCACACCGATCACCGCAACCGGCAACCCAACGGCAGTGATGGAGAAAATGGAGAAACCCTGCTCTCCGGTCAGTTGTTGGTACTGGCCGTTGACCACCAGGTTGGTGCTGGTACCGATCAGCGTGAGTGTGCCACCGAGAATCGCAGAGTAGCTCAGGGGAATCATCAGTTTCGAGGGCGAGATACCGATTTTCCTGGACCAGGCGTGCACCGCCGGAATCATGGTGGCTACAACCGGAGTATTGTTGAGGAAACCACTCAGCAGAGATACGGGAAGCGCGATCCGGGCCTGAGCAGACCGAACCGTCGTGGGATTGCGAAGCAGGTGATGAACGAGGAGATCGACACCACCGGAGTGATGAATTCCCGCTGCCACCACAAACATGGCAACAACAGTGATCAGGCCACTGTTACTGAAGCCGGAAAGGGCCTGGTCTGCAGAAACAATTCCACTTGCGCTTAGCACTACCAGCACGCCCATCATAACCAGATGGGGCGCCAATCGCCCTGCACTCATCAGCATTAACGCGGTGCCTGCGAGGCCCAGCGCAAACCAGCCTTGCCAGTCCATCAACGGTTTTCCCGATCAGAAAACTGGCAGGATAACGAGTTTGAAGAATGCAGAGAAAGAATAAAGGATGCTTTTTATAGCACCCTCAGGAATATTAAACTTCAATGTCTGCCATATTGCCGTAGGCTTCCAGCCATGACCGACGGTCAGATGCCCTCTTTTTTCCAAGCAACATGTCCATACGACTGTCGGTATCGTCGCCATCTTCGATGGTCAGCATGACCAGGCGCCGGGTATCAGGTGCCATGGTCGTCTCGCGCAGCTGTAGCGGGTTCATTTCACCGAGACCCTTGAAGCGGGTGACCGAAATCTTGCCCTTACGCTTCTCTGCCGCAATACGGTCAATAATGCCCTGTTTCTCGTGCTCGTCGAGCGCGTAGAAAGTTTCCTTGCCCAGATCAACACGGTAAAGGGGCGGCATGGCAACGAAGACATGACCGGCAGCAACCACGGGACGGAAGTGTTTTACAAACAGGGCACACAACAGAGTGGCGATATGCAGACCATCCGAATCTGCATCCGCAAGGATACAGATCTTGTTGTAGCGCAGGCCATCCAGCTGATCAGAACCAGGATCCACACCAATGGCGACCGCAATATCATGGACTTCCTGGGACGCCAGGATCTCACCGGAGTCTACCTCCCAGGTATTGAGGATCTTGCCGCGCAAGGGCATTACCGCCTGAAACTCGCGATCCCTGGCCTGCTTGGCAGAACCACCCGCAGAGTCCCCCTCAACCAGGAATAACTCCGAGCGCGCGGTATCACCACCGGAACAGTCCGCCAGCTTGCCGGGCAGTGCCGGCCCCGAGGTCACTTTCTTCCGGGCCACTTTTTTACTGGCTCGCAAGCGACGCTGGGCATTGCTGATGAACAGCTCCGCCAATGCTTCAGCAACATCGGTATGCTGATTGAGCCAGAGACTGAACGCGTCCTTGACCACGCCAGAGATAAAGGCCGCAGCCTCCCGGGAAGATAGCCGCTCCTTGGTCTGCCCGGAGAACTGTGGCTCCTGCATCTTGAAGGACAGAACATAGGCTGCCCGCTCCCAGATGTCCTCCGGCGAGAGTTTTACGCCGCGCGGTAACAGGTTGCGGAATTCACAGAACTCGCGCATGGCTTCCAACAGGCCCGTACGTAACCCGTTGACATGGGTGCCACCCTGGGCCGTCGGGATCAGGTTGACGTAGCTTTCCATGATGGCCTCACCACCCTCCGGCAACCATTGAATCGCCCAGTCCACGGCTTCCTTGTTGCCGGAGAAACTGCCGGTAAACGGTTCCAGCGGCACCACTTCGATATCAGCAAGGGCAGTCCGAAGGTAATCCCGCAGGCCATCCTCGTAGTACCATTGATCCTTTTCACCGGTCTTTTCCTGCAGGAAGGTAACCGTCAGGCCCGGACACAGAACCGCTTTTGCCCGCAGGTTGTGGCGAAGGCGGCTGACAGAAAAGTTCGGGCTGTCAAAATACGTCACATCCGGCGTGAACTTGAGGCGGGTGCCGGTATTGCGCCTGCCAACGGTATCGATCACTTCAAGCTCTGAGGCCTTATCACCATTGGCAAACGTCATCCGGTGCAGTTGGCCATCACGCTTGATCGTCACTTCCAGATGGGTAGACAGCGCGTTGACAACGGACACCCCAACCCCATGAAGGCCACCGGAAAAATTGTAATTGCCCTGGGAAAACTTGCCGCCGGCATGAAGGCGGGTCAGGATCAGTTCGACCCCTGGCAGGCCCTCTTCTTTGTGAAGGTCTACGGGCATACCCCGACCATCGTCCTCGACACTCAATGAGCCATCGCTGTACAACACCACATCAATTCGCTTGGCATGGCCAGCCAGGGCCTCATCCACACTGTTATCGATGACTTCCTGCGCCAGGTGATTGGGCCGGCTGGTGTCCGTGTACATCCCCGGACGCTTGCGCACCGGGTCCAGACCACTCAGTACTTCAATAGCATCGGCGTTATATTGTTGCTGGCTCATGGGCAGGAACTGACTCCGCGATTGATATGAAAAGCTGATCCATAGCTTAGGGATTCGTGAAGAAAGATCAACGGTTGTTTTGTGGACACCGGGAACTCCTCCGGCAAATCCATCAGTCGTGGAGATTGGTCACCACTGGACGTTCGCTGAGACCGGTTACCTCTATGCGGCGCCAGTCTCCCGCAGGCACAGCCAATATCGCACAGGGTGTGGTGATAACCTGCGCAACCATTGTCCCGGGGGCGGGTTTCCCGACAGCCATGTTCAGCATGAGCGTAGTGCCGTTTGCCCGGGCATTGTTTAGCCCAACACTGAAACCGGCCGTCGGTTTTTCACCCAGGGTCACAAACACCAGATGTTCCTGATCAAGACTGACCTTCCTGACGGCTGCCGTGGTGAGGTTCTGCCCCTTTATCCCCACCAGCCTGTCGAGAGCGTCCGGTGAGCTTACGAAGACGGCGCCCGGTTCCGTCAGGCCGCAGTTGGGAGATTGGGTGATCTGGCGCACCAGCGGAGCCCCCGAATCATCCCGGGCGGGAGAAGTGCAGGCCACCAGGGCCAGGGCAGCAAATACAATTACCGGTATCAGACCTGTTGCTTTCATTGCGCTGTTTTCATGCCTTCCCCGGAGATACCAGCACTATCACCGGCACCCATCAGACGGTAACCGGCGAAGTCCGGACGGGGCAGTACATCCGGTGTCGAGGCCGAAATTGTCGGGCGTGAAAAACTGGTTGTCATGGTCACCTCATTGAGCGCCTGCCCCTCCTCGATGGTGATAACTTCACGGAGCCCTGCTATCGGATACTCTGCACAAGCCTCACCGGATTGACAAATAATCCCGTCACCGTCGATATCGGTGCCGGCAATCAGGTAATAGGAGCCCGGCGGCACCTCGCTCTGCCGTTTGGGTGCTATGCCGTCATCCGCCTCAAACCGGAATTCATACTGGCCATTGGCTGGATCAACCATCACTTGAGCCGCCGCAACATAGAACCCGTTTACGGGCGTGGTATTGACCAGAAGTACGAAGTGAACCCCTGCAGTCCTGGCAAGTTCGTCGGACAGAACCTGAGCCACAACGGGGATACTCACCGACCTGGTTTCACTATCCGCCCGGTACTCTACGATTATTACACCCCGGTACGGGACGTCTTCCTCAACCTCTGACTCAACCAGTGCGACATTCAGGGTAATAACGCCGTCGACGTCGTTTCGGGTTACGGTGAACCACGCAGGAGTATCGGAAACGCTGACATTGCTGATTACACCATCGCCGATTCGATTCAGGGTGACAGCCTGCTCCATGCCTGATTCCGATCCCAGAATCACTTGTGATGGCGAAGGCGACAGGATGGTAATGTCGCCTGCCTGCAGCGCCTTTGATGCGTCAAGAATACCGTAGCCGAGCTGATCCGTCCGACTGCCGGAAAAGTCGGTGAGCCCGCCAGACTCAAGCAGCGCCCTCACGTTTCCATAATTCAACCCACTATCCTGCGCTTTCAATAGCGCCAAAACCCCAGACACATGGGGCGCCGCCATGGAGGTGCCCTGCAAACCGGTGTAGCTGGCCTCAAAACCGGCAGCGCTTTCTGCGGCACTGGTGCTCCATACCACATCAGCCCGGCCGTCGTTGTTACCGTCGCGCCCTGCGTCGCCGCCGGGACCTGCAAGATCAATCCAGCTGCCGAAGTTCGAATAGGAAGCGAACTGCCCGCCCGCATCGACAGAGCTGACCGCAAGGACATTGGAAGACGCAGCAGGGTATGACATTTCAGATGTCGCGGCGTTACCGGCAGCGCCGACGAAGAGCATGTCTCGCTCATTGACTCCGAACGCAATGGCCGCCTCAAGCTGTGCAATTTCCGGAAGTCCGCCAAGGCTCATGTTAACAATCTCGGCACGTGCCGGGCTGTCGTCAGATTCTCCGGTGAC
>AZIK01004062.1_pt1 | contig 23150 bp, 27 predicted proteins | sample 359131 | NCBI WGS metagenome assembly AZIK01 (sample SAMN02429715, study PRJNA222663) | marine sediment metagenome | biome: Sediment sample; isolation source: enrichment culture of sample MGS-ANC(AMM) from oil contaminated site at the... | place: Italy: Ancona | collected 2012-02-14 | depth 6 m m | reverse complement strand
TGGTCAAGAACATGCACGAACGCAAGGCTCTGATGGCGGACTTGGCAGACGGGTTTGTCGCGTTGCCGGGAGGCATTGGCACGCTGGAAGAGCTGTTCGAGGCCTGGACCTGGGGCCAGTTGGGGCTGCACCGGAAGCCCTGTGCCATCTACAACGTCAACGGCTTTTTCGACCCGCTTCTGGCGATGGCCCAAACCATGGAGCAGGCCGGATTTCTCCAGCAGGAATACATCGACATGCTGATCCAGACTGACCAGCCCGATGCGCTTCACCGGGCGTTCCTGGATTATATGGCGCCCGGAGAAAAGTGGACCTGATTTGCCTGGGCCTGGCTTAGCCGGGCCTTATTCCTTTGCTTCCTTGGCCTTCTGAATCGCTTCCAGTTTCTCGTGCAGCAGGGCTTCCAGTTTGATCAGCTGCTCCCGGTTTTTCTCATTGGGCCGGTTGGTGTAAAGATCGACGTAGGTCTTGGTGACCTCGCTCAGTACCGGATGAAGCTTTTTGTAGTCTTCCTCACTCATGATCAGCACTCCTGTCGAATACCGTAGACTCCATACTGGTAACTATGGATCATCCCCCACAATGATCAAGGACCCAGATCAACTCTGAGGCGGTTTTCCGCCTTACTCCATGGGGCTGACTTTCGCCATCAAGCGACGCCAGTCTATTGGTAGCCGGTTCTCCAGTTCCGAGAGCACCGGGTCTTTCGGGTGTAAGGACTGGAAATGCTTTTTACTGGCATAAACCACGGTGTTGTTGCTTTTGCTCCGAAAGCCCAGAAGCACCGCAAAGTGCCTCTTGAGTCGCCGGAAGTAGGGCCCTTCGATATCCGGGGTTCGGTGGTAATTCAGCACCAGCCAGCCATCATTGGTCAGCACCCGGGCACAGTCATCCACGAAGTGCTTCTGGGCTTGGGCAGGGCTCATCCGGTCAGCATTATAAAGGTCCGCCAGAATCATGTCGGTGCTCGCATCCGGCAGCTTTTTCAGGGCATCTCGGGCATCGGCAATGGTGACCTCCAGGCGCTCACTGTTCGGCAGATCAAAAAACTCCTTCGCTGTGTCCAGGACTGCCTGGCGAAGTTCGACCGCGTGCACCCGGCATTCAGGATAGAGGTGGTGAAATGCGCCGGCCATGACACCGCCGCCCAGGCCCAGAATGGTGACGTGTCGGGGGTTGGCAAATACCGCCGGCAGCATCATGGCCCGGTTGTACTCATGCACTGGCAGATAGGGGTAGCGCCGGTCGATCTTGCTCTGCTCGAACACTGAATTGAAGGTGAGCACCCGGTGTTTTCGGTAATCGACCACCAGGATGCTGCCCAGGGCATCCCGGGTGTGATGAATAATCTCGCCCTTGTTGAACATGCAGGCTTACTGGCTGTGTTCGTCGAGCAGGCACCTGACGCTGTCGGTTTTTGCCAGCGAAAGTGCGGTGTTGCCGTTGCGGTCCTGAGCGTCGCGATCGGCGCCTTTTTCCAGCAGCAGGCGCACTGTCTCGATGTGGCCGTTCTTGCTGGCCAGCATCAGCAGGCTTTCACCCTCACTGGTGCGCATGTTGACCGGAACACCCGCATCGAGCATCACGCTGAGAGGACCGGCACCGCCATTGCGAGCCAGCTCGAAAATACCCTGGGCGAAGGCAACGGCATCCTCGTCTTTCTGGCTGGAGGGTTGTTGCGGTTGGCCGGGTTTCTGTTGGCTCATCGGTGCTCCGTGGTCAGTTAAATCGATTTTGTGTTAAAAACGTATTATCACAGAATGGGACTGTCCCAGACACAGTCAATGAGCTTAAGGCCAAAGATCGACAGGAGAAAGCGCCGTGAAACTAGAGGTTCAAGGCATAGAAGAAGGTCAGCCGATTCCGGAAAAATTCGCGTTCGGGGTCTACAACGAAGAAGATCACATGAGCTTCGGGCCCAACCGGAACCCCGAGATTGTCTGGCACGATGCACCCGAGGGCACCAAAAGCTTTGTGGTGATGATGTTCGATCCGGACGTCCCCAGCGTCGCAGACGACGTGAACCAGGAAGGCAAGACCGTCTCCGGGGACATTCCGCGGGTCGACTTTTTTCACTGGCTGCTGGTGGATGTGCCGGCCGGTACCAGCCGGATTCCGGAAGGTGAGGACAGCGATGGCGTGATTCCCAAGGGCAAGGAACCGGGGCCCGGTCCCATTGGTCTTCGTGGCGTAAACAACTACACCCAGTTCCTGGCAGGGAATCCGGATATGAACGGTACCTACGCCGGTTACGACGGTCCCTGTCCGCCCTGGAACGATGAAATCATCCATCACTACCATTTCGAGGTACATGCACTGGATGTGGATACTCTGGGGCTTGAGGGCGAATTTGATGGTAACGATGTTCGCAAGGCCATGGCCGGCCACGTATTGGCGAGTGCCCGGCTCACAGGCACTTACACGTTGAATCCTGACCTTCGCTGAAAGTCACAGTCATTAAACTGTCGTGCCTCTGTCACTCTCCCGTCACCGGCCCCTGCCAAGGTATCAGCTCCGGACTGATTGAAAGACGGGAGGCGACATGCGGAGCTACCGGAGTGTTTTCATTTCCGACGTACACCTGGGCACGGCAGACTGTCAGGCGGAGTACCTGCTGGACTTCCTCAACCAGGTACGCTGTGAAACCCTCTATCTCGTGGGCGACATCATCGATCTGATCGCCATGCAGCGACGGGTACACTTCCCCGATTCCCATCAGGCGGTCATCCACAAACTTATTGAGCTGGCGGCCAGCGAAACCCGGGTGGTCTATGTGCCTGGCAATCATGATGATGTCCTGCGCCGGTTCTGCGGCCAGACCGTTGCCGGCGTTGAGCTACGCTACAAGGCTGTACATACCACTGCTGACGGCCGTCGATTCATGGTCTGCCATGGCGACCAGTTTGATCAGGTGGTGCGCTGCAGCCCCCTGATGCTTCTGGTCGGTGATCGTGCCCACGGTATCCTGCTCCGCCTGAACCGGTGGTTTAACGCCTGGCGCCGGCTCAAGGGCAAGCCCTACTGGTCGCTGGCGGCCTGGGTCAAGACCCGCATCGGCAAGGCCCGGACCTTTATCCGCCGGTTCGAGCTGGCGGCGCTGACGGTCGCTGAAAAGGGCAATTACGACGGCTTTATCTGCGGTCACATCCACTCCGCCGGATTCCTGCGCAGCGAGGAAAGGCTTTACTGCAATGATGGTGACTGGGTTGAGCACTGTACGGCCCTGGTGGAGCGGGAAAACGGCAAGCTGGAGCTGCTGCACTGGTCGGAATCCCCGGTTGTGCTGGAGGTAGAGCCCGACGCGCCACATCCCGAGGTTTGCGGGGATGCACGACCGGTGATCGATAGCCTGCCGACCGGCTTTGTGGAGCAGGTCAACCGGTTGGCCAGCTGACCCTCAGCTCTCTCCGGCGGGCTGTGAAAACAGTCCAGATTATTCCCAGACTCGATGTCTTCAGCGCCATCGCCGTCATCCTTTTTTGTAACAGAATTACACCGAGTTGGTCTGAAGCAGGGTTCACCAACCCCTTATCAAATCGACCAACTGGAGAGGAATGATGCGAGGTTATCCGCTTTTGTTCTTGATTACTTTGCTGGCACTGCTTCCGGGCATAGCCCTTTCTGACACCAATAGCGACATTTTTCAGCACTATCAGAAACTGCTTGACCGGCATCTGGTTGAAAAAACACTGTCGGGAAACGGGCTGGTTTCCGCCTTCGACTATCGCGCTGCCCTGGCCAGTGAGGGCCTGAATCAGGCTCTGACAGAACAGCGAGAAACCCTGAAGGCGTTTGATCCCCGGGATCTGCAAGGACAGGCCGAATCCGTTGCCTTCTGGATCAACGCCTACAACTTTTTCATGCTTGACCAGCTTCTCACCGAGCAGCCGGATGGCGAACTTGTATCTTCCGTGTGGGACTATGGTGGCCGGGTGAACCCTTTTGTTGAAAGCGTGTTTGAAAGGACGAAATTTGTGGTTGGCGGGCGCAGTTACAGTCTTAATGATATGGAGAAGGGCATCCTGCTGGGAGAGCAATATGCTGACAGAGGCTGGAAAGATGCCCGGATTCATTTTGCGGTTAACTGTGCGTCTGTGGGATGTCCGCCACTGCGGGACACCATTTACACCGCCGAGAACCTTGAGAGCCTCTTGGTGGAGAATACCCGGCGCGCATTCAGCACCGCCCGTCATCTCCAGGTGAATGGCGAAACCCTCTACGTGACAGAGTTGTTCAAATGGTATGCGGATGACTTCAACGAGGTGTCGAATTCTGCGAGAGCTTTCATCAGGGATTGGGCGGATCCTGAGGTGGCTGATCAAGTAGCCAATACCTCATCAATGGAATTTATCGACTACGACTGGACTCTTAATCAGCCGGCTAGCTTTCCGGAGTTACGCCAGCAGACTGATTAAAAGCCATGAAAAAGGCCGCTATTCACAGGAATAGCGGCCTTTTTCGACATCGGTTACTTCGCCGATACTTTCACGTTAGCGATCTGTTCGACGCTCTTGCCCGGGTAGCTCTGCGCCTCGTGATATCTGTCTGCCTGTCCATTCATGGCCAGAGCAGATGTTGCAGACAGCGAGAGTGCGATGGCTGCGAAAATCAGTGTCAGTTGTTTCATGGTCTGTACCTCATCAGGTTCTATGACATACGAGGTTCTGCAGGGTATGGAGCCAAACCTCGCTTACGGGGTATAGACACGGCGGTGGTGAGCTGCGTTACAAATTTTCTTTGGCGTTCTGTGGAAAATCCGGGATTTCCTTATAAGAAAATACGATTAAAACGGGTCTATGCATTCCTGTTCTTGCAATCCATAATGATCGTTCAATAATCCGCAGCGTAGGAGAAGCATCATGAATCGTCTTCTGGCCCTTGTATTAGTCATTGCAAGCTCATTGGCAATGGCGAATGAGGAAAGAACGCTTCCGCTTGTGGATGCCGACTGGCTTGATGCAAACCTGAATCGTAGCGACCTCGTGGTACTGGATGTGCGCTCCGGTATTGATAACGGTGGGGATCGCAGCAGCTTTCAGAAAGCACACATCCCCCGGTCCGTCTACAGCAGTTACACGGGCGACGGCTGGCGAGAGAGCCGTAACGGTGTTGCCGGCCTTTTACCACCGGTGGCCAGCCTGGAGCGATTGATCGGAGGCCTGGGTATCGGTAACGACGATACGGTTGTCATTGTGCCCGCCGGGACCGGCGTTACGGATTTCGGCAGCGCAGCCAGGGTCTACTGGACCTTCCGTGTGTTGGGTCACGACGATGTCACCATTCTGAACGGCGGTTTTGCTGGTTGGCAGGCAGCTGGTCTGGACGTCGCCAGTGGCGAGTCTGAGCGCAGGGATGTGGTTCAGTTCAAGGGCTCCCTTCAGCAAGATCTGATTGCATCGCTTGAGGAAGTGGACGAAGCCCGAAAAAGCCAGGCGCAACTGGTCGATGCTCGGCCAAGTGACTACTTCAGGGGTGAAAACCAGTCACCTGCCGCGAAGGCCCCAGGTACGATTCCCGGCGCCAGAAGCTTGCCGCACTCTGACTTCCTGGGGCAGCGGAATCAGGTCTGGTACCTTAACGCAAGCGACATCACCGCAAGGGTGAACCAGGCAGAGCTTGATCCCGAAGCTCGCACCATTGCCTTCTGCAATACCGGGCATTGGGCCGCGACAGACTGGTTTGTGCTCAGTGAGCTGGCTGGCTTCGAGGAGGTTGCTCTGTATGACGGCTCCATGGCGGAGTGGTCACAGGACAGCAGCCGCCCGTTACAGGTGGCGAAAAAAGGTCTTGGCAAGCTCCTGGATTTGTTTAACTGATCTGAAAAAGTGAATTTTCATGGCTGAATCCGCAGTTCTGCAACCCGGGCTCCAACAGCCCGGCTGGCAGGTGGACCGATTTATAGTATCAACCGCGCTGGCCGGCTTTGCCCTGCTCGGAGGGCTGATCTGGCTGGAGACGGCTCCGTTCATGGTGGCTCTTTTCGTTATTGGCACCGTGCTTGGCATGGCGCTTTACCATGGAGCATTTGGCTTTACCGCTGGCTGGCGCAACCTTGTTGTTAAAAAGCGCGGCGCCGGCATGCGGGCCCAGCTCATCCTGTTCGGGCTTAGCTCTCTGATCATGGTCCCTATGCTTCATAGCGGCCAGGCAGGGCTGGTGGGTGCCGTGGCACCAGTGGGCACTTCCCTGATCGTCGGCTCGTTCATTTTTGGCATTGGCATGCAGCTCGGGGGCGGCTGTGGCTCCGGCACCCTGTTCACCGTGGGTGCCGGCAACATTCGCATGGTGGTAACGCTGGTTTTCTTTATCGCCGGTGCTGTACTCGGTTCGATACATCTTCCCTGGTGGCTGGACCAACCCGGCTTTGATCCGATCCCGCTAGTCAACAGCTTTGGCGTCAGCGGTGCCATTCTGGTGCAGTTTGTCGGCCTCGGCCTGATCGCCTGGTGGGTCAACCGAATCGAGCGTAAAGCCCACGGTTCGATCGAGCGAGATGAGCTTCTGTGGAAAGGCCAGAGCCACGGTCTACTCAGAACGTTGCTGAGTGGTCGCTGGCCATTTACCTGGGCCATCCTGATCCTCGCGGCTGGCAATGCGCTGACGCTGGCCATCGGTGGTGCACCCTGGAGCATCACGTTTGCCTTTAACGTCTGGGGCGCCAAGGCTCTGGAACTGGTGGGCGTTACTATGTCCCAGTTCGAGTTCTGGACCTGGGACTACCCCGCTATGGCCCTGAAAGATTCGGTGCTTACCAACATTCCTTCGGTGATGAATTTCGGGCTTCTTCTGGGCGCCATGCTGGCTGCGGGTCTGGCCAATCGTTTCAACGAAGCCAGCCGTAAGCGCCCTGAAGGCCGCCAGTTCCTGGCCGCGGTAGTGGGTGGCTTGCTGCTTGGTTACGGTGCTCGTCTGGGCTTTGGCTGCAACATCGGTGCGCTGTTCTCCGGCATTGCTTCGGCCAGTCTGCACGCGTGGGTCTGGTTCGCCTGCGCGTTTGCCGGCTCACTGATCGGAATCCGGCTGCGGCCGTGGTTCCGGCTGCCAAACTGAGCGGGAGGTCGATAGCATGGAGAGAGCCTACAGTCGGACCCGTATTTTTGTGGCACTCGGGATTATTCTCGTACTGATTATGGTGGACCACCTGAACAGCCCCACATTTGCTTTCAACTCTGGTCAGGGCAACGTGCAGACTGCCCTCTCCCAGAGAGATGAAACTGCTTGCGCACCCTGTGGGGCCCCCTGTCCGTCAACGAGAAACTGAACGAATCCCGGTCAATGGTTATGAGTAGCGGGATGCTGCAGTACGCTGTTCCTGCTAGCCGTACACCAATGACTCAATATCCCGGTAGACAGTCGTTGCATCGGTCACTTGGGCGAGCCAGCTCAGGGGAATGCCTCGACTACCTCCTACACCATGGATGGCCGCCATGGCAGGCCCGATGATCCAGGCCCGGCCGCAGGAATCGCCACCACAGTAAATATTGGAACGCACGGCTTCTGTAAAGCTGCGCGCGTGGCTGAGGATATGGAAAATCACCGGCATCGCCTCGTTCAGGTAGCAGGTGCGGCCGAAGGTGTCTCCGGCAGATACGGCATCCAGACTATCATCGGACCGCGCCTTTCTCAGGCTGTCCGGGTCTGGCGCTTCAGCAGTGGCTGCGTCCAGGGCCATTGACATCGGCTTGCCCTGAAAAAGCCCCTCCAGAAGCCTTGCTGCACTCCGTGCCCAGGCAACGGCCTCATCGTTGTGGTTGGTCACCCGCACCGCCGCTTCCGTTTTGCCCAGAAGGTCATCACTACCGCAATAACAGGCCACCAGCGGGGGCAATTTGGAGACTGCCGGCAGTTGCTTGTCATTGGCGCCGCTTTCCGGCACAAGGTGACGGTCGATGGTTTCCGCCAGGTGAATGCCGGCTTCCTGTACCTCGGTCTCGTGATACGTCAGATCAATGGCTTTGCGTACGGGTTCTGCAAGATGGTCGCCGCTCAAGCGCCGGGTGTAGGGCAACACTTTCTGTACAAGGATCCGCTTCTGCTCATTGGTAAGGTCGGCGGAAACTGTGGCTTGCGCATGTTCTATCGCCTTCTGCTCGATCATGTCCAGATTATTGAGGGTTAACCGGGTTGGATTGTCGATATAGCCCTGCCACTCCCCGCCCGGCCCGAAGAAGGCACGGAAACGTCGCTGGTAATCCCGAATTTCAAGCCGGCCCTGACTGGCAAGGAGACTGTTGGCAAGAACGCCGGTGGCGGCGCCATAATGACTGATGTCGCCGGACTCCTTGCCGCCGTGGGCAAAGTATCCGACACCACCCTGGAAATACTCTGCCTTTGGCGGCAGGAATTCTGGTTTTTCCCCTCCAACTTCCCGAATTCGAATACTGTCATATAGCCAGTGCATTCCAAGGCTTGCCGCATCGGCAACCCAGCCGCCGGCAAGGGCCGCAACTATGGAGGGTCTTCTGTCAGTGGGCTTGCTACTGGTCATCGGAAATCCTTGTTAGTGAGTCTCAGAATTCGAGGTGGATGAGATTACTACTTGCACTGCGACCCAGTCTCTCTGTTCAGATTTGGTTCATTTATGGCCGAGTATCGGTTTCAGGGTTCCTGTTGATGATCATACGGACGATTCATTTGTTGTCTTGGGTGTAACAATCAGGGCCCCTGATTGGTCAGTAAACAACAATCCAATTCAAAGGCCCGGGAAAAACGTAATGACAAGATCCAAAGTCGAGTTTAGCAACATCCAGGGTCAGAAACTTGCCGGCCTGCTCGAGTTACCGAACCAGGGAAAACCCCGGGCGATGGCTTTATTTGCCCACTGCTTTACCTGTGGAAAGGATATTGTCGCGGCTTCCCGCATCGGTCGGGCTCTGGCAAGGCATGGTATCGGCGTATTGCGTTTCGATTTCACGGGGCTGGGCAGCAGTGATGGAGATTTCGGCAATACCAGCTTTTCTTCCAACATTGAGGATCTGTTGGCTGCCAGTCAATTTCTCGAAGAGCATTACGAAGCGCCGCGAATCATTGTTGGCCATAGTCTGGGCGGCGCTGCTGTGCTGGCAGCGGCACACCGGATCAACTCTGTCGAGGCAGTAGCAACGATTGGCGCACCGGCCACGGCTGATCACGTGCAGCATCTGTTCGACGGCAAGGCCAGTGAAATTCGTGAACTCGGCGAAGCCGAGGTAACCCTGGCTGGACGCTCTTTCAATGTGAAGTCGCAAATGCTGGATGACCTGGTCCAATGGAATACACCGGACCACATCGGAAATCTCCGAAAAGCGCTGATGATTTTTCACTCGCCAGTGGATCAGGTCGTGGATATCAGCGAAGCGGCCACTATTTACCAGGCGGCCAAACACCCAAAGAGCTTTATTTCCCTGGGCGATGCCGACCACCTGCTTTCCCGGGCAGCAGATGCGGAATATGTGGCGGATACGCTCGTCGCCTGGTCTAGCCGGTATCTGTAGACGCGTCGGTCCTCGCGAGGATTTTTGACCGGCTTGTAACATTCGGGTGGCTCGGGTGTCAGTATGCTGAGTTAACTCTCTGTGACCCCTGCATTGTTGGTCGGGTCGAAAACCCCTTGGGTGGAGCTGGTCTCCACCCTTTTTTATTGTTTCTCAAGTTGCTATTGATTCAGCTGTAGCCAACGGGCCAGACGAGAGCCGGGGTGGCGGCTGATTGACCAGGGCAGCCATATCATGGCGATGAGAATGGTCATGCCCGCCACGACAGTCAGCACAGGATTCAGCTCGAATGTGTTTCCCAGGCCGGCGAACACCACGGTCATCGGCAGCATGCCGACCAGGGTCGCGATGGCAAAACGCCAGGCTTTGATGGCAGTAATGCCGGCGGCGTAACTGATCAGGGCGAATGAGAAGACAGGAATCAGCCGGGTCAGCAGAACTGATATGGTCAGAAAACGCTGAGATCCGTCTCGGGTCAGCACGGGGTTGTCCGGGAATCGGTTACAGATGGCATCCCGGCCGAGGCATCGGGCAATCCAGAAGGCGGACATGGCCCCCAGCAGTGCGCCGGTCGCGGCGATAGCCGTGCCCCAGAGAATGCCGAATGCCAGCCCTGCCGTTGCGCTTACGGGTAAGGTGGGAATGGGCCCCACCACCACGGCAATCATCATCAACAGCATCAGCAGGAGCGGTCCCGTCGCGCCCTGGCTGCCCAGCCATTCCGCCAGAATCTCTGGCGAGAGATCCGCCGGCATACCCAGACTTCGCAACAGCCACCAGGCGACCGCAAGGGCGCCGACCACGACAGCAAGCACGGCGATCCGAAAGGTCATCTACCAACCCTTTTTCTATTGCCAGCGGTCTGCCCTTGCCTGCTGCCAGTCTTCGGCCCAGTCTGCTGGTGCGCAGTCTGTGTGTAATAAACAACCGGGCTCAATGCCGGGGTAAAGCTGTGCATAGTTCATCACCAGGCTTGGATTAACACGCCTGTTCAGGTGGCGTGGCTGCAGATCTTCCAGTCGGTCGATGCCAAGGATGCCGAGCAGTTCTGCCAGCGCCTCGACCGAGGAGTGCTGATAGTTTGCCACACGAACCCCTTTGTCTGTTACGTCGAGCTGTTTGTAACGGGCCGGGTTCTGGGTTGCGACGCCGGTCGGGCATTTATCCGTGTTACAGCTGCGGGATTGGATGCAACCCAGAGCCATCATCATACCTCTTGCCGAATTTATGGTATCGGCACCCAGGACCATCAGGCGAAGCATGTGGAATGCTGAAAAGGACTTGCCCGATGCGATCAGACGGACCTGGTCACGAACCCCAATGCCTTTGAGGGCATTATGCACGAACTGCAGCCCATCCCTTAAGGGCATGCCAACCGAGTTGGTCAGCTCCACCGGCGCTGCGCCGGTGCCGCCCTCACCACCATCCACGGTTATGAAATCAGGTAGCCGACCAGTCTCCAGCATTGCTTTGCAGATGCCGAGGAATTCCTGACGATTGCCGGGGCAGAGTTTGAAGCCTACCGGTTTTCCGCCTGACAGAGCCCTGAGTTTAGCGACGAAGGTCAGCAGCTCGGTTGGACTGGAGAAGGCTGAGTGCCCGGGAGGCGAAAGCACGTCATGGCCCATAGGAACTTTACGGATATCTGCGATTTCACGGGTCAACTTGGACGCCGGCAAAACCCCGCCATGACCGGGTTTGGCGCCCTGGGAGAGTTTTATTTCGATCATCTTTACCGAATCCCGGGCTGCCTCTTGGGCGAACAGCCTGGCGTCGAAGTTGCCTTCCGAATCACGGCAGCCGAAATAGCCGGTACCAATCTGCCAGACCAGATCACCGCCGTATTTCAGGTGCCAGTCACTGATGCCGCCCTCACCGGTGTTATGGAAAAAGTCACCGAGTCTGGCGCCGCGGTTCAGCGCCATGATGGCATTCCGGCTGAGCGCGCCATAGCTCATGGCTGAAATGTTCAACGGGGCGGCATCGTAGGGCTGGGAGCAGCGGCCCTCGCCGAAGCGGATTCTGAGGTTGGCGGGCCTGCAGTTTTTCGGAGCCAGAGAGTGGTTGAGCCATTCGTAGCCATCCTGATAGACATTGAACATAGTGCCAAATGCCCGGGTGTCGTTGTCTTTCTTGGCTCTCTGGTAGATCAGGCTGCGGAATTCCCGACTCACCGGCGCACCATCCAGGTCGGACTCTACGAAATACTGTTGTAACTCCCTACGCACTGACTCAAACAGATACCGGGCATGCCCAATCACCGGATAGATGCGAAGAAGTGTGTGTTTGTTCTGCAGCAGGTCATATACGCCCAATGCCAGTATGGGTCCCGTGATGAGCCAGAGCCATTGATTCGATGGCCACTGGATGGTCAGCAGTGACACTGCGGTGACTATTGCCAGGCTGGCGAGGATGAAGGCGTGTCGAAAGATCATGGTTGTATTCCTGAATGTTGGGAGACTGCTTGTTGTCTGATCCGGTGAGGCAGTGACACCTTCATGGCTGCGTTGTTACAGAGGTAACTCCCCGTCTGCCCGGAAGCAAAAAACTGCTTGGTCAAAAAAGTCCGAGCCATGCTGTAACAGTTGCAAAACTCATGTGTCGATGTCCGTGAAACGCGAGGAAACAGTGCCTGGCAAACACGGGCGACCGAAAACCGGAACGGAGAGCGCGACGAGATGACTCGGCACTTTTGGATGGGTGGCAACAGGTCCTGCGAGCAGGACCGCTTCTTCGAGGAGTCCCTCGATAAATCCCTGTGGCAAAGGGCTGAAGGTCCTGAAAACTGGGATGCCTGCTGGTATACGGGTATGCCTGATCCAGAATTCTTCAGTCAGGTGGGGCCGGAGCGGAAAATTAACCACATCCCCGGCAACAATGCCCTCACGGTGAAAAGCCGCCTTTACCGCAGCCTGATGGACTTGCGGGATCGCGTCGAGCGGCAGGAAAAGGGCGGTAAACATCTGACCGACCGCCTGGCGTTCGTGCCCAGGGTGTTCTCGATGCCTGAGGACTATCATGCCTTCCAGCAGGCGGCGCTGGATAATCCGGACAAGCGCTGGCTGCTCAAGCCGAAGAATGCAGCACGCGGCAAGGGAATTCAGCTGGTGGGTGATCCGGCCGACGTGCCCATGGAATCGTCCTGGATGGTTCAGGAATACCTGGAAAATCCTCACACCATGCACGGCCGGAAATATGTCCTGCGGCTGTATGTGCTTGTCTCTTCGGTCTCGCCCTTTCGTGTTTACCTGTATCACCAGGGTTTCGCCAAGCTGGCGTCCATGCCTTACGACGAGGAAAACGCGAATAATCCCTACAGCTACCTTACCAATCCGGATGTGAACGCGCTGAATCTGGATGCCGACGTGCCCGTGGAATTCGTGGATTTCGAACGTTACCGGGCCTGGCTCCGGGAGCAGGGACACGACGATGAAGCCCTGTTTGCCAAAATCGAGGACATGGTCGCCCTGACCTGCCTGGCGGCCCTGGAGCCCATGCGAGAGCGTTCCCGGGTGATCGGTGCCGATACCCGTGGCTGTTATGAGCTGATGGGCATTGATTGTCTGATCGATGCTGACATCAAGCCCTGGATCCTCGAGTGCAATCTCAGCCCCTCCCTGGAAGTCTGTGCCGGCCTGGAGAGTGGCGGTGACATCGAGGAACGCATCAAGGGATCCATTGTTGCTGACATGGTCGAAATGCTCGGCCTCAATCGCCCCGCGCATGAAGAGTCCAGCGGTTCGATGGTGGAGCAACTGGTCCGTGAAACCCAGACCGAACTGGCGAACAGCGGCGGTTTCAGGAACCTGATACCGGGATCAGACCCGTCGGCGTACCTGCCTTTCATGGCCTTGCCGAGGTTGTCCGATTGGGTAGTCGCCCAGGCCCTTTCTGATCGGCCCCTGAAGCAACCCCGCCTTGAACGCTGGGTGGCAGAGGAAACCTTCAGCGAAGACCAGGTTTACCTCTACGACACCCGCCTGGGCCACCTGAGCAGCCTGAATGAGACCGCGTCGCTGATCTGGTTGATGGCCACAGAGGGTGCCGGTCCGGATGACATTGCCTCGGCATTGGTGGATTCCGCGGCCAAAAGCATGCCCGTCGCGCCAGATGCCTGGGCTATCCGGAACGATGTCTGGAATACCCTGGCGGACTGGGTAAATAACCGTTTCCTGGTTCAGTCCGAGGGGCAGGCTGATGATCAGGATGCTTCGGAGTCTGGCCAGCCTCCGTTCCCGGAAACGTCCACCATGATGTCGATGGCCTTGTCCTGCGGTCGCTTCCGGGCACGTTTCTTTACCGACAGTGCGCCGCTGGTCAACCGGATTGAAAGCCTGCTTGAACCGATGGCGATTTCCGATGAGGCAGGTAAGGACTCATTGCCAAGACTTGAAATTGTTCGGGATACCCCGGGCTTTACATTGATTCTTGATGGCCAGGTGATCCGTTCTCGCCTGTCACTGGCGACGGTCGTCCCGGCGCTTGCCAGCTGTCTGGCCACCCATGCCGCCAGACACGATGACATTGCCATAGACGCCGGTCTTGTTGTCGGCCCCGATAGCGAAATGTTCCTGGTCAGCCATTCGGAGCCGTCGCTGCGTGACGCGATGACGCTGGCGCTGTCCACGCAATGGCGTATGGATTTTGGCCGCGGCGCGCTGCTCAAAAGCGCCGATGGGTCAGGCGTTACGGGGCTGGGTCTGCCCCTGCACAACTCCGACGGTGATGAGGTGTTCACACCAGCGAAGGCAGGCATCGCAGGGCGCGTAAACGCCCTGCTCGTGCCGAGTGAGGAGCCACTGGGAGACGGCAACGGTATGCAGACCCTGACCGTGAACGAGAGTCTCAGACATCTGATTTCCAGCTGTTTCGGCGAAGACGGCCGGCCGCTGGGTACCGATGGCTTCGCCAGGCTGGCGGGTTGGCTGGAAGGCCGTGAGCGCTATCTGGTGGACATGAATAATCTGGAGGCCGCTGCAGCGGCACTGTCCGGGCGGTGTTTTGATAAGGCACCGCAAAAGGCATCCGGGGGCCGTTGAGCGCAAAAGCTCTCCGGCTCCGGATATGGAGAGGCCGGGTGTAAGCCTGGCAGTTGTTACGTCAAATCAAGGGGGACACATCATGTCCAGAGAAGCACAGAAACAGAGATTGCTAGGCAAGCTTGCCCGGGGCATGGCCTATACCGGCCCCGTGTTTGCAGTTGTTATGGGTGCCTCGGCGTTCAACGTATCGGCCGCCGATGCCACGGCTGAGCCGGGCTACCTGATGCTAGCTGCCGGAGAGGCGGAAGCCGAAGGCGAAGCGAAAGGCACGGCTGAAGGTGAAGCAGAAGGCAAGGCCGAGGGCGAAGGTGAAGCTGAGGGAGAAGGCGAAGCGGAAGGTGAAGCTGAAGGAGAGGCCGAAGCCTGAACCGTTGATCGGGTGGGCACGGGCAAGACTTGTGTCCACGCGGTCGTTCTCACTGCCTCAGCTTGAAAGGCAATCGAACCCGGGACCAACAAGAAGCGGACGAATACCATGACTCAATCAGGCTCTGCGCGAGACGACACCGTTAACGACATTGTTGAAGAAAACGCCCATGCAATCGGGCAGCTCATTGAAATGCTGGAAAACTTGCCAGGGAATCTTTACCGGCGAAGTTTCGGCCAGCGAAAGCAGCATGTGATTGGCAAGCATGTCCGGCACATTATTGACCATTACAGTGCCCTGCTGTCGGCTGCAGCGTCGTCGGGCGTGTTGCTTGACTATGAAAACCGCGAGCGGGATCTGTCACTGGAAACTGATCGACGGGCTGGTGCCAATCGATTATCAGAGATTCTTCGGACGCTGCGCAGCCGATTCAGCGCGGCCCATTCTGACGGGCTTGCCATGTTGCACACCAGCGACGAACAGGGGCAGGTAGTCAAGACCAGCGTGGATCGCGAGCTGGTGTTCCTGGCCAGCCATACCATTCATCACATGGCGATTATCGGCATGCTGGCCGAACAGGCGGGCGTGGAAGTCGGTGCCGAGTTCGGAGTTCATCCATCGACCCTGAGGTACCTGCAAAAGCAGGCCCGGGGTATGGCCAGAAGCGCCTGATCCCATGTGTACTCTGAGCTGGCAGTACTCACCGGCAGGACTTGACCTGTTTTTTAACAGGGACGAGTCGTTGCAGCGCCCCGAAGCGGGCCCGCCCGTTGTTGAGTGTCGCGATGGGGTCAGCACGGTGATGCCCAAAGATCCGTTGGGTGGTGGCACCTGGATCGCAGCCAACAGCCAGGGCCTCGTTATCGCCCTTTTGAACAACTACCGGTACCCATCCCGGGTGCCTGCCGGCCAGTCAACAAGTCGTGGGTTGCTGGTCAGGCGTCTGAGCTCAGCGCGCACCGTTGCAGAAGTCCGGGCATTCCTGTGGGGCGAGACCCTTTCCCCGTATCCGCCGTTTATTCTCCTGGCATTTAACAGCCAGCCCTGTGGTCCATTCAAGTGGGAGTGGACCGGCGAGACTCTGAAAGAAACCCGTGATTTGGCGGAGATGATCATCAGTACTTCGTCTCTCATGCCGCGCTTTGTTCCCGCTCTTCGCCGATATCTGGTTCGCCAGGCACTGAAGCACTGTGAGTCAGGCCAGGCCGTTGGGCGTCTCCTGGACCTGCATCGGAACAAGAATGGCTGGCCTGAGAGCGTGGCCATAGCCATGAAACGAAAAGGTCGCGCCACGGTAAGCATGAGTCATATCCGGGTAACTGAGACCAATCTCACTTTTAGATACTGGCCCGGTTTCCCGGGCAGTAACAATTGCGCGGCCGGGGTGTCCGTGCTTCAAAGGCCTGTTTGAGCGGCCCGCACCCTTAACAAGGAAAATACGACCGGAGGTTGCAGATATGTCCATAAATGAAAAGAGAAAGGACCTTTTACGAAAGCTGTCCCGAAATCTAATTGTGTCGGTTCCCATGATGACGGTAGTCGCTGTGGCCGGCTTCAGTGCGGGCAGCGGCCCTGGGCTTGGATTGATCCCGTCTGCTGAAGCCGCCCAGGGTGAGGCTGAAGGTGAAGCCAAAGGCGAGGCCGAAGGTTCCGCCAAAGCAGAGGGCGAAGCTGAAGCTCGTGCCGAAGGTGAAGCAGAGGGCCATGCCGAAGGTGAAGGTGAGGCTGAAGGGAAAGCAGAGGGCGAAGCTGAAGGTGAGGCAGAAGGCGAGGGAATGTCTGCCAAGCTCAAGAAAGCGGTTCGTCGTCCCGAAGGCTATGCACCCTATCAAGGCAAAGTCGCGGACCTGAGGGCCAAGGGCGAAAAGCTTTTCAATGACACAAGTCTTTCTTCCAACGGACTTGCCTGCGCCACCTGTCATGCTAATGGTGCTGGCTACAACGCCACGTTCAAGAATGAATACCCTCATGTCGTGGCCATGGGGCAGCGTGACTTCGGCATGGATATGGTGCACCTGGATGAAATGGTTCAGATCTGCATGGTGGCACCGATGGCTGCAGAACCTCTTGAATGGGGTTCCGAGGAACTGGCTGCGTTGACAGAGTATTCCCGGGTGGCACAGAAAAAGTTTATCGACAAGCAATAACATCGCTTTGCATCAGTGAATCTGCTGTCGGGCTTGGGTGGGGCTGAAACCCCGCCCTTTTTTTCAATGTACCCGCGTCTGATGTGTCTCGGCGAGAAGCCCAGACGAACAGTGAGGAAATATGAAAGCAGCGGTAAAGCCAGAGATGGAGGTGGTCAACGAGGAGGCAGACAGAGACGGTCGATCATTTGTCAGGCGATCTTTCAGGGAGTGGGCCAGGCAACTCGTGGGTTGCAGGCTGTGTCGAAATCTTACCCTGACGGCTTTTTCAGCCATTCTCGCTATTGAGGTCGCCATCCTCATTCCGTCTTACCGCAATTACGAGGAAGACCTTCTTAACGACCGGGTCGATATTGCGAGCCAGGCGATTATCACGTTTATCACACATTCCGGGGGCCAGGAACTGACAGATGCGGCACTGGAATCGTTGATTACCAACAGTCCCTTGGCCGGCGTCTCCTTGCGTCATGCCGGAACCGAATATCAGGCGGGAGAAGCTGCCAAGTTGCCACACTCAGCTGGTGGTTTGCTTCGTTCCGCGCCCAGAACACCTCAGGGAATGATTGACCTCTCCTGGAGCGCAGATCCTGTTCTCTCGGACTATCAGGTTGTGGCTCGGATTGATGTCAGCGACGTGTCCTCCGAGTTGGTTGCTTTTGTGTTCCGGATACTGGGGTTGTCGCTATTGATCGCAGTTTTCGTGACTACTGTAACCATGTTCGTGGTCGACCGGATGATTTTGTCTCCGCTGCTGAAACTCCGGGATCGTATCTCCTACGCCGCTGAGGACGCCGAACACCCCCTCGAATACCTGATGCCCGCCAGCCGACGTGACGAATTCGGTGAGGTGGAGAGTGTTTTCAATAGCATGCTGAAGCAGAATGCTGCCTACCTTGCACGACTCCAGTTGCTGAATCGGGAGCTTGACCAATCGCTCGAAGATCGGACCCGTACCCTGCGCAGAGCTGAACAGGAGCTGAAAATCAGGACGCTTTTTGACCAATTGACCGGCCTTGCGAACCGGAGTCTGTTTGAAGAACAGTTGGACCGGCATTTCAGTCACCCCGAGCATGGCGAAAGGGGAGAGGCTGTCCTGGTTCTTGGCCTGAACGATTTTCAGGCGCTTAACGGTCTGGCCGGTCACGAGGCCGGTGACAGAGTGTTGCAGGAGATCGCACGACGCATCGCCAAGTTCAGTACCGGTCACGGCCATGTTGCTCGCCTCGCCAGTTGGAACTGGAAATTACTGAAACCGCTTTGTTGCAGGATATAGAACTCGCAATGGCAACGCTTAATCGTTTCCGCGATCTGGACCTGGCTCTGGCAGTGGATGATTTTGGCACCGGTTACTCGTCACTGGCCCATCTCAAGGCTCTGCCAGTCTCCCGCATCAAGATCGATCGTACCTTTGTAACAGGTCTTCCCGGCAACGAGCAGGATGAAGCCCTGTGCCGGACTATTATTACTATGGCTCATACGATGGGCTTTGAAGTTATTGCAGAGGGAGTTGAAACGGAAGCGCAGGCAAGTTGGCTGGCCCTGGCAGGTTGTGACGAGCTGCAGGGTTTTTTACTGGGCAAGCCCAACGCCCTTGGCTTTCGGGGGCTGATGGCCTGTCAGTCGGTTGTATAGCCTGTGCAGTTGTCGCTCATTCGACCCACTGGAATTGTCGGTAATCGAATCCCTGCTCCAGGGTGGGCTTGATAATGTCGAAATAGGGCGATGCATCGAAGTCTCGCGGTGCGAATAAAGAGTAATGGCGAATCCGGAAGTGCTCGCGTCTCTGGGCCTCCGAATCCGCGTCGTTATCCGGTTTGCCGAGGCTCACTGGTAGTATCGGATACCGAAGGGACTGAAAGCCCTGGGCAATAAATGTCGAACAGATTGCCCGGGTGGGGTCGCCGCTGCCAAGCGCCAGCATGGAGCGACGATACCGGGTGGGTACCGGCGGTGTGGGACAGAGGTAACGTGCCAGGTCCCAGACGTTCTTGAGATCGTACTGGTGCCCTATCCGGCTTTTCGAGTAGTCGATAAGCTTGCTGATATCCTGCTCACTGAGCCCAACGGGCCGGCAGATCCGGGTGTGAAAGTGCCGGTAAAAAGACAGTGGCAGTGAACGGATACCTTCCTCAAGGTCCGCCTCAACCAAAGCATTTGGTGCGCCGCCTTCAGCAACTCCCAGATTAGCATCAGGGCCCAGATACAGCGCGGCATGGGACCAGGTGGACTGAGTGAGATACTTGATAGCAGTGCTGATTCTTGTATTACCTTCCACCAGAAGCACGTCGCCAGGTTTCATCGACGCCTCGACGGCTTCCCAGGTGGAGGTTCGCACAGAGTGGCATTTGATCTGTTTGGAGAGGTAGGCAGCCAGTCGCCTCGACAGCCAGTTCAGCAACATGTTTAACCCCGATAGCGAGTCTACTTCTGTTGACTATAAAGACAGGCAGCGGGGAAGAATGTTACAGACCAACCCGTAGGCCACGAACAACGCAGAAATGATTGATGAAGATTACAAATGTAACAAATGAACCAGGGCTGTGTCTTGACGCTGTAACTCTCTCGGAACGGCCAGTCAGGAGTCCGCCCTGATGACCTCAAAGCTCCTCAAACCGAAAGAGTTATTCAGGGATTTTTCAGATAACAACATGCTGGTCCTGAGGTTTTGATGTCATTTCTCCAGATTCTGGGCACCCCGGCCCGTCGCTGCAGGGAGGCCTGCGAGCTTGCGGTAGGCAATGGCACGCCACGGCGTGCTGCAAAGCTGGCGGCGCTTGTTGGCACGCTTTTGGTGCTGATCAATCAGTGGGAAGCGGTCACCGGGGCCGATTCCATGGACTGGCTGAAAGTTATGCTGACTTACTGTGTGCCTTATCTGGTATCAACCTATACCAGTGTGAGTAAAGACCTGACGCTGCTCCGGGAGGTGCCATGAATAACATTAACGCTTTCATGATTCTGGCAATGGCAATACTGCTGTCGCCTCAACCCGCGTTCGCTGAAACAAAGAATGGATTTGACGTCGGTAACGCTCTGGTACCGGTAGACCAGATTTTGCGCGGAGGGCCGCCCCGGGACGGCATTCCATCAATTAATGAACCGCTTTTTCAGAACCCTGAAGACGTATCCCTCTGGCGTTCCGATGACCTGATGCTGACCTATGATCAAGGAGAGGTCAGTTTTGCCTACCCTATTGGTATCCTGAACTGGCACGAGATAGTGAATCATGATCTCGGCGGTACGCCCTTGCTGATTACCTTCTGCCCTTTGTGCGGCACCGGAATGGCCTTCGACCCGAGGGTAGACGGGCGGTCTCTCACCTTTGGCGTTTCGGGACTGCTGTATAACAGTGACCTGCTGATGTACGACCATCAGACCGAATCCCTCTGGTCGCAAATTGAGGGACGGGCGGTTTCGGGTCCGCTGGCCGGAGCAGAGCTTAAACCTGTCGCCATCCGCCATGAGTTATGGCAACGCTGGCGGGAGCGCGTTGAGAAAAACGGAAAAGTGCTTTCCACGGATACTGGCCACAGCAGGAACTACCGTCTATCGCCTTACGGAGGCTACGATCACTCCGAGCGAATTTACTTTCCGGTAACTCAAACCAGCCGTAAATATCATCCGAAAACCTGGGTGCTGGGCTGGTCCAATAACGGTAAAACCAAAGCCTGGCCGTTCCCGGAGCTGGCCGAACACGGTGCTGTGCTTGAGGACCGTGTCGGTGGGACGGCTGTGCAGGTGCATTATAACCCGGAGGTGCCATCGGCGGAGCTGCGAGACGAATCAGGCAACCTCTTGCCGGCAACCAGGGCCTTCTGGTTTGCCTGGTACACCTTTCACCCCGACACCGATGTATTCGAGGCAGACTGAGGTCTTCTCTGATAATCCTGCCGTCGCTTTTCCAGAATCGTTTTACTCGATCACTTCGCTGATCTGGACCGTCGGTTCCACATTGGTAAAGTTCGGAATATCCCCGAGGATTTCCTTGGCGTGGGGGCCAAACGTGCTCTGGAACTGGTCGACGGAATCGAAGTAAAGATGACCCATGGCTATGTAGGTAGGTTCTTGTCCCGGCGCACCGCCGGCAAGGCCGGATTCAATGGCGGTGCGTTTGCAGGCACCACCGAGCCTGTCACGAACCAGTGCCATGTGGGTGTCGCGGTAGTAGCCAATATCGAAAGTGCTATCAGTGGTTTTCGGGTACAGAACGCTGACTTTTATCATTGTGGGCCTCCGCAAGCCGGTTCATAGGTAAGGTTCCTGCTATTGAACCGCCTGGGCAGGACTGGGCCAATGGCACTTTAGAACGAAATCTGAGTAATCATTCGTTATTGCCTTTCCCGCTTTTGCGTTCTTCGAGTGCGTCGGCCACCCGCTCACCAATGCGGCGCAGAAACTCTTCCCGGGCTTGCCCTGATGAGTGGGCGCCAAGCAGATCGCTGCTCGCCCGCAGGTTGCCGATAAAGGTCCGGCAGTCCTTGCACATCATCAGGTGCATTCTCACCGACAGGTTTTGCATACCGGTGAGTTCGCCATCAATGTAATCACTGGCAATGACAGCCAGATCCTTGCACATCAGCATTCGCCTGTCTCCTGAAACGTCTCTACCATCAGAAAGATCTTCTGCCTTGCACGGTGTAAAAGTACACGAAGGTTAGAGGCACTGACATCCAGTATGTTACAGACGTCGTCAGATTTGTGCTGGTGGGCTTCATAGAGCATCAGGGCAGAGCGCTGGGTTTCCGGAAGAGCGGAAAGGTGTTTGTCGAGGCAATCACCCAGAGCCCCGTTCTCCATCAGCGTGTCCGCGGAATCATGAAATTGTAGCTTTGGCGGTACATCCCAGCGTCCTGTAGCGTTGAAGCGATTGGCCAGTTCCGGCTCCAGGCTCTCGGAAAAATCCGTTGAGACTTCCCTCTTGGCGGTACGAAGCCGGTTCTTGCAGCGATTGGCAACGATACGGTGCAACCAGGTTTTGAGGCCTGAGCGGCCCTCGAACCTCTGAATAGCATCGATAACCGTTACCCAGCAGTCCTGAACAACTTCTTCTGCGCTGGAATGGTCCAGATAGAAGCGGGCGACGGCCAGCATTCCTGGTGTGAAGGTATGCACCGCTTGCTGAAAAGACTGATTGTCGCCTGCTTTCATGCTCTCAATCAGTGCTGCTTCCTTGTGAGGAGCTGATTCGGCCATTGTGGTTCCCTTTCATGAGCAATCATTCAATAATAGCACTAAGTTCGCAAAGCCGGTGAAAAGTTCCTTCAGTAAGTGCCGGAGCAGTTGTGACCAAATTGTTAGATATTCATGAGTAATCGTTGACACAATGCCCGCGGGAACGACGTACAACATGGTTAACGCGGCAACGGAAACAGAATCGACAGGTCAGGTGTAACACTTCCGGGATTGACGTGTCATTGCGGTATCACGTTCAAGGTAGAAAGGATTATTTCATGACATTCAAAAAATGGATTCTGGTCGCGCTGATTGCGGCCCTGATTGTCGGGTTTATCGTCAGCGGTGGCAGTGAGCTTCTGACCCTCGAAAACCTGAAGCAGAACCAGCAGTTTCTGGATAACTGGATAGGCCAGAATCTGGTGGTTGCGGTGCTTGGTTTTGTCGCTGTCTATGTTGTGGTCACTGCACTGTCATTGCCCGGGGCGACGATCATGACCCTGGCAGGGGGCGCTTTCTTCGGCAACCTGTATGGCCTTGCAGCGGTGTCGATTGCCTCCACGGTCGGTGCGTCATTGGCCTTCCTTGTAGCCCGTTTTCTGATGCGGGATACCCTGCGCAAGCGTTATGGCGAGACCGTGGCGAAAATGGACAGGGGTATCGAAAAGGACGGCGCTTTTTACCTGGCAACCCTGCGTCTGGTACCGGTGTTCCCCTTCTTCCTGATCAACCTGGCCATGGGCCTGACGGCCATGAAGCTTCGCACCTATGCCCTGGTGAGCTGGATCGCCATGCTGCCTGGAACCTTTGTGTACGTGAACGCCGGTACCCAGTTGGGCCAGATCCAGTCCACCGGTGACATTGTGTCTGCCGATCTGTTGCTCTCGTTTGCCCTGCTTGGTGTGTTTCCTCTGATTGCCAAATTTGTGGTCGGTTTTATTCGCCGGCG
>AZIK01002862.1_pt1 | contig 23320 bp, 19 predicted proteins | sample 359131 | NCBI WGS metagenome assembly AZIK01 (sample SAMN02429715, study PRJNA222663) | marine sediment metagenome | biome: Sediment sample; isolation source: enrichment culture of sample MGS-ANC(AMM) from oil contaminated site at the... | place: Italy: Ancona | collected 2012-02-14 | depth 6 m m | reverse complement strand
TGTTGGCAAGTGCTTTCTCGGCTTCTTTCTGAGCTTCGAGCGCCGCTGCTTCGTCCACATCCTTTGCACGAACCGCGGTATCCGCCAACAAAGTCACCAGATTAGGCTGGACCTCCAGATATCCGCCGGATACGTAAAGAATTTCTTCCTCACCACCCTGCTTGATAATCCGAATAGGACCTGGCTTCAGCTGGGTCAGCAGCGGCGTGTGACCCGGGGCAATACCCAGGTCACCTTCAGAGCCCGCTGCGATCAGCATTTCTACCAATCCGGAATAGATCTTTGTTTCGGCACTTACCACATCACAATGCACGGTCATACCCATGTCAGTTGCCTCTTTGATCGATCCGGAAACAAATGCATCAGCTCAGATTAGCTCTTTGCCTTGCTCTTCATTTCCTTCCCTTTCTCAACCGCTTCCTCAATGGTACCAACCATGTAGAACGCCTGCTCGGGCAGTTCGTCATAGTCGCCATTCAGGATGCCCTTAAAGCTGCTGATGGTTTCCTTGAGGGAAACGTACTTACCGGGGGAACCGGTGAATACTTCAGCAACGTGGAACGGCTGAGACAGAAAACGCTCGATCTTACGGGCACGGGCTACAGTCAGCTTGTCTTCTTCTGACAGTTCATCCATACCCAGGATGGCGATGATGTCTTTCAGCTCCTTGTAGCGCTGCAGGTTGGTCTGCACGCCACGGGCCACTTCGTAATGCTCCTCGCCGATGATCAGCGGATCCAGCTGACGGGACGTGGAGTCCAGAGGATCGATCGCCGGGTAAATACCCTTGGAAGCGATGTCACGGCTCAATACTACTGTAGCATCCAGGTGCGAGAAGGTGGTTGCAGGCGACGGGTCAGTCAAGTCATCCGCCGGTACATAGACCGCCTGGATAGACGTGATGGAACCATTCTTGGTGGAGGTAATACGCTCCTGCAGCTGACCCATCTCTTCAGCCAGAGTCGGCTGGTAACCTACCGCAGACGGCATACGGCCGAGCAGTGCGGATACTTCGGTACCGGCCAGGGTGTAACGGTAGATGTTGTCCACGAACAACAGAACGTCACGACCTTCGTCCCGGAATTTTTCAGCCATGGTGAGACCGGTCAGGGCCACACGCAGACGGTTTCCGGGGGGCTCGTTCATCTGACCGTAAACCATGGCAACCTTATCGAGAACGTTGGACTCCTTCATTTCGTAGTAGAAGTCGTTACCTTCCCGGGTCCGCTCACCAACACCTGCGAATACAGAGAGACCGGAGTGCTCTTTCGCGATGTTGTTGATCAGCTCCATCATGTTTACGGTTTTGCCCACGCCGGCACCACCGAACAGGCCAACCTTACCACCCTTGGCGAACGGGCAGATCAGGTCGATAACCTTGATGCCGGTTTCCAGAAGGTCAGCAGAAGCTGCCTGGTCGGCATAGCCCGGAGCCTTCCGGTGAATCGCCCAGCGCTCTTCTTCGCCGATCTCGCCGGCTTCGTCGATGGGGCGACCCAGAACGTCCATGATCCGGCCCAGAGTCTGGGTACCAACCGGTACCGAAATCGGGTGGCCGGTGTTTTCTGCTTTCAGGCCACGCTTGAGGCCTTCGGTGCTGCCCATAGCGATGGTACGAACAATGCCGTCACCCAGCTGCTGCTGGACTTCCAGAGTTGTTTCGCCACCTTCAAGCAACAGTGCGTCATATACTTTGGGTACGGAGTCACGTGGGAATTCCACGTCGATAACCGCGCCAATGATCTGAACGATTTGTCCGCTACTCATGCTCGGTTCCTCGTTATCTTGATAGTCAATAAAACCAGTTGGATTGTGGGCTGGATCAGACCGAAGCCGCGCCGCTCACAATCTCCGATATCTCTTGGGTAATGGCCGCCTGACGCGCCTTGTTATAAGCCAACTGAAGCTCGTCAATAATGCCACCGGCGTTATCAGTTGCGCTCTTCATGGCGATCATCCGGGCTGCCTGTTCACATGCCAGATTTTCTACCACACCCTGGTACACCTGGGATTCAATAAAACGTGGCAGAAGGCCATCGAGGATCTGCCTGGCATCGGGCTCGTAGAGATAATCCCACTGGTTCTTGATCTCTTCCTCGTCTTCGCTCTCGGGAAGGGGCAGAAGCTGCTCCACCCTCGGGCTCTGGGTCATGGTATTGACGAACTCGTTGCTTACTACATAAAGGCGATCGATCTTGCCTTCCGAGAACGCATCCAGCATAACCTTGACGTTGCCGATGAGTTTTTCAGAGCTCGGGCTGTCCCCCAGATGGGTCAGCGCCGCGACGACATTGCCGCCATAGCTCCGGAAAAAGGAAGCTCCTTTCTGCCCGATGGCGCACAGATCGGTTTCCACTCCCTTTTCTTTCCACGCTTTCATTTCACGGACAAGCGCTTTGAACAGGTTGATGTTCAGACCACCGCAGAGGCCCCGATCAGTTGACACCACGATATAGCCCACGCGCTTTACCTCGCGCTCGACCATGAACGGATGCTTGTACTGAGCGTTCGCCTTGGCAATGTGCCCGATCACCTGACGCATCTTGTCGGCATACGGGCGTGTTGCCTGCATGCGTTCCTGAGCCTTGCGCATCTTACTCGCAGCCACCATTTCCATGGCGCTGGTGATTTTCTGCGTGCTCTTGATGCTTGAAATCTGGTTACGTATTTCTTTGCCGACGGCCATAACTCACTGCCTTCTCAAGTTAGACACTCGTTGCTACGAAAATCGGCCCGCAACATAGGCTGCAGGCCCGTTTTCTTACCAGCTCTGAGTGGTCTTGAATTTCTCAAGTGCAGCTTTGAGGCCGGCAGCGATTTCGTCGTTGTAATCGCCTTTCTCGTTGATCTTGTCGAGGAGGTCTTTCTGCTCGGAGCGCATCCAGTCGAGCATCTGCGCTTCAAACTTCACTACCTTGTCGACATCAACATCGTCCAGGAAGCCTTCGTTGGCTGCGAACAGAACCGTACCCATTTCAGCCACAGACATCGGGCTGTACTGGTTCTGCTTCATGAGTTCCGTTACACGCTGACCGTGCTCAAGCTGCTGACGGGTTGCTTCGTCGAGGTCGGAAGCAAACTGTGCGAAAGCGGCCAGTTCACGATACTGGGCCAGAGCCAGACGGATGTTACCGCCGAGCTTCTTCATGATCTTGGTCTGGGCGGAACCACCTACCCGGGATACGGAGATACCGGCGTTCATAGCCGGACGGATACCGGAGTTGAACAGGTTGGTTTCCAGGAAGATCTGACCGTCGGTAATGGAGATTACGTTGGTCGGTACGAACGCGGATACGTCGCCGGCCTGGGTCTCGATGATCGGCAGCGCGGTCAGGGAACCGGTCTGGCCTTTCACTTCGCCATTAGTCAGCTGCTCTACGTAGTCAGCGTTTACGCGGGACGCGCGCTCCAGCAGACGTGAGTGCAGGTAGAATACGTCACCCGGGTAGGCTTCACGGCCCGGCGGACGACGCAGCAGCAGGGAGATCTGGCGGTAAGCCACAGCCTGCTTGGACAGATCATCATAGATGATCAGGGCGTCTTCACCGCGGTCACGGAAGTACTCACCCATGGAGGTACCGGAGTACGGAGCCAGGAACTGCATCGCTGCAGGATCCGCGGCACCGGCGGCAACCACAATGGTGTGATCCATAGCGTTGTGCTCTTCCAGTTTGCGCACCACGGCGGCAATGGAAGACTGCTTCTGGCCAACGGCAACGTAGATACACTTGATGCCGGTATTTTTCTGGTTGATGATCGCATCAATCGCAACAGCGGTCTTACCGATCTGACGGTCACCGATGATCAGCTCACGCTGACCACGGCCGATCGGAACCATGGTGTCGATCGCTTTCAGACCGGTCTGAACCGGCTCATCAACGGACTGACGTGCGATAACGCCAGGTGCGACTTTTTCAACCGGTGAGGTCAGGTCGGTACCCAGGTCGCCCTTGCCGTCAATGGGATTACCCAGAGCGTCAACAACGCGGCCCATCAGTTCCGGGCCAACCGGCACTTCCAGAATCCGGCCGGTACAACGAACCTTCTGGCCTTCAGCCAGATCTTCGTAGTCGCCCAACACAACCGCACCAACGGAATCACGCTCCAGGTTCAGAGCCATGCCGAAGGTGCCGTTGGCGAATTCAATCATCTCACCGTACATAACGTCGGCAAGACCGTGGATCAGCACAATACCGTCAGAAACTGACAGGATCGTACCTTCGTTCTTTGCTTCGGAAGAGATATCGAGTTTCTCGATTCTCTTCTTGATGATGTCACTGATCTCGGATGGATTCAGTTGCTGCATGCCAATATCCTCAAACCTTGTGCTGAAATCAGGAGCCCAGAGCGTCGGCCAGCTTGGTCAGCTTTCCGCGTACAGATGCGTCAATGACCAGATCGCCGGTGCGAATAATCACGCCGCCAATAATCGACTTGTCCGTTGACGCCGCGAGTGACACTTGCCGCTCGAGTTTCTTCGAAAGTGCCTGGGCGAGCTTCTGTTGCTGTTCGTCCGTCAGCTCGAAAGCTGCGGTGACATCGATATCAACAGTGCGCTCCAGATCAGCCCGGTACGTGTTGAAGAGCGCTGCAATCTCAGGAAGAAGAGCCAGACGGCGGTTTTCAGCCAGTACAGCGAAAAAGTTACGGACCTGATCGGTGACGCCTTCCTCGGCGACCTCCAGAATCAGCTCTGCCTTCTTCTGCTCTTCCAGACCCGGATTCGCGAGAAGCTGTCGAATGTCTTTGTTCGCGGTGACCTGCCCGGCAATTGTCAGCACCTGGGACCACTCAGCCAGCTGTTCATGCTCCTGAGCGGCATTAAATGCTGCCTTTGCGTAAGGACGGGCCAGCGTTCTCAGTTCTGCCATGATGAACCTCGTCGTTTAAAGTTCTGCCGCCAGTTTTTCCAACATCTCGTTGTGCTTGGAGGCATCGACAGAGGTTTCCAGGATCTTCTCGGCACCGGCGACAGCGATAACGGCAATTTCTGCCCGCAACGCTTCACGAGCCTGATTGCGCTCCTGCTCAATTTCGGCCTTGGCCTGCTCAATCAGCTTCTGGCCTTCCTTGCGGGCGTCATCCTTGGATGCTTCCACAATCTGGGCCGCGCGCTTGTTGGCCTGCTCAATCAGGCCAGCAGCTTGCTGCTTGGCTTCACGCAGTTCCTGAGCTGACTTTTCCTGAGCCAGTTCCAGATCGCGCGCAGCGCGGTCTGAGGCAGCCAGTCCGTCAGCGATCTTCTTTTGACGCTCCTGCAGTGCGGCCATGATTGGCGGCCACACGTATTTCATGCAGAAGACGACAAAGATAAAGAACGCGATGGCTTGACCAATCATCGTCAGATTAATGTTCACGTCTTCACCTCTCGCCTGTTTTGTTAAGAATCATCTGCCCGGGGTGAAGCCCCCGGCTGGCGACTCGATTAACCGGCGATCTGGCCGACAAACGGGTTGGCGAAAGTGAAGAACAGTGCGATACCAACACCGATCATGGTGACGGCGTCCAGCAGACCTGCAACGATGAACATTTTAACCTGCAGCATCGGGGTCATTTCCGGCTGACGCGCAGCGCCTTCCAGGAATTTGCCACCGAGGATACCAAAGCCAATCGCGGTACCCAGGGCACCCAGGCCAATCAGCAGTGCAACGGCAATCGCGGTCATTCCAACTACAGTTTCCATGATAACTCCCAGTTTTCAGTTAGGTTTTTCAGTTTAAGGGTTTAGGGTTTAGAACTACGGCTTAATGGTGTCCGATCAGTGACTGTCTTCGTGAGCCATGCTCAGGTACACGATCGTCAACATCATAAAGATGAATGCCTGCAGGGTGATAACCAGAATGTGGAAAATCGCCCAGGGAACAGACAGTGCCCACTGTGCCCAGAACGGCAGCAGTGCAATCAGGATAAAGATCAGCTCGCCGGCGTACAGGTTACCGAACAGACGCAGCGCCAGTGAGATCGGCTTGGCGATCAGGCTCACGCCTTCCAGCAACAGGTTGATCGGAACCAGCAGAACCTTCAGGAACATATTGTCGGAAGAGAAGGGGTGCAGGGTAAGTTCACCCAGGAAGCCACCCACGCCCTTAACTTTAAGGCTGTAGTAAATAATCAGCGCAAATACAGACAGGGACATGCCGAGGGTGACGTTCACATCCGTGGTCGGAACTACCTTCATGTATTCCAGACCCATCAAGTGGAACAGCTGGGGCAGGAAGTCAACTGGCACCAGGTCCATCAGGTTCATCAGGAATACCCAGCAGAAAATGGTCAGCGACAGGGGCGCAATAACCTTGTTCTTGCCGTGGAAGGTTTCCTTGACGCTCTGGTCGACAAACTCGACCATCACTTCGACAAAATTCTGCAGTCCACCAGGCTGATCCGAGGTGGCACGCTTGGCGGCCATACGGAAAATAATCAGGAACAGGGCACCGAGCGCGACAGCCCAGCCAAGTGAATCGATGTGCAGTGCCCAGAAGCCCATATCGGATGCTTCCCGGCCGGTGTGAGCCAGCGTCCAGGTAGCATCTTGAAGCACGGTTCCATCGGCACGCTCATAGCCTGCCGGCAGCTTACCGTAGGTGAGGTTCTGGAGGTGATGCTGGATATATTCGGATGCACTTCCTGCCATAACGGTTTCCCAGGTCCAGTTAGCTTTGCTGCGTAGTGCTGCCCGCCAGAAGCGGTGTCAACCAGTTGGTGACCAGCATGATCGCAAATGTTAAAAAAAGTGCCGCTATATCAAGCGGCTGAATCCATTTGAACACCATCGTGAAGAGGATGGCGCACAGGATGAGCTTGCCGGCCTCACCCTGGTAAAAAGAAGTCATGATCTTCTTGGCAGACCGCGCGCCGGCGTAGCGGAATGCCTTTAGCGCAAAATAACCGTGGGGGATCAGAAAGATAAGTCCGCCCAACAGCGCTGAATAACCGGAAACCTGGCCTCGCAAGAGAAACGCCAGGCTGACAAAGACAAGTACCACACTTTCTATTACAAACCATCGTGTGATGGGCGGACGGCCAATACCGCCCGGAGCTGCCTTCGTCATATTCGTCCCGAAAAAACGGTGCTTTTGGTTCGATGTCGTATAAAAATTAAGCAAATACACCGATACGAGCGCCGCAGATTATATGTGTTCAATGTGCACGAATCAACAAAACTGGACGTCAGCACGCCCGCCCAAAACAGCGTGATAACTGGGTTTTAGCAATTTTCGTCACAAATAGACACCAGTTCAGTTTTTCACCACTACATGTTGTGTGCATTTGCAGATACGAACTTTCGTAGGGGGTCGAAGGACCCAACCAACCGCTACGATTTTATTTGATATGGCCCAGAATGCCGTCGAGCTCATCCAGAGAGCTATATTCGATCACCAGTTTACCTTTGCCGCGCTGACCGTGGTCAATGGAGACTCTTGCTCCCAAACGTTCGGCCAGGTCGTCCTGCAGGGCCCGAATATTGGGGTCCACGGTGCCCTTTTTACGGGATTTGCTGTCCGGCGTTTCCTGCTGAACACGGCGCACCAGCGCTTCGGTCTGGCGGACAGAAAGGGATTTCGCCACCACCTGTTTGGCAACCTGCATCTGCAATTCCGGCGCGAGGGTCAGCATGGCGCGGCCGTGCCCCATCTCCAGGTCACCGTGCTCCAGCATGATACGTACGTCCTCGGACAATCCGATCAGTCGTAGCAGGTTAGTAATGGTAGTGCGGGATTTACCAACGGCTTCGGCCACCTGGGCCTGGGTCAGACCGAACTCATCCTGCAGGCGCTGGAGGGCAAAGGCTTCCTCAATCGGATTGAGATTTTCACGCTGGATATTCTCGATCAGCGCCATCGCAATGGCGGCTTCATCCGGAACGTCCCGGATAATGGCGGGAATGCTGTCCAGGCCAGCCATCTGGGTAGCTCGCCAGCGGCGTTCACCGGCGATCAGCTCGTAGCGTCCTTCGCTGATGGGGCGCACAACTACCGGCTGCATAACCCCTTGCTGGCGAATGGAATCGGCCAGTTCCTGAAGGGCGGCAGGATCCATATCGCGCCGGGGCTGGTACCGGCCACGCTGGATCAGATCAATGGGAACCTTGCGGAGCTCACCGTCGTGGTCTTTGAGTTCCTGATCCAGATTGACCTTCGAGCCCGCCAGTAGCGCGCCCAGTCCGCGTTCACCCAATCCTCGTTTCTTCGCCGCCATGGTGTCAGTCATTCTTCCCGTTGAATATCTTTGTGCTTAAGTGAGTGACAGGGCGGTATGTTACACCGCAACCGGCGCGGATGTCTTTTTCGAACCATGGCGGCGGACCATCTCGCCGGCCAGGGCAAGGTAGGCGATAGCGCCCTTGGAGGCCCGATCGTATTTCAGGGCAGGGACACCGTAGCTTGGCGCCTCGGCCAGGCGGACATTGCGGGGAATCACCGCACGGTAAACCTTGTCGCCGAAGTACTCGCTCAGCTGGCCGGAAACATCCAGAGTGAGGCTGTTCCGGGGATCGTACATGGTACGCAGAATGCCTTCGACCTGCAGATTCGGGTTCACCGTTTCCTGAATCTGCTCTACCGTATTCATCAATGCCGCCAGCCCCTCCAGTGCATAGTATTCGCACTGCATGGGAATCAGCACAGAGTCTGCCGCCGACAGGGCATTCACCGTCAACAGGCTGAGTGACGGCGGGCAATCAATCAGGATGTAGTCGTAGTTGTCGCGAACCGTATTCAGGGCCAGGCGCAGGCGATGCTCGCGACCGATCTCGTTCATCAGCTCAACTTCAGCGGCAGTCAGATCGCCGTTGGCAGGCAGAATATCGAACCCGGAAGCCTGCGCCGGGATGATCACCTCGACAGCGCTGGCACGCTTGGTCAGCATGTCGTAACCGGACAGCTCCAGGGCATTTTTATCCACACCACTACCCATCGTGGCGTTGCCTTGCGGATCCATATCCACCAGCAACACCCGGCGTTTGGTAGCGGCCAGGGACGCGGCAAGGTTGACGCAGGTGGTGGTTTTGCCCACACCGCCTTTCTGATTGGTCACTGCAATCACGCGCGCCATGTCTTGCCTCCTTGTTTTTGGGTTACCGGTTCAGAAACTCGACTGCCGAACTACCGGCCATTCTCCGCCCGGGCAATCAACAACAGATGACGCTCGCCGTTGGCGCCGTGGACATCCAGGGAATGGGTGGATTTTACCTGCCAGGCGGTCGGAAGAGCAGCCACCTCATCATCCGGAAACTGACCTTTCATGGCAAGGAATTCACCCTCATTAGCCAACAGATCACCGCACCAGTTCACCAGGTTCTCCAGCGCGGTGAAGGCCCGGCTGCTGATCTGGGTAAAAGGCTCCTCTGGCCTGCAGTCTTCCGCCCGGCCGTGAATCACTTCAACGTTGCCAAGTCCCAGCTCCAGCACACACTGATGCAGAAAGCGGGTTTTCTTGCCGTTACTGTCGAGCAGGGTAAAGCGCTTCTCCGGCAGAGCGATGGCCAGGGGAATACCCGGCAGGCCGCCGCCCGCACCCACATCCAGCAGATGTTCCGTAGCCACCCAGCGCAGGATGCTCAGGCTGTCCAGCAACTGCCGGGACACCATTTCCCGCTCATCCCGAACCGCGGTGAGGTTGTACGCACGGTTCCATTTGTTGAGCAGACCAAGAAACGCCAGCAGCTGTTGCTGCTGGGCATCGGTCAGGGAGAGGTCCATTTCAGCCAGCCCGTCCCGGAGCTGGCGCTGCCAGAGTTCGTTGATCATGGTCGCGGATCAGGCTGACTGCTTGCGCAGCAGGTCGCGCTTTTTCAGATGCACCAGGATCTGGCTCACCGCCGCCGGAGTCACGCCCTGTACACGGGAAGCCTGCGCCACGGTTTCCGGACGCACCGTCTTCAGCTTTTGTTTGATCTCGTTGGACAGGCCACCAATCACGTCGTAATCCAGATCCACCGGCAGGGCGGTGTTCTCATTTTTACGCAGGCGCTCTATCTCGTCAGTCTGACGGCTGATGTAGCCCTCGTACTTGATCTCGATTTCCACCTGGTCTGCGACAACCGGGTCGTCGGCCTGTGCGGCACCAATCTCGGCGATATGACTGTAAACAATCTCTGGACGACGCAGCAGTTCCGCCAGGGACTGATCCCGGGTCATCGGCTGCTTGAGGAAGCCATTGGCCCGCTCACCGGCTTCGGTGTTCGGATGAATTCGGGTGCCTTCCAGACGGGAGCGTTCGCTGGCGATCGCTTCACGCTTGTCGTTGAACTTCTGCCAGCGCTCATCGTTCACAAGACCGATTTTGCGACCGGTTTCGGTCAGGCGCAGGTCGGCGTTGTCCTCACGCAGAATCAGCCGGTACTCGGCTCGGCTGGTAAACATGCGGTAAGGCTCAGAGGTACCCATGGTGATCAGATCATCCACCAGTACGCCCAGGTAGGCTTCATCACGGCGCGGGTACCACTCGTCTTTGTCCTGGGACCGCAGAGCCGCGTTGATCCCCGCCAGCAGACCCTGGGCGCCCGCTTCTTCATAGCCGGTGGTGCCATTGATCTGGCCGGCAAAATACAGACCCTGGATAAACTTGGTTTCCAGGGTGTGGCGCAGGTCCTGAGGGTTCAGATAATCGTATTCAATGGCATAACCCGGCCGGGTGATATGGGCATTTTCGAACCCGGGAATGGAGCGGACCGCCGCCAACTGGATATCGAACGGCAGGCTGGTGGAGATACCGTTCGGGTAGAGTTCATTGGTGGTCAGTCCCTCAGGTTCCACAAAGATCTGATGGGAATCCTTGTCGGCAAACCGGTTTACCTTGTCCTCGATGGAGGGGCAGTAGCGAGGACCTACACCTTCAATACTGCCGGCAAACATCGGCGAACGATCGAAACCGCTGCGGATTATATCGTGGGTCTGTTCGGTTGTGCGGGTCACATAGCAACAGACCTGCTCGGGATGCTGGCTGCGGCTTCCGATAAAGGACATCACCGGAGTCGGGTCATCGCCCCATTGCTCCTGCATGACCGAGAAATCCACAGACCGGGCGTCAATCCGCGGCGGCGTACCGGTTTTCAGGCGGCCGACATTGAACGGCAGTTCCCGCAGACGCTGGGCCAATGCATTGGCAGGGGCGTCGCCGGCACGGCCGCCGGCGTGGTGCTGCATACCAATGTGGATAACTCCGCCAAGAAAGGTCCCGGTGGTCAAAACGACCGTTCTTGCGTTGAAACGAATACCGGTCTGGGTGACAACGCCGGTCACCTGATCGTTTTCCACAATCAGATCGTCTGCCGCCTGCTGGAACAACGTCAGATTCGGCTGACTCTCCAGGGTATGGCGAATAGCCGCCTTGTAAAGCACGCGATCCGCCTGGGCTCGGGTGGCACGGACCGCCGGGCCCTTGCGGCTGTTAAGAACCCGGAACTGGATACCCGCGCGGTCAGTGGCTTCTGCCATGGCGCCACCCAGGGCATCGATTTCCTTCACCAGATGACTTTTACCAATCCCGCCAATAGCAGGGTTGCAGGACATTTGTCCCAGAGTCTCAATGTTGTGGGTCAGCAGCAGGGTTTGCGAACCCATGCGTGCAGCCGCAAGTGCGGCTTCGGTACCGGCATGGCCACCACCAATGACAATGACATCGAAACGGGTCGGAAAATCCACAGTTCACCTCGGAAATCGGGCTGAAAAGAAGGTACAAAAACAGGGCGGCGAGTATAACGCTTCACCCGGCAAATTGCAGTCGGAATGTGCAAATTTTAACCAGAGACAACGCTGGTTGAAAGTTGCCGAGCCGTCATACGGAGTCAAAAAACGCTTTTTCGGAGGTTTGAAGGATAGTGAAAAACCGAAATTCATGACTTTTCATAGGTTTGGCCAAGTCTTTTCACAAAAGTTTTCAAGAAAGTTATCCACATGAAAGAGCACTTGTTAACCACCTCAAAAAAAGCCCTAACCAATTGTTTTAAAATCGTTTTATATAGATCATCCAGAAACTTTCCGTAGGTTGTCCAATTAATTATCCACAGATTTCGGGTCTGATTTTCGCCGAAGCTGCCAGACCAGCAACAGCACTGCTGCGTTCAGTAGCGATAGCAGCAGGAAGAAACCGGGAATACTGAAATCCAGCAGACCAAGAACCACTATGCCAGCCAGGGCACTCACCACCATGAACAGGGCATTGATCACATTCAGTGCCGCAATGATCCGGGCGCGCTTGGCACGCGGGGTTTCATGCTGGATGAAGGCGTACAGTGGCACGATGAACAATCCGCCGCAGATGCCAACGCCAACCAGGTCCACCAGGACTCTCAGGTAGACAGGATCGGTCATCAGAGTCCACCAGGTGGACGCCACCGGATCTTCAGGCACCGCAAAATACAGATCTGTTCCAAACAGACTCAGCCCCAGGGCTCCCCAAGGTACAGGGATCAGGGTGATCCGGTGTTTTGTCAGTCGCTCACACATCATGGATCCGATGGAAATTCCGATCGTGAACATGGCCAGCAACAATGTCACCACAGTTTCGTCGCCACGCAGGTTGGTGCGGGCAAAATTGGGGAACTGGGTCAGGTAGGCAGCGCCAAGGAACCAGAACCAGGAGATAGCCAGCACCGCCAGCAACACCTGACGACGCTCAGCCGCCACAGCCATCAGCTTTACCGTTTCCAGCACTGGCCGCAGGCGCACCGTAACGCTGGAACCGTCAGTTTGCGTTTCCGGAACCCGGCGTGCAGCCAGATAGCCAAGCACGGCCATCACTACCACCGCAATCGCTGTCAGTCTGGCGGCCGTCTCGAACCCCATCAGCAGGCCAGCCGCAATGGTACCCAGAAGAATCGCCACGAATGTGCCCATGCCTACCAGGCCATTGCCACCCACCAACTCATCGTCAGCAAGCACCTGGGGCAGGATCGCGTATTTGACCGGGCCAAAGAAGGTGGACTGGGTGCCCATCAGAAACAACAGCACAAGCAACAGTTCGTACCAGCTGAACCAGAGCCCGAGTGCGGCCACAGACATGATCACAATTTCCGCCAGTTTCACATTCCGGATTATCCGGGATTTCTCATAGTGATCTGCCATTTCCCCGGCGATGCCAGAGAACAGAAAAAACGGAAGGATAAACAGGAATGCCGCCAGATTGACCACAATATCCACCGACAACCCCATCAGGCCGCCAGCACTGTAGGTGATCAACAGCAACAGTGCGTTCTTGAACAGATTATCGTTGAAGGCTCCGGAAAACTGGGTCAGGTAGAAGGGTAGAAACCGCCGTTGACCGAGTAAACGGAATTGGCTTTTTGATGACATCAAGAAATCCTGTTTGGGTGCATGGCCAAAGCGGGAAGACCAGAATCTGCGCCAATCTGGTGCACAATTACCACCTTCCGTGAAAAAAACATTTATTTGACGCTATTAAATAGCGTTAAACGCTCGGTTTCTGACCAACTGGTACGAATTTCGCTTTAATCACTTGTTCAAACACAACTTTTTCATTTGGCCAGGATGGCTAGACCATTAGCAGTATAAAGGTTCCTGACCATGAGCAGCGTAGCCCGACTTCCCCGGCGCATCTATCGCGGAGCCGAGATAATCCAGGTTCCGAATATCATCGGCGACTATGATTTCGATTCTGTTTACCAGCCGATCCTGAGCCCGACCCATCGCAAAATGGTTGGCTACGAGGCGTTGGTAAGGGTCAAACGGGACAAGGAAACTATCTCTCCCCTGGAGCTTTTCGAGCAAGCAGAAAAACATAAGCAGACGACAGAACTGGACCGGCACCTGTTGCAGATTCACCTGGATAACTTTGCAGCCAGTTCACAGCCTGTATGGCTTTTTCTGAACATTAATCCCGCCACCTGCATTCACCCGGAAGCCTCCCTGGAAAAACTCGCCCTGCAATGCCAGAGCAGCGGGATCGAGCCGGAGAAGGTGGTTCTGGAGCTGGTGGAAACGGCATCCGACAATCCAACGGCACTTCTGGAGTTCATCCTCAAGGCCAAGGCCCATGGCTTCCAGATTGCCATTGACGACTTTGGTATGGGCGATTCAAATTTCGAGCGGTTATGGCGCATCAATCCATTGATTGTAAAGCTCGATCGCAGCCTGCTCGTGAACGCCGAAACCAACGGCCGGGCCCGGATGCTTCTGGAGAGTCTGGTAAAAATGATTCGCGAGAGCGGCAGTCTTGTGCTCCTGGAAGGCATCGAGAACAGCACTCAGGCTCATATCGCTCTGCAGACCGAAGCAGATCTGCTGCAGGGGTTTCTGTTTGCCCGGCCAACCAGCCTGAAAGGTCATGAGCCAAAAGTGACTGAGCAGGCCTTGAAGCGAATTATTGCCGATTCGAGCGAGTCATCGGCCCAGGACATCCGGGATCAGGAAAGCTATTTTCGCCTTCTGCGCTTCGAAATTCTCGAAGCCTGCCATTCCCTGAGCCGGGAATTACCCTTCAGCACTGCGTGCAACCGGCTTCTGGATGTAGACGGCGTGAAGCACTGTTTCCTGCTCGACTCCCAGGGGATACAACAGGGTAATCTGGCCAGAGCCAGTACGGACATCCATCGCGGAAAGTTCAACCCGCTGTACCACTCTGCCGGCGCCCGGTGGACTCACCGTGAGTACTTCCGGAATGCCCTGAACCACCCCCAGCACATCAATAGCTGCCGTCCCTATGTCGGTCTGCCCGATGCAAAACGCACGGTTACGCTTTCAACGATGCTAGCTGGGCAACAGGTCTTGTGTGTGGATATCCATCCGGACGAGGTGCTCGAGGGCAAGCTCGAATTTCCCGCCACCCTGTAACCTCATAAGCCATTAATAGTCGTCAGCCCGTTTCTGGGGGGCTACTGCCAGACCACTGCCACCGGCGCTACCCGAGGCCTGCCGCTCCAGTTCCAGCTCGACCGCGTTGGAGGACTTTGCAAACCGCGCCAACAGGTTATAGAGCACCGGAATGATGAACAGCGTCAGAGTGGTCGCGAAAATCAGACCACCCAGAATGACCATACCAATGGCCGCACGGCTTTCTGCCCCGGCCCCGGTGGCAATGACCAGAGGGATCGCACCAAAAATGGTCGATATCGTCGTCATCAGGACCGGCCGGAAGCGCAGGCAGGCTCCCTCAAGAATCGCTTCCTTGACCTCGTAGCCCTTATCCCGAAGCTGGTTGGCGAACTCAACGATCAGTATGCCGTTCTTGGCCATCAACCCCAGTAACATGATGATGCCGATCTGACTGTAGATGTTAAGGCTGATTCCGCTCCACCAGAGCGCCAGCAGCGCACCGGTCACCGCCAGGGGCACGGACAACATGATGATCAGTGGGTGGATCCAGCTTTCGAACTGTGCCGCCAACACCAGGAACACGATGACAAATGCCAGGGCAAAGGTGACATAGATAGCGGCTGAGGATTCCTGGAATTCCCGGCTCAGGCCCTTGTAACTGACCCGGGCTTCCGGAGGCAGGTTATCCACAGCCAGGTTGTTCAGATAGGTCAGCGCCGAGCCCAGGTCATAGCCATCCGCCAGAGAGGCGCTGATCACCACGGCCGGAAGTCGGTCGATACGACGCAGGTCGGGGTTCGCGCCAACTTCCTCTACCGATACCAGCGCCTCCAGCGGGATCAGATTGCCGCCCTCCCTGGGGCGAAGGAATATCTGCCCCAGGTCAGCCGGGGTTGCCCGATTGGCATCCTCGGCCTGGACGATCACATCATACTCGCGGCCCCGATCGATGTAGGTGGTTACCTGCCGGGATGCCAGCATGGTTTGCAACGTCAGCCCGACATCTTCAACCGTGATATCCAGATCCGCCGCCCGCTCCCGGTCTATGTTGACCCGGAGCTCCGGCCGGGTCAGTTCAAAGTCCGTATCCAGATTCTGCAGATTCGGGTTTTCCCTGGCCCGTTCCACGATTTCCTGGCTCCAGGCCTGGACCGTTTCATAATCCGGCCCAGCCACCACAAATTCAACCGCCTGACTGAATCCCCGCTGCCCCAGACCGGGCGGATTCACCGCGACCGTTCGGATTCCGGACACATCGGCCAGTTTCTTGCGGATTTCGCTGGTCACTTCCTGCTGTTTGATTTCTCGTTCTTCCCAGGGCGACAAGCCCATGATCATGAACGCGTTATCCTCTTCATCCCGGAACCCGACAATGGCCAGCAAACGGTTGGCGATCCCTTCATCAAGGTATGGCAACAGAATCTCTTCCACCTGGCGCACGTAGTGATCGGTATATTCCACCGTCGCCCCCCTTGGTGCGCTGGTTGGCATGATAATCACAGCCCGGTCCTCAGTGGGCGCCAGTTCCTGGGGTAACCTGGGATAAACCACGGCCGTAATCACCAGGCCCACCAGACCCAAACCCAACAGCAAACCCGGTTGACGCAACGAAAACAGCAACAGTTTTCGGTACCCGTTGGTCAGACCATCCAGCACCTTTTCACTGGCTGCCCAGAAGCGATGCCCTTCTGCGGTCTCCGGACTGTGCCTGAGCCACTTGGAGCACAGCATGGGCGCCAGTGTCAGGGCAACCAGGCTGGAAAACACCACCGCAGCGGCGAGGGTAAAACCAAATTCTGCAAACAGCCGGCCTATGTTCCCACCCATGAACGAGATGGGGATAAATACCGCCACCAGAGTAAGCGTCGTGGCGATAACGGCAAACGCGACCTGTTTCGCGCCCCGATAGGCGGCAAGCAACGGAGGTTCACCCTCGTCAATCCGGCGCTGGATGTTTTCCAGCATCACGATTGCGTCATCCACCACCAGGCCGATGGCGAGAATCACCGCCAGCAGAGTCAGTACGTTGATGGAAAAACCCAGGAATCCAAGCCCGATAAAGGCACCAATCACGGCAACCGGAATGGTCACCGCCGGAATCAGAGTGGCGCGCCAGGACCGCAGAAACAGGAAGATCACCAGAATGACCAGGGACACTGCGATGGCGAGCGTGGTTACCACTTCCTTGATGGACGCACGGATGAAAATGGATTCGTCGTAGCTTTCGGCAATGGTGACTTCCGGTGGCAGGGTCTCGCGAATCTTCTCTAACTCCGCGCGGACGGCATCGGAAACGGCCACGGTGTTGGCCTTGGACTGGCGGATAATCCCCATACCGATGGCGGTCTGGCCATTCGCGCGCAGGCGGCTGACATCCGACTCCACGCCCATCTGGACATTGGCCACCTCACCAAGTCGCAGCAAATCGTTACCGTCGCGGCGAATCACCAGTTCCCGGAACTGCTCGACGTTCGACAACCGCCCCTCGGCTCTGACCGTAAAATTACGAGTGGAAGAATCCACAGAACCGGCCGGCAACTCAACGTTGTTGGCGCGCAAGGCCCGCTCAACCTCCGCCACAGTGATATCCCGGGCAGCCAGCCGCTCGCGATCCAGCCAGACCCGGATGGCATACCGACGTTCGCCACCAATACGCACGTCCGCTACGCCATCGAGCACCGACAGCCGATCCGCCAGAACACGATCAGCGAAATCACTCAGCTCGGCGCTGTCCCAGACATCACTACGGAGGGTGACCCACATCATAGGACGGGCATCGGAATCGGCTTTGCGCACCACCGGTGGATCCGCTTCGTCCGGCAGCTGGTTGGCTACCCGGGACACAGCATCGCGAACATCATTGGCGGCAATATCCACATCCCTGGATGTGGTGAATTCGATGCTGGTTCGGGATTCCCCCTGTTCCGTTGAGGATTCAATGGAACGGATGCCTTCAATGCCGCTGATGGCACCCTCGATCACCTGGGTGATCTGGGTGTCCACCACTTCGGCAGCTGCACCGGTGTAATCCGTGGATATGGAAACCACGGGTGGATCAATATCCGGATATTCTCGCACCGGCAGTCCCATCAGGGCCGCCAGGCCAAACACCACAATCAGAAGACTGAGAACCGTCGCGAAGACCGGCCGTTTGATAGAAATGTCAGAAAGAACCACCGATCAAGACTCCCTGGCAGTGACAAAGCGGTTCTCGGGAATGGCCTTGTCATCCTCCAGAACGCGAATCCGGTCTCCGCTGCTGAGCCTGTCCTGACCGGTCACGATCACCGAATCATCCTGTTGCAGGCCAGCGGCAATCTCGACAAGACCAGGCATGCGCGAGCCCAGACTGACCGAGACCCGCCTTGCCACGCCATCTTCAGCCACAAACACGTACTGTTCATCTCCGCGGATCATGACTGCCTGTTCCGGGATCACCAGCGCTTGCCGTTCACGAAGCGTCAGCGTGGCGGACATGAACTGGCCCGGCCGGAGCAGGCCCTCAGAGTTATCGATCAACGCACGTACCGGCAGCGATCGGCTCAACTCACTGACCCGGGAGCCCAGCTCGGCCAGTTGACCGGAAAATGGCCGTTCTGCGTAGGCCGGAGAGGTTCCCCGTACCTCCTGGCCGAGGCTTACCTGACCAAGGAACCGCTCAGGAACCGAAAATCCCAGCTCCATTCTGTCTGTTGTATCCAGGGTGGTTACTGACGTGCCTGCCGTAATATAGGCACCGATGCTGATGTCGCTCAGCCCGACGACTCCGGAAAACGGCGCCTCAATCCGATGGTTTTGCAGCCGAACCCGCGCTGACTGGCGCTGGGCCTCGGCCACATCCACCGAGGTTCTCAGTTCGTCGACCTGGGACTGGGAGATACTGTTGTTGGATCGCAGCCGTTGCGCCCTCTCGTACTGTCGGCGGGCATCGGCCAGCTGGGCCTGGATTACCTGCAGATCTGCTCGCGCCTGGCGATCATCCAGACGTAACAGAACGGTGCCCTGCTCTACCCGACGACCGGTTTCCAGGTTCAGCTCCACGACCCGGCCGCTGACTTCGGTGGTCAGTTCAACCGCGTTGAGGGCTTTCAGACTGCCAACCGCATTGACCACATCCCGCACCGTGTCGAGGCGTGGAAGGATGGTGTTGACGGCACTGGCCGGGCGCTCACGACCACTCTGAGCCTCCGTGCCCCCATCCAGATTCTGATACACAACGGCACCGCCCACAGCAACGGCCACCAGCACCAACGCAATCAACCACTGTTTCCACATAGGAGTTCCAGAATTTCCCTGTTTCGGTTTTTTTGATCAGTCGTCTGTTACTTTTTCTGGATTACCAGGACCACCTCACCCACGTCGATCCCCCACTTGCTCATGGTGGTCTGGTTAATCAGCGTGTCCGGAGTGACCAGGTACATCCAGTCGTCCATGCGCACATCCAGCGTACCGTCGCCGTATGCCACACGAAGAACGTAATTCATATGTATTGCATTGCCGTTCCAGCGCATGGTTCCAGGTTCAACCACATCGCCAGCTTCGGCATGGTATCCCTCGTCCGAGGGCGTGAGCGTCCAGACCCGGGTCTGCACCTCGCCATCGTCAAATCGAAACACCTCATCCAGGGTTCCGACACCCTCATCATCCCAGGACGCGCTGATATCCGCATCGAAGGTGCGAATTACCTGCCCTGAGAAATCCTTGACCACGCCACGGGCGGAAAGTTCGCCGGTGAAGAATTCTTCGGGTACCAGCTCAGGGCTCCGGTCTGCGTATTCATCAAGCGAGCTGGCACAGCCACTCAGCAACAATGCCGAAGACAGTATCCAGAGTATAGGTGTCGAAATACGGTTCGATATTACAGATAACAGGCTTTGCATGACTTTTACACTCTCTGAACAGGACGTTGAGGATCTCCAGGCAAACAGGAATACGCCGCCGCCAGCTCCAGCGATCATTACCGGAAGCGCCGGACACCCGTTGCGTCATTTCAGCCAATTGTCCGTTCTGACAGTCGTTCAGGCGCTTTTCGTCAATGGCAGTGCCCGGTTATTGACGTAAAACAACTGGCAACGGGCGGCTACTGCCCAGTGAAGATTCCGAGAAAACACAGAGGATTCCGCGATGCCGATTTACAAGGCGCCACTGCGCGATATGAAATTTCTGCTCAACGAAGTGTTCGACTATCCGGGCCATTACGCCACCCTCGCCAGTGGTGAACAGGCCACCCCGGACATCGTGGATGCGATACTTACCGAGTGCGGGAAATTCTGCGAAGACGTTCTGAGCCCGCTCTATCTGACCGGCGATGAGCAAGGGTGCAAGCTGGAAAATGGCGAGGTCACCACGCCCGAAGGATACCGTGAAGCCTACCAGCAGTATGCCATGGGTGGTTGGCAGGGCCTGTCAGCGCCGGAGGAATACGGCGGCCAGGGTCTGCCTGCGTCCATGGGACTGTTGAAACAGGAGATGATGGGCACCGCCAACTGGCCCTTCTCCATGTATCCCGGTCTGTCGCTCGGTGCCATGAACACGATTTTCCTGCATGGTTCCGAGGATCAGAAACAGACCTACCTGACGCCACTGACGGAGGGCCGATGGGCCGGCACCATGTGCCTGACCGAGCCTCAATGTGGCACCGATCTGGGCCAGGTAAAGACCAAAGCTGAACCTCAGGCCGACGGCAGTTACCGACTCACTGGCACCAAGATTTTCATCTCTTCCGGCGACCACGACCTGACCGAGAACATCGTCCACATTGTACTGGCCCGCCTGCCGGATGCGCCCAAGGGCACCCGGGGCATCAGTCTGTTTATCGTGCCGAAGTTCCTGCCCGACAGCCAGGGCGGCGTGGGCGAACGCAACACCGTGGTCTGCGGAAGTCTGGAAAAGAAAATGGGCATCAAGGCCTCCGCCACTTGTGTGATGAGTTTCGATGAGGCCACCGGTTTTCTGATAGGGCCCGAGAATGAAGGGCTCAATTGTATGTTCACCTTCATGAACACCGCCCGGATCGGCACCGCGATCCAGGGCGTCGGGCCCGCTGAGCTGTCCTATCAGTGGGCGCTGGCCTATGCCAGGGATCGGCGATCCATGCGTGCGCTATCAGGCAAGAAGGAGCCGGATCAGGTGGCTGATAGCCTGATCCACCATGCCGATGTGCGCAGGATGCTGTTAACCCAGAAGGCCGTCGCCGAAGGCGGCCGGGCAATGCTCTATTACGCGGCCCGGCTGGCAGACCATATGGTGGAAGGCTCTACCGAAGGCGACGACAAAAAGGTAGAGGCATACGATGACAAACTCGGCTTCCTGACTCCCATACTGAAAGGCTTCCTCACCGAACTCGGGTGCGAAGCGGCCAACCTCGGCGTGCAGGTATTCGGCGGCCACGGTTACATCCGGGAGCACGGCATGGAACAGATCGTCCGGGATACCCGTATTGCCACCCTGTACGAGGGCACCACCGGTATCCAGGCGCTGGACCTGCTTGGCCGCAAGGTGTTGCTGATGACCCGGGGTGGCGCGGTTCGCGAGTTTACCCTGAAAATCGCCAATTTCGCCCGCAAATGCCTGACCGACAAACGCTTGCGGCCCTGGGCCCTGGAGCTGCTGAAGCTGACTGGCCAGTGGAACCTTCTGACTGTCCGGATCATGCTTGCAGCCCGCAAGGACCGGGATGTGATCAGCGCCGCCGCCTACGATTTCCTGATGTACAGCGGTTACGTCACCATGGCCTACATCTGGATGCGTCAGGCCGCCGTGGCTGTGGACAAGCTTGATAGCGGCGGCGAAGAGTCGGCCGACTTCTACCGGGCCAAGCTGGCCACAGCCGAGTTCTATTTCGAGCGATTGCTGCCCCGTACCCAGAGCCACGCGGCCAGCATGCTCAGTCCCAGCAGGAATCTGATGCAACTGGAAACCGACCACATGGCCTTCACCGGATAAATCCCGTTAGCGGTCACCAATTTCAGTCAGGGCTCGATCGACCACATCGACAATCCGGTCGATCTGCTCTGCTGTGACAATCAGTGCCGGGCTGAAATTGAGGATGTTGTTGTGGCCGGCCAGGCTGCGGTTGGTGCGACCGATTAGCACCCCCAGTTCCTTGCATTTGCCGGCCACGGCAATCGCCACTGATTCATGCACCGGCTCTTTGCTCTCGCGGTCCTGTACCAACTCCAGTCCGGCAAACAGGCCTTTGCCACGCACGTCACCAAGGATCGGATGTTTCTCTTGCAGCGCCCGGAAACCCTCCAGGAGCCTCTCCCCGAGTATCGCGCTGTTATTCACCAGGCCTTCCCGCTCGAGAATCTCCATGTTGGCGAGCGCGGCTGCCGGCCCGGCCAGGTTACCCGCATAGGTGGAGATGTCCCGGAAAAAACCCAGCGAATCGCCTTCATCTTCCTGCAGCAGCTGATAGACCCGTTCTGTGGTGACGGTGCATGAAATCGCCGCGTAGCCGGAAGCAACCCCCTTTGCCATGGTAACGATATCAGGCTGAATGCCGAAGTGCTGGTAGCCGAACCATTTGCCGGTTCTGCCAAGACCACAGACCACTTCGTCAATGATCAACAGGATATCGTAGCGGTCGCAGATTTCCCGGACTTTTTGCAGATAACCTTCCGGCGGAAGAATGACACCGCCACCGGCAGTGATTGGTTCCAGAATGATGCCGCCCACGGTGTCCGGACCCTCTCGCAGGATCACCTCTTCAATGGCCTCGGCGGCACGCAGGCCATAGTTATCCACATCACCATACTGGTTGCGGTACTCGCAGCAGTGAGGGACTTCCACGAATCCCGGTGTAAAGGGACCGAAGTGGGCCCGACGTTCCGCCTGGCCGGTGGAACTCAACGCGGAAATGGTGGTGCCATGATAGTCCCGCTCCCGATACAGGATCTTGTGCTTCTTGCCGCCAAAATGCTTGTGGGCAATCTGGCGAACCATTTTATAGGCCTTCTCGTTGGCCTCAGAGCCAGAGCTTGAGTAGAAGACCCGACTCATGCCCGGCATCTTTTCCAGCAGTTTTCCGGCAAACAGGGCCGCGGGTTCGTTGCCCATTGAGCTGGCAAAGAAATTGAGCCGAACCAGCTGGTCACGGATTGCGTCTGCAATTTCGGTGCGGCCATAACCGGCATTGACAACCCACACACCGCCCGCGGAGGCATCAAGATATTCCTTGCCGGCAGAGTCCCAGATCGAGAGTCCTTCGCCTCGCACAAACATGGGAACGCCCTTGGCAGCGGCGGCGCCCGGGGTCAGATGGTGCCAGACATGATCGCGGTCCAGCATGGCAACAGTATGATTGTAATTCACGTGGCTGTTCATTGGATTAAGTCCTTTTTTCAATTAGTTACGATGGATAGAAAAAGGTGACCAGGCCTGCGAGACCGGCATAAGTTCCAGCTGGTTTACATTCAGGTGCGGTGGCAGGCTGGCGAGCCAGAACACCGTTTCAGCGATGTCTTCTGGCTGAATCGGATCGCTGCCCTGGTAGAGTTGGTCATAAGCCGCTTTATCCCCGCCCGTGCGAACCAGTGTGAACTCGC
>AZIK01011592.1_pt1 | contig 23365 bp, 20 predicted proteins | sample 359131 | NCBI WGS metagenome assembly AZIK01 (sample SAMN02429715, study PRJNA222663) | marine sediment metagenome | biome: Sediment sample; isolation source: enrichment culture of sample MGS-ANC(AMM) from oil contaminated site at the... | place: Italy: Ancona | collected 2012-02-14 | depth 6 m m | reverse complement strand
AGAAATCATTTCTGGCGCACCAGTGTAACCATTAGGGCACAGCTCTGCCGCGCGTTGTTGCCAGTGGGCACGAAAGCGAGCTTCCGTCGTCTCGCGGTGAAACATGAGGGCGTAGCGCGCTTCTTGGCGGACTTCAATAATATGAACCCCTGGCGAGACCTCTTTATCAAGATAGCCGTCTTGGTGAGTGTCTTGATCAACCTGAGCTTTTTGGTATCCCAGTGGTGTACATGCTGTGATTAGCAGTAAAGGAAGTATTGATAATGGGGTGAGCTTGGGCAGCTGCATGGGAAATCACTTATTACAACAATAGAAAAAAACAAGGCTGTGCCTATTGTGCCGTAATTTCTGCAAAAATGCCTCGGGTGAGTTTGGCTAAATCACTAGCCGCTAGGCCAATTTCTAAACCGCGACGTCCGGCGCTGCAATCAATGGTAGGTGTTATGGCGTTATTTGTTGTTAATCTTAATTATAACGTCTTGATTATTGATGTACGCAAAGCGTGGTTGTGCAACACCGTCAATAACAATGTCTTCAGTGAACATAGCATAGGGCCTTACCCAGTGGCTAAAATCACCGTAGAGCGTGCGATAATGCACCAACCACTCTTCGCTTTCACTGTGGCGCACTAAACCGAAAACTTCGTAATCGCTACCTTTGTAGTGACGGTAGCGACCACTCTTGATATTAGGCTTTGCCGTTACATTTTTATCCATCTTCATTATTTTTCCGTAATTGCAAAACGCACTTGTACACTTTGCTCTATCTCTTGCTTTTGAATCAACATTTCTGATCCGGTGGATGAGTCTTCCATTTTGGCGCTGCGCATTTGCGCCATCATCATAACCGGCTGAGGATTGTAGCCGCCTTGCTCTTGGATAAATTGTACGGCGCCTAACCGGTTATCTAGCGTCGCTGCCATAAAGCTTGCTTTATCGCGGGCATTGAGTAACGCAAGCTTAGTGGCTTGACGCTGTAGGCTTGGCAGGTCATTAAAACCTAGACTGGTGTTTTGAATGTGAATGCGGCCATCTTCCATTAAGCGGTGTACTAAGCGGCCATAATTATCGAGATTGCGTAGCGTGATAACGACGCGACGGGTAACTTGCTCGCCAATGTATTTGCGTGTGCTGCTATCGCGTTGCCATTCGTATATAGGTTGATTACTAATGTGCGCTGCGTCGATATCATCTTTACTAATATTCAAATCAGACCGCACTTTCAATACTTGCTGGAATACGGATTCAACGCTGTCACGAGCTTCGGTTAATGTTTTTTTGCTATCACTAAGAGAAATATACAACTGCAAATAATCGGGCATTACTTCAATTTTGCCGTAACCACTGATGTCGATAAAAGGTTCGTCGGCCCAGCTAGGGAAAATAATTAATAGGGCAAACATAAATGCAGATAATTGTTTCACCGGTCGAATCTCCTTCGTGTTTTACGCACATGTCGCCTAGTTGATTGTTTTATAACGGTGACGAGTTATTCATGGCTGCTAATTGTTCTGGTGTTGCTTCTTGCTGGTATTGCGCCTTCCAAACATCATATGGCATACCGTAAATAATCTCGCGTGCGGCGTCATAGGTCACGGCTTCTCCACCTTCTGCAGCCGCTGATGTATACCATTTCGCTAAGCAGTTGCGGCAAAATCCTGCGAGATTCATTAAATCAATATTTTGCACGTCTTTGCGTTCGTCCAAGTGCTTCAATAACCGGCGGAATGTGGCAGCTTCGATTTCGGTTTTGGTCATGGCGTGTCCTGTGTAACAGTATATGGTGACCACTAGGTTCGACCTTAGTGCATCAGAATGGTTGCGAAGTTAGTGGTTTAACATATTGATGCTTAAAAGTGTTGATAGCCACTGGTCGCTAATATGAGAGGCAGCCCATTGTGGCATAACTCAACGTTAGCGGCAGCGTCTATAACATGACCAATACGTTGACATTGGTCTAATTCAACGGTTGTGGCAAAGGCCTCAATGCGACTGCGGTACTCTGGTGGTGCTGTAAACAACAACTGGTAATCATCTCCGCCGGTCAGACAACGAGACCAGTGACAGTTACTTATTGGTACGGCTGTTGGAATCCATTCAGCCTTTATGTGCATAGTGACCTTGGATTGTTTGGCGATATGGGCAGCATCCTGTAATAGCCCATCGGATATATCGAGGCAGGCTGACGCCACTGTTAATAGTAATTGTCCAAAGGCAATATGGACCTGCGGATGGTAATAAGCCTGAGTAAATTCGGTCTGGCGAGCAGGTTCATGGATCACGCTGTCGAGTGCCAGCGTGGCTGCTCCTATGCTACCCGAGAGCCAAATATCATCGCCCGCTTGGGCCCCTGAGCGAACGAGGCGCTCATTTTGCGGAAGTAAACCCTGTACCGCGATCGTGATGACCGTTATCGGTCCGGATGTGGTATCGCCACCGAGCAGTGCAATCCCTAATTCATGCGCCGTTTGTTTTAAACCGGTGGCGAAACTGGCTAACCACTCTTCGTCGGCTTTAGCTAAGGTTAATGCTAAATGAAACCCTTGTGGCCAAGCCCCCATGGCGGCTAAATCACTGACGGCACAGCGCAGAGCGCGGCTAGCAATTAAATGAGCAGGAGCGTTAGCGGGAAAGTGAACATCGGCCACTTGAGTATCAATACTTTGTGCTAAATCCATGTCTGTGGGCACGATAATAATGGATGCATCATCGCCGTTGCTCAAACGGATATTCTCATTGTGAGGATATCCGTCGGTAAAGTAACGCCGGATGAGATCGAACTCGCTGCTGTGCTCGCTCATGATCGCTCCGGCAGCGGACTAACCGCGTGGACCTTTGATTTCGACCATACGTTCACGCTGTGCTAAACGATCCAGCACGCCGTTAACGTATTTATGGCCATCGGTGGCACCAAAGGTTTTCGCTAGCTCTACGGCTTCGTTAATAACGACTTTATAAGGTACGTCTAAACGATGTGCCATTTCGTACGCACCTAAGCGCAAGATGGCGAGTTCAACTGGTGTCATTTCGTCAATACGGCGATCTAAAAAAGGGGCTATTTTGTCATCAATACGTCCTTTCTCGCGCGGCACTCCATGCAAAATATCGCTGAAATATTCTAAATCCACATTACTCATATCATTATCAGTGCGGAATTCTGCTTCGATTTGAGTTAGATTTGCTCCACCTACTTGCCATTGATACAAAGCTTGAACGGCGAAGCGACGTGCTTTTCGACGCGCTGCAGGGCTCGCTTTTTGAGTGCCAGAAATGCGTGACATCGAAATTAAGCCTCCATGGCTTTAAGTAGAGCAACCATCTCGAAGGCAGACATGGCTGCTTCTTCACCTTTGTTGCCCGCTTTCGTGCCCGAGCGTTCGATTGCTTGTTCTATGGTATCAACGGTTAGTACGCCAAATGCTACGGGAATGTCGTATTGCATTGCCACTGACGACAAGCCTTTTACACATTCACCAGCGACGTATTCGAAATGCGGTGTACCGCCACGAATAACCGCGCCTAGCGCGATAACTGCATCGTATTTGGTACTGGCAGCGGCTTTTTTAACAACTAATGGAATTTCAACGGCACCTGGAGCACGAATAATCGTGATCTGGTCTTTATCGACACCGTGACGTAGCAAAGAGTCAACCGCACCTTCCAATAAACTTTCAACAACGAAAGCATTCCAGCGGCCAACAACAATGGCGTAGCGGCCATCATTAGGGGTGAGGTTTCCTTCAATTGTCTTAATATATTTCATCGTCTTATCTCTAAACTTATTCGCAAAAAGGGATGTATTCGGTGATTTCTAGATCAAAGCCAGAAATGCCGCTGTATTTCATTTCGGAGCTGAGTAATCGCATTTTTTGAATGCCAAGCTCGCGCAATATTTGAGAGCCAGTACCTATGGTTAAAAAGGCGCCAGAGCTATCAGTATTGGGACTACGTACCGGACGTGCGCGACCGAAAAAGGCATCGAGATGATCGTTTAGTTCTTCTTTCTGATCGGCAGACAACAACACCAAGACACCTTTACCGTCTTCGGCAATACGTTTTAATGCTTGGGTCGATGACCAGCTTGGTGAATCAGGGTTACGTAAACCTAGAGCATCACGAATCAGATTGTTGGTTTGCACTCGCACTAGCGTTGGTTCATCTTGAGATATGGTGCCTAAACTTAAGGCTAAATGTGTTTCACCTAAAATAGTGTCGCGAAAAGTGTGCAAGGTGAACTCACCAAATTCGGTGTGCACTGTGTCTTGTGATAAACACTCAACGGTTTTTTCGTTGGCTATGCGGTAGTGAATTAAATCGGCAATCGTACCGATTTTTAAACCATGTTTTTCGGCAAAAATCTCTAAATCTGGACGACGCGCCATGGTGCCATCGGTGTTCATCACTTCGACAATGGCAGAAGAGGGCAATAAACCTGCGAGGCGTGCTAAATCACAGCCAGCCTCAGTGTGACCGGCTCGGCTTAATACACCACCGGGGCGAGCGCGTAGTGGAAAAATATGCCCAGGTTGAACAATGTCTTCTGGCTTGCTGTATGAATCAACGGCAACACGAATAGTACGGGCGCGATCAGCGGCAGAAATGCCCGTGGTTACTCCTTCAGCGGCTTCAATAGAAACCGTGAACGGGGTAGAAAAACGCGCACCATTGCCGGTAACCATAGATGGCAAGCCTAAGTAATCACAACGCTCACCCGTCAGCGTTAAACAGATTAATCCGCGTGCTTCTGTAGCCATAAAATTAATGATTTCGGGCGTTACTTTTTCGGCGGCAACAATAATGTCGCCTTCGTTTTCGCGATCTTCGTCATCCATAATAATGACCATTTTTCCGGCGCGAATATCGGCAATAATGTCTTCGATTTTATTCAGTGGCATAGTGCTGCTCACCCTGTTTGTAATGTGTAAGTTGATCGTGGCTATCTATGATCCTATTTCCAGAATCCGTTTTTGGCCAAAAAGCTCGGCGTAATATTGCTGGTTTCCGCTTTGTTACCGGTCAATAATTGTTCTAAATAACGCGCAATGATGTCGACCTCTAAGTGGACATGATGACCTGGCTGTAAATCGCACAAAGTCGTTTGCTCAGCGGTATGCGGCACAATATTGAGGCTAAACCCTGTGGCGGTTAAAGCATTGGTGGTTAAACTCACGCCATCAACGGTAATTGAACCTTTTGCGGCGATATAGTGCCGCAATCCTGCCGGCGCTTTGATATCAAAACGCATGGAGCGAGCATCAGCGCTGCGACTTTGCACGTGACCAACACCGTCGACATGACCACTGACAATGTGCCCGCCCATACGAGTGGTTGGCATCATGGCCTTCTCTAAATTCAACCTATCCCCCATCTGCCATTCAGCAATTCGGGTGTGTGCAAGAGATTCGCGCGAGACGTCAGCTTCAAATCCATCGTCATGCAAAGTAACGACCGTTAGGCAAACGCCATTGGTGGCAATACTGTCGCCCAATTTAACATCGCTAAGATCCAATGATTGGGTCGCTACTCGTAAGCGAATATCCCCTTGACGTTGCGTTATGTTGGCGACGCGGCCAACCGCTTCAATGATTCCGGTAAACATGTTACAGACCTTTTGTGGTAACAGGTTTGACTGGGCGTAAGGTGAGTCGTAGATCTTCACCCACTTGGCGCATGTCCTGCCAATGCCAGCGTAATTGTTCGTCCATGGTATTCAAGGGTAAGGATAGTAATGGACGCGCGTTACTCCCCAGCAAGGTAGGGGCACAATATAAAATCAGTTCATCGACCAATCCAGCAGCGACAAATGCTCCTGCTAGAGTGGCTCCCGATTCAACTAATACTTCGTTGCATCCGCGTTTACCAAGTTCCTGTAAGAGAGCGTAAAGATCAACTTTGCCCTTGCTTTCGCTTTGCCAGTATTCAAGTTTGCCGAGTTTTTCGTCGCGGGTGATGGGGTCAGCACTGATTTTCCGAGTGACAATGAATACATCGCCTTTCTGGGCGAATATTTTAGCATCGCTGCTAACTCGATTGCGTCCGTCGATAACGACACGCAATGGTTGACGCCATAGGTGCTCTTCGAGATCTATTCCTGTTTCATCTGGACGCACCGTCATGGCTGGGTTATCAATTAGAATGCTATCGGCACCGGTGATAACCGCGCAGCTGCGTGCGCGTAAGCGTTGTACGTCACGGCGTGCTGCCGGGCCGGTGATCCATCGGCTTTCGCCAGATGCCATTGCGCTACGACCATCCAAACTTTGTGCTAGTTTGACACGAACTAAAGGTAAGCCGGTGCGCATCCGCTTCATAAAGCCAGCATTAAGCGCTTCAGCTTCGGCTTGTAGGCAGTGCTCGGTCACTTCGATATCAGCGTCACGTAGGAGGGCGTAGCCACGCCCAGACACTAATGGATTGGGGTCGCGAGTGGCGCCGATGACCTCGGCAACGCCGGCGGTAATTAGGGCTTCCACACAGGGGGCTGTACGTCCCGTGTGTGAGCACGGCTCTAAGGTAACGTAAGCCGTTGCACTTTTGGCCATATCGCCGGCATCTTGCAGGGCGTCTACTTCAGCGTGGGGGCCGCCGGCTTTTTTATGCCAACCTTCGCCAACAATCACGCCTTCGCGCACGATGACACAACCCACTCTGGGATTGGGGCTAGTGCTGTATAAACCGAGTTTGGCGAGTTGTAGAGCTCGGGCCATATAATATTCGTGATTCATCGCGCTGTGTCCTCATTGTGATTGGATGGCGACAAGCGTTCAATTTCAGCGCGGAATTCGTCGAGATCTTTGAAGCTGCGATAAACAGAGGCAAAACGCACGTAGGCTACCTGATCGAGTTGACGCAGTTCGGACATGACGCATTCGCCAACAACTCGGCTATTGATTTCGCGTTCACCCATGGCGCGCAGCTTATGTTTGATGCGGACGATAGTGGCCTCCACATCCTCGATACTGACTGGACGTTTTTCTAGGGCGCGCTGGATACCTGAACGGAGTTTTGCTTCGTGGAAGGGTTCGCGGGTGCCGTCGTGTTTAATGATACGAGGCATGACCAATTCGGCGGTTTCGAACGTCGTATAACGTTCTTCACACTGTATGCATTCCCGGCGTCGGCGTACTTGCTCACCGTCGGCAACCAGACGGGAGTCGATGACTTTGGTTTCTGGATGGGCGCAAAAAGGACAATGCATACGTTAAAGAGCGTTCCGAATAAGGGGGAATAGACGATTCAGCCGGAGCGCGCATGGTACTCCGGCTGGGCGTGTCAGGCAAGTAATGGGCCGTTATCAAGCTGTCATTTCGGATATAAAAAAGGCCGCATTAGGCGGCCAGGGTCGTGTGGAGCAAGTGAGCTATTAAGCCGCCGCGGACTTCGCTGCGTGAGATGGGTTTTTGATCTGGTCGGCTAGTATTCCGCCTTCGTCCAACATCTTATGGCGCCATTCCTCGAGTAGTGCCACGGTGTCGTGATCATTCGGGTGGAAGCTTGGGCGATAGAAATCGAAGTACTGACCGGACAAACGTGGGAATAAACCATTGAAGCCCCATAGAAATTTCAAACCCTTCCAGTTTTCTTTCCAGTTGAACAGGCTTTTGTCTGCCCATAAAAGGCGGATATGACCTGTGCCAACAACGCTAAAGAAGATCACGGTTGCAATGAACATGGTGAAAACTCGTTCGGCGTAATTGCCTCCAGCTAATTTGTACACGTCGTAGGCAACGATTTTGTGTTCGTTTTCTTCTAGGGCGTGCCACATCCATAGTTTGAGTGCTTCTTTATCTTTGAACATCTCTTGGTGACGCTCATCGCGTAATAGCTGTTCAGCTAGGATCGCGGTGTAGTGCTCTAACGCTACGGTCGCTGCAAGTTGCATGCGCTTAGGAATAACCTTGCGAATCACCTTGAATAACCAGCTCAATTCTTTATCAAGTTTCTCGGTTGGCAAGCCATGCTTTGTCGCCATGTTATTGAAGGCTTCGTGTTCTTTACTGTGCATCGCTTCTTGCCCGACGAAACCAGATACTTGGTCTTTCAGTGTTTGTTCAGTAATGATATGACGGTAGTTTTTTACCGTATCAACGAAGAAGGTTTCGCCTTCTGGAAATAGCGCTGACAGTGTCGTCCAAAACGTTGTTAAAAAGGCGTTGTCGCCATACCAGTAACGCGTTGTTTCGTCGCTGAACTCGAAATCCATGCGGCGTGGTGGGATACCCGCTCGCTCGCCGGCCGTCATACGGACAGTGCCTGTGTGGGGATTGGCTAAAGTTGCATTTGTCATATGAGAGTCCTGCTGTGTTTTGTTGTTTATTTATTTCACTTCACTATTAAACGCCCTCCATCGCCAGCGCTAAAGGTAGCAGGCCGCCAATTTTTTCGGTGGTTGAAGTCATAGGATGTCACAGTAGGATTTTTTATGGCGCAAATGGACTGAAATTGTTGAAATATATTCTAGTACAAAGCAACAATCGGTGTTTTTTTGCCAAATATGATTAAGATATGTCGACTTTTCAGGATTTTGAGCAGGGTTTTTATCTGCCATAAGTGTGCTGAATGTGCCAAGGCTTGTATTTGAAACGGCAAGTTTTTTAGTGACCAGCTAAGAGGGCCAAAATCAGCCCTCTTTTGGTCGTTGGTGTGGAGTTACGCAGCGTGTGTATTCGCCGTTTCACTCGGATTTTTGATCTGGTTGGCGAGCATGCCTCCTTGATCGAGCATGCGGTGACGCCAATCATCGAGTAGCTGCACAGTATTGTGATCGTTAGGATGAAAGCCAGGACGGAAAAAATCCAAATACTTGAACAGTAAGCGCGGGAATAGCCCTTTCCAACCCCACAATGCCCATAAACCTTTGAGGTTATCTTTCAGGTTGAATAAGGTGCCGTTTGCCCACAAAAGACGGATGTGACCTTGGCCAACAAAGATAATAAAGCCCAATGTTGCCAGTATCATTGCTAAGGTGCGGGTGAAGTATCCTCCACCAATCAGCTCATAGACATCATAAGCTACCGCTTTGTGTTCATTCTCTTCTAATGCGTGCCACATCCACAGCTTTAAGGCTTCGGGGTCTTGGATGTTCTCTTGATGTTGTTTATCGCGCAACAGTTGCTCAGCTAAAATCGCTGTATAGTGCTCTAACGCTACTGTGGTTGCGAGTTGCAGCTTTTTCGGGAAGATTTTTCTTACCAACCCGAGCAAGCCCCATAGTTCTTTATCTAATTGCAGAGTTGGCAAGCCGTGCTTGGCTCCCATGTTATTAAACGCTTGGTGTTCTTTAGTGTGCATCGCTTCTTGACCGATGAAACCAGAAATTTCGTCTTTCAATTTTTGTTCGGTGACGCGATCACGGTAATTTTTAACCGAGTCGATGAAGAAGGTTTCACCGGCAGGAAAAAGCGCTGATAGCGTTGTCCAAAACGTGGTTAAAAATGCGTTGTCCGCATACCAATATTGTTGAGTGTCGTCGGCAAATTGGAAGTCCATGCGGCGTGGCGGAATACCTGCTCGTTCACCGGCAGTCATGCGCACTGAATTATTATTTGCATTAGTTGCTTGAGTCATCGCAATTACCTCTTATTGTTTTGTGCGTTGTCGAATTGTGAGTTTGTCGAGTAATTTAACGCCCAGCTAAGGTCGGTTTAAAGGTAGGAATTAGCCATTATTATTGGCCGGCTATAAGTAGCAATGTACTGTTTTTAGCCGTAATACACTTACGTTTGGTAAAAGTGGTTTGATAAGTTGAGCGAGATCAATAAACAAATAAGTTTTCGCAGGCGCGGCAGGGTTAACTGCCGCCACGCCTTGTGCGAATAGGCACCAAATAATATGCCATCGAAGTGGCGCTTATGTGTTACTGGTATCGTTGCTGTCGAGGGTGAGGCCGTTGACCAAGGGGCTAAGTAGGTAGTTGAGTGAGTCTACTCCTGCACGATAATCAGAAATTCGTCCCCAGTGCTCAAACTGCCCTAAGGCATAACTTTGGGTAATGTCATTAAAATACACACAATGGCGACCAAAGGTTGCGAGGACCCAAAATCCGCAACATTCATCGCCCCATGGATGTTGCTGCCATAACTCTGGGGTTGGTAGATGAATTAATTTCCATAGGTTGTGTACGTCGGCGTCCAGTTCGGTGACTTCAAGCGTAATTTGTTGAATAAGCTGGGTTTCGGTAACAGGGGTCCATGACTGATTCATGCGTGTCCACTCATAGTGTCAGTTCGAATAAGACCATATGACAAGAGTATGACATCAATGTGACACACTTAGCACAGATTAAAATGACACTCATAGAAAACCGGTCATTGGCCGGTTTTCTATTCAAAAATTGCTTATTTGTAAACAGGGAACTGTTCGCAAAGGGCAATCACTTTGGCTTTTACCGCCGCTTCTGCCGCTTCAAATGTGCCGTTTTCTAGGCCATCTAATACGTCACAAATCCAACTTGCTAATTCAGTTGCCTGAGCTTCTTTAAAGCCACGGCTCGTGATTGCTGGGCTACCGATACGTAAACCCGAGGTCACGAAGGGTGAACGCGGATCGTTAGGTACTGAGTTCTTATTGACGGTAATGTTAGCGCGACCTAGGGCTGCATCAGCATCTTTACCTGTATATTCTTTGCCGATTAAGTCAACTAAAAACAGGTGGTCGTCAGTACCGCCAGAAACCACTTTGATTCCACGGCGAATAAAGGTTTCTGCCATTGCTTGGGCATTTTTTACTACTTGCGCTTGGTAGGCTTTGTACTCTTCTGACATGGCTTCTTTGAAACACACCGCTTTGGCCGCGATAACGTGCATTAATGGGCCGCCTTGGGATTCTGGGAATACCGCAAAGTTGAACTTCTTGTTCAGCTCTTCGTTGTCGTTAGCCAGAATCAAACCACCGCGCGGGCCGCGCAAAGTTTTATGAGTCGTTGTTGTAACGACGTCAGCAATGCCGACTGGGCTTGGGTATACACCGGCGGCGACCAGACCAGCAACGTGCGCCATATCGACAAATAGATAAGCGCCTACTTGATCGGCGATATCACGGAAACGCTGCCAATCAACAACGCGCGAATAGGCCGAGAAGCCAGCGACGATCATTGTGGGCTTGTGTTCAACGGCTAAACGCTCAACTTCTGCATAGTCGATTTCGCCGGTTTCTGGGTTCAAACCGTACTGAACCGCGTTATAAACGCGTCCAGAGAAAGACACTGAAGCACCATGAGTCAAGTGACCGCCATGTGCTAAGCTCATGCCTAGAATGGTGTCACCAGGTTGACAAAGTGCGAAGTAAACCGCGGCGTTGGCTTGTGAACCCGAGTGTGGTTGCACGTTCGCGTAGCCTGCGCCAAACAATTCTTTGGCGCGATCGATGGCGAGTTGCTCAATCACGTCAACGTGCTCACAACCGCCGTAATAACGCTTGCCCGGATAACCTTCAGCGTACTTATTGGTTAGTTGTGAACCCTGAGCTTCCATGACGCGTGGGCTGGTGTAGTTTTCGGATGCGATCAGCTCAATGTGGTGCTCTTGACGAGCGTCTTCGGCTTTCATCGCCGCCCACAGATCAGGGTCGAAATCCGCTATGTTCATATCACGGCTAAACATCAGGGTGTCCTCACGTAGACAGGTAGTAATTTGAAAGGCGGCATTCTAACGCAAACTGCGGCTCGTGGCACTTGAGGATGGATCACAATCATTATGATCTATCTTCAAGTTGTGGATTGACCTCGTTCAATTTTGAACATTTCGAGTAATTCGCGCTCAGGAATGGGTTTGCTGAATAGGAAGCCTTGTATGGCTTCACACTTGGCTTTGACCAAAAATTCCAGTTGCTCTGTGGTTTCGACTCCTTCAGCAATAATGCCCATGCCGAGATTATGGCCCATCGCGATAATCGTTAGAGTTATTTGGGCGTCATCCATATTGGCCGGTAAATTTTGGATAAATGAGCGGTCGATTTTTAATGTATCGACGGGGAACTGCTTGAGGTAATTCAACGACGAATAGCCGGTGCCAAAATCGTCGATAGCGGTCTTAACCCCTAAACGGCGTAAACCATTGAGTGTTTCTAAGGTGTGAGCGATATCGTCCATCAGGATGCTTTCCGTTAACTCTAGCTCGAGTTGGTATGGATGCAGGCCGGATTTGAAGATGGCGTCTTTTACCAGTTCGAGGAAATTGTTTTGTTTAAATTGACGGGCGGATACGTTAACCGCGATATGCTCAAGAGCGATATTGTATTTTTCTTTCCATTCGGCGAACTGTAAACAAGCTTGCTCTAATACCCATTGGCCAATCGGTACGATTAAACCGGTGTCTTCGATAATCGGAATAAACACCCCTGGCGCTATCATGCCTTTCGATGGGTGATGCCAGCGCAATAAGGCTTCTACACCAACCGGAGAAGCGCTAGCGGCGTTATATTGTGGTTGAAAATACAATTCAAGTTCTTGCCGCGAGAGTGCGTGACGCAGGTCGTTTTCCAGTTCTAGCAGTTGCACTGCTTTTTTGTTCATTGAGGCGTTAAAGAACTGGACATTATTACGGCCCATATCTTTGGCGTGATACATCGCCATATCGGCATTTTTCAATAACTCAATAACGCTGCTGCCATCATTGGGATAAATGCCAATACCAACGCTGGCGCTGATAAAGACTTCGCGCTGACCGAGTAAGAAGGGGCGATTAAGCGCACGTAAAATACGCTCACCAATACGTACGGCTGTATCCGCTGCGGCTTCATTATTGGTTTGTTCACCTACGGCAATGGTGAATTCATCGCCGCCCATGCGGCAGACGATGTCTTGTTTTTTCACACAATTGTTTAGGCGCAAAGCAACTTGCTTCAGAACCTGATCACCGGCTGGGTGACCCATAGAATCATTAATTGGCTTGAAGCGATCAAGGTCGATAAACAATAAAGCAACACTGCCTTCATTTTTTTGCGCGCTAGCAAGCATGCTTTCTAGACGCTCATGCATTTGGCTGCGATTGGGTAGGCCGGTGAGTGGATCAAAGTAAGCAAGGCGATGAATGCGCTCCTCAATGACCTTACGTTCAGTGATGTCCGACATAATGATAATCAGACTTTGCATTTCGTGATTGTGATCGCGAATAGCACTGACTCCAGCCCAGCCGGTGCGAATGTCGTTGTTCATTCGCTTGTAGAAAATTTCACCTTGCCAGTAGCCATCAACAACCAAAGATTCACCGATCTGTTCGAAGAAATCAGGGTGATGGCGTTCCAATGAGATTAAGAAGTCGGGTGTTTGGCCAATCACTGCTTGTTGGCTATAGCCGGTAATGTGAGTAAATGATTTATTGGTTTTGGCAATACGCAATTGGTGATCAGTAATTAAGATGGCTTCGTTGCTGTTTTCAAACACTTCGGCGGCCAGTTGCAGTTCTTGCTCAATTTGCCGTGATTCTGTGACATCGCGACAAACACCAAGCATTCCCTGTAATTCGCCATTATCGTTCCACAGCAGGCTTGCTTGCAGTTCTAGTTTGATCTCGCCACCAGTTTTACTGGTTGCCACCATATCCTGACGTATCATGGCATTATGGCGTCGGGTTTCCACAGGATGACGAATCGCGAGTAGCACATGGTGGCGCATGGTTTTAAAGAGAGTGCGGATGTCCCTTTTCGAGAAGATGGCACTAACACCTTCACGCAATAATTCGTCGGGTTGATATCCTAGAAGACGAGTGACCGAAGTACTCACAAAATTAAAATTAAGTTCGGCATCGGTTGCCCATACGATATCTTTCATATTTTCAGCAAGCAGTCGGTAACGGCGTTCGCTTTCAATGATCTGCTCTTGTTTTTCAACGTCATCAGTGACGTCTCGAATGGTGCCGACATAGCGCACGACTTCACCGCTTTTGTTGGTCTCAAAAGGTGAATCACGGAATTTGAGAATGCGTATACTGCCGTCGGCATGTTGAAAACGCGCCGTGCCTTCACGAGTGGTGTTGGGCTGCATGCGGTGTATGTGCATGAGGGCTTTATGTAGTTGAGGCACTTCTTCGGGGTCGGCAAACGACATCCAGTTGCGTTCGGTAAATTCTGGTGTGTCGGGATAGCCCAAAATTTCTGAGATGGCGCGATTTTTAAAGGCAATATGCTGGCGCATAGTGTCATCAAGATCAACCACGTAGACCAAATCGGGCATGGAATCCATGACGTGTGCCCAGAAGCTTTCTCGTTCACGAATTTGTTCAGTGGCATTTTTGCGCTCCGTCATGTCCAATAAGGTCATTAACGCTTGACCATCGGCACCAGGACGTAAGCTAAGATTGGCCCATATATGGCGCAATTCACCACTGATCGTGTGCAGTGTCATTTCGAATTCAGTATTCGTTAGTTTTAAATCGCGAGCGTGCAGCAAGGCTGCCACCAGAGGTTTAAAATCCTCGGTATGGTTTGCGTAGTACTGTTCCAGTTCAAATCTATCGCTAGCATCGGCCAATTGCAGCGCAGCTTCATTTACATCAATAAGGTCGATGTCGGTGACGTCATGGGGGAAATTTCTTAAGCCTAATAAACAGTGGGCGATACCGGCTTCTTCAAACAGTGCTTTGTAGCGTGTACGGCTTTCCTCTAGCGCATTTTTAGCTTTAACGGCTTCAGTAACGTCGCGTAGCAACCAAACGATACCGGTAATTTTGTTGTTTTCATAAAGTGAGTGGTAGCTCTGTTCTAGAATTCGAGCTTCGCCTTTGTGTATGAGATTAAGTTGGCGGCCACTATCTTGCAGTGTGTTGAGTTCTTCAATATCTAACCCACGATTCCACAAGGCTTGCTGATCGGACCACAACTCACTCAGTTGACGCCCGATAATATCCTCTCGGTTTTGATAACCCAGCATATCCACGGCTTTAGGATTGACGTAATTGATTGTGCCGAAAACATCCGTTGAAATCAGTGCTTCATCAATGGACTTTAACGCTTTGTCAGCGCGCCGTTCAATATGGTGACGCTGTGCGCGTAGATGCTCAACTTGGCGTTCCTGATGGCGTAAAAAATGCCAAAGGCCAATTAAGATTAAACCAAATACAACAAGGAATATCGACGGGTTACGCAGTCGTTCCCTCAATTGCTGAGTTTTATATCCTTGTACGGGGAGGGCGGCGACACTCCAGCCAGTCCTTGGTATTGGGGTGGAATAAATAATCTTGGCTTGTTCGTTGGTCGTTAACAGCGGTTGGTTGTCGGTACTTGCGAAATACTTCTCGCGGATGGACACCTTGTTGCTATCCTGCTCGATCAAGAGCATTTCGAAGCCCGGAAAATGACCATTGTGAATCATATCCGAAAGGTTGCTGTAGGAGCGGCGGCTAATCAGAATGTACTCACTACTGGCGGTTTTAAATGGTGTCGCGATGTAATAGCCACCCATATGGCCGTAGCGCAGTGAAAACACCGTTGATTTATAGTCTGCTCGATCTAGATTATTGTTGATATCTTGAATTTCGTTAGCGTCCGTCAGTTGCCCATACTGATAAAGCAAGTCGCCGGATGTGGAAAATAAAAAGAAGCCGGTCGCGTTGAATATGGCGGCACTGATGTGTCCCCAAAGCCCGTTTTTATCGACTGTTTCTGGAGATTTTATGCATTGTTCGAGGAGATCATTGTAGCTGAGAGCCAAGGTGTTATTGGCATGTAAGGCTGCTCGGGCAAGTAGTCCTGCCTGCATGGCGTAGTTGTCGAGGGTACGATGAACATCTTCGTCGAAGTGCCGTTCATCCACCTGCCATTGCTGAAAAGTATTAAAGCTGATAACCACAGCCAAGAAGATAAAACTTAGAATAAACAGTGGCAAATTCATACGGGTTGAATTATTTAGGTTTTGCTCATTCTCAGTTGCATCATGGGTACTAGAAAGCATGGTTACCTGTCTGGCTGTTATTCGATCCTTCATTATAGACATAAGTCTTAAGCTTCGTAGTGCTTGCCCACCCTAGCTCGTGTTTTAGCGATTGCCAAGTGCGAGCCTTTTCAGTAGCTTTGCCAGCAAATCGATTCGAGGACCTAAGCTATGGCTCAATATGTTTTTACAATGAATCGTCTTGGCAAAATTGTACCGCCGAAGCGACAGATTTTACGTGACATCTCATTATCCTTTTTCCCCGGCGCTAAAATCGGCGTACTTGGTTTAAACGGCTCGGGCAAATCAAGTCTGCTGCGCATTATGGCTGGAATTGATCAAGATTTCATAGGCGAAGCTAGGCCACAACCGGATCTGAATATTGGCTACCTACCACAAGAGCCGGAATTGGATCCTAATAAGGATGTAAAAGGTAACGTCGAAGATGGCTTAAGCGAGCTAATGAATGCGCGAGCCGAACTCGATGCCGTTTATGCCGCCTATGCTGAACCGGATGCCGATTTCGATGCTCTGGCAAAAAAACAGGGGCGTTTAGAAGCCATTATTGAATCTGCGGGTGGTCACGATATTGATCGTCAGATGGAAATTGCTGCGGATGCGCTGCGGTTACCGCCATGGGATGCAGATGTCACTAAGCTTTCAGGGGGTGAACGTCGTCGTGTTGCTTTGTGTCGTTTATTAATGTCGAAGCCCGATATGTTGTTGCTGGACGAACCGACCAACCATTTGGATGCCGAGTCTGTGGGATGGTTGGAACGTTTCCTTGATGAATACCCAGGCACTGTGGTGGCGATTACCCATGATCGTTACTTCCTTGATAACTGTGCCGAGTGGATTCTAGAACTCGACCGTGGTCATGGTATTCCTTATGAAGGCAACTACACCACTTGGCTTGAGCAAAAAGAAAAACGCTTAGAAGTCGAGAAGAAACAAGAAGATGCGCACGCCCGTGCGGTTAAGCACGAATTGGAATGGGTGCGTCAGGGCGCTAAAGGTCGTCAGAGCAAGAGCAAAGCACGTTTGGCTGCATTTGAAGAGTTATCGTCACGCGAATTCCAAATGCGTAACGAAACCAACGAAATCTATATTCCGCCAGGTCCACGCCTAGGCGACAAGGTGATCGAATTTCATAATGTCACTAAGTCGTATGGCGACCGCGTGTTGATTGATAACTTGAGCTTCACTGTACCGGCTGGCGCTATTGTAGGCATCATTGGTGGTAATGGTGCGGGTAAATCGACACTATTTCGCATGATTGCTGGCCGTGAACAGCCGGATTCCGGCGAGATAGTGTTAGGTTCAACCGTTAAGCTCGCGTTTGTTGAGCAATTGCGCGACGAGTTAGACGATAAGAAAACGGTATGGGAAGCCATCTCTGATGGCAGCGATATGCTGAATATCAACGGCAAAGAATATCCAAGCCGTTCGTACATTGGTCGTTTTAACTTCAAGGGTGGTGATCAACAGAAACGTGTTGGTGACCTATCTGGCGGTGAGCGTGGACGTTTACAGTTGGCTTACACCTTAAAGCAAGGGGCCAATGTTTTGCTGCTCGACGAACCGTCTAACGATTTGGATGTTGAAACTCTGCGTGCTCTCGAAGAAGCGGTATTGGCCTTTCCGGGCGCAGTTATGGTGGTATCGCATGATCGTTGGTTCTTGGATCGTATCGCTACTCACATCATGGCCTATGAAGGCGACTCGCAAGTGACCTTCTTTGAAGGTAACTACACTGAGTATGAAGACGATCGTAAAAAGCGCATGGGTAACGATGCGCAGCCAAAACGAATGAAATACAAGCGTCTCGCTTAATTCAATTAATTGGCCTAGATGGAAATAGTGCCGAGCTAAAACTCGGCACTTTCCGCCATTTTTACAAGGCCGGGTGACGAATGTCTTATTGAGTTGTCTCTTAGCAGTTGCGATCTGCGTTAAAACAGCTAAACCTGTACTAAGACTTTACAGGAAATCATCATGGAACAACGCCGGTTTAAACGCGTTCACTTCTTCCAGCGAGTGCAGGTGGAAAGCGAAGGGCAAGTACTCGAGACATTTTGTTTGGATGTTAGCTTACGCGGCATTTTGTTGGTGTTACCCGAGTGTGTTAATTGGCGCTTAGAACAGCCGTTAACCGTGACTCTCGGCTTGGCGAATGGCGAAAATATTATTATGAACTGTTTTCTTGTTCATCTTGATGATGAGGTTGTCGGTTGTGCCTGTGACTCCATGGATATTGATAATCTCACTGCTTTACGTCGGTTACTGGAAGAAAATCTCGAAGTTCCATCCCATGCTAATCGTGAATTATCAGAGTTAACCCGAACCCCTGAATAACGGTGAGGGTTAAAAAACTACGGGCTAAGTGACAAGACTGTCTAGCGCCTGTCATGCTCGAGCGATATAGTGAAGCACTCCTTAACAGTAGGATATTCCTATGTTTCAGCCACGACTTGAGCAGCATATCTATCCATCTCCCGTTGGCAAAATTGTCTGCGTTGGACGCAATTACATCGCTCACGCTGCAGAGCTGAATAACCCAATTCCTATCGATCCTATTTTATTTATTAAGCCCGCCGATGCCGCGTGTGCCCTAGGCCCTGTATTTTCTGTACCGCAAGGCATGGGGGCTGTTCATCACGAACTCGAAATTGCCGTATTGATTGGTGAAACCCTCAGCCATGCCAGTGAAGAAAGGGTATTAGCCAGTCTTGCCGGCGTGGGCATCGGCTTAGATTTAACACTTCGCGATGTGCAAGATGAGTTAAAAGCCAAGAGCCTGCCGTGGGAAATCGCTAAATCATTTGATGGTGCTTGTCCATTGAGTGATTTTATCGCTGCCGACAAAGTGGAAGATTGGTGCGACATTGAAATTAGCTTGATCCGCAATGGCAAAGTGCAACAAGAGGGCAATAGCAGCGCTATGTTATTCCCGATTATTGCGCTGATCGCACGTATGTCATGCCATTTCACCTTAAATCCCGGCGACGTCATTATGACGGGCACGCCTGCAGGTGTTGGCTCTTTAGAGGTGGACGATGAGCTAGAAGCACGTCTGCAAGACTGGTTGGTGGTCAACACTCATGTGAAAGGGCGTGAGCCTGCATGAAGCAAACACAAGACCATTGCAATAAACCCAGTTTAACTTCGATTAAAGATGCATTGCACTACTTGTTAAATACCATTTCAGTGCTCACTGAGACTGAAGAAATTCCACTTATTGAAGCGCATGGGCGAGTCTTAGCGGCCGATGTCGTTAGTCCTATCAATGTACCGCCGCACGACAATTCTGCAATGGACGGCTATGCGCTGCATCATCTTAGCGATGTAAAACAGCCGTTAGATATTGTTGCGACGGTTTTAGCAGGTCATCCGTATACCGAGGAATTAGCGCAAGGGAAAGCCGTGCGTATTATGACGGGTGCGCCAATACCGCAAGGTGCAAGCGCCGTAGTGATGCAAGAAGATGCCACTCGTAGCGGTGATTCTGTCGTGTTCGCTGCGGGAGTCACGTTGCGCGAAGGGATGAATATTCGTCGCGCCGGTGAAGATATTCGTGAGCACGCCACTGTTTTGCCTGCCGGTCGGCGGCTGCGTGTTGCCGACGGTGGACTGCTGGCGAGCATTGGCCTCGCCACGGTCACCGTTGTTCGCCGTTTGCGTGTTGCGCTAGTGACCACTGGCGACGAATTGCAAACACCGGGCACGCCATTGCTGCCAGGCAATATCTACGAAAGTAACTCCTTTACCCTTACCCCTATGTTGCAGCGCTTGGGCGTCGAACTTATTTCTATGCCTGCGGTGGCTGATGATTTAACGGCCTTGCGTGCTGCGTTTACCCAAGCAGATGAACAAGCGGATGTGGTGATTACTTCCGGTGGCGTATCCGTGGGCGAAGCGGATTTTACCTGCATGGTGCTGGAGGAATTGGGGCAATTAGATTTTTGGACGTTAGCGATCAAGCCGGGCAAGCCGTTTGCGTTTGGGCGTTTATCGTCTAGTTGGTTTATTGGCTTACCGGGTAATCCGGTATCGGCATTAGTCACCATGCATCAGCTTGCCGTACCTTTGCTGCGCGCTATGGCCGGTGAAGAACGACCAGCGCCGCTGCGTTTTAATGCCATTACGCTAACCGATTTACGCAAAGCGCCGGGGCGCACCGATTATCAGCGCGCTATTGCCAAGTCAAATGCAGAAGGGCAGTTGGTTGTTGAAACGACGGGCGCGCAAGGTTCGGGAGTGCTGAGTTCCTTAAGCCAGGCGAACTGCTATATCGTGTTGGAGCAAGAACGCGGACGGGTGAGTGCCGGTGAAACCGTCACCGTAGAGCTGTTTGACGAGTGGTTGGCCTAAAACAAAAAAGCGCCTGAGTTCGTTGGGCGCTTTTTGTCGGTATCGTTAAACGCAAAAATTAACGAATGATGTGTTCCATCTTATTAGGAACGCCGTCCCATTCAGCCGCGTCTGGCATTGGGTCTTTCTGCTCGGTGATGTTTGGCCAGATTTCAGCCAATTCAGCATTTAATTCGATGTACTTTTCTTGACCCGCTGGTACTTCATCTTCCGAGAAAATAGCTTCTGCTGGGCACTCTGGTTCACACAGGGCGCAGTCAATGCACTCGTCTGGGTGAATAACGAGAAAGTTCGGGCCTTCATAGAAACAATCCACAGGGCATACTTCAACACAGTCGGTGTATTTACACTTCACACAGTTATCAACCACAACGAAGGTCATGCGTTCTCTCCTAATCTACGGCGCAGGCCGAAACTGTGTCGGCAACTGACGATTTATATTCACCTATCATTAAGCTCGCTATTCTAGGTAGCTAGGGGCTTGGGAGCAAGGTCAATCCTTGGATTTGAGCGCCTATCTATCGCCATAATCCGAGAATGTCTTATCGGTTTTACCGAATCATAGCAGTCCTTTCAATTGATAAAGCAACTCAAGCGCCTGACGAGGTGAAAAATCGTCGGGATTAATGCCGGCTAATTTTTCTTCAACAACGGATGGTGCTGCGGCAAACAAGTCGTTTTGCTGTGGCGCGTTTCTTGCCGTCTTGTCAGTGATTTTTAACGGGGCAGATAGATCATGGCTACCTTGTTCTAAGTGCTGCAATTGCGCTCGCGCTTGTTGAATGACCGTTGCTGGAACCCCCGCCAGTTGGGCAACTTGCAGACCGTAGCTCTGACTCGCAGGACCATCCTCGACGGAGTGCATAAAGATAATGCGCTCGTCATGTTCGGTGGCTTTAAGATGTACGTTAACGGCGGTTGGGTGCTGCTCGGGCAGGGCCGTCATCTCGAAGTAGTGGGTTGCGAACAGGGTGAAAGCTTCGGTCTCATCGGCTAAATGCGCGGCAGCCGCCCAAGCCAAAGACAAGCCATCAAAGGTGCTGGTGCCGCGACCGACTTCATCCATCAATACCAAACTGTCGCGCGTGGCATTGTGTAAAATATTGGCCGTTTCGGTCATTTCTACCATAAAGGTCGAACGACCACCGGCGACATCATCTGCTGAACCCATACGGGTAAAGATACGATCAATCGGCCCGAGTCGGCACGATTCTGCGGGCACATAACTGCCGACATGAGCCAGCAAAGTAATGACTGCGACTTGCCGCATGTAGGTCGATTTACCGCCCATGTTCGGGCCGGTAATGATCTGCATGCGTCGATCATTCGTCAGCGACGTATTGTTGGCAACAAATGGATCGCTAATTAAGCTTTCCACCACCGGATGACGACCTTGGATAATTTCCAAGCAACTTTCGTCGACCAGCTCTGGTTGAGTTAAACGCAGGCTATCGGCACGTTCAGCAAAGCACACCAAAACATCCAGCTCCGATAGTGCTGCAGCACAGACTTGCAGTGGAATTAAATCCTCGGCCAGCGCGGTTAACAGCTCATCGTATAAAAACTTTTCACGGCTGAGCGAACGGCTTTTGGCACTGAGTGCTTTATCTTCAAATGCTTTTAATTCTGGGGTAATAAAGCGTTCGGCATTTTTTAATGTTTGGCGGCGTATATATTCGACCGGTGCCTTTTCGGCTTGGGATTTACTGATTTCGATGTAATAACCATGCACACGGTTATAGCCGACTTTTAACGTACTTAACCCCGTGCGTGCTAATTCTTCTTGCTCTAATTTAACCAGATAATCGCCCGCGTTTTCGCTCAGTGAACGCAGTTCATCGAGTTCACTGTCGTAGCCTTCGGCAATCACACCGCCATCACGAATAATCACCGGAGGGTTTTCAATAATCGCTTTCGTTAAGCGCTCAACCCATTGCGGAAATTCCGGCGCACGCTCAGCAATGCCTGCGGCTAATTCGCCATCTAGGCCACTTAAATGCTGGCGAATTTCTGGAATCACGGTTAACGCATCGCGCAAGCGTGCAAGATCACGCGGGCGGGCAGAACCCAGCGCCACCCGCGATAAAATACGTTCGACGTCGCCCACTTGGCGTAAGGCTTTATGTAAATCTTCCCAGGCATAATGCTGCAAACACTGGGCGATTAAGCCTTGGCGTTGCTGCAGTTGTGCACGATCACGTAGCGGCCGATTTAACCAACGACGTAATAAGCGACTGCCCATTGCTGTTGCGGTTTTATCCATCACCCATGCGAGGGTATAAAGCGAATCGCCTTTTTGATTAATATCAATTTCTAAATTACGGCGGCTGGCGGGGTCGATAATAATGGCATCGCTGGCTTGCTCGACCGCAATCGAACGTATGTGCGGTAAGCTATTGCGCTGGGTATCTTGAGCGTAATGCAACAAGGCACCGGCAGCACGAATCGCTACTGTCATGCCTTCACAACCAAAGCCGCGTAAATCGCGAGTTTTTAATTGTTCGGTTAATAAACGCAGCGCGGTATCGCTTTCGAAATGCCACGGCGCAAGCATTTTTCTGCCAGCGCGTTCGCTGAGTTCAGCCACGATTTCTTGATCTTCGGCAAGCAATAACTCCGCAGGGCGTAAGCGCTCGATTTCAGCTAACAGCGCCGCTTCGCCATCGACTTCCATCACCGTAAAACGACCACTGCTGATTTCCAGTACTGCTAAGCCATGACGTTGCTTGGACGAGCATAGCGCCACTAATAAGTTATCTTGGCGCTCATCCAGAAAGGCTTCGTCGGTGAGTGTACCGGGCGTAAGAATACGTACTACCTTGCGTTCAACCGGCCCTTTACTGGTGGCAGGGTCACCGATTTGCTCAGCAATCGCTACCGACACTCCTTGGCGCACCAGCTTAGCAATGTAGTTATCCGCTGCATGATAAGGCACACCCGCCATCGGAATTGGCTTGCCACCACTCTGACCGCGCGCGGTTAAGGTGATATCCAGCAACTGCGCCGCGCGCTTAGCGTCATCAAAGAACAGCTCATAAAAATCGCCCATACGATAAAACAGAATCGTATCCGCAAACTCCCCCTTAATCTTGAGGTATTGCTGCATCATCGGGGTATAGGCGCTGGCCTG
>AZIK01001773.1_pt1 | contig 24270 bp, 29 predicted proteins | sample 359131 | NCBI WGS metagenome assembly AZIK01 (sample SAMN02429715, study PRJNA222663) | marine sediment metagenome | biome: Sediment sample; isolation source: enrichment culture of sample MGS-ANC(AMM) from oil contaminated site at the... | place: Italy: Ancona | collected 2012-02-14 | depth 6 m m | reverse complement strand
CGAGCCGTGGGCGTATAACTGCGCGTCAGATTGAGGCAGCGCGTCGTACCATGACTCGTCGCATCAAGCGGGGCGGAAAGATCTGGATCCGGGTGTTCCCGGACAAACCGATTACCGGTAAGCCGCTTGAAGTTCGAATGGGTAAAGGTAAGGGTTCTGTCGAGTATTGGGTGGCTGAAATCCAGCCTGGCCGCATGCTTTATGAGATGGAAGGTGTTTCCGAGGAAATCGCTCGGGACGCGTTCACTCTGGCGGCGGCTAAACTGCCGGTACAGACCACCTTTGTAACGAGGACGGTGATGTGATGAAAGCAACAGAGCTGCGTGAAAAGTCAGTCGAGGAGCTGAACAAAGAGCTGATCGACCTCCTGAAGGAGCAGTTCAACCTGCGCATGCGTAAGGCGACAGGTCAGCTGAATCAGTCTCACCTTCTCGGCAAGGTGAAGCGCGACATCGCTCGCGTGAAAACAGTATTGAACGACAAGGCAGGACAGTGACATGACCGAAGCTACCCAAACTGCCAGAACTCTGAGCGGCAAGGTCGTGAGCAACAAGATGGAGAAATCTATCGTGGTTCTGGTCGAGCGTCAGGTAAAACACCCTCTGTACGGTAAGTACATGAAGCGTTCAACCAAGATCCACGCTCATGATGAGAGTAATCAGTGCAACATCGGTGACACTGTGACCATTCAGGAAACCCGTCCGGTCTCCAAGACCAAGAGTTGGGCCCTGGTGGAAGTCACTGAACGTGCATCCAAGGTGTAACGCCGGAGAACAACCATGATTCAGACTCAAACAATGCTTGAAGTCGCGGATAACAGCGGTGCGCGTCAGGTGATGTGCATCAAGGTCCTGGGCGGTTCACATCGGCGTTATGCCAGCGTAGGGGATATCATCAAGGTAACCGTCAAGGAAGCCATCCCCCGCGGTAAAGTGAAGAAAGGCCAGGTCCTGAAAGCTGTCGTGGTGCGCACCCGTAAGGGTGTACGTCGTCCCGACGGTTCGCTGATCCGTTTCGACGGAAACGCGGCAGTACTTCTGAACAATCAGGACGCTCCTATTGGTACCCGTATCTTCGGACCGGTTACCCGTGAACTGCGTAATGAGAAGTTCATGAAAATTATCTCACTGGCACCCGAAGTACTTTAAAGGACCAGAGGCCGGTTATGAAAAAGATCAAACGAGATGACGAAGTAATCGTCACTACGGGGAAAGATAAAGGCAAACGTGGTAAAGTCCTGAAGGTTCAGGACGATGGCCGTATGGTGGTTTCTGGGATCAACATGATCAAGAAGCATACCAAGCCGAACCCGATGCTGGGCACCCCTGGTGGCATCGTCGAAAAAGAAGCACCTATCCAGGCTTCCAACGTGGCTATTTTTAATCCGCAGACCGGCAAAGCCGATCGCGTAGGCTTCCAGATCAAGGAAGACGGCGCGAAAGTGCGGATCTTCAAGTCCACGAACGAAGCTGTCGATAACCAGTAAGCGGTGGTGGTTACGATGCTTAACATGAAAGAGCAGTACAGTAAGGAAGTGGTACCCGCCCTGCAGCAGGAGTTCGGCTACAAGAACGTGATGCAGGTGCCGCGTATCGAGAAGATCACCCTTAATATGGGTGTCGGCGAAGCGGTTGGTGACAAAAAGCTGATTGAGAATGCCGTGGCGGATCTTGAGCGTCTGGCAGGTCAAAAAGTGGTTGTTACCAAGGCGCGTAAATCCGTTGCGGGTTTCAAAATCCGTGAAGGTTGGCCTATCGGCTGTAAGGTTACCCTGCGTGGCGAGCGTATGTGGGATTTCTTTGATCGCCTGGTTCACATTGCGGTTCCCCGCATTCGTGACTTCCGTGGTCTGAACCCCAAATCGTTCGATGGTCGCGGTAACTACAGCATGGGTGTGCGTGAGCAGATCATTTTCCCGGAGATTGAGTACGACAAGGTCGACAAGATCCGTGGTCTGGATATCACCATTACCACTACTGCCGGTACCGACGATGAAGGTCGCGAACTGTTGAAAGCCTTCGGCTTTCCGTTCAAGAAATAAGGAACGAGTGTAATGGCTAAGGTTTCCATGAAAAACCGTGAGCTCAAACGCGAGAAGACCGTTGCGAAGTTTGCAGCGAAGCGTGCCGAGCTCAAGGCGATTATCAAGAACCCGAATACCAGCGATGATGACCGTTGGGATGCACAGATGAAGCTCCAGCAGCTTCCCCGTGATTCTTCCCCTTCGCGTCTTCGTAATCGTTGCCAGGTGACTGGTCGTCCCCATGGCGTTCTGCGTAAGTTTGAGCTGTCACGGATTAAACTCCGTGAATACGGCATGCGCGGTGACGTTCCGGGCCTGACCAAGGCAAGCTGGTAAGATAGGCACCCTGGCTTCGGTCAGGTGTCTGTTGGTAAGCGGTGCGGCAAGCCGCTGCACAACTAAAAAGATCAGGAGCCTCATACCAATGAGTATGCAAGACACGCTTGCGGATATGTTCACTCGTATCCGTAACGCACAGATGGCATCAAAAGCAGACGTTACGATGCCGTCTTCCAAGATGAAAATCTCGGTAGCCCAGGTCCTTAAGGACGAGGGTTACGTTGATGATTTTTCCGTTTCAGCCGACGCGAAGCCCGAGCTGACGATTACTCTGAAATACTTCGGCGGTAAGCCGGTTATTGAAGAGATCAAGCGGGTCAGCCGTCCGAGTCTGCGCCAGTACAAAGGCGCTGGGGAACTGCCGAAAGTATCCGGTGGTTTGGGAGTCGCGATTGTCTCAACGTCCAAGGGCGTTATGACAGACCGCGCCGCACGTGCTGCTGGCGTGGGTGGCGAAGTCATCTGCACCGTATTCTAGGAGATACACATGTCCAGGGTTGCCAATAATCCTGTCGTGCTGCCTTCCGGTGTTGAGGTTAAGCTGAACGGACAGGAAATTAGTGTGAAGGGCTCCAAGGGAGTTCTTCAAATCAACATTCACCAGGCGGTTGAAGTAAAGCAGGAAGAAAACGTTCTGCGCTTTGCTGCTCGCGATGGTGCTAAACAGTCCCGCGCTCTTGCTGGTACTACTCGTGCACTGGTCAACAATATGGTGACCGGTGTTTCCACAGGCTGGGAACGTAAACTCCAGCTGACGGGCGTAGGTTACCGTGCCCAGGCGCAAGGTAAGAAGCTCAATCTGACACTGGGTTTTTCTCACCCGGTAGAGTACGAGCTGCCCGAGGGGATTACCGCAGAAACTCCGTCCAATACGGAAGTTGTCATTCGCGGTGTCGACAAGCAACAGGTTGGCCAGGTCGCTGCGGAAGTCCGCGCGTTCCGTCCGCCCGAGCCTTATAAGGGCAAGGGTGTTCGTTATGCGGATGAGCAGGTCAGACGCAAAGAAGCCAAGAAGAAATAAGGCGGGACTATGAGCGCGAATAACGAAAGATTGCGTCGCGCACGCAAAGTGCGCATGAAGATCCGTGAGCTGGGTACCAATCGTCTGTGTGTTCACCGCACACCGCGTCACATGTACGCCCAGGTTACGTCTGCAGACGGCAGCAAAGTGCTGGCCTCTGCCTCCACGTTGGATAAGGAACTGCGCCAGGGTGCAACCGGTAACGTGGACGCTGCCAAGAAGGTTGGTCAGCTGATCGCTGAGCGTGCCAAGGCGGCAGGTGTTGAGCAGGTTGCTTTTGACCGCTCCGGTTACCGTTATCACGGCCGTGTCCAGGCTCTGGCCGACGCAGCCCGTGAAGCTGGCTTGCAATTCTAAGAGGTGGAGAAGATGAGCGTTAACGAACAGAAGGCGCCTGAGCTCCAGGAGAAGCTGGTTCAGGTCAATCGTGTCGCCAAGGTTGTTAAAGGTGGCCGTATTTTCGCCTTCACCGCACTGACTGTAGTGGGTGATGGTAAAGGTCGCGTAGGTTTCGGTCGTGGCAAGGCGCGTGAAGTGCCGGTCGCCATCCAGAAGGCCATGGAAGCTGCACGCAAGAACATGGTAGACGTTCCGCTAGACGGTACTACCCTGCAATACCCGGTAAAGGCTCAGCATGGCGGCTCCAAGGTTTACATGCAGCCGGCGTCTGAAGGTACTGGTATCATCGCCGGCGGTGCGATGCGTGCAGTATTGGAAGTAGCGGGTGTTCAGAACGTACTGTCCAAGTGTTACGGGTCTACCAACCCGGTGAACGTGGTACGTTCCACCATCAAGGGTCTCCAGGCGACACAGGCGCCTGAAGATATTGCAGCCAAGCGCGGTAAGACCGTGGAAGAGATTCTGGGTTGAAGTCATGGCGAACGCAAAAACGATCAAAGTAACTCTGACCCGCAGCCCAATCGGCTGCCAACCCAAGCACAAGCTTTGTGTGAAGGGTCTGGGTCTTCGTAAAATCGGTCACACTGTGGAAGTGGAAGATACACCTTCTATCCGCGGTATGATCAACCGGGTTGATTACCTGGTTCGGGTTGAGGAGAACTAAGATGCGTCTGAACGAACTTAGTCCGGAACCCGGTTCACGCCAAGCTCCCAAGCGGGTTGGTCGTGGTATCGGTAGCGGTCTCGGTAAAACCGGCGGTCGTGGTCACAAGGGTCTTAAGGCCCGCTCCGGTGGCAGTGTTGCTCCCGGTTTCGAGGGCGGTCAGCAGCCGTTGGCCCGTCGTCTGCCGAAGTTCGGCTTTACGTCTCGCCAGCAGCGTTATGTTGCTGAGATTCGCCTGAATGAATTGGCGAAAGTGGACGGCGATGTGGTTGATCTGGAAGCCCTGAAGAAGGCAGACATCATTCGCGAAGAAATCCGCGAAGCCAAGGTTATTCTGTCCGGCGAACTGAGCCGTGCGGTAACCGTTAAGGGACTTCGAGTCACCAAAGGCGCGCGCGAGGCAATTTCTGCCGCGGGTGGTAAAGTCGAAGACTAAGGCGAGTCGAGGACTAAATGGCCAAGAACGCATCATTGCCTGCGGGCGCGGGTAAAGGACTGGCGGAGCTGCGATCGCGGCTCTGGTTTGTCTTCCTGGCATTGCTGGTGTACCGGATCGGTGCCCACATTCCGGTGCCGGGCATTAACCCCGACCGTCTGGCGGCACTGTTTGAGCAGAACCAGGGCACAATCCTGAGCATGTTCAACATGTTTTCCGGTGGTGCGCTTGAGCGCATGAGTATCTTCGCTCTCGGTATCATGCCGTATATTTCGGCCTCTATTATCATGCAGCTTATGACCGCGGTTAGTCCGCAGCTTGAGCAGCTGAAAAAGGAGGGCGAAGCTGGGCGTCGCAAGATTAGCCAGTACACGCGGTATGGTACGGTTATCCTGGCTCTGGTTCAGGGCTTTGGTATTTCTGTCGGTCTGGCATCTCAGGGCGTCACTTTCAATGACAGCTTCAGCTTCCACTTTGTGGCGGTAGTTTCATTCGTTAGTGGTGCTGTGTTCATGATGTGGCTTGGCGAGCAGATTACGGAGCGAGGTGTCGGAAACGGCATTTCACTGCTGATCTTTGCCGGTATCGTCGCGGGACTACCCGGGGCTATCGGTCAGACGCTCGAGCAGGCACGTAATGGCGAGATGAGTCTGCTGGTCGTCCTGGGAATCGGCGTCCTCGCGGTCGCGGTGATCGGCTTCGTTGTGTTCATGGAGCGTGGTCAGCGCAGGTTGACGATTAACTATGCCAAGCGCCAGCAGGGCCGCAGGGTGTTTGCCCAGCAATCCAGCCATTTGCCCTTGAAGGTGAACATGGCTGGTGTTATTCCGCCTATCTTCGCCTCGTCCATCCTGCTGTTCCCGGCATCGCTGGGTCAGTGGTTTGGTCAGGGTGAAGGAATGGAATGGCTGAGCGATGTCTCCCAGGCCCTGGCCCCAAGCCAGCCGTTGTATATCATTCTGTTCGCTGCAGCAGTTGTTTTCTTCTGCTTCTTCTACACAGCGCTGATGTACAACCCGAAGGAAGTTGCGGATAACCTCAAGCGCTCTGGAGCGTTTATTCCGGGCATTCGTCCTGGTGATCAGACCGCCAAGTATATTGATGGTGTTCTGACCCGTCTGACGCTGTTCGGTGCAATGTACATTGCAGCAGTCTCCCTGTTCCCTCAGTTCCTGATGGTAGCCGGGAATGTTCCGTTCTATCTGGGCGGCACGTCTCTGCTGATTGTTGTAGTCGTGGTGATGGATTTCATGGCACAGGTTCAGTCGCACCTGATGTCTCATCAGTATGAATCTCTGATGAAGAAGTCCAATCTCAAGGGCTATGGTCGGAACGGTTAATCCCGTTCCCCTTGAAAACTGGAGTCGACAATGAAAGTACGCGCTTCGGTAAAGAAAATTTGCCGTAACTGCAAAGTAATTCGTCGCAATGGCTCGGTAAGGGTCATTTGCTCGGAGCCTCGTCACAAGCAACGCCAGGGCTGATTCCGAAAGGAAGTCATCCTGACATTGTAGGGTTTCGGAATGATAGCGCTTGACTTCATGCGGAGTCAGGCGCTATTATTTCGCGCCCTTTTTGTGGCAGAAAATTCACACAGCAAAGCTTTGAACGCGGAGTAATTTGGATGGCACGTATAGCCGGTGTCAATATACCCGATCACAAACATGCTGTTATCTCGCTGACCTATATCTTTGGTGTTGGCAAGACAACAGCCCAGAAGCTTTGCGATGCAACCGGTGTCAAGCCGGACGTCAAGGTCAAAGACCTGAGCGACGAGCAACTTGAAGCACTTCGTACAGAAGTGGGCAAGGTGTCTGTCGAAGGCGATCTGCGTCGTGAAGTACAGATGAACATCAAGCGTTTGAAGGATCTCGGATGCCACCGTGGTCTGCGTCATCGTCATGGCCTTCCGGTCCGTGGCCAGCGCACCAAGACCAACGCACGCACCCGTAAAGGTCCTCGCAAACCTATTCGTAAGTAACAGGTAGGCAATCATGGCAAAGCCAGGTACACGTACCCGTAAAAAGGTGAAAAAGACGGTTGTTGATGGCGTCGCGCATATTCACGCGTCCTTCAACAACACTATCGTGACCATTTCTGACCGTCAGGGCAACGTCCTGTCCTGGGCCACCTCCGGTGGTTCCGGTTTTCGTGGGTCACGCAAGAGTACACCTTTTGCTGCGCAGGTAGCAGCTGAAAGAGCCGGTAATGCGGCTGCTGAATACGGCCTTAAAAACCTGGACGTAGAGGTTAAGGGTCCTGGGCCCGGACGTGAGTCTGCAGTTCGCGCGCTGAATGCGTGTGGCTACAAGATCACCAACATCACAGATGTGACGCCGATTCCCCATAACGGCTGTCGTCCGCCCAAAAAGCGCCGCGTCTAACACAGGAGACAGTGAAATATGGCTCGTTATATAGGCCCGAAGTGCAAGCTGTCTCGTCGTGAAGGGACAGATCTTTTTCTGAAGAGCGGTGTTCGCGCGCTCGATTCAAAGTGCAACATCGAGACTCCGCCGGGTATGCACGGCGCGCGTCGCGGTCGTCTGTCCGAGTACGGCGTACAGCTTCGTGAAAAACAGAAAGTTCGTCGTATCTACGGCGTGCTTGAGAAGCAGTTCCGTAATTACTACAAAGAGGCAGCCCGTATCAAAGGTGCAACGGGTGAAAACCTGTTGCAGCTTCTGGAAGGGCGTCTCGATAACGTTGTATATCGCATGGGCTTTGGTTCTACCCGTGCAGAAGCCCGTCAGCTCGTCTCTCACAAGGCGATCCTGGTTAACGACAAGTCGGTAAACATTCCGTCTTACCAGGTCCGTCCGGGTGATGTTGTGAGCGTGCGTGAAAAGGCGAAGAATCAGCTGCGCGTTAAAGGCGCACTGGATCTGTCTGCAAGCCGTGCAGCGGTGAGCTGGGTAGAGGTCGACGCCAACAAGATGTCCGGCGTTTACAAGTCAGTACCTGAGCGTACTGAACTGCCGGCCGACATCAACGAGAACCTCATCGTCGAGCTTTACTCCAAGTAAAGCCCAGTTAGCAACGATAGCAGATAGGGGCGTCTATGCAGCGTTCAGTACATGAGTTATTGACACCTCGTACCATTGACGTGAAGGAATCAAGCGCCACGCGTGCCAAGGTTACGCTTGAGCCTCTGGAAAGAGGCTTTGGCCACACCCTGGGCAGTGCGCTACGCCGGATTCTCTTGTCTTCGATGCCGGGCTGCGCCGTGACTGAAGCGCAGATCGACGGTGTCCTGCACGAGTACAGCGCCATTGAAGGTGTCCAGGAAGACGTCATTGAGATTCTGCTGAATCTCAAAGGCGTTGCCGTAAAAATGAACGGTCGGGACGATGCCGAGCTTACGCTCAGCAAGAAAGGCCCGGGCGTTGTTACAGCCGGTGATATCAAGCTGGATCATGACGTTGAGATTGCCAACCCGGAGCACGTGATCTGTCACCTGAGTGAGAATGGTGAAGTGAACATGCGCCTCCGTGTTGCTCGCGGTCGCGGCTATGAGCCGGCAGACCAGCGTGGTCTCGACGAGGACGAAACTCGCGCCATCGGACGCCTGCAGCTGGATGCTACATTCAGCCCGGTTCGTCGTGTGGCTTATGCCGTGGAAAGTGCACGGGTTGAGCAGCGGACCGATCTGGACAAGCTGGTTATTGATCTGGAGACCAATGGAACGATTGACCCGGAAGAAGCAATTCGCCGGGCAGCCACCATCCTCCAGCAGCAACTGGCGGTGTTTGTCGATTTCGATCATGAGAAAGAGCCAGAGCGTGTTGAGGAAGAGGAAGAAATTGATCCGATTCTGCTGCGTCCGGTTGATGATCTGGAGTTGACAGTGCGTTCAGCTAACTGCTTGAAGGCTGAGAACATTTACTACATCGGCGATCTTATCCAGCGGACAGAAGTTGAGCTGTTGAAGACGCCTAACCTTGGTAAAAAGTCGCTGACCGAGATCAAGGACGTTCTGGCGTCCCGTGGTCTGTCACTGGGCATGCGTCTTGATAACTGGCCGCCGGCTAGCCTTCGTGGCGACGACCGGGTTCTGGGCGGTTAATCGCCGATTAGTTTAAGGTAAGGAATAAGAGCAATGCGTCATCGTAAGAGTGGTCGTAAGTTCAGCAGGACCAGTGCGCATCGCAAGGCCATGTTCCGTAACATGACTGCGTCACTGGTTGAACACGAGCTGATCAAAACAACGCTGCCGAAAGCCAAAGAGCTTCGTCGGGTAGCTGAGCCTTTGATCACGCTTTCCAAGAATGATTCGGTCGCGAATCGTCGTCTGGCGTTTTCTCGCCTTCGCGACGATGCTGCGGTTGCCAAGCTGTTTGACGAGCTTGGTCCCCGTTACAGCGCGCGCCCGGGTGGTTACCTTCGTATCCTGAAGTGCGGCTTCCGTGCTGGCGACAATGCCCCTATGGCATTCGTCGAGCTGGTTGGCCGCCCGCTGGATATCGAAGCGGAAGAGGTGGACGAAGACGAGGAGTAAGTGCCTCGGCTTCGGCCAACCACAAAAAAACCGGGTTCCGCGAGGTTCCCGGTTTTTTTGTGCCTCGGTTGTAGATAACTCGTAGCCTGGAAGTATGGGGGCTGGCAAGGGGGTGGAGGTTTATTTTCTTTGGAAAAATAACTCGCTGCGCTCAGACATCTTTTTCCGGCAGAAAATAAACCTCCACCCTCTCGCCGACAGGGCTATTCCTTGTCCGCCAATTACTTCGTCAGCATTGGCTTCAGATAGCGGCCTGTGTGAGAAGCGGCGGTCTCAGCAACCTGCTCGGGCGTGCCCTCGGCAATGATCTGCCCGCCCCCGGAACCGCCTTCCGGGCCCAGGTCGATAATCCAGTCGGCGGTTTTTATTACATCCAGGTTGTGCTCGATCACCACGATAGTGTTGCCGTGGTCACGCAGCCTTTCCAGTACATTCAGTAGTTGCTGGATGTCGTAGAAGTGCAGGCCGGTTGTTGGCTCGTCCAGAATGTAGAGGGTCTTGCCGGTATCCCGTTTCGACAATTCCTTGGCCAGCTTCACCCGCTGGGCTTCGCCGCCCGAGAGCGTCACTGCGCTTTGCCCCAGACGGATATAGGAGAGGCCCACGTCCATCAGGGTCTGGAGCTTGCGGGCCAGGAAAGGCACGGCGTCGAAGAACTCGCGGCCTTCCTCAACGGTCATTTCCAGCACTTCGTTGATGTTCTTGCCCTTGTAGCGCACTTCCAGGGTTTCACGGTTATAGCGTTTGCCCTTGCAGACATCGCAGGGAACGTAGACATCCGGCAGAAAGTGCATTTCCACCTTGATCACGCCGTCGCCCTGGCAGGCTTCGCACCGGCCACCTTTGACGTTGAAGGAAAAGCGCCCGGGCTTGTAGCCACGGGAGCGTGCCTCCTGGGTGCCGGCGAAGAGTTCGCGGATTGGGGTGAACAGGCCGGTATAGGTGGCCGGGTTTGAGCGTGGGGTGCGGCCGATGGGGCTCTGGTCAATGTCGATGACCTTGTCCAGGTTATCCAGCCCCTTGAGTGATTGATAGGGTGCATGGTTCAGGCTGGTGGCCTTGTTGAGTTTGGCTGCAGCCACCGGATACAGGGTGCTGTTGATCAGAGTCGACTTGCCCGACCCGGAGACGCCGGTGATGCAGGTCATGATTCCCAGCGGGAGGTTCAGGGTTACGTCTTTCAGGTTGTTGCCCGTGGCGCCAGCCAGTGTGACCGACTTCCCGCTGCCTTTGTTACGCTGCTTGGGGATCGCTATCTCCCGGGTGCCATTCAGATACTGGCCTGTGAGAGAGTCGGGGTTTTCGATGATCTGTTGTGGCGTTCCCTGGCCGATAATGTGGCCGCCATGGATCCCAGCGCCCGGACCGATATCAATCACATGATCAGCGGCACGGATGGCGTCCTCATCGTGCTCGACAACAATCACGGTATTGCCCAGATCCCGCAGGTGGGTGAGGGTGGCCAGCAGGCGGTCATTGTCCCTCTGGTGAAGCCCGATGGAGGGCTCGTCCAGAATGTACATGACGCCCACAAGACCAGCGCCAATCTGGCTCGCCAACCGGATGCGTTGTGCTTCGCCGCCAGACAGGGTGTCAGCACTGCGCTCCAGGGTAAGGTATTCCAGGCCCACGTTGACCAGGAACTGAAGCCTCTGGCGTACTTCCTTGAGGATTTTCTCTGCGATCTCTCCTTTCCTGCCGGGTAGTGCCAGTGTTTCGAAGTAATCGTGTGCTTCGCCAACCGGCAGGTGCGTCAGGTCAGAAATATTGTGTTCTTCAATAAAGACATGGCGGGCACTGCGGCGGAGGCGGGACCCCTCGCACTGTTTGCAGGGCTGTGTGCTCAGATTGCGGGCCAGTTCCTCCCGCATGCTCTGGGAATCGGTTTCGCGGTAGCGACGTTCGAGATTTGGCAGGATGCCTTCGAACGGATGGGCCTTTTCCATAATGTGGCCCCGGGAGTTCACGTATCGAAAGGGGATGTCCTCATCGCCTGAGCCGAACAACAGAACGTCGCGAAACTCTTCGGGAAGGTCAATCCAGGCGGTCTCCAGGTCAATGCCGTAGTGGTCTGCGACACTGCCCAGCATCTGGAAGTAATAAACGGCCCGTCGATCCCATCCCTTTATGGCCCCGGATGCCAATGTTGCTTCCGGATGCTGGACAATCTTCTCCGGGTCGAAAAACTGTTTGACTCCAAGGCCATCGCAGGTAGGGCAGGCGCCCGCCGGATTGTTAAAAGAAAACAGTCGTGGTTCAAGTTCGCTCAGGGCATAGCCACATTGAGTGCAGGCGTAACGGGCTGAAAACGTGTGTTCCTCGCCGTCGCCGTTCATTGGCGCCACCAGGGCAATTCCCTCGGCAAGATCCAGGGTGGTTTCAAAGCTCTCGGCCAGGCGTTGCTCAAGCCCGGGTTTAACCTTGAAGCGGTCGACGACCACGTCAATCTGATGCTTGCGCTTTTTGTCCAGGGCCGGCACATCGTCAATATCGTAGACTGTGCCGTCCACACGCAGGCGGATGAATCCCTGGCTGCGCATGGTTTCAATGACCTGCAGGTGTTCCCCTTTACGATCGCGGATCACCGGCGCCAGGATCATCAGCTTGCTGTCTTCCGGCATCGCCAGTACCTGGTCCACCATCTGGCTGATCGTCTGCGCTTCCAGCGGTTGGCCGTGATCCGGACAGCGTGGCTCTCCTGCCCGGGCAAAGAGCAGGCGCAGGTAGTCGTAAATTTCTGTGATGGTGCCGACCGTGGAGCGGGGATTATGGGAAGTGGATTTCTGTTCAATGGAAATGGCCGGCGACAGGCCTTCGATATGATCGACATCCGGCTTCTCCATCATCGAGAGAAACTGGCGGGCATAGGTGGACAAAGACTCCACGTAACGGCGCTGACCTTCGGCGTAGAGTGTGTCGAACGCAAGGGACGATTTACCGGAACCGGAGAGGCCGGTGATCACGATCAGCTTGTCCCTTGGCATATCCAGGTCGATGTTCTTCAGGTTGTGGGTTCGTGCCCCTTTGATCTGGATATGGTCCATAACACCTCGCTCGAATAAAAACGGAAATTATACCGCGTTGGGCCTGCTGCGGCGAAAATGATGGTGATCTCAGGCATCCGGGACCGGTCCCCCGTTCCGATGCCATCTGCTACAATGCGCCGCCTGCGAGGGATATCTGCCCTCAATCTGACCGCTTTCAACCCCGGCTGAGGTACGTATTTGCCATGAATGCGCTGGAAAAACGCTCCGTATCGGCCCTGGCGTCTGTCTATGCCATGCGCATGCTCGGACTGTTCATGGTGATGCCGGTGTTCATGCTGCTGGGCGAGGACCTGAAAGGCGCTACTCCGGCCCTGCTAGGTCTAGCCATTGGCGCTTACGGTCTCAGCCAGGCCCTGTTGCAGATTCCCTTTGGCATGCTGTCTGACCGGGTTGGTCGCAAACGCATGATCTACATCGGGCTTCTGCTCTTTGCCGCTGGCAGTCTGCTGGCCGGCGCCACGGATTCCATATACGTTGTGATTGCCGGTCGGATTCTTCAGGGGGCTGGAGCAATCGCCAGCGTCCTGATGGCGCTGCTCAGTGACCTGACCCGGGAAGAAGAGCGCACCAAGGCAATGGCGACCGTCGGGATCACCATAGGACTGTCGTTTTCGATCTCTCTGGTCCTTGGTCCTCTGCTCGGGGCCTTGTGGGGGTTGTCGGGTATTTTCTACGTTACAGCGGCGCTGGCTATGGTGGCTATCGTGATCGTCAACCGTTTGGTTCCGACGCCGCACCAGCATAAAATAAGCGCCGACACCCACCCTGCCATGGGTATGCTGGCCCGGGTGCTTTCGGACGGCCGCCTGTTGAGGCTGGACTTTGGTATCTTCGCGCTGCACCTGGTGCTGACAGCTCTGTTCCTGGTGTTTCCTTCAATGCTGGAGCAGCAGTTCGGTCTTGCCAGTAGTTCCCATTGGTGGTTTTACCTGAGTGTGATGGTGACGTCCTTTTTTGCGATGGTGCCTTTTATCATCGTTGGTGAAAAAAAGCGCAAGATGAAGCCGGTGTTGTGCGCAGCGATTGCGTTGCTGACCCTTGCCACTGCCGGGTTTTCCGGTGTGTCCGGAAGCTTGCTGGCGGCCTGGTGCGTACTGTTCTTCTTCTTCATGGCCTTCAATCTGCTTGAGGCCAGCCTGCCGTCGCTGATCAGCAAGGAGGCGCCGGCGGCCAGCAAGGGTACCGCGATGGGCGTGTATTCAACGTCCCAGTTTATGGGCGCGTTCCTTGGGGGTGCATTGGGTGGTTATCTGCTGGAGATTGCCGGAATTCAGGGAGTGCTCTGGTTTATGGTTTCGGTCCTTGGTCTTTGGCTTCTTGTGGCTTTTACCATGCCTTCTCCCGGCTACACGACCAGTTTCGTGGTACAGTTGCACCAGGTCATGAGCGACCAGTACGAAGACATTGATGGCAATCTCCGTCGCCTTCCAGGGGTGAAGGATGTGGTTATCGTGGAAGGCGCTGCTGCCGCCTATCTGAAGGTAGATCGCCAGCAATTTGATGAAGCGTTACTTGCGGACTTTTCGTTTGTCCGGCAGGCTAACAATTCTTGAAATCCGGAAGCTCGCACGGAACGCGGGTTGTCCCTGAAAACAGAGTCAGGAGCAGAACATGGCACGAGGCGTAAACAAGGTAATTCTTATCGGTAACCTGGGGCAGGACCCGGATACCCGCTACACTCCCAACGGCAATGCCGTGGTGAACCTGAACCTTGCAACAGATGAAAGCTACAAGGATCGTCAGACCGGGCAGTTGGTCCCCAAAACCGAGTGGCACCGGGTGGTCATGTTCGGCAAGATTGCCGAGGTCGCCGGCCAGTACCTGCGCAAGGGCTCAAAGGTTTACATTGAGGGCAAGCTGCAGACCCGAAAATGGCAGAACAAGGAAGGCCAGGACGTATACACCACCGAGGTCGTGGTAGATATCAACGGCCAGATGCAGATGCTCGACAGCCGGGGCGGCGAAGGCGGCATGAGCCAGGGTGCTCCGGCGGGGCGGCCACAGCAGTCTGGCTACAATGCGCCGGCGGGACAGCAGAACAACCCGCCGCCTCAGCCGCAGTCTGGTGGCTACAGTAACCAGCCGTCGCAGGGCGGTATGCCCGAACCGGTTGACGATTTTGATGATGATATTCCGTTCTAGTGCTGAATTTATGTAGTCTGTAACGGTTCCAATTAGAAGTGCCTTAAAAGCCCCGCTAATGCGGGGCTTTTTGTTACAGCCTTGTAATCAGCTTGCAAAAATAGGTAAAAATGATCAAAAAACGTGGAGTTACACTTATTTTCTCATCTATCATGCCAATAGTCGGTGAGTCCGTTCGTCGTATGTGCGGAACAATAACGCGTTGAGGCCTGTGGCCAGCCTCAGGATCCTTCCATAGGGCTCCATGAAAAAAATATCATTTCTTGAAAAACTGACCGGTTTTATCAGGCGCCCCGTAGGGCGCCTGCGGGTTTCGCTTCAGATCCGCCCGGACGGCATTGCCTGGGCAGAGTCTGGTGGGCCTGCAGCGGGGCGGTGTGGCTTTGCCGAGTGTTTGCCCGCCAAGCGTCAGGCTATGCTCCTGAAACTGGTCAAAGAACATGACTGGTCACGCGTCGCGACGACCCTCGTCTTGCCGTTGAATCAGTATCAGGTATTCCAGATGGAGCGCCCTGACGGCATCGAAGAGTCGGAACTGGGTGATGCCCTGAAATGGAAGCTCAAGGATGTCCTTGATTTCAGTCCGTCTGAGGCGGTTTCCGACGTTTTTCCTTTTCCCGAAGACGCTTCCCGTGGCCGTGGCGAACTGGTGAATGTTGTTGCTGCCAGAAAGTCTCTGGTCTCGGAACTGGTAAAGCTGGTTCAGGAGGCCGGCCTGGACCTGAAGCGCATCGATATTGCCGAACTCGCGTTGCGCAATCTGGTCTGCAGGCTGGATGACAGTGGACGAAGTGCCGCCCTGGTGCATCTGAAAGAGAACTACGGACAGATGGTGATCTGCAGAGACGATACGCTGTACCTGTCCCGCCGCCTTGATGTTACCTCCGAAGACCTGAGGGATGCCGGGCGGCAGGAATCCGCAGTTCAGTCCCTGGCTTTGGAGATACAGCGTTCGCTGGATTATTACGAGAGCCAGCTGGGGCAGGTGCCGCCGGCCATGATTCGTCTTGCTGCCCGGGACAGCGTCCTGCCACTGGCGTCGATGCTTTCGTCCCATGTTGCCGCGGGTATCGAAACTCTTGACTGGAAATCCCTGGGCCTTCCGGCTGATCTGGACAGTCGCTGCCTGCCGGCCTGGAGTGCCGGGCTGGGTTTGCCGGAGGCCAGTCGCCAATGATTCAGCAGGTCAATCTCTACACTGAGGAACTGCGGCCGCGAAAGGAGAAACTCCAGGCTGGCACGGCGCTCGGTATTGTTATTTGTGGATTGATGGCGGTTGCTTTGGTGGCCGGCGTGTTCGCCTATCAGAATGCCGGCCTGGCAACTGAGGTCGCGAGTCTTGAGCGTCAGAATGAGCGGCTTGATAGGGCTGTGGCCAATCTCTCTTCCGCCCTGGATGCCCGGCAGCCGGATTCGGACGTCGAAGAAGCGCTGGCCCGGGCCAGCGAGACATTGGCGCGGCGACAGCGGTTGTTGAAACGGGTCGAGAGTCTTGTGCTTTCCGAGAACGGCCGTTTTTCGGCTCAGATGGCAGCGCTTGCCCGACAGATTCCCGAGGATGTCTGGCTGACGGGCGTTGTTCTGGAGTCGGGAGCGGACAAGGTTACCATTGAGGGCCGCAGCCGCTCCGGTGCACTGGTGCCTCATTATCTGGAGAAGCTGGGTGAGGAAGCCGCATTCGCCGGGAAAACCTTCGGTGTGTTCCGATTGTCTCGGCCGGAGGGCGGCCGCTGGGTTGATTTTTACATTGCCAGCGAACGGCAAGGGGAGGACGGCTGATGGCGGATGCCTCCACAGGTTCACTGGCCCGCGCGGCAGAGTGGTATAACCAGCGCCCGATCCGTGAACGGGCGCTTATTCTGCTGACGGTCCTGGTGGTTGTTTTCGTGGTGTGCTGGGAACTTGCTGTCACACCGTTGCAGCAGCGTCATCAGGGCCTTGAAAGCCGCCTTCAGATGCTCTCTGCCACCCGGGATGATCTGCAGGTGCAGCAACAGAGGCTGGATCAGCAGCTCGCAACTGATCCATCCGGGGAACTGCGGAACCAGTTGAGCGCGAGGCAGCAGAGACTTGAGCGACTCAACCAGCAGATTGCCGATACGACCGATGGGTTGATTGCACCCAGGGCCATGGTCGCGCTGCTGCGGGACATTCTGGCAGTACAGAATACGCTGGAATTACAGGCCCTGGAGCTGAAGAGCCCGACTCCGGTTTTCGCTCTCGACAAGGTCCAGCAAGCCCGGCAGGAACAGGATGAGGCGCCTGAGCCATTGCTCTACGCCCATGATGTCGAGCTCAGGGTCAGGGGAAGCTACCTTAATGTACTGAACTATCTGGAGCAGCTTGAGGCAATGGATGAACGTCTTGGATGGATCAGGCTGGAGTACAGCGCCGGCGAGTGGCCATCAGGCGAGGCTGTCATCCGGGTGCGGACACTGAGCCTGGATCAGGCCTGGCTGGGGGTATGAGATGAGCAGGCGTTTGTGTGGATTAACCTCCTGTTGGGTGCTCATGACAGTGGGTTCACTGGCTTTTGTGCCGGCTGTGGCCCAGGGCCTGCAGGATCCTACCCGGCCGCCGGGTCTTGAGACGGCGATGGCCAAACCGGTGCCAGCGCGGCCTCTGGCTCTGGACTCCATCCTGTTCAGCAACAACCGGCGAGTTGCCGTTATCGAAGGTGAGGCTCTCAGGGAAGGCCAGGGTTTTGACAACGTGCGGGTTATCCGGATTTATGCCAACCGCGTTCTGGTAACGGATAACGACCGTGAACGAGTGTTGTACCTGGAGAGACTTCCGCAGATTCGGGAAACCCAATGACAGATAATCGGATTCTCATGACAACGATCAGAACAACCGGTGCACTGGCTCTTTGCCTGGTGCTGGCGGCGTGCAGTAACAATCCGCTGATGCGCTCGGCAACGGCCACCTCGACCGATGCCGCAGATGCCATTGATCGGAGCCTTGAAGAGGCTGAGCAGTCAGAAACGATAAAGCCCGCAGAGCAGCAGGCGCCTGCGCCCCTGCCTGCGGAAGTGAGCGCGGCGCTGCTGCCGTCACTGTCCGGCAGCGCCGACCTGGATGACCGTTTTGACGTCAATGCACGGGGCGTTCCCGCGGCCAGCTTTTTCGAGTCGCTGGTGGAGGGAACCCGTTACAACGTGGTGGTTCGCCCTGGAGTAAACGCCAGTATCGACCTCAGGCTGGGCGATGTGACCGTACCGGAGGTAATGGATATTGCCGGTGATCTGTACGGCCTGGATATCCGCCGCAACGGTCGGTTGTTTCGTGTTCAGACCGACCAGGTCCAGACCCGCCTGTTCCCCATTGATTATCTGCACTTCAAGCGTCAGGGAGGGTCGGAGACCCGGGTGAGTTCCGGGCAGGTGACTGGCGCTCGCAGCAGCGCCGATAGTAACGGTGATAGCACCGGTTCCGGCGAAACCCGCAACCTGGTGGGAACAACAATTTCTACGGAGACGGCATCGGATTTCTGGCAGGACATTCAACGCGCGCTGAGTATGATTATTGACGGTGACGACGGCCAGCAGGTCATCGTTAACCCGGGGGCCGGACTGGTGATGGTCCGGGCTGGTTCGGAAGATCTGCGCATGGTGGAGGAGTATTTGCAGCGTACCGAGCTGATTATGCAGCGCCAGGTGATTCTGGAGGCAAAGATTCTCGAAATCGCCCTCAACGAGGGTTATCAGCAGGGCATCAACTGGTCTGATATCCAGAGTGCATCCAGTATCACAGCCTCGGATGGCTTGCCGGAGGATTTCACCGCCCAGGCCCTGGCGGGGCAGGTGATTCAGACATCCGATATTGGCGGCCTGTTTTCTGCCAGCGTGAGGGCCGGCGATTTTACCGGGCTGATAGAGTTATTGGGTGAGCAGGGTAACGTGCAGATTCTCTCCAGCCCCCGGATTTCAACGGTGAACAATCAGAAGGCGGTCATCAAAGTAGGCACCGATGAATTCTTCGTGACGGATATTGATTTCGATGACAACAATTCTGCAGTGACAGCCACCGATTCAACATCGACTTCGGTGGAACTGACCCCGTTCTTTTCCGGGATTTCACTGGATGTTACCCCCCAGATTTCAGAGAGCGGCGTGATTACCCTGCATGTTCATCCCTCGGTCAGCGAAGTGAGCGATCAGGAAAAGGTGATTACCATCGGAGAGCGCGACGTGACGCTGCCACTGGCCAGCAGTACCGTTCGTGAAACCGACAGCGTCATTCGTGCCGAGAGCGGCCAGATCGTGGTGATCGGCGGCCTGATCCAGAATTCCAGTGAAGACAGCAGTTCGGCGGTTCCTTTCTTCAGCGATATCCCGCTGGTGGGCGAACTGTTCAAACAGCGGCGGTTCGAGTCCCGCAAGAGTGAACTGGTCATCCTGCTACGCCCGGTCGTTGCGGGAATGCCGGAGATGAACGCGGATGTCTCTGCAAGTCGCGAGCGCATGAATGTGCTCCGGGAACTGCTGCAGTCGTCTGAATCCGTGACCCCGGAACCGGAGAAAGCCGTTCGATAGTATGTACGAATCCCATTTCGGACTGCAGGAAGCACCGTTCGCACTGACGCCCAATACCCGCTATTTCCTGCGGGCACCCAGCCATGGTGATGCGCTGGAGTTGTTGCTGGTGGCGTTGAAAGAACGGGAAGGCTTTATCAAGATCTCCGGTGAGGTGGGCACTGGAAAAACCCTGCTATGCCGGTTGCTGCTTAACGAACTGGAGCAGCTTGCCCACACTGCCTACATTCCGAATCCACATTTGACTCCGGACACGCTATACGAAGCCGTGGCAGAGGAACTGGGCGTGGACATGTCTGACTGTGCCAATTCCCACCAGGTGCTCAAAGCCATCAATGAGAAGTTGATCGGCCATGCCATGGAGCAGAAGCCGGTTGTTCTGGTGATTGATGAGGCACAGGCGATGCCCGAGGAAACCATTGAGGCATTGCGGCTTCTGACAAACCTGGAAACCGAAAGCGTCCGGCTGTTGCAGGTGGTCCTGTTCGGACAGCCGGAGCTGGATGCGCTACTGCAGAAGCAGAGCCTTCGACAGTTGAACCAGCGTATTACCTTCCACTATCGCCTTACCCCGCTGGACCGGAACTCGGTGGCCCAGTATCTGCGTCATCGCCTGGCGCAGGCGGGTTATAACGGTACCGATCTGTTTGCTCCGGGGGCCCTGCGCCTGATTACCCGGGCCTCTGGCGGCATCCCCCGGTTGGTCAATATTCTCGCCCACAAGTCCATGCTGGCGGCCTGGGGCCAGGGCGAACGGCTGGTTCAGCGAGGTCATGCGCTGCAGGCCATACGCGACACCGAGAGCGTCCGTTCGCCGGGTCTGATCGGGAGGTGGTTATGAGTCTCCTGAATGATGCCCTGCGCGCGGCAGAACAGCGCCAGAACCGACCGGAGGTGGCTTCCGCCTATGCCGGTCACTCGCAGCCGCGGGGGCACCGTCGCTCTGGGGTCTGGATACTGGTACTGCTGTTAGGGGCAGGGTTGATCGGTGCTTCAGTATTCTGGTTCATGACTCGGGGCGGCAGTGACGACATGCCCGCCCGAATAAGCGCCGAACCAGCGCCTGAAACCGTATCAGAGCCGAAACCCGATGCGGGTGCCGGGAACAAAAACAATCGAATTGATTCTCAACTGGAAGACACAGTGCAAGTTGTCAATGAGCCAGTTGTGTCGGCAGCGGGGCGTGAGCCGGTGAGCGCACAGCCACAAACGCCTGCCCCTGAAGTTGTGGCCAGGCCCGAAACGAAACCAGATGAAGCTGTCGAAGTGCCTGAGACGGAGCCGGTAAGCGAGGTGGTCGCCAGGCCGGAAACCGCTGCCGGAGAGACAGAGGTAACAGAAAATCGTCCGGATCAGGCAACGGAAGCGCCAGCGCCTCCGGTGAAACAGGTCCGTGAGACGCCGGAAGCCGTCGACCGTCGAACCAGCCGTGAGTTGGCGTCACTACTTCGAAGCGGTGAAACCCGCGAGGCTGAACAGAGATTGAAGCAACTGGCAGCAATTCAGACTGCGGCAGCAAGCCGTGAAGTCTTTGCCCGACAGATGATCGTTCAGGGCATGCCTGAGCGGGCGCTAGCGTGGCTTCCTGAACCGATTGCCGAAAATCACATGGAGTTGCGACTGCTCAGAGCCAGGGCGCTGCATTCGGTGGGCAACCTGCAGGCAGCCCTGACGGTACTGGAGCATGACGTGCCCGCCGTCAGTCAGAGCGCGGAATACCGGATAACCCTGGCGACCTTGTTGCAGCAGGCGGGACGCAATACCGACGCGGCCCGGCACTGGTCAGCCCTGATTGCCGAGGACGACAGCCGAGCTGCCTGGTGGGTGGGGCTGGCCATCGCCCTGGAGACAGGCGGCGAGATCAACAGTGCGGTTCGGGCTTACAGCCAGGCGGCGCAGTTGCCTGGTCTGTCGCCGTCCCTGGCGGACTATGTTCGTGAACGATTGAAATCTTTGCAGGCGGGATGATGACGACAGAGCCGAAGAAGAAAGTCCGGTTAGGCGATCTGCTGGTTCAGAATGACGTCATCACTGAACAGCAGTTGATGACGGCGTTACGTGAGCAGAAAAGTACCGGCCGGAAGCTTGGCAAAACACTCACCGACCTGGGCTATGTGGACGAGGACAGCCTGCTCAATATCCTGTCCCGTCAGTTGGACGTGCCTTTCGTACAGCTGCGCCATTACCAGTTCAACAATGAGCTGGTGAAAAAACTGCCGGAAGCCATGGCCCGACGGTTCCGCAGCATTGTGCTGGCAGAACAGGGTGGCGAGCTGTTAGTGGGCATGGCGGACCCCCTGGATATCTTTGCCTACGACGAGCTGGTACGCATTCTCAGACAGCCCATCAAACAGGCGGTGGTGCGTGAAAGCGAACTGCTGAGCACACTGGATCTGGTTTACCGGCGAACCGATGAGATTGCATCGCTGGCGGAGGAGCTGGAAGACGAACTGGGCGACGATGCCTTCGACCTGGCGGACCTCTCCGCCGAATCCGAAAGCGCCGAGGCGCCGGTCGTCAAACTGCTGCAAACGCTGTTCGAGGATGCCGTTCAGGCCCGAAGCTCGGACATTCATATTGAGCCGGACGAGACGGTGGTTCGCATCCGTCAGCGGGTGGATGGCGTGCTGCAGGAACAGGTGATGAAGGAAAAGCGGGTCAACGCCGCGCTGGTTCTGCGCCTGAAACTGATGGCCGGCCTGAATATCTCCGAAAAGCGGATGCCCCAGGACGGGCGCTTCAATGTTCGGGTAAAGGGCCGCAGTATCGATGTGCGGGTTTCCACCATGCCGGTTCAGTATGGTGAGTCGGTGGTGATGCGTCTGCTGGACCAGAGCCAGGGCATGCTGAACCTGGACGGTACCGGTATGCCGGAACAGCTGCTTGAGCGGTTCCGGAGGATGATCAGGAAGCCCCACGGCATGATTCTGGTGACCGGCCCTACCGGTAGTGGTAAAACCACCACACTGTATGGTGCGCTGACTGAACTGAACCGGCCGGAGGTGAAAATTATTACCGCCGAGGATCCGGTGGAATATCGCCTGCCCCGGATTACTCAGGTTCAGGTGAACCCCAAAATAGGGCTGGAATTTGCCGGAGTGCTGCGGGCAGCCCTGCGCCAGGACCCGGATGTGATCCTGGTGGGCGAAATGCGCGACCGTGAAACCGTGGAAATTGGCCTTCGCGCGGCCATGACCGGCCACCTTGTGCTCTCCACCCTGCACACCAACGACTCCATCAGCAGCGCCATGCGGCTGATTGATATGGGCGCAGAACCCTTCCTGGTGGCCAGCTCTCTGTTGGGGGTCGTGGCCCAGCGATTGGTTCGTCGGGTTTGCGATAACTGTGCTGAAGCCTACACACCCACGGAGCAGGAACTGGTCTGGCTGCGAAGCTTTGATCTGGATCCGCTGGATCGGGAGACCGGCTTTGTGCATGGACGCGGCTGTTACCAGTGCAGCAATACCGGTTACAAGGGCCGGATTGGTGTCTACGAAATGCTTGAAATGAACGAGGCGATGCTGGATGCATTGCGACGCCAGGATGTTTCCGGCTTCACCAGATCGGCCCGTCTGAGTCCTCTCTACCGTCCGTTGGGACTTTGCGCCATGGACTTCGCACTGCAGGGGACCACCACTCTGGAAGAGGTGGCCCGGGTAGCGGCCACCTCCGAGAGCGACTTCTCTCCGGAAGATGAAATTCCCCTGCCGGATGAGCCGGTCGGAGGAGGCGTCTGATGCAGTTCAGTTACCGGGGCAAGGATGACCGAGGCACAGTTCAGCAGGGCATTATGGGAGCCCCGAGTGCCGACGTTGCGGCAACAGAACTTATGCGCAGGGGCATCACGCCGCTTGCTATCCAGGAGGTGCCGGAGACCGAGTCGGTGGCCGACCGGCTGAACCGACTGCCCATATTCCGGAAGAAAGTCACCCTTGATGAACTGATTGTTTTCTGTCGGCAGATGCACGCCCTGGCCAAAGCCGGTATTCCGCTGATCCGCACCATGCGGGGCCTGGCGGAAACCACTCGTTCGCCGGTACTGGCAGACGTGCTCGAGGATGTGACCACCCGGCTTGAGGGCGGCACAACCATGGCAACAGCCATGCAGGCGCATCCCAAAGTGTTCTCCGGGCTGTTTGTCGCCATGATCCACGTGGGCGAGAACACCGGCATGCTGGACGATGCCTTCAAGCGGCTTTCAGAGATTCTCGAGCTGGAGCGGGACACCAAGCGGCGTCTGAAACAGGCGATGCGCTATCCGACGTTTGTCATCATCGCCCTGTTGTCTGCTCTGATGGTAGTGAATTTCCTCGTTATTCCGAAGTTTGCGGCGGTGTTTGACAAGCTCGGCGCAGACCTGCCGTTTCTGACCCAGGTATTGGTCGGTACCTCCAATTTTCTGTTGGCCTACTGGTATCTGATGCTGTTTGCGATTGCCGCTGGCGGTCTATTGCTGCGGCAGTGGAAACAAACAGAACAGGGCCGGCTTACCTGGGACCGTTACAAACTCAGGTTGCCGGTTATCGGACCTCTGCTGGAATTGATAACGCTCAGCCGGTTTGCCAGGAACTTCGCCAGTATGCTGACTGCGGGTATGCCGGTAACCCATGCCCTGACAGTGGTGGCCGATACCACCGATAATGCCTGGATTGCTTCCCATATCAAAGACATGCGGGGCGGCATCGAACGTGGTGAAAGTCTGCTCAGAACCGCCAGGAGCAGTGAAATGTTTACCCCGCTGATCCTGCAGATGATCGCCGTGGGCGAGGAAACCGGTTCCGTGGACGACATGCTCAACAATGTGGCCGACTTTTATGATGAGGACGTGGATTACGGCCTTAAACGGCTGGCGGAGTCCATTGAACCGATACTCATTGTGGCCATGGGTATCCTGGTACTGATCCTGGCACTGGGCGTCTTTCTCCCGATCTGGGATCTGGGGGCCGCCGCCATGGGGCGGGGCTGAGTGTCAACGGCACGGGTGTCTGACGCGGGCGGGCTTGTCTACTCCCGCCGGTTCCGCTTCGCGGTTGTGCTGGTAGTTGTTGGCATGCTCTGGTGGTTTCTGCTGGGCGTTCTGGAACGGGAAACGCGAAATGCCGAAGAACGCGCAGCGAACATGGTGATCGGCCAGCTGAAATCGGCGCTGGTGATCAAGGGTGCCGAGGT
>AZIK01011604.1_pt1 | contig 24385 bp, 26 predicted proteins | sample 359131 | NCBI WGS metagenome assembly AZIK01 (sample SAMN02429715, study PRJNA222663) | marine sediment metagenome | biome: Sediment sample; isolation source: enrichment culture of sample MGS-ANC(AMM) from oil contaminated site at the... | place: Italy: Ancona | collected 2012-02-14 | depth 6 m m | reverse complement strand
AGTCTCTACTCAAAACCTCGATTAATTTTCGGGGGGATTACACTTGGGCGGGCAGCCGAATGGTGATGGCCGTGCGAATCTCACCGTATTTTTTGGATTCACATCAGATATGACCTCGAGGTTCAATGACTTTCCCTCTACAGTCGAAATGAAAGTGTAGGTTTTTGTGTGTTATTGACGTTTCCTGGGATGTTAACTCTCTGAATTTCTGCCTCAAGTACCTTTGTATTATCGGCGTATGCTGGCTCAGAGCCGCGCTCACGTTTTCCCCGGAGCTGTCAGTGACAGAGATCAAAGGAGGAATGATATAGGAGTTTGGGGGGTGTGGGTGATGAGATTAGGGAGGATCTGGAGTAATACCACCTTTCTCCACCGTTTTAATTTATGCGTTTCCCTGGATTTGTTCGTGTTTTTTACCTGCGTTGTAAATATCGTCTAGCGAGCCCCGCACCAACCAAAATCTGCAGTTGGTTGTAGCACATTATCGGCAGTACGATCATGCCCAGCGCTGGGTTGCCGACGAACAAAACGTTAGCCATTGGTAGGCCAGAAGCCAGGCTTTTCTTTGAGCCGCAGAATACGGCGGCTATCTCATCTTCCTTGCTGAAACCCAACTTGCGTGACATTCGGGTGGTCAATATCAACAGTACGCCCAGTAGCAACAGACAAAGCCCGAGGGTTAGTGCGATGGCTGTGAGGGGCAGCTGCTGCCAAAGCCCGTCGGTTATGGATTGGGAAAAGGCATTATAGACAATTAACAAAATAACCCCCTGGTCATAGCGACTGGAAAATCGAGGATTTCGATCCAGCCAAGGGCCTAACCAGCGGCGTAGACCATGGCCCAGGGCAAACGGCAGTAGCAATTGCAGGAAAATATCGCGCAGGGTCTCAGCGATATTGAATCCCGCGTCCCCTGTCGTACTGACCAGCAGGATCAGCAAAAATGGTGTCAGCATCATGCCGAACACATTGAACGCTGCTGCACTGCAGATGGCAGCGGGCAGATTGCCTTTGGCCATGGCAGTGAAGGCAATGGACGACGATACCGCAGAGGGCAATACCCCGAGATAGAGGAACCCGATGGCTAGCGCTTCTGGCATCCAGCCTGCTGGCAGAAACGTCACTGGTAAAACCAACAGTGGGAACACAATAAAGGTCAGGGTGCTGATAAACAGATGCAGCTGCCAGTGGGTGGCGCCGGCACGAATCTGTGTGGTGGACAGGGCCGCGCCATGAATAAAGAACAACAGTGCTACGGCTAGCTTGCCGAGCAGGGAGAGCTGGCCCGCCAGAGCTTCACCTGCTGGGAACATGGAAGCGAGGGCAATGGTGGCCAGCAGGACCAGAGTGAAAGGGTCGGGGCGCAGTGATTTCACGGTGTATTCAACGCCCGCAGGGCAGGAGCGAGCATGATGCGCACGGCCTGTTCGGCGGCCTGTGGGTCCCCCAGTTCCAGGGTGCCAAGCAGGTATTCATGGTCTGCGTGGGTTGGTTCGGGCAGGGCGTTATCGCGTTCAGTTTGTTCAATGGTGGCGGCCACGGCCTCACTGAAATACGCATATAAGGCGGTAAGGGCCGGGTTATGAGCGGCCTGAACAATGGCCTGATGAAAGCGCTGATCATAGTCAACCCGGATGTTTATGTTATCCCCGGCGGCATGGCGTTTGGCCAGCATCTCGCGCATGACGACCAGATCACTTTCTTCCCGGCGTTGAGCTGCCAGCCGGGCGGCTTCGCTTTCCAGGGCAATACGCATTTCCAGTTGGTCGCGCAGGTTGCAGCGTTGTAGGCGGCGCAGACATTCGGCAGGGTCCAGCTTGCGGCGTACATAGGTGCCGTCACCTTGACGTGTTTCCAGCAGGCCGACGTGTACCAGCACTCGCACTGCCTCGCGAAGGCTGTTGCGGCTCACCCCCAGCTGTTCTGCCAAGGTAGATTCCACCGGCAGCTTGTGGCCGACGGGCCAACTGCCGTCCTCGATGGACTGACGTAGCGTGTCGATTGCAGTATCCACCAGCGAGGGGCGGGGGAGTTTTGTGGCCATTCAAAATTCATCCTATGATTAGTGTGAAAATCATAGGATGAATTTTGAATGATGGCAACTCTCTCAATAATGCCATTCGGGTCAGCTTTCCCATTTCCCACGATGGCATCGATTGCATGTGGGAACTGGGAGATCTGGCTCGAATGGTTTCGTGCGACTATTTTGGACTTGTTGTGGCACTATTTTCAGTTATGGCAGAAGGACTCAAGAAACATTCTCAAGGCCACAGCGTTGTTATGTCGGGTGTCTTTTGCTGCGTAGAGTAATGTCAGGCCGGTGTGCCGGGCGTGCTCTAGTAGGGTATCGACTCGGCTACCGGGCAGGGTTTGTCGCAGTTGCTTGTGGTATTTCTGGTAAAACGCAGCCCACTTTTCTGGCTCATGGTTGAACCAACGGCGCAGTGCATCCGAAGGGGCGAGGGATTTGTCCCACTCATCAAGCCTCAATTGTGCTTTGCTGACCCCTCGGGGCCAGAGTTTATCTACCAATAGGCGGTAGCCGTCGTCGGCCCCGGGAGTGTCATAAGCGCGCTTGCACTGTATTTGTACAGATCCTTGAAGTGAGGGGGCGGGCATGGTCTTCCTCCTTCGTTGATACTGGTGCAGTCTGCGTTTCTTGAGAGTTGTCCTGGTTGGCTGGTAAGCAGGACTCGGTACCTTTTGGCGTAATGTTTTGGGTCAGAATATACAGCCCGAGCCAGAGTGCCAATGTGAACATTGACAGTGATGGCAGGACCCAGGCGTACCTCCGCGACATCGTGTCTTCATGGCTATTTTCCTGCTGCCGCATGATCTCACCTCTTATCTTTTCTCCCTTATTTCTTTTTACTCTGACAGGACGATGCTCGGCGATTCAGAACGGTACAGGCTTGCTGGAGGATCCGGTTGATGCGTTCGGTGGCGCTGCACTGATCATGGAATTGTCCGCAGGACTGGCCGCAATAAAGGGCCATATCATCCACGCGACCGGTGGCATCAGCGAGGGGCGAGTCGGTAGAAAACAGATAAACGGGTTTGCCATCCTGCTCCCCGATGACCTGTTCTGCTACTGCAGGATCGGTGTGGTTATAGCCGCCAGCGGTTACCGCGTTAGGAAGTACTCGCACTGGCGCGGGTTCGTGCCAGTTGCGGGTAAAGCGGGTGGAGTAAAGGGTGCCATCCGCACTGGCCTGGATGACCCTTTGTTTGTGGTGGTCGTGGGCGTTGGCTTCGTGGGTGGCGAGGAATGCGGTGCCCAGACTCACCCCTTGTGCTCCCATGTCCAGTGCGGCAACCAGCGCACTGCCACTGGCAATGCCGCCGGATGCCACCACCGGTACATCACTGCAGGCGATAATCTGGGGCAGTAGGGACAGAGTGGCAGTCTGGCCGCGTACATGACCTCCTGCTTCCTGGCCTTGAACGATCAGCACATCAGCGCCGGCAGCCAGTGCCAGATCCGCATCACGTTGATTACCGATCTGGTGAATGACCTGCTTTCCTTCGCGTTTCAGGAAGCTGATCAGGCCCGTATCCACCTCCCAGAAGAAGACGAAGCTGTCCACATTCAAAGACAGGCAGGTCGCGATCTGGTCCGTCAGCAAGCGACGGTCGGTGGCGGCGGGAATCAGGTTGACGGCGAAAGGTCCGTCAGTCAGCGCCTGCAATGCCTGCACTTCTTCGCGAATGCGGGAGGTGGGTTCGCGTACCATGCCGAGAACCCCGAAGCCGCCTGCATTGGTTACCGCCGCTGCCAGTTGGTGGCGGGCGACGCCGCCCATGCCGGCAAGCATGATTGGTATTTCGCATCCCAACCTATGCAGCAATGGGGTACGCAACGCTTGAGGGACGGTTACCATTGCCAGATCTGGTCCACGCTTTCGTACAGGTTGACCAACCCCTGTCGGCTGATGGCCTGGACGCCGTTTTGCAGGTTGCTGGGGCTCAGACCGCGTTCTTCCAGGTCTTCGCTGATGGCGTAGACCGGGACCCCGCTTTCTACCAAATTGGTCAGATCGCGGGTCAGGTTGGCGGGCTGAGTTTGTTGCCAGCGACCCAATGTCAGGGCCGGCTGGGGCTGCGCTTGCAGCCCGTAGTAAACACTGTGGCCACCGAGTAGTACGGTGAGATGGCCTCCGGCTCCGCGCATGGACTGGGTCAGCCAGAGGATGGTGTCGTCCTGTTCTTCGGTGGTGGTGCGGAAGGCCTGGTCGATGACTTGCAGTACTTTCATGGAGTGCCTCGTTTAGCGGGTGCCGATGGTCAGGGTATTAAAGGCGTTGTCTGCGTACCGCCACAGATCGGGCGGGCCGCCACGGCCACAGTCGTCTATCACTTCATTGACGCCACGTTCATCCACGCACAGGCCGCAGTTGATCCACTCAAAGCTGAGCCCCTTGTTGGCGGCTTTTTCCTGCAAGGCGACGATCCAGTCTTTGGTTAGCGGGTGGGCTTCTTCTTCGCAGTCGTGGCCATGCACCGCATTGCCGTGGGGGGATTGTTTGGAAAATGCCAGGGCCACGGCCCCTTCGTAGGCAAAGATGCGTACCCCGGCCCCTTTTTCCAGCGCGGCATCGAGCAATCGGAAGAAAGTGACGGTACGTTCGCTCTCGAACGGTGGGTCCATGAAGGCAAATGTCAGTATTTTGGTCTCACTCATGATGGCTCCTAGTTCCAGACCACTTTATCGCCGTCCAACAGGGCGTCGATGGCGGTGGCAATGGGGTCAATGCTGACCGCGTCTTTCAATTCATCGAGCGTCAGTTGGCGTTGTTGCAGAGAAAAGTCGTCCGCGCTGATCGGAACGCCGGCTTTCAGCAGGGCATCAAAATGCGGGGTTTTAGCCCCTTTGCGCGCGGGAGTGACGCCGTTTTGAACCAGCAGCAAGCGAACCTGATGACCTGCCTCGAACAGTTGCAGGGCAAGGTCGTACTGGTGCCGGGTGCGGGTTTCCGTGAACGGGTCCTGGCTTTGTATGAACAGATAGTTCGACATGGCTTTTCCTGTTTAACAGCGGTTAAAGGTCGACGGCCTGGCTATCCAGCCGCCGGGTGCGATGCAGAAAATCACCAAAGTACTCTCCTGTCTGGTGTTCTTCCCGGTAGGCCTTGAACAGGGGGGCAAGTAAGTCGATGAGACGTGCTTCACTCACGTTGCTTGCATAGAGCCGGGCCATGCGGTCACCGTGAAAGCTGCCGCCGAGATAGAGGTTGTAAAGTCCGGGTGCCCGGCCGGTAAGGGCGATTTCGGCCAGATAGGGGCGGGCACAGCCGTTGGGGCAGCCGGTTACGCGCAGGGTGATTGGCAACTCGTCTAGCTGGTACTGGTGCTTGAGACGGTTAAACAGATCCAGCAGGTCGGGCATGTAACGTTCCGCTTCTGCCATGGCCAGACCACAGGTAGGCAGAGCCACGCAGCTAAGAGTGTGGGCCGCTTGCTGAGAAGGGGAGAGGCGATGGCTCAGGCCCAAGTCATCCAGTCGCCAGCCGATTTGCTCCAGTTCGTGTTCTTCCACCTGAATTAGTTGCAAGTTCTGGTTGGTGGTCAGGCGTACCCTGCCGCCGTATTGCTGGAAAAACCCCTCCAGTTGATCTCGCAGTGCGCCGTCAACGCGACCGTTTTCGATGAACAGAGTCGCTTGCCAGAGGCCGTCATCGCCCTGTTGCCAGCCGAGTTGGTCGCCGTTCTGGGTAAAGTGGAACGGTCGGGCGGGGGCCAGTGGTTGGCCACGCCGCTTGGCCAGTTCGGCAAGAAACCAGTCATTGCCCAGGCGGTCCAGGGTGTATTTGAAGCGGGCGCGGTGGCGGTCTTTGCGGTCGCCGAAATCGCGTTGGATGCCCATGACGATTTCCGCAAAGGCAGGGGCTTCATCCGCAGGGATGAAGCCAAGCTGCTCGGCCAATCGCGGGTAGCTGTCCTGGCGGCTGTCCAGTTGCCCCATGCCGCCGCCAAAACAGACATTGAAACCCTGTAGCTGGCCCTTCTCGACGATGGCAATGAGGCCTAGATCCTGGCCGTAAACATCAATGTCATTCACTGGTGGAATGACGTAGCCAACCTTGAACTTGCGTGGCAGGTAGAGCGGGCCATACATGGGGTCTTCATTGTCGCTGGGTGGGCGATCTTCCTGGTACCAGATTTGTGGGTAGGCACCGGTTTTGGGAATCAGCCGGTTGCTGGTTTCCCGCGCCAGGTTCGCGACCTGGTGGTGTACGTTGGACAGAGAGGGGTTGCTCCCGCACACCACGCCACGGCTGTCATCGCCGCAGGCGGCGATGGTATCCAGGCCCAGGTCGCGAATTCCTTGCATCAGTGCGCGCAATTGCGGTTTGCGCACACCGTGTAGCTGAATAGTTTGTCGGGTAGTAATGCGGATGCCGCGTTCAGCATGACGGCGCGACAGTGCATCAATGCCCTGCCACTGGGCCTTGCTGAGAACGCCCCCGGGAATGCGCATCCGCACCATGAACTGGTAGTTGGGTTCCAGTTTGCGACGGTTGCGGTCGGCCCGCAGATCGCGGTCATCCTGTTGATAGATGCCATGAAATTTCATCAGCAACGGGTCATCGCCGGGGACGGCACCGGTGAGTGAGTTTTCCAGTCCTTCGGCGATGTTGCCGCGCAGGTTTCGGCTGTTGGCTTTGAGTTGTTCGTTGGCGTGCAGGGTGCTGATGTCCTGGGTGAGATCGCAGCTACGGTCAATCATCGTCTGCTTCTCCTAGTAAAGGTTGCGATGCAGGCGCTTGGCTTTGCCGAGCGGTTTCCACTGATCGTCGCCGAGTTGGTTGGCGAGGACGTGTTCACAGGCACTGAGACGTTCCTTGTCGCCACAGAAATACACATGAGCGCCTTGGGACAACCAGGTTTGCAGGGTGCGGGTCTGGGACAGCAGAGGGCTGGCCAGGGTGTGGCCGGGCTGATCCTGATAAAACACGGTGTCCACCTTGTGCAATACGCCACTGTTGTGCGCTTGTTGCAGTTCGTTCTGGTAGAGAAAGTCCTCTTCGAAGCGCTGTTCGGCAAAGATCAGCCAGACTGGTGGTGCGTCCGGGCGTTGCTTCAGAGCTTGAAGGAAGGCCCGGTACGGTGCGATGCCGGTGCCCTCGCCGATCAGAATGAGCGGTGCCTGAGGGTCTTCCGGTAGCTGGAAGCGGGCATTGCGATGGGGGTACAGACGCACGCTGTCACCGGGTTCCAGCGTCAATAAGTAGCGTGAGGCAACGCCTTGTTCCTGACGCTGGGCAATGGCATAGCGGAAATCCTTGACGGTGAGATGCAGCTCGTCATCAATCACGTCCAGGGAGTTGGCCACATCGTAAAGGCGAGGCTGCAGGGGACGCAGGGCATCCACCAGTGCCTGGGGGGACGGAGTGGCGGGAGCTTGCCGGAGCAGGTCGAGAATTTGCACCTGCTTGAGATACAGGCGTTGTTCACGACTGGTCGCGCTGGCCTGCTGTCGCAGTTCTGCATCGCCACTCAGTTCTGCCCAGAAGGTGAGGAAGCGGCTGCTGGGGATGGCCAGGTCCAGGTGCTGACGCAGGGCCTGCACTAGCGGCAGGGATTGTTTGTCGATAGTGACAGGGGCGTCGCCGGACAAACCGCATGCATCCAGTACGGCGGCGACCTGTTCGGGAGGGTTATCGGCCAGAATGCCCACGGCATCGCCAGGGGCGACGGCAAAGTCAGGGGCCTCCAGTGCCAGTTCCAGATGATGGATCGGGGTGCGGCGTGACGTGGCGCTCAGATTAAGATTCTCCAGCACCTCCACCGTCAGAGGATGTTGCTTGCTATAGAGCGGAGTCTTTGCGGTCTGGGGCTCTTGTGATGCAGAGGCCATGCTGGTGGTGTCTTTTTGGGGAAGCTGCTCCAGCACTGCGTGGGTCCATTGTGCAGCGGGTTGTTCGAAGTCCACATCGCAATCCTGGCGAGGGTGTAGCCGTTGTGCGCCAAGAGCTTCCAGTCGCTGATCCAACTGCTGTCCGGTAACACAGAAGTGTTCATAGGTACTGTCGCCCAATGCCAGTACGGAAAATTGCAGTTTTTCCAGTCGGGGGGCACTGTCATCCATGAGTGCATCGTAGAAAGGCTGAATCGGCTCGGGTGGGTCACCATCACCGTGGGTGCTGCAAATTAGTAGCAGATGGCTTTTCTTGCCAAGTTGGCGCAGACGCAGTTGCGCCAGATCCTGCAGTTCTACGTTAATACCTGATTCATGGGCCTGGGTGGCCAGCTTTTCTGCCAGTGCCTGGCTGTTGCCAGTCTCACCGCCGTGGGCAATCAGGATCTGTTGCCCGCTGCTGGCGGGCTGAGTCGCCTGACGAGGCTGGGGGCTGGCTGCCAGATAGCCGCTGAGCCACAGGGTCTGGCGTTCATCCAGCTCACGTAGCAGGGCTTGTACCTGCTGCCACTGCGGATCGCTGAGTGGGGTGCTCGGTATGGGGGGCGTCATGGGGTTGGGCGCTCCGGTTATTGCCACGACGCAGAGTATGAAAGTCGTGTTTGATCAGTAATAATGAAATATGAATGGATTTAATATTGATAAAATTGATAGAAGGTGTGTGAGGGGGCTTGGAATTGGATATCGATCTGGCGCGCACATTTCTGGAAATCGTTCGTACGGGCAGCTTCATGTCGGCAGCGGAACGGCTCCATATTACCCAGACGACAGTGACCGCGCGGGTTCAGAACCTGGAAGGGCAGCTCGGTTGCCGTCTGTTTGTACGTAATCGAAGCGGTGCCTCACTGACGAGTCATGGTGAGCGTTTTGCCGGCCATGCCAGTCAGTTGGTGCAGACCTGGGAGGCGGCACGACGGGAGCTGCCTCTGCCTGAAGGCGCTGCATCGGTGCTTACATTGGGGGCTGAAATCAGTCTCTGGAATCCGTTGCTGCTCCGCTGGGTGTCTGCATTGACGACAGGGTTACCCGGTACAGCGTTGCGGACCGAGGTAGGCGAACCCCGCTCTTTGCAAGAGCGACTGGAGCAAGGGGTTCTGGATGCGGCTCTGGTCCACCAGCCAGATTACTGGCCAGGCATGCAGGTGGAGCAGCTTCAGGAAGAAAAACTGATTCTGGTGCGCACCCCCTATGCCGAGACACCCTATGTATACGTGGACTGGGGGCCCCATTTCCGGCAACAGCACGATGCGGCGCTTCCGGAAAAGGCCCGGGCTGCCATCTCCATGGATCTGGGGCCCTTGGCTATTCATTATCTGATTCAGCATGGTGGTAGCGGCTATTTCCGCACTCGAGTGGTCCAGCCATGGCTGGACCAGGGAGTGCTGGAAAAAGTGCCGCAGGCGCCTGAGTTCAGTTACCCCCTCTTTCTGGTGTATTCAAGACGCAACCAATCGCCATTGCTTCACCAGGCCTTTGCGATGCTTAAAGATGTGCTTACTGAACAGGATGAGTGGCCTGTTCTCGGCCAGCAATCGAATAATATCTAATGACATTACCGTGAATTACTTGGAGAGATTGGTGGCGGGGCCGGCATGGCCGGTATGATGCGCCTCCTTATCTGACTGCTCTGGAGAGTTCTTATGGCTCAATCACAGCGCTCGGGGGTGCCAGTCTCACCTTCCTTGCCGGATATGTCCAAATCTATATCGCCAGGTATGGCGGTGATGACGCGAGGACGGCTGCTTTGGATTTGTTTTCTCGGGTTGTGTTTGGGGTTGCTGGCGGCGCCGGTGGCTAAGATTCTGGTCGAGCTGATCCATTTTTTTACTCAGCTATTTTTCTATGGCCGTTTTTCTGTTGAGTATGCGACTCCAGCGGGGCATGAATTAGGGGCCTGGGTGATTCTGGTGCCTGTGGTTGGCGGAATTATTGTCGGTTGTATGGCTCGTTGGGGGGCGGCAGCGATTCGAGGCCACGGTATTCCCGAGGCCATGGAGCAGGTATTGCTTAATGAGAGCCGTATCCCGGCGCGAATTACCTTTCTCAAGCCCTTGTCGTCAGCTATATCCATCGGAACGGGAGGGCCGTTTGGGGCGGAAGGGCCAATTATCGCTACGGGTGGCGCATTGGGGTCTGTACTTGGCCAGTTTCTGCATATCACGGCTCAGGAAAGAAAGGTGCTATTGGCTGCTGGGGCAGCGGCAGGGATGGCAGCCGTATTTTCGGCACCGCTTTCGGCGATATTGTTGGCAGTGGAATTGCTGTTATTTGAATTTCGCGGGCGTTCCTTGTTGCCGGTTGTCCTGGCAACAGTGGCTGCAACAGCATGCCGTTATCTACTGTTCGGTTCGGATCCGGTGTTTGCCATGTCTGTAGTCCAGGTGCCGAGCACAATGGCAATTCTCTTTTACGCGTTACTGGGCATCGTCATCGGGCTGGCCAGCGTGTTGGTTACTCGGCTGCTGTACTGGACAGAAGACTGCTTTGAACGTTTGCCCGTGCACTGGATGTGGTGGCCGGCACTGGGTGGTCTGGCTGTCGGGTTGGTGGGTTTCTGGGTGCCACAAACCATGGGGGTCGGATACGATCTGATCGTTGATATCATCAATGCCAAACTGGCGTTGTCTGCACTTGTTTTGCTGGGGCTGGCAAAGTGGCTGTCATGGACCATCGCCCTAGGTAGCGGAACCTCCGGAGGTACGCTGGCGCCTTTATTTATTATCGGTGGCTCCTTCGGGGCAGGGCTGGGATTGCTTACTAACGGTGTTTTTCCTCAATGGGACATTAATCCGGGTTTGGCGGGACTGGTGGGAATGGCCGCAATGTTTGCCGGCTCCTCCCGAGCTTTGCTAACGGCGATTGTGTTTGCTCTGGAAGTGACTCATCAGCCTAATGGATTGATGCCATTACTGGCCGGTTGTGGACTGGCTTGGCTGACGTCATCCATGTTTATGCGTACGACGATCATGACGGAAAAGATCAGCCGACGTGGAGTGCATGTGCCGGATGAGTACTCAGCGGATCCGCTTGAGCAGATCAAGGTGGGTAATATATGCACGAGGAAGGTAGTCACGCTAAGTGGCGAACAACAAGTAGCATCGGTGCGTCATTGGCTATCCAGTGATCAGACAGCAACGCATCACCAGGGTTTTCCCGTTGTCGACAGCAATGGTGAGCTTCAAGGGGTGGTTACGCGTCGGGATATCTGGCGCCTGGATGCGGAGGATCAGACTCTGCTGTCAGATCTGATCCGACGAGCTCCTGTGACTATCGACCCGGATTGCACATTGCGACAGGCGGTGGATCACATGGTGAGAGAGGGGGTAGGCCGACTGGTGGTGGTCGATCCTTATTCAGATCTGGATGTCAGAGGAATTCTAACTCGCAGCGATATTGTCAAGGCTCGTTCATCCTCTGTCTTTTCCTCTGAGACTCGATACCGGTCCATACGCTGGCGGGGACACGATGGCAGATGAGAACAAGGATCTGGTTGCGAAGCTCGAACTTTGCTTGGTTAATTCTGCAAACTGCTGGGTTGGATCTGAACCTTTAAACTGAGTTCGCCACACAGCGTTTTGTATGAATCAGTAAAAGACGAGCTAGGTGAGATGAAAGACGGTGATCCGGGGTCAATCCCGGATCACCGCCAGCAATTCGAGAAGTAAATGGCCACCGCGATGGGGCCAGTTGATGGTGGCGCCGACTTCCAGTCCGAGCATAGCTGCCCCGGCGGGGGTGAGAATGGATATGGCATCATCATATTGACTGGTTTCCTGGGGAAGCACTAATACCCGTTCATGCTCTTTGCCGGTTTCCTGGTTCCTGAAGCGCAGCCGACTGCCCAGCGTTGCTACATTGCCGGGCAGGTCGGCAGGCTCCTTCACTGAGGCTCGCTCCAGTTCAGTGTATAGGTAGTCGACCTGATCTGAATCTTCTTTGGTATTGTCCAGCAGGGCATAGAGCCGTTTCCGGTCGATGGTACTGACAGTAATGGTAGGCAGGATGGTCATTTTATTTCCTGAAAATCCGATAAAAGTTTGCTTGATCACGTTCCGAGAGCGCCGAAGCCCCGGTGTAATCAAGGACGTTCGGCGTCAGGAGAGAAAGGCAGGAACACTCGCAACCAGCGCGAATGCGTTGGCAGTATGGCAAGACATCAGGCCGTTATTGACGGCAACAATGGGTCGAATTGGATTCATGGCTCGAGGCTAGCAGATCCTGTTTTTTTGTCCAGCAATCTCTTCAGGCCGGCTTGCCCCGGAACAGCAGCTTTTCCAGTTCCCTGTCGTTTTTGATCATGTCTCCAAGGGTGTACTCGTCCAGTACCGCCAGGAAGGCTTTCTGCGCTTTCTTCAGTGCACTCTTCAGTTTGCAGCCTGGATCGATGGGGCAGGTTGAATCGGGGCCGAAGCATTCCAGCAATTTCAGATTTTCGGTTTCCCGGACCAGTTTCCCGACTTTGATGGCGTCAGGAGTCTGCGCCAGCACCAGACCGCCACCACGACCACGCAGGCTTTTCACATAGCCCAGCTGCGACAGGGTCTGGGCCACCTTGGCCACGTGATTGGCAGAAATGGCGTAGTCCCGGGCGATTTCCTGCACGGTCACCGGGCGCTCGCTCGCTTTCAGGGCGAGATAAATCAGGGTGCGCAGGGAATAGTCGGTATGGGTGGAGAGTTGCATGGCTTGACCCGCTCAAAAGAGGTATCTAATATGCCTTTTATAAATAGGCATGTAAAATACCACTTTAAGGAGGCAACCATGCTGACAGCGCACCAGGTAGCAGTGATCAAGCAAACCGTTCCCGTACTGCAGGAAAATGGCGAGGTGCTGACCCGGCACTTCTATGAGCGCATGTTCCGGGAAAACCCGGAAGTGTTGACCTTCTTCAACCCGGCCCATCAACAGGCGGGCACCCAGCAGCGGGCGCTGGCGGGGGCAATCTGTGCCTATGCGCAGCACATCGAGAACCCGGCGGCACTGGCCGATGCGGTGGAGCTGATTGCCCAGAAACACGCCTCCCTGGGGATTCAGGCCGAGCATTACCCCATCGTGGGTGAGAACCTGCTGGCCTCCATCCAGGAAGTGCTGGGGGAGGCGGCCACTCCGGAGATCATTGATGCCTGGGCGGCGGCCTATGGGGTGCTGGCGGACATCTTCATCAACCGGGAGCAGCAGATTTACCAGGACCAGAAAACGGATTTCGGCTGGACCGGTTTCAAGCGCTTTGTGGTCAAAAAGCGGGAAGCGGCCAGCGACAATATCGTTTCCCTGTATCTGGTGTCGGAGGATGGTCAGCCGCTTCAGGTCCATCAGCCGGGACAATACATCACCGTACGGGTGAGCCCGGAAGGTGGCGAGCCGGTGATGCGAAACTACAGCCTGTCCAACCGCCCGGGGGCGGATTACTACCGGATCAGTGTGAAGCGGGAGCTGGCTGTGGTGGATGGCGCGCCGAACGGGGTCTGCTCCAACCATCTGCACGACCGGATCCAGGAAGGGGATGTGCTGGAGCTGGCGCCGCCCTGTGGCGAATTCACCCTGCAAAAACACGACGACTCGCAACGCCCACTGGTACTGATGGCCGGCGGTGTGGGTATCACGCCATTGCTGTCCATGCTGCATGCGGCCCTGGAAGGGCAGCAGGGTCGGGAGGTGATCTTCATCCAGTGCGCGCTCAATAATGCGGTGCGGCCTTTCGGCGAAGAGCTGGCGGCATTGCAGCGTGACTACGCGAACCTGTCCACCCACCTGCGTTTGAGTGAGCCGTCAGACAGTGACCGTGAACAGGGAGACTACGACAGTGAAGGCTTCCTGGATGCAGCACTGCTGAGTGAGTTGCTGGATGAACGCAACGCCGAGTTCTATCTGTGCGGCCCGACCCCCATGCTGAAGCACGCCTGGCAGCTACTGAAAGCACGCGGTGTGGACGAAGCGGATATCCACTTCGAATTCTTTGGGCCCGCCGATGATTTAGCGGCATAGTTTATTGTCTGTTGGGGACATGGATGAGCAAGGAGGCTTCTCCATGGTTCGAGCTCAATCATCCCGGGTTTCTCTGGATGAAACGTCCAGTGTTATCACAGCATTTGTCGCTGTATTTGCAGAATACTCTTTGTGTGGCCGGGAGCATTATTTCGGCCAAGACTAAGACCATTGCCGCCAGTAGATATCAAGGCGGGCGAGTGTCCCGGTTGTTGACCTTAGCTGCTTCATGAAATTTCTGAATGAGCACATTGCTCGTAAGACCAAGGAAGACAAAATTAATGGCCGGGTTTGGGGACGCTGTTACAAGAGTCAGGCCCTACTGGATGAAGAGCCCTGCTCAACTGTATGGCGTAATTTACCTGAACCCAGTGCGCATGAGGGTGGCTGTCACCCCGGGAGAGTCAGATCGCACTTCTATTCAACAGCGTTTGTAAGCACTGAACCAGAAACATAGCCAGGAGGGCAGGATTAACGCAGTGCACCTGGGAAAGCGTCTGGTTAGATTAACCAGGCTGAGTGCATGGTTATAAGCCTCACCGCGTCGGGCTTAGATCGTATCCGGTTCCTGCCGAAGTGACTCCTTAACCATTTCCTGACGTATCTGGCCGATGGCCTACTCGGATCCAGACCCTTGGGGGACACCCAAGTGCAGTTCCCAATACTACGACAGCGGAAGAGACTGAAAGGATCTTGCAGCAAAGCCAGGCGTTCGGGCGAGCCGTCGTCGCGCGAGTCGGCGGTAAACCGGTATGCCTGGAGCAGTGCGGTCGGGCCCAGGTGCTCAACTGGGTTCCACCACCAGAATGGGCATTGAGAAGTGCAGCACGCCCACAGGATGCATTCGTAATGCCCGTCAAGCTTGGCCAGCTCACCAAGTCTTTCCAGTCGATCTTTATCCGGCGCAGCTTCTCGATTGATTAACCATGGTTTTGTTCTCTCGTATTGCTCAAAGAACAAACTCTGGTCCACGACCATGTCCCGAATCACCGGCATTCCCGGAAACGGGCGAATAGTCAGGTCGCAGCCTTTCCCCAGCACTTCCTTCACCGGAGTCACACAGGCTAAGCGATTTTGCCATTGATATTCATACCGCCGGAGCAGCACACACCCTCTCGGAAAGAGCGCCTGTAGACCAGAGTGGTGTCTTGCTCATGCAAATATCAAGTGCGTCCAAAACCATACGGCCATGAAACCGGCCGGGATGATCAACGCGGTCTATGCGCGATTGCGTGTCCAGGTCAGGGTGATAACGATAAAAATAAACCTGGATCATGAGGCGCTCTCCAATTTAGCTCCTTGCGATGGATTCAGGGTATACCGTTGTCGCGTACTACGTCCGGCTGTTATGAGTGGCTTTCGCATCAACCTGGTTTGCCATCGGCGCGAGGAGCCGTCAGCATCGGTCCGTAGACCACCAGGAATATCAACCAGGCGGCACTCCAGGCAAGCGATGCCAGCCATAAACCGGGCATTAACGGTAGCCAGCCCAGTGCCATCAGAACGCGCGACACACCGGCGGCCAGAATGAAACCGTAAGCGCACAGGCCGCCGGGACGCAAGCGAAGTGCCCGGCCGGTGTGCCCGACCGCCACCCGTGTCATCACCGCGAGAATCATGGTGCCCATGGCGCCGGCGCCGAGCGCATGTAGCCAGGCGGTATCGGGAACCAGTAAAAAAGCCGCCAGCCCCCACAGCGCAAAGCCTGCGGCCACCCAAAGATGGCCGACATGAAGAATCCACAGCAGCGGTTCGCGCCCGGTCAGCCAGCCGGACCAGCCCGCCAGCCGCGCCAGCACCAGTAACGCCGCCAGCATGGCCACCGATCCGCTCAACACCGGTACCCGCCAGGCGCCGACTTCCATAACCACCAGGGCCAGGGCGGCCACCAGGCCAGCGAGGTCCAGCAACGGGCGGACCACCACGCTCTGGGGCGCGCGACCCTGTGTGCGCAACCAGTTCGCGGTGAACGCCGGCGTAATCCGGCTTCCGATGACCAGAATCAAGACGGCGGTCAGCAACACAAGCGCATGCAGAAAACGCGTTTCACCGGTCCAGTGAAACAGCAGGTCCAACCCCCAGAGCATTGCTAAAACCAGCACCAAGACCGCTTGGCGGCGCTGGCGCGCATGCCAGACCCGCAGCCCCACGCTCGCCGCCACGATCGGCAGGAAAGCCAGGTCCACTACGGTGGCGAAGTCGGTGCCGAACGCCATGCCCAGCCGTCCGGCGAGCCATAGGCACCACAGCCCCAGCAGACGCCAACCCGACAGAGGGCGGGTGCCGGTCCAGTTGCAGACCGCGGTCAGCAAAAAGCCGGCCACCGCCGCATTCACAAAGCCGGCCAGCATTTCATGCTGATGCCAGGCCAGCGGTGCCAGCGCCAGGCCGCGCCACCCGCTGGTCCAGATCCACAGCCACGCCGGGATCACAATGGCGGCCGCCAGCGCCGAGGAAATAAAGAATAGACGGAATGGAAAGGCCAGCAGGGCCGGCAGGCGCTTATTGGTGGCTGGGTCTTGATCCATGGCCGGGCTCCAGAAGATGAGGGACAGGCGTTGTAGTTCACCCTTAAATGGGCATACTATATACTTGTTTAAGGGTGTGCTACTCACGGATGCCGACCATCCGTCAGGCGTTTGCTGTAGGGAATCCGCGATCACGCGAAAGAAGGGGTAACCATTATGAAAGTCAGTGCCTTTATCCTGTCGGCCGTACTGCTTGTTTTTATATCGGCGCCTGCTCTGGCGTCGGGTGAGGGATCCGATTACCGGGCGGAAATGACGTTCACACTGCGTACCGCGGTGGCGGAAGGTAAATTGGTCTATATCGGTCAGGGCGGCGAAATTGACGGTAAGATCAACCCGACGTTAGCGGTGCCGGAGAACACCCTGGTTCAGATCAACATGCTTAACGGTGACGGCGCGCTCCACGATGTGGTCGCCGAGGCCTTTGACGCGCGCTCTGATCGGGTCAGTGGTCAAGGTTCCAGTTCCGTTATGATCTTTCGTACCGGTAAAGCCGGTGAGTTCTTCTACTGGTGTTCGGTGCCGGGCCATCGTGCCGCCGGCATGCAAGGCCGTATTGTGGTCGGCGAACCGCGGGCCGAGGCGGGGGCGAAGAGCCTTGATCTGACCCATTCGCCGATGGGTCTGCCGCCCGCCATCGGCGGCCGCGACGCAGGGCACGTGAACGTTAATCTGGAAACCACCGAAAAAGTCGGCCACCTGGCGGATGGCACGCGCTACAAGTTCTGGACCTTCAACGACCAGATACCCGGCCCCTTCGTACGGGTGCGACAGGGTGATCGGGTAACGGTCAAACTGCACAACGATAAGACGTCCACCATGATCCACTCCGTGGATTTCCACGCCGTTACCGGCCCGGGTGGTGGCGCCGAAGTGACCCAGGTCGCCCCGGGTAAAACGGAAAGTTTCACGTTCAGGGCGCTCAAGCCGGGCCTCTATGTGTATCACTGTGCCACCCCCATGGTCGCGCACCACATCACCAACGGAATGTACGGTCTGATTCTGGTGGAGCCCCCCGGTGGCCTGCCGGAGGTGGACAAGGAATTCTACGTGATGCAGGGTGAGCTCTATACCGCCGAGTCGCACGGCCAGCGGGGTGAGTTGTCGTTTTCCCTGGAAAAGATGCTCGACGAACAGCCCGAGTATTACATCTTCAACGGGGCCACTGACGCGCTCACGCAGACACACCGCATGGAGGCGAAAGTCGGCGAGACCGTGCGTATTTTCTTCGGCGTCGGCGGCCCCAACGCCACATCCTCTTTCCACGTTATTGGTGAAATCTTCGATCGCGTCTATCACGAAGGAAGCTTAAGCAGTGAGCCGCTGAAGGATGTACAGACAACCACTGTCGCGCCGGGCGGCGCCACCATGGTGGAGTTCGAAGTGGACTATCCGGGGCGTTACCTGCTTGTCGATCATGCGTTGTCGCGGATGGAACGCGGTCTGGCCGGTTTCCTGCACGTTAGCGGCGAGCCGGACCACGACATCTTCGAGCCCCACGACTAAGCCGGTGGCTCTGTGCGGTTGATTTAGAGATTTCCTTCAAGACGTTCTTGAAAATCCCATAAGCAGGCATGCAATATGCTTGTTTGTGGGCGGGTCTCCGCGACGCCCCAGAACGTTCTCTTGGTATCAGAACTACAGGCCGGAATGCCCATGCAAGCCACTGAAACCTACAACGATCAAATCGTCCGTCTTTTTCTGCTCGCCGCCGTCATTTGGGGTGCCATCGGCATGTCCGTTGGGGTGTTCGCCGCGGCTCAGCTGTACTGGCCGTCCCTCAACTTCGGCCTGCCCTGGCTGACGTTCAGCCGTATTCGTCCGGATCATACCTTCGGCGTTATCTTCGCGTTCGGCGGCTCCGCTCTTATCGGCACCTGCTATTACATCGTGCAGAGGACTGGCCACACGCGTCTGGCGCTCGGGCGTCTGGCCGGGTTCACGTTCTGGGGCTGGCAAACCGCCTGTGTGCTGGCCATGGTGACCATGCCGCTGGGCCTGACCCAGGGCAAGGAGTACGCGGAGCCGGAGTGGTGGATCGATCTTCTTATCGCGGTAACCTGGGTGTCGTTCGGCGTGGTCTTTTTTGCCACTCTGGCGCGCCGCCGCGTTCAGCATATTTATGTGGCCAACTGGTACTACGGCGCCTTCATTATCGCCGTCGGCCTGCTTCACATCGTCAACAACATGGTGATCCCGGTTTCACTGACCAAGTCCTATCCGGTTTACTCGGGGGCGGTCGACGCCATGGTGCAGTGGTGGTACGGCCATAACGCCGTGGCCTTCTTCCTGACGGCCGGGTTCCTGGGCATGATGTACTACTTCGTGCCGCGTCAGGCCCGTCAGCCGCTTTGGAGTTACCGTTTTTCTATTATCAACTTCTGGGCGCTGATTTCGGTGTACATGTGGGCCGGTTCCCATCACCTGATCTATACCGCGCTGCCGGATTGGGTCCAGTCCGTGGGCGTGGCTTTTTCGCTGGTGCTGCTGATGCCCAGCTGGGGCTCCGCCGCCAATGGTTTGCTTACATTTAACGGCTCTTGGCATCGCCTTAAAACCGATCCCGCCGCGAAATTTATGGTGCTTTCGCTGGTGTTCTACGCCGCCGCCACGTTCGAAGGTTCGATGATGGCGCTCAAGTCCGTCAACAGCCTCTCGCATTACACCGACTGGACCGTGGCGCACGTCCATTCCGGTTCCCTGGGCTGGGTGGCGATGATCACCATTGGCTCGTTGTACGCTATGGCGCCGCGCGCGTTGGGCAAGCCAATGCATTCGCGGACGGCGATGGAGGTGCACTTTTGGCTGCATGTGGCCGGCACCCTTACCTATATCGGTGGCATGTGGGCCGCTGGCGTGATGGAGGGCGTCATGTGGCGTGAGACGCTGGCGAACGGCTCACTAGCCTATTCTTTCATGGAAAGCCTGATGGCGATCAAGCCTCTCTACGTGGTGCGCTGGCTGGGTGGCCTGCTAACGCTTGCCGGTATGGGGCTGATGCTGTGGAATCTCTGGCACACCGCCGATGACGCCAGGGCGCATTTGATCAAACCCATTCCCGTACCTGTTCCGGAACCCACACACGACCAGACCCCCCGACCTCTTTCGGCAGCCGGCGGGAGTGCCTCATGAAATTCCCTATTCGCTATCGTCACTTCGAAAAAATTGAAAAGCACGCCTGGCTGTTGGGCATTCTTACGGCTTTTATGGTGTCGCTGGGCGGACTGGCGGAAATCACCCCGTTGTTCATGCAGGCCCACCGGGTGCAACCCGCCGATAACGTCAAGCCCTATGGACCGTTGCGTCTGGCGGGTCGTGATATTTATGTGCGCGAGGGATGCCATGTCTGTCACTCGCAGATGATCCGTAAACTGCATTTCGAGACCCAGCGCTACGGGCCTTACTCCGTGGCCTCGGAATCAGTCTACGACCGGCCGTTCCAATGGGGTTCGAAACGCACCGGGCCCGATCTGGCCCGGGTCGGCGGTAAGTACACCGATGCCTGGCAGCGCGAGCATCTTATCGCGCCGCGCTCACTGGTCGCGGAATCCAACATGCCCGCCTACCCCTGGCTCGCCGAGGCCGATATCGACGCCGAGGATATCCAGGCCCGCATGCGGGCGCTGCGGGTGCTCGGCGACCCATACAGCGACGAGTCGATCGCCGAGGCGCCGGAAGCCCTTGAAAACAAGACCGAACTGGATGCTTTGGTGGCCTACCTGCAGGGATTGGGTCTCAATCGCCCGGCGCCCGAAGCCACCGGGGAGGAGGCCGCGCCATGAATCCATTATGGGGCCACGCCATTGGCGTGATGATTATTATCCTGATGGCGATCTTTATCGGCATCTGGATCTGGGTCTGGCGCGACCGGCATAAGCCCGCCTTTCGTCGCATGGCCGGTCTGCCCATGCAGGACCCGGTGGAAGCGTTCCCCGCCCGCTCAGGGGAACCCCGGGAAACCAACAAAGGGAACGAATCATCATGAGCTTTCACTGGTCGCTTTGGATCATGTTCCTGGTGGTGCTGAATCTGGGGATCACCCTGTTTCTGTTTCTGTGGGGCACGAGGGTACATATCCCCCACCGCGAGGACGGTACCACCGGCCACGTTTGGGCCCATGGCACCCTCCGCGAGGGTGTGCGTCCGCTGCCCCGCTGGTGGTATCTGATGTCCGCTGGCACTTTCGTGATCGGCATTGGCTATCTGGTGCTTTACCCGGGGTTCGGCGCCTATGACGGTCTCCTGGACTGGAGCTCGCGCGGGCAGCTGGAACAGGCGCAGGAGCGTAACCAGGCGCTGTTGGCGCCGCTGATGGAGGAAGCGCGAAACAGCGCCCCTTCGGAACTGGCCGGGCATCCCGAGGCCGTTCGCCTCGGCGGGCGGCTGTTCCAGGACAACTGCGCGGCTTGCCACGGCGTCGACGCACGCGGCAATACCACCGTTGGCGCGCCCGATCTGCTTGATGACGCCTGGGTATACGGCGGCGGCGAAGACGCCATCCTCACCAGTATCCGCCAAGGCCGTGAAGGTGTGATGCCGGGCTGGGCGTTTCTCGGCTATGGCCGGGTTAAGAATCTGGCGCACTATGTTCGCAGTCTGTCGGGAGCGTCCCACGACCCCGCTGCCGCGAGAGTAGGGCAAAAACACTTCGCTACCTGTGCGGGTTGTCACGGGCCGGACGGCGGCGGCAACCCGGCCATGGGCGCCCCCAATCTCCGCGACGACGCCTGGCTCTATGGTGGCGAGCTGGATCAGATTATCACTTCGATCAGCGAGGGACGCCATGGTGAGATGCCGCCCTGGGAAGGCCGCCTGGACGCGGCGCAGATCCGACTGATCACCGCCTGGATATTGGCAAATGGACAATCACCCTCATTCTGAAACGCGCTGGTACCGAGTGCCTTTGCTTTGGCTCGGCATCGCCATCTTGCTCGCCAGCCTGGCGGGCAGCGTTCATTTGATCGTGGTCAGCCAGGCCTACCAGGCCCCTGATAACGCCACTGATGAAGGCCAATCGTTCCGGGGCGTGCCGCTGACCCGCGAACCAAGAAGTGACATGGAGAGCGAGCAATGACCGCCACCTGTCTCCATTGCGGCGCGCCGACGGCCGGCGAGCCGTTGACCGCCATGCTGGAAGGGGTACCGCGACCGGTATGCTCGAGCGCTTGCCAAAGCACGGCGGAGTGGATCGATGCGCGCGGCTTGACGGACTATTACCGGCTGCGTCGCGGCCCCTCGCACAAGCCTGATGCCGATGCCGGGGCCGACACCGACGCCTGGCGCGACCCGCGTTTGGCGCGCCACGTGTTGCGGCCGCTCTCCGGCAAACGCAGTGAGGTGTGCCTGCTAGTGGATGGTATTCGGTGCGGTGGCTGCGCTTGGCTGATTGAGCGGACCTTGATGGGGCTCCCGGGCGTTCATAGCGTGCAGGTCAACGCGATGACCCGGCGCACCCGCATCGTCTTCGAGCCGCAACGGACGCCGCTGCCCCGGCTGTTGAACGCTCTGGCCAGCGCCGGCTATCAGCCCCGGCCGCTGGACGCACGGGCCCTGGACGATGCACGCCGCGACGAATCCCGGCAACTGCTCAAACGTCTGCTGGTCGCCGGTTTCGGCATGATGCAGGCGATGATGTTCGCGCTGGTGCTCTATCTCGGCCCAGAGAATGAGATCCAGGGGGCGACGTTGGATTTGTTCCGCTGGCTGGGCTTCCTGGTGGCGTCGCCGGTGGTGCTGTATTCAGCGCGCCCGTTCTTCGCCGGCGCGCTGCAAGCCTGGCGCGGTCGCCATCTCAACATGGACGTGCCGATCGCGCTGGCCATCGCGGTGATCTACAGCGCCAGTTTTATTCAATGCCTGCTCGGCGGCGCGGAGGTCTACTTCGACTCGGTGGCGATGCTGGTTTTCTTCCTGCTCACCGGGCGCTATCTGGAAATGCGCGCCCGGCACCGGGCCCTGGACCACACCGATGCGCTGGCGCGCCTTACCCCGAGCTGGGCCGAGAAACTCGACGGCAACGATCAGCCCCAGCGGGTGGCGCTCAATGAACTGGCTCCCGGCGACCGGGTTCGAGTGCGCGACGGGGGTTCAATACCGGCGGACGGCGTGCTTCTCGACAGCCGCGCGCGGATTGACGAGTCGCTGTTGTCCGGCGAATCCCGGCCGGTGGAAAAGCGCGCCGGCGACAAAGTCATCGCCGGCAGCGTGGTGCAGGGCCAGGCGATCCTTCTTCAAGTTACCCATTGCGGTGAAGACACCTTTCTCGCCAACCTCGCTGGGCTTGCCACCCGTGCCCAAACCGAACGTCCCCGGCTGGCCCGCGCCGGCGAGAAAACCGCGTCCCGATTCGTGCTGCGGGTGCTGGGGCTCACCGCGCTGACCGCGATGGTCTGGGCGGTCCTCGACCCGAGCCGTCTGCTGGACGCTTGTCTGGCGGTGCTGGTGGTGTCTTGCCCGTGCGCCTTCGCACTCGCGGTCCCCGCCGCCATCACGCGCAGCCTCTCGGTGCTGGCGCGGCAAGGCGTTCTGGTATTGCGCCCCGATGGGTTGGAAATACTGGCCGGCGTCGACCGCGCTGTTTTCGATAAAACCGGCACGCTCACCGAGCCCTCCGTTTCGGTGACCGCGGTGGACGACTCGATCGATCCCGACACCGCATTGCTGTGGGCGGCCAGCCTTTCCGACACCAGTGAGCACCCGCTGTCACGGGCGTTCGCCAACGGCAACGCCGGTACTCTGTTGCCCACCCATCACGCCCGGGTGCTACCCGGCCTGGGTATCACCGGCACCGTCGCGGGCCGCGCTCTGCGTCTCGGGCGGGGCGACTTCGCCACCGGCGGCGGCGAAGGAGAAGACGACCTGATTCTCGCCGAGGACGGGCGCGTGCTCGTTCGCTTCCAGGTCCACGAAAAAATTCGCGCCGACGCCCGTGAACTGATTGATTGGCTGGCCGCGCAAGGCATTGAAAGTGAAATACTCAGTGGCGACGCCCAGGCGCGGGTCGCCGAGGTGGCCTCGCAGCTCGGCGTTTCCGCTTGGCGGGGGCGCTGTCTGCCCGCCGACAAGCTGGCGCGCATCGGTGAGCTGCGCCGCGCCGGCCATCGCGTGCTGGTGGTCGGCGACGGCAGCAACGACGCCCCGGTGCTGGCCGGCGCCGATGTTTCCATCGCGCTGTCTTCCGGCAGCGACCTGGCCCAGGCGCAGGCCGACATCGTCCTGTGTTCTGGCCGCTTGATCGCCATCGCCGAAAGCCGCGCCGTGGCCCGCACCACCTTGCGAGTGCTGGCCCAGAACCAGCGCTGGGCGTTAACCTATAACCTGTGCGCCATGCCACTCGCGGCAATGGGTTGGGTGCCGCCTTGGCTGGCGGCCATCGGTATGTCGACCAGTTCTCTGGTTGTGGTTCTCAATGCGCTGCGCATTGATCGCAAGCAGGATTACGCGGACCCGGGTCAGGAAGTGCCGGAAGGAGCCCGGCTATGAATATCATCCTGGTAATGATTCCCCTCTCATTGCTCATCCTTGTGGGCGCCGTAGCTGTGTTTTTCTGGGCAGTGAACCACGATCAGTTCGAGGATCTGGACAGCCAGGGTCTGTTGCCGATGGCCGACGACCCGGAAGAAGTTGAGGCAACCAGTAACGAACGCAGTAAGTCGGCTGGAACGGATCAATAACTGACCGAGTATAGAGATGATGTAAGTCACCACGTTCAACACTGGCAAGGCTGGTTAGGGAATAATTTCACTAAGCGTTTTGCGGTTTCGACGTCTGATTCAAATCATTAGATCGGGAATTTTCCTGTCCCGCTCGTGATAAATATTTTAGATTATGTCGACATTTTCTTGATAGTGCTCAAGTAGGACGTAAAGTCGGTACTTGGTTGCTGCCGATAGTCGGCTTACTACGAATATGCCAGTTCGATTCGGCATTTTTCTTTAAGAGAAATTATTATTTG
>AZIK01000767.1_pt1 | contig 24600 bp, 20 predicted proteins | sample 359131 | NCBI WGS metagenome assembly AZIK01 (sample SAMN02429715, study PRJNA222663) | marine sediment metagenome | biome: Sediment sample; isolation source: enrichment culture of sample MGS-ANC(AMM) from oil contaminated site at the... | place: Italy: Ancona | collected 2012-02-14 | depth 6 m m | reverse complement strand
CATAATCTGCCCCTGCCACAATAATTAACGGTTGTTTGCGTTCCATGTAGGTTTCAATGGCTTCCCACATGCGAGTAACTTTGCCTTCTGGCTCAATACGCGCCAAAGAGCCTTGCTTCACGTTACCATTTTCATCCAATACCATTTCGTTCAATAGTTTCGGATTAGCAAAGGTCGCACGCTGTGCGGTTAAATGATCACCGCGGTGGGTTGCGTAAGAGTTAAAGTCTTCTTCAGGTACGCCCATTTTGTGCAAATATTCGCCCGCCGCACTATTCATCAAGATCGCGTTCGATGGCGACAAGTGATCAGTAGTGATGTTGTCTGGCAGTATCGCCAATGGCCGCATGCCTTTCAGCGTACGCTCACCGGCAAGTGCGCCTTCCCAGTACGGAGGACGACGAATATAGGTACTCATCGGACGCCAGTCGTACAATGGGCTTGCAGCCTTAGTGACTTCACCTAGATCAAACATTGGAATGTAGATCTGACGGAACTGCTCCGGCTTAACACTTTCTTTAACGATGGCGTCGATTTCTTCATCGGATGGCCAGATATCTTTTAAGCGTATTTCTTTGCCATCGACCACCGCCAATACGTCTTGTTCGATATCAAAGCGGATAGTACCGGCAATAGCATAAGCAACAACCAGTGGCGGCGACGCCAAGAAAGCTTGTTTCGCATACGGATGAATACGGCCATCGAAGTTACGGTTGCCCGATAACACGGCGGTGGCGTACAAATCGCGGTCGATAATTTCTTGCTGGATTACAGGATCAAGCGCACCCGACATACCATTACAGGTGGTACAAGCGAAGGCGACAATACCGAAGCCGAGCTTTTCTAATTCAGGTAATAAGCCAGAATCTTTTAAGTACAACTCAGCAACTTTAGAACCCGGTGCAAACGAGGATTTAACCCAAGGCTTACGCACTAAACCCAGTTCATTCGCTTTTTTCGCCAACAAACCTGCCGCCACGACGTTGCGTGGGTTCGAGGTATTGGTGCATGAGGTAATCGCCGCAATAATCACCGCGCCATCCGGCATAAGACCTTGCGCTTCTTCCGCTTGCGCTGACGCTAGATTGCCAGAAATACCTTTTGCCGCTAAATCCGCAGTTGATACGCGAGCATGCGGGTTTGATGGCCCTGCCATGTTACGGCCAATAGTAGATAGATCGAAGCTCAATAGACGTTCGTATTCAGCGTCTTTAAGTGTATCCGCCCATAGACCGGTTTCTTTGGCGAACTGTTCTACCAAGGCCACTTGCTCAGACTCGCGGCCTGTGAGTGTCAGGTATTCAATGGTTTGTTCGTCGATGTAGAACATGGCCGCTGTGGCGCCATATTCTGGTGTCATATTAGAAATCGTTGCCCGGTCGCCGATGGTTAGGCTAGAGGCGCCCTCACCGAAGAACTCTAGGTAGGCACCCACCACACGCTCTTTACGCAAGAACTCAGTTAGGGCCAATACGATGTCAGTGGCGGTGATACCAGGCTGGCGTTTACCGGTTAGCTCAACACCGACGATGTCTGGAAGACGCATCATGGATGGATGACCGAGCATGACAGTTTCGGCCTCAAGACCACCCACTCCGACAGAAATAACCCCTAACGCATCAACGTGTGGCGTGTGCGAATCAGTACCAACACAGGTATCAGGGAAGGCTACACCTTCGCTCACCTGAACCACGGGCGACATTTTCTCTAGGTTGATTTGATGCATGATGCCGTTACCGGCAGGAATCACATCAACGTTATCAAATGCGGTTTTAGTCCATTCGATAAAGTGGAAACGGTCTTCGTTACGACGTTCTTCAATGTCGCGGTTTTTCTGGAAAGCATCCGGGTCAAAACCACCACATTCAACGGCCAACGAGTGATCCACGATCAACTGGGTCTGTACCACAGGGTTTACTTTGGATGGGTCTCCGCCTTGTTCAGCAATAGCATCACGCAAGCCCGCCAAATCAACCAAAGCGGTTTGACCTAAAATATCATGTGTTACCACACGCGCTGGATACCAAGGAAAGTCGAGGTCGCGTTTGCGCTCGATGAACTGGCTCAGTGCCGCATTAAGTTCGCTCGGCTCGCAACGACGAACTAGCTGCTCAGCCAAAATACGTGAGGTGTAGGGCAAGCCATCGTAGGCCCCCGGTTTGATCGCATCAACCGCGGCGCGGGTATCGAAATAATCTAAGCTGCTGCCCGGAAGATTTTTACGGAAATTAGTGTTCATAATTTTCTCATCAATATTACAGCTGATAGGCCTCTGATTCCGGTGATCTGTATTTTCAATCCGCCGTAAATCCATCCTTGGAGGCTCTCGTATGCCATCCATGGCATACAAGGTTGAAAATTCAGACCACCCGCATCCTTCCTAGACTGAATCAGCCGATGAAATTGCAGTAAAACGTATTTTGCGGCAACTTCGGTGTTTATTGGCATAAGAGGCGTTTCAATCTGGCTGTGCACCGCATGGATGCGGTGCGCAAGCCCCCATGGATGGGTTTACGGCGTGCCAGATAGGAAATGCCTGTTAAGCCCCAAAAATCAGATCAGCGGTCTGCAATAGCAGAAACTACACGCGGTTCAACACCAACATAGTCTGCACTTGGGCGAATAATGCGGTTATCCGCGCGCTGCTCCATGACGTGTGCAGCCCAGCCCGTTAGACGGCTACATACGAAAATCGGGGTAAACAACTTAGTTGGGATACCCATGTAGTTGTAGGCGGATGCGTGGAAAAAATCGGCATTACAGAACAACTTCTTCTCACGCCACATGACGGCTTCACAACGAACTGAGACGTCATATAAATTGGTGTCGCCGTTTTTTTGCGCTAGCTTCTCAGACCATTCTTTGATCACGGCATTACGCGGATCAGATTCACGGTAAATTGCGTGACCAAAGCCCATGATTTTTTCTTTACGTGCCAACATGCCTAACAAGGTTTCTTCGGCGTGATCTGGGTTTTGCATGCCTTCGATCAATTCCATCGCCGCTTCGTTGGCACCACCATGCAGCGGACCACGCAACGAACCGATGGCTGCCGTAATGCACGAGTGAATATCGCTCAGGGTTGAGGCACAAACTCGCGCAGTAAAGGTTGAGGCATTGAATTCGTGCTCGGCATACAAAATCAACGACACATTCATTACTTGTTCGTGCAGTGCGCTTGGCTTTTTGCCATGCAATAAATGTAGGAAGTGAGCACCGATAGTTGCGTCGTCAGTTTCAGTTTCGATACGCACGCCATCGTGAGAAAAACGATACCAGTAGTTAATAATGGACGGGAAAGCCGCCAGCATACGATCAGTCATATCTTGCTGTTGAGCGAAACTTTCTTCGGTTTCTAAATTACCCAATACTGAACAACCGGTACGAATAACATCCATCGGGTGCGCTGTCACTGGGATACGCTCAAGAACTTCTTTCAAAGCCTGTGGTAAACCACGCATAGCTCTCAATTTGGCTTGGTATTCGTTCAATTCGGCTTGAGTCGGTAACTCACCTTTTAAAATCAGGTAAGCCACTTCTTCAAAAATGCAGTTGCTGGCTAAGTCTTTAACGTCGTAACCACGGTAAGTTAAACCTGAGCCGGATTGACCGACCGTCGATAATGCGGTTTTGCCAGCAACCTGACCGCGCAAACCGGCGCCAGATAGTTGTTTTGCTTCAGCCATGTATGTATCTCCCAAATCAATAATTGAAAATGTATCTGAAGTAGGAAGCTAGACGAATACGCCGAGCTCCCCCCTCTTAATTACTTGTTTTTGCCTTCAGCAAAGAGCGCGTCCAACTTTTGTTCGAAGTCGTGGTAATTCAAGTAATCGTACAGTTCCATACGGGTTTGCATGAGATCAACCACTTTTTTCTGGTCGCCTTCTACAAGAATGCTTGTATAAACCGTTTCCGCGGCTTTGTTCATGGCGCGGAATGCGCTCAATGGATACAAAACCATAGCCGCACCCCACTCGCCTAGCTGTTCACGGTTCCACAATTCAGTCTGGCCAAACTCGGTGATATTTGCCAACAAAGGCACATCAATAGCGGCGGCAAATTGACGGTAATCGTCTTCTGTTTTGATTGCCTCGGCAAAAATACCATCGGCACCCGCTGCAACACAGGCTTGAGCACGAGTGATCGCAGCCTCTAGACCTTCTTGAGCAAATGCATCGGTACGCGCCATGATGAAGAAGTTAGGGTCAATACGAGCATCAACGGCCGCCTTGATACGGTCGACCATTTCGTCTTCAGACACGATTTCCTTGTTCGGGCGATGACCACAACGCTTTTGCGCTACCTGATCTTCAATATGAACGGCTGCAGCACCTGCTTTTTCCATCTGCTGGATAGTGCGGGCAATGTTAAATGCGCCCCCCCAACCCGTATCAATATCCACCAATAAAGGCAGTGACGAAGCTGAGGTTATGCGGCGCACATCTTCAACCACATCGTTGAGCGAGGTCATACCCAGATCGGGCAATCCATAAGAAGCATTAGCCACGCCACCGCCAGACAAATAAATTGCCTGATGACCAATGCGCTCTGCCATCATGGCCGCATAAGCATTGATAGTGCCGACAATTTGCAGCGGCTTATTATCTTCAAGCGCTTTACGAAATTTTTGACCGGGAGTCATTCTAAGAGTCATGAGCAACCCTCCTCTTGTGCTAGTAATGTTTCAAGATTATTCAACGACGCCTGAATGTGGCGCCGCATAAGTAATTCGGCAAGTTCTGCATCGCGGCCAGCGATTGCTTCAACAATGCGTTGATGCTCAAGCAACGCCTGTTGCGGACGTTTGCTACTGGTGCTGGTTTGATAACGATACATGCGTACGATGTGATAAAGATCACCGCACAGCATTTGATGCAAACGATGATTTTTACTGCCTTTAATGATGCGGTAATGAAAATCGAGATCACCGGCTTTTTGATAGTAACTTTGGCCTTGTTCAGCGGCAATGGATTCTTCGTGTTCGCGCAGCAAGCCATGAAGCTCGTCAACCTCAACATCCGTCATACGCTCTGCGGCTAATCGGCACGCCATACCTTCTAGTTCGAGTCGAACTTCATAAATGTCTTTAAGCTCTTGCAAACTAAGAGAAACTACACGCGCACCCGCATGAGGGATGCGAACAACAAGATTGCGAGCTTCTAGCTTTTGAATGGCTTCGCGCATTGGCGCGCGACTGCCGCCATAACGTTCGACCAAATTCTGTTCCGACAGACGCTCACCAGGACGCAACTCACCACGAACAATGGCGGTAGCCAACTCGGTGAATACTTTCTCTGCTAAGGTTGTAGCGATATCTGTCACGCGTATCATTTCTCAAATTGTCGACAAACCAGTAAAAACTGCGATTAGATTACGCCTTTAAACCGACATTTCAAGAATAAAACTCCAACATTGTATACAAGATCAGGAGAAGACTGCTTAAAACTAACAATTCACACTTTACTCTGATACTGATTAAAACGAAAAAACCGGCTAACGCCGGTTCTCTCTATATCACTAAAATATCACTCTGGCATTGAAAGCGCTTGAGGAGACACAATGACGCCGTTGTTGTCGGCGTACACAAACTGACCTGGCACAAATTCAACACCGCCAAATTTAACCGTGACGTTCACATCACCTAAGCCACGCTTTTCGGTTTTTAATGGATTAGTCCCCAACGCCTGAACACCCAACTCGGTTTGCATAATAGCATCAACATCGCGAATGCAACCGTAGATGATCAGACCTTGCCAACCGTTCTTCGCCGCTTTCTCAGCCAACATATCGCCCAGCAGAGCGTGACGCATAGAACCGCCACCATCAACAACCATGACCTTGCCTGTGCCATCAGTATCAACCAACTCTTTCACTTTCGAATTATCTTCAAAGCATTTAACGGTAACGATTTCACCGCCGAAAGATTCGTGTAAACCGTAGTTGTTGAACATAGGCTCAACCACTTGAACTAAGTCTGGGTATTCATCACACAGGTCGGGAGTTAGATAATCAGTCATTGGTAAGTCCTTAGTTAAAAAGGGAATTAATATCGCCAAAGGTATAACGAAAAACTCCGTTAGGCGCTAGCGATGTCTCGAATCTCTGGCACTTTTAAATCAACGAGCCAGTACAATACTACGCCGCTATTGATCAGACTCAATCAAGTAGTTCAGCAAATGAGAAGCTCTAAACCACGAGTACCAACAATTATAATCGTGTCAATTTAGCCTGTACTTCAAGCATAAGCACTGAGCCAGCGAGAAATTAACGGCCACACATCCTTTTCTGCTGGGCGACTCACAACCATATCAATATGACCGTAGTCTTCTGAAAAACCGTTAGCCTTACTGAGCAAAACATCTTCTTTTGGCCCACCATATTGACGATAAAAACGCTGGCAATATTTAGCCGGATCTGTGGTATCCGCCACGCCAGACAACCCCAGTAACGGCGTTGTCGACAACCGCCAAAGAGGCAATAAATCTTGTGCTTGAGCCATCCAACGACCGAACCAATCTTGACGAGCCAAGTATTCATTGATGACACCGGCAGGTTCGTTCTCTGGGCCAATCCGTAACTGCCGTCCGTCCAATTCCTGACGAAAAGAAACGATGTGACGCAATACAAAACCAACACCGGGAAACCACAAATACCAAGGTCGCATCACCATTTGCGAGCCGATAAGTACAATACTGGACGGCTTTTGTGGCAATGCCCCTGCAGCAAGCGCCGTAGCTATCATTCCGCCCCCCAGTGAATGTCCAATCCAAGCGGGGGTTTTGCCGGTTTGTTCCGTCACAAACGCTTGTGCCGCTGGCAAATCGTATAAGGCATAGCGCTCAACCGAATTATTCACATAATCTTGATTGCGCGGTGACAAGCCATGACCGCGATGCTCCAACAACCAAATATCGAAGCCATCCTCTAACAGAAATCTGGCCAATCCCTGGCCACCGCGAGACAACCAAAAACCACGATTAGTGAAGCTGCCATGCACTAAGATCAACGGCATCCCTGAATGGCTAACGCCTTGGCGTCCAAGGCGTGAAATAGCGATTTGAACACTAAGGTCGGGGTCAAGGTTGTGTTTGATCAAGTAAGTATCTTCCGTGATCACTCCGACACAATCTGCTTTCAGCAAAGAGACCGGAAATAGTGCGCTGCTGCTCTTCATTTAGCTCTGCTTACCGGCAAGAAAAAACCACGTATCCAAAACGGAGTCTGGGTTCAATGAAATGCTGTCGATTCCATGATCCATCAACCACTTAGCAAAATCAGGATGATCCGATGGGCCTTGACCGCAAATGCCAATGTATTTACCCGCCTTCTTACAGGCGTTAATGGCATTTTCTAACAAGGCTAAAATCGCCTCATTACGCTCATCAAATAAGTGCGCGATAATGCCGGAATCACGATCAAGACCTAATGTTAGCTGGGTTAAATCGTTCGAACCGACCGAAAATCCATCAAAGTGTTCTAAAAACTTATCCGCCAAAATCGCGTTAGCTGGCAGTTCGCACATCATGATCAAACGCAAACCATTTTCGCCACGACGCAGACCATTTTCAGCTAATAGCTCAACCACCTGCTCAGCTTCACCGACCGTGCGCACAAACGGCACCATAATTTCAACGTTGGTAAACCCCATCTCGTCGCGCACTTTGCGCATTGCGCGACATTCAAGCTCGAAGCAATCGCGGAAGTTTTTAGAGATGTAACGTGATGCCCCACGGAAACCCAACATTGGGTTTTCTTCTTCTGGTTCGTATAACCGACCACCAATGAGGTTGGCGTATTCGTTCGACTTAAAGTCTGACAAACGCACAATCACTCGCTTCGGCCAGAATGCCGCCGCAAGCGTTGATATACCCTCTACTAACTTTTCAACATAAAACTCAACTGGGCCGGCATAGCCGGATATGCGTCGCTCAACAGTCGGGCGCAATTCATCGGGTAACTGCTCGAAATTCAACAGCGCTTTAGGGTGTACGCCAATCATGCGATTAATAATAAATTCTAAGCGGGCAAGACCTATCCCTGCATTCGGCAGCGATTGGAAATCAAACGCGCGATCCGGATTGCCGACATTCATCATGATTTTAAGATCAAGATCCGGCATGGATTCAACGCTGTTAGTGCGAACATCAAAGTCCAATGCCCCATCATAAACAAAGCCGGTATCTCCTTCCGCACAGGATACCGTCACCTCATCACCATCGTTGAGTTTTTCCGTCGCGTCTTCACAGCCGACAACCGCAGGAATACCCAATTCCCGTGCAATAATCGCCGCGTGACAAGTACGCCCACCACGATTAGTGACGACAGCGGCCGAGCGCTTCATAACAGGCTCCCAATCTGGATCTGTCATATCAGCGACCAATACCTCGCCGTCTTGAACTTGTTCCATATCGTCGATATCTCGCACCACACGGACACGCCCTTTACCAATACGATGACCAATACTACGACCTTCGGCTAATACATTGCCTGTTTCTTTCAACAAATATCGTTCCATAACCGTTTTGCTCGTATGGCTTTTGACGGTCTCAGGACGCGCTTGGACGATATATAACTGACCATCGTCGCCATCTTTTGCCCATTCGATGTCCATTGGGCGACCATAATGACGCTCAATGATCATGGCTTGTCTGGCCAGCGCTTCGACTTCAGTATCCGTTATCGAGAAAACTTGGCGTAATTCACGGTCGACACGCTGCGTCTCAACCGAATTACCGACGGATGCATCGACGCGGTAAACCATTTTAATGGCCTTTCCACCTAAGTTACGGCGCAAAATCGCTGGACGACCAGCATCAAGGTTGGCTTTATGAACGTAAAACTCATCAGGATTAACGGCGCCTTGAACGACAGTTTCACCCAGTCCATATGAGGATGTAACAAATACCACTTGATCGAAACCGGATTCTGTATCCAGCGTAAACATCACCCCGCTCGATGCTGTTTCACTGCGCACCATGCGTTGAATGCCCGCAGACAAGGCTATGTTATGGTGGTCAAGACCTTGGTGTTGACGATAAGCGATGGCGCGGTCAGTGAATAGCGAAGCAAACACATCACGAATTGCGTGGAGAACATTCTCGACACCAACAATGTTCAAGTGGGTTTCTTGCTGACCAGCGAATGAAGCATCAGGTAAGTCTTCTGCCGTTGCAGATGAGCGTACAGCCAAAGCAACCGACTCATTGCCCTCTTGCAACTCAATCAGCGCTTTACGCACCGCTTCTGCTAATAATGGTGGAAGGGGAGCTTCAAGAATCCACTGACGTATTTGTTCACCGATCGTCGTCAGAGCCTTAATATCGTCAACATTTAAACCGAATAACGCTGTTGCTATGCGATCATCAAGGCCGTCATAGTTTAAAAACTCTCGATAAGCGTCTGCAGTGGTTGCGAACCCCTTGGGAACGGATACGCCAGCGTTGGTAAGATTACTGATCATTTCCCCGAGCGAGGCGTTCTTGCCTCCCACTCGCTCAACGTCGTGAATGGAAACCTGATCGAACCTAAGTACGTAATCAGTCAACGCCTTTCTCCTCTATCTTTAAACGTGGGAACTAATCACCTATAGTGGCGACTGCGTAATACTAAGTGCACAACAGATAAATTTCTATATGAAGCGATACGCCTACTTTATTTCCGACGGTACCGGCATCACTGCTGAAACTCTGGGCAACAGCCTACTTTCACAGTTTGATACAATACAATTTGAGCGCGTTACCCTGCCCTACATCGACTCCGTTGAAAAGGCCGAAGCCGCCGTAGCCAAGATAAACCAAACAGCTAAAGACTCCGAATCATCTGCGATTGTGTTCGACACTATCGTCAATAAAAACATTCGTGCAATCATAGATACTGCCGATGCATTCAAAGTGGATATTTTTGCCGCATTCCTAGCCCCGCTAGAGCGCGAATTAAACGTTGACTCGTGCTATACCGTAGGCAAATCACACTCACCTACAGATTCAGCCAATTATCTCAGTCGCATTGACGCGGTCAATTTTGCACTCGATAACGACGACGGTGCTAAAACTCGGCATTATGAAGAAGCTGACATCATTTTAATCGGAGTCTCACGATCAGGAAAAACACCAACCTGCCTCTATTTGGCCATGCAGTTTGGTATCAAAGCCGCTAACTACCCGCTGACAGAGGATGATATGGCCGATTTATCCCTGCCGGCATTTTTGCAAATGCATAAACACAAGTTATTTGGTTTAACCATTGATCCCGATAGGCTGTCTGCCATTCGAAACGAAAGACGAGCCAACAGCCGCTACGCGTCATTGAAGCAATGTTATCACGAAGTGGATGAGGTAGAGTTACTATATCAACGCGAACAAATTCAATCGATTAGCACTACCGATAAATCCATTGAGGAAATTTCGACACGAATTATGGCTCTTACAGGTCTACAGCGCCGTCTTCAGAGTTAACTCGCTCATTCATGTGCCGCGCGATCCAACGCGACTTCATAAAGACCAAACTGTGATCCGCATTAGGAACCGAGTGAACCAGCCAATCACCATGTTCTGCCAATATACGATGTCGACTATGCATGGACGCATAGCTCAACTCGCCAATAAAGCTAGCCCCCGAGACTTTAGGCTTCCAACGCGTAAAGATACCAGCACCGCGCAATAAGGCATCACTAACAGCGTGCAAGGCTTGAGCAAATCCTTGAGATTCAGACATTAGACGCCGAACAGTAATTTCATCTACGCGGCCGCGCTTTAATCGATTAGGTGACACTAAATCTAGAAATTCAAAAAAGGGGACACTATCACTCGGATCATCTGCAATATGTTCAGCAACCCGAATATATTCCTCTCCACGCTGACGCAACTCAATGGCATCATCAGAAAAAAGCATCGCCGGTTCAATTAAAAAGCAGTGCCCAATATGAAAATCACCCAGTAAATCAGCCGTTACAAGCCCACCAAAACTATACCCTGCGATATCAAAACAATCCCAGTCGAGCGCAATTAAAAGTTCTCGAATAGCTTCAACATAATCTGCAATCACTGGCCACGGCTTATGCCCAATAAATTTACTCGCCCCCATCCCAGGTAAATCTGGGATTAGAACCTCATCCCATTCAGTTAGATAATTAGCAATAAAGGTCCAGGTTAACTCTCCAGCAACACCTGCGCCATGCAGTAAGACTATACGTCTGCTCTTCTGAGATTCATGAGAATATTGCAGCAACGAAGCATGGATATCCGCAACTGGCGTGCGGATATTAATCGGGTGATGTTCCATCGGCCCACTTAACTTCTAAAGACATGGTTTTTGTTATGGCGCTATTAAGATAGATAATAATGGCTGCGATTTCAGCATCCTCAAGCAAAATACGAGTCTCCTGATAAGCAACACTGTGCCAATTTTCTGGGTATTGATGCAAGCTCAATTTATTATCGAAATAAAGTGGTTTCAATTCACCATTCAGAGCAATAATTGATGCCTCTATAGGCTCCCCACGCACACGCAACACTAAAAAACGCTGACCCGAAGTTTTCTTGCCTGCTCCACCTATTCTCACATACCAAGCCGGACGATCACCCTGCTTCAGCGCAAACGGCATGAGTAAATCAGGATCAGGATACATACGAGATCTGAAAGGTGTCAGCGCATCAATAAACGCCTGTTCGTACATATCACAACAAGCACCATTTTGTACCATTTCACTTAAGCGAAATGGCGGCGCAAAAATATGATCGTGACTCTCGGTGAAATTTTGAACCACCTCTTCTTCCAATCCTTCTGGATGCATCTCCGTGTGAACAATACCAGCCTCATCAACCCAAATGTAAAAAGGCGGCTTATCTTCTAAGTCTTGCTTTTGCTGAGCTTTGAATTCATCTTCCGACAAATACTGAGTATCGTCGCCAGGCAATTTAGGAATATCACCACCAATAACGGGCGGAATATTCTTCTTCACACCCGACTTTTCAGTAGAAGAGTTTTTAGGAACAACACTGTTATGGACACGACCTTCCGCATCAACCCAAGTGTAATACTCATCTTCGGCATACACCAAAGATGAGCAAAGAATGGTTAGTACGATTAAAACTTGGTACGGAAGCTGATACCAGCGGCGCCAATCGTTAGCTTGGTGTCGATATCCAGACCTGGATATGGGTTGGTCACAACACATGTTAAACAGTTCCGGTTAAGTGAATTACTTGAATTAGGATAATCATCAAAATTCTCAGCATTTTGCGGATCAGCACGAATATGCTGTATCGACTTCATAAAACTCAAAGACAAGTCAATTACAGTATCTAAGTCCCACTGGTAACCTAAGCCAACGCTATACAAACGCGCAAAGCCAACAGGTGCCTGCAAACTTCGAGAGTCATCTGGTATAGAACTCTTACGCGGTTCTAAACCTGCTCGTAATTGAATACGTGAATTTAGGTCCCAAGAGGCACCAATTTTATAGTTCCAAACGCTCCTAAAGTTCAACGGCATCGTCAGAGTAGATGAGGTCACCAAATCAGGCGCTACAATTCTAGCTGTCGATAAGAAGCTGACATCACGGTCAAATTCAAAATACAACTCATCCCACTTATCGTAATCTGTCCAACCCAAATCCAGATTAAGATGAAAAACATCAAAGTACTTGAATGCTACACCGGCCTGAAAGTGCTGGGGATTCGTCAGTTCAGTCGTAACAAAACCGCGTTCGCGCTTATTGCCCGTCGGCAAAGAGAAAATCGCTCCACCAATAGCACCAATGATTGACGATCTGAAATTCTGAAAGAATTCCGCAAATTCATCGGTATACTCTAGATCGTAATCACCCTTCAGTTGGCTTGTCGCTTCGCTTTGATAACCTATACCAAACTTAAACCAACCATTCGGCTCCCACAATAAACCAAGGTTAAATGAAGGAGACAAACTCTGTGTCGTATTGATTTTCAATACACCAACATCGTTATACGGCCCAACATTACCACCACACAGCGTCAATAAAGGTGCCAACGGATCATTCCCTGTCAACTCCCCAGTCTCTGCATCGAAACAGCCAAATGCATCCTGTAGTTCTTCCAATACACCAATAAGAACGTTCGGCGCACGAAGATCTTGCTCCAATGCGACCGCTTGGTGAGAGAATAACAAACCCGCGCCAACCGAAAACTCATCGGTTACTTTATAGCCAAACGATGGCGATAAATACGTTAAACGCTGTAATGCAATTGTCTTGGCTTGATAGCGCCCCGGATCATCATCACCCTTTGAAAATCCTGCCGCCATAGGGGCATAAACGGCATTTGCGAAAGTAAATTTAGACCCCGGTGGATTGATCGATATACCCGCCGATGGCAATGCCAATATAGGCAGAGGGACGCCGACCAAACCATAACCAGGTATATAAATAGCTACATTAGAGTGACTCTTGCCCTCAGTCAGTACAGGGTCTTCATGAATTGGAAGAAGGTCTGCCTCACCTTGGTCATAGTCATACCCATTCGGAAGACTAAATGATGCCTCAGAGCGCAACATAACACCCTGCAACTGAACTTGAACCTGACGCCCTTCAAGCTTTGTTAAACCCGCAGGGTTAAAGTGAATATCCATAATGCCAGTTGGATCTGCAGTCACTGCATTACCCAACGACATTGCCTTGGTATCAATAAACAAGTTTTGTACGAGTTCGGCTTTCGCAAGACTCGGTACTAACAATGCCACCAACAGTAAAATTCGCATATTGTGTCGCCATAACCTTGTCATTTTTATAGTGTTATTAGCCATGACTGGTTAGTTACCAGCAGAAGGTTTAAGACCCTCGACATCAATCGGTAGAGATAAACCGAGCAGAATATCAGGCGATAGTTCTGTCATACCAAAACCAACGTTTACGTTAGCAATTGTCTTTGGTGACACCCGAACACCTAATGCAAAATTCATAATACCGCTCATCTGACTACCCGATACTGAACTCACGGTTGAACCTGTAGCGGTATCGTACAACTCAAAACGCGATTGATCGTTAAACGATCCTTGAAATGACGCACTCAAAGAAACGTCATATGACAGCGAATATGCAAAACCCATAGAAAAAGACAAGCTACTACCCGAATGTACCTCCCTAAGAATAGAACTACCGCGGCGTTGATTAAGACCCGTCAAAGGTAAGGTATAGCCATAGCTTAGCGAACCAAATAAAACCACAGGGTCAAGAACCTTAGAAGCACTGACTCCACCACTCAAACCCCAAGTTCCCGAACCGGTCGGCAAACTCTTGGTTTCATCAATTTCGTAAGGGCTATCACCAGTCGGCAAACGCAAGCTTGCAAAGTAGGTCTGGCTAATTTTACCCGGTACATATTCAAACGGCTGCCAACGTACGGTACCTGAAAGATCGCCAACGCCGTAGGCCGTAAGCTCATCTTCCGTCTCAAACTTTGCAACCAAAGGCAATCGACCACCAATTGTTATGTTGTCCAACAAACCATAATCCAGCGAAAATGAGTTAGTCATTGTATGGCTAGCAACTGGGCTAACATTGGCACTACTGATCGTAGAATCACCAGTAACCTGCCCTTCGCTATCGACATTTGGTGTAACCGTAAGATCAATACGCTGATCACCATAATAGCTATAATCAAAATTGTAGTTAACGGAGATACCGCCACGCTTTAGCATCGAATAATTTTTTTCTGCAGCCTCAAAAACCTGCTCAAGCGCTTTTTCAGTATCAGCATCATTATCTTGCTTGGTAAGAGCATCACGAGCCTTATCCATATCTGCCGCTTCATCAGCAACAACTGTGCTGGAAAGTATCAACAATAAGGGTATCGAAATTAGTTTGGTACGAATCAACATGGAAATTCCTTAGTTCTTTATCATTATTATTTTCTACGGAAGCGAAGGTGCTTCTCAATGACATCTGAGCGATCAGTGGCAACATATGTATTGAAGTCATCCGGATCGGCACCATCAGCTTTCGTCTCTATAAGAACCTCGTAGACGATATTTCCGTTCTCATTTCTAACTGCCTTACCGTCAGCGTCTAACTTGGGAGCAAAGCTTTTTTGAGCATTATCCTTCATTGCATAAATCTGGTTGTTAATCGTATGTTCGCTACGAATTTGGAACTCTGGAAATTCGCGGAAGGTATTTTCCGCAATAATATAATCAGAAACAAAACGCATATCCTCTTCGTGCAACTCTAAACCGTTTGCTGGTTTGTGGCCGTTCGGAAACACTATAAAGAGGACATTGTTATCCCATACTTCGAGGAATCTAGACAGAGTAAAACTGATGTTCCCTAATGCAGGATCGGCAACATACACGCGCCCTTCATACACAGAACGAATAACAATAAAGTGTTTAAAACCTGCGTAGTGGATCGGCGCGATAGCGGGATGATCTAAAGCCAGCAAATCCTCTTCTTCAGCCTTAAAACCACCAGAAGGATGTCCTAAGGCCGTCACCAAACGCTTCATATCCAGCAAGGAAAAGCCACGACGCTGAACGATACGTTCAGTCTCACCAAAGCGCAGCAAACCTTCCATCACTTGGCGCTCTTGAAAGTTTCTACCTAGGTAGTAATCCAATAAAGTGGTTAATGCCGCGGAGCCGCAAGAATAATCATAGGCTTGACGTACCACGTTTTTGAAACGCTTAACAGAGAGAGGCTCTACGTTGACTAACTGATCTTGCTGAAAGTCTTCGTTTACTGCAACGCGAACAATAGTATCGCCAGGCAGGCGATCATTTACTATGGCCAATTCATGTACCATAGCAAACCCAATTAATGATCCTAGTAGAATGACAAACACTACACGTAGGCCAAAGGCCCCTCCGTATTGTTATTATAATTTTGTTTGGTCATCCTGCATGTTACATAAAATCACACTACCTACCAACCAAAAACAAGCCATTAACTCACTTTTTTATCATATTTTAGGCATAAAAAAACCCGCCGAAGCGGGTTTTTCTCTACATCAAATCAACCGATCTTAGTGACCAGATACAGTGATTGTTGCACCAGCCATTTGGATATCGCTGATTGCAACAGAACCGATTGACGGCCCAGCAGTAAACACACCAGTAGTACCATCAGTAGTACCACCAAGAGTTACAGCACCTAAAGTCAAATCACCAACAATGCTGTTAACTTTAATGTTGAAACCAGCGCCATCGGCCCACATAGTAGTATCAACGGCAACGTTACCACCATTATCATCGAAAGTGATACCGCTCACGCCAACATTACCATCAAGCGCGGAAAAAGAACCACTAGTAATTTTGAAGGCAGATTGAGAATCAATCACAGTTTTAGTGTCAGCAGTGAAAACACCTGACGCATCATAAGTACCTTTACCGATCGTAGTATTTGATACACCAAGATCCATCGTCAAGTTCAAATCAGAGATTAAGTTACCAGAGTTAACACCACTAGTATTAACCAAATCAACAGAACCGACACCGATCTGAAGACCACTCACTGCACCAGTAGCAATATTCATGATACCGTCAGATGTGACATCAATTGCGTTATTGATAGTCAAAGTACCAGATGCAGTACCAACAGTAATATTGCTCAGAGACAAGCTACCGCCATCTGTTGCGTCAGTATCGGTATACAGGATCTCACCAACAGAAACCGCATTAGTGCCTGTCAATGTGACGTCTAAGTCGATACCAGCTTGACCAGTCGCAGCAGACATAGTCGCTTCGTCCATGGCTACCAACTCAGCATTAGCAGCGAAAGATACTGCAGCGATAGATACCGCTAGTGAAGCTTTTTTTAGAAATTTCATTTGTGCACACTCCTGATTGTTTTTCTATTATGTCGGCCGCTGTGTGAGCGACCTATCATTAGTCTGCCAGATCTTCTTCAGTGAGTCACTGGAAACCGAATGACTTTATCAATGGGTTTCAATTATTCTTAACTCTAGGATACCCCAGAAGCCGATCCCCAATCTATTATGTGATTTAAGTGTTGTCCACCACTTTTTTACAAAAATTTACGGAATATAGCCATAAGCATCAATACGATGCTAGTATCATCTCAGCATAATGGCAATAAAAACCTTATAAATCATATAGTTAGATCCAATTCGTAACCTCTAATTCTGGCATAAAATGACATACGAGAAACTCCCCCTCACTTCAGCTAACTTGTTGAATTCTCTAAGTTTTCTTGAGCATCCGATGTTACTATTCAATGGTATCAGTGGTGTAAATTACACTTCCTTGACGGTTGCTCAGGCCTCAAAATCTTCTAGGTTTGCCATATTAGGCCACAAGCCTTTAAAGTCGCTTAAGTTATATAAAGAAACTGACTATTCCGCCCTTTCAGTCGATTTTGCCAATAAAGTAGCTACGAACCCTGACGTGCATGACCATTTTGTATCCGGCTGGGCAGGTATCATCCATTATCCCCAATCACATAACAGCAACCCCGTGGCATTCTTTAATTACTATGACGCTTCTATCTATATAGATTTTGAAAAGGATGAGTGCTTCTTACTTAGTCACCACCCGCTCTCCGCAGAACGCAAAAAAGAATTAAGCCATTTTAAAAAGATTAAACAATCCAACCTAGCAGTAAGCACAAGAGACTGGAAACCTGGATGGAGTAAGTATCAATACCAAACAGCATTCAAACGAATACAAGACTACTTACTCGCCGGTGATTGCTATCAAGTCAACTTAGCTATGCCTTTTTTTTGTGACGATGACCTAACCAATACCAACCCGCTCCCCTTGCTGGAGGCTTTCGATGCTCCTTTTTCCGGTTTTTTCAAAAATGATGATCATTGGATTGCCACCGTCTCGCCTGAACGATTCATAAAGGTGAAAAACGGCACCATCACCACTAGCCCAATAAAAGGTACTAGCCCTCGCCATCCAGACCCTAAATGTGACGAAGCAAATCGCAATCAACTTCTCGCCAGCGAAAAAAATCAAGCAGAGAACTTGATGATTGTCGATCTATTAAGAAACGATTTAAGCCGGTCTGCGGAACCGCATAGCGTCAAGGTTGAAAAACTATTTGCTCTCGAATCACATGCTAATGTACATCATATGGTCAGCACCATTACCGCAAAACAGAAAGCGAGCCTTACCCCCATCGATGTTGTGAGAAATGCATTTCCTGGAGGCTCAATTACAGGCGCCCCCAAAGTTCGAGCCATGCAGATCATAGAGGAGCTTGAGCTGCAAAGTCGCGGAGCCTATTGCGGATCAATGGGATATTTCGATGATAGCGGTTTAACCGACTTCAATATTCTTATTCGGACGATTACGGCGACCAAAGATGGCGCTGTATGCTGGGGAGGCGGAGGAATCGTTGTCGACTCCACGATGGAAGATGAGTATCAAGAAATATTGAATAAGGTAGGGAAGATTCTAGTAACACCTATTTAAAGCATACAAATAACAAAAATGGGACATCAAGCCCCATTTTGTTTCACAGTCTTCGCGAGAATTACAAGGTTAAATCGCGATTACTGGCCTTGATAAATTCTTTCTTCAAATCTTCGTACGTGTGAACTGCTGGGAATTGCGGAAACTCGTCGATGACATTTTGCGGCGCGTGAAACAAAATCCCAGCATCAGCTTCGGCTAGCATGGTCGTATCATTGTAGGAATCGCCGGCCGCTATCGTACGGTAATAGATAGTTTGCAATGCACGAATAGATTGACGCTTTGGATCAGCCTGGCGAAGTTTGTAATCTGTCACTCGCCCAGTTTCATCGGTAATCAAACGGTGACAAAACAAGGTTGGAAAACCCAACTGGCGCATCAACGGCTGAGAAAATTCATAAAACGTATCCGACAAGATGATCACTTGAAAACGCTCGCGCAACCAGTCTACAAACTCAACAGCCCCATCCAAAGGTTTTAAAGTTGCGATAACATCCTGAATATCCTGTAACTTAAAGCCATGCTGATCAAGCAAGCCCAAACGCTGCTTCATTAATACGTCGTAATCCGGAATATCTCGCGTCGTTGCCTTGAGCGCTTCAATGCCAGTTTTTTCTGCAAACTCGATCCAGATTTCCGGAACCAGAACACCCTCAAGATCTAAACATGCGATTTCCATGACTACCCCATCAGTCAGATTAATTTAGCGCCGTACTCTAGCCAGAAGCCCCATTAAATACAATATGGACAGGCATTTCATTCGCTCAATCATGGAGGCTTTCGTATTCACAGAATTCAGAATATGCGTTTTTATTATTATTTGAACTAATGGTGCCTAGTAGTGATCAGTCGCTGATGGTGGGAAAATACTGGTCATAAAAAAGGCGAAAGCTAAACAATTAGTGCGAAGGCAGATCAGCATTTGCGAACAAGGCATCTAATTCTTGGCGATTATGACACTGAGCCGCTTTTTCGATGACATCACGTGTCAAATGAGGGGCAAAGGCAGCAATAAAATCGAACATAAAACCACGCAGGAATGTCCCTTTGCGGAAGCCAATTTTAGTAACACTAGAAGCAAACAAATGACTGGCATCCAAGGCGATAAGATCTTCATCTAAATCCTTATCCACCGCCATTGTCGCAACGATACCGACACCCACACCAAGACGTACATAGGTTTTGATGACATCAGAATCCGCTGCCGTAAAGGCAATGCGAGGGGTTAAACCGCGACTTTTAAACGCCTCATCGAGCTTAGAGCGCCCAGTAAAACCAAATACATAAGTGACCAATGGATAAGCCGCAACCTGCTCCAATGAAGGCTTAGCATGCTGTGCCAGCGGATGGTTTTTAGGCACCAAAATACTGCGATTCCAGCGATAGCACGGCATCATGATCAAATCACCGAACAACTCCATGGCCTCCGTCGCGATCGCGAAGTCCGTAGTGCCATTCGCAGCCATCTCTGCAATTTGCATCGGAGTACCCTGATGCATATGTAAGGACACATCGGGGTAGTGCTTCATAAAGCCTTTGATAACACCGGGCAACGCATAACGAGCCTGAGTGTGCGTTGTCGATATCGACAAACTTCCGCGACGCTCATCACTATACTCTTGAGCCACTTGTTTAATACTTTCGACTTTTCTCAGTATTTCGCCGGCTACCTGTAGAATCGACTCTCCTGCTGGCGTGGTGCGGGTTAGATGCTTACCACTACGAGCAAAAATCTCAACGCCCAATTCATCTTCTAACAAACGAATCTGCTTACTAATCCCCGGCTGAGATGTATAAAGTACTTGAGCGGTCGCGGATACATTTAGATCGTGGTGGGCTACCTCCCAGATGTAACGCAATTGCTGTAGCTTCATACTCCCTCCGGTTTAACCTTTAAATTTGTTATAAAAATATAAACAAATATTCCTTCCTAGAATACAGAAAGTCTCTACATTGACAGCAATTACTATAGAAAAAAGGAAATACAGACCACAAATACGCCAAATCTCCTCTCAATTACAGATAGCGGCCTGTTAGTTTGTCTGTTCAGCCTTCCCTTAGAGGTGTAGGTATGACTGTAGACCATTTTTCCTAGATGTTTTGTTATATATAGAAGCTGCTTTTTGAAGCAAAAAACTAACAGGTTTGAAGCACGTCAAGCCGAGCTAACCCCCTCCTTCACCCTCAGCACCTCGTATAATGTAACCATGCACCATATTCACAAGGCTTTATTAACTTAACCTTCAACTCGGTCAATCTTTATACCAGCCTAAAAATTAAGCTAGCTAAACTTATTTACTTAAATTTAAGTTGATAGTAGTCTTTTGTCGTAAGAATACTTATTATCACTGAGTTCAGTATGAAAACAATCGATGTCGTTCAATATTTCAAAACCAAAAGCGCCATCGCAAAAGCGTGTACCAATGACGGCTGGAAGCTAACCAGCGCTGCCGTATCGCAATGGGGGGACGAACCTCCACTTGGCCGTCAAAAACAAATTGAAGCTTTAACCAACGGAATATTACGTGCGAATGCGGACCAAGCCACTGCAACAAAGCACAATACAGACTTAACTAGCCCAACAGTGCCAGGAACCGATATGACTGACAATCGCGTAGAAGATCTCAATATTGAATCTATTGTGCCGCTGATTACGCCAAATCAGCTGAAACAAAACATGCCTATTACCGACGCGGCCAGCGCGAGTGTATGTAAAGGTCGCCAAGTAGTCCGTGACATTCTTGATCGCAAAGACCACAGAATATTCGTTGTAATCGGACCATGCTCAATCCACGACATTGATGCAGCGAAAGACTACGCTCTGCGTCTGCGTGAATTGGCAGAAGAAGTAAGCGACACCTTATACTTGATTATGCGAGTTTACTTCGAAAAACCACGTACAACCGTGGGCTGGAAAGGCTTAATCAACGACCCCTACATGAATGATACCTTCAAAATCCATGATGGCCTGCATATCTCGCGCAAGTTGTTGATTGATCTAGCCGAGATGGGCTTGCCTTTATCCACCGAAGCGCTCGACCCTATTTCGCCGCAGTACTTGCAAGATTTAATTACCTGGTCAGCGATTGGCGCCCGTACAACCGAATCGCAAACTCACCGCGAAATGGCTTCTGGTCTATCGTCTGCGGTTGGATTCAAGAACGGCACTGACGGTAGCTTAACGGTTGCCACTAACGCCTTAATGTCGGTAGCCAATCCTCATCGTTTCTTAGGTATCGATCAGGCCGGTAGTGTGTCGATTGTCTCGACTAAGGGTAATCCATATGGCCACGTTGTATTGCGTGGCGGTGGTGGCAAGCCAAACTATGACTCAGTCAATGTTGCCCAAGCAGAGCAAGCGCTGGATAAATCGGATCTAATGAAGAACATCATGGTTGATTGCAGTCATGAGAATTCAAATAAAAATCCGGCGTTGCAACCGCTAGTAATGGACAACGTCAGTAATCAAATACTCGACGGCAACCAATCTATTATTGGTTTAATGGTTGAATCAAATATCAAGCATGGCCGCCAGAATATTCCGGCCAACCTGTGTGATTTAGAATACGGCCTATCAGTCACCGATGGCTGTATCAGTTGGGAAGAAACCGAAGACGCAATTCGCACTATGCGCGCTAAATTGAAAGATGTATTGCCAACTCGTGGCAAGCCATAAGCTCCAAGCGCTATCTAGAAAAATGAAAGCCCGCCGAGTATCACTAGGCGGGCTTTTTCGTCTTAACGCTCCGGCTAACGATTATTCGTCACCAAAGACATCAAATTCATCATCAAATGCATCATCACTTACTCCATCGTTAATCAAATATTCACGACGCTGAAGATAAGCACTACGGAAAAAGACGTACTTGTCACCACTAATAAATCCCTCAGAGGCAATCAAATCAGAGCGCAGATCGACAATTCTCAACCCAAGCAAGCCTGTATCCTGAGCATAATTATTGCCAAAATAGGTATAGCTTAAATTAGAAGAGTAATCGACCGCATTGCCAGCGACGTCTCGAATCGTGCGAGGACCAAGAAAGGGCAACACAACATACGGGCCAGAACCAATCCCCCAATAACCAAGAGTCTGACCAAAATCTTCATCATGACGCTCCAATCCGATAGAACTCGCCACATCAAAAACCCCAAAAAAGCCAACGGTAGAGTTAATAATAAACCGAGCCGTGTCGGATAACGCTTGAGTCAATTTGAACTGCGCGACATCATTTACCACCACCAAAACTTCGCCCGTATTTGCAAACATACTGGTGACTGAATTATCAATGGACTCCGGTGTAATATAGTTATACCCAACAGCAGCTGGCCGCAGAATGTAACGATCCAAACCATCATTAAATGCAAAGATCTTGCGATTAAAACCTTCCCAAGGATCATTATTTTCCTCAACAGCAACTACTGGTGCCGTTACCAAGTACATCGCCAAGGCAAGCAAAGATGGTAGCGCAGATAACACACTTATCGCTTTCATTAATTTTTCACCACACAATCGAAAGGCAAGATTTACGTTCCATTGTAAACGAATTAAGAGTCACTATTTGAATCTATTCGGGCACCTAATAGTAAACCCTGTTCCTGCCACTGCTCCAATATTTGTAAACCACCCTGCAAAGCCATATCGGTTAATGCCATACCGGCCTGATTCAACAGGGCAACAACAGCATCTTTACCGGTTAGCTCTTCGTCTTGAAGGATAACCAACAAGCCTAGAGTCAAGGGATTGGTATGTAAGAATCGGACTGTATTATGTCGATCACGATACACAATCAACGCAGTAGCTTGCGGTTGTAGATCTGGATTAGCGACCGAAGCACTATGCACAGGGTATTGATAAAAGACTCCCTCAGCCGCAGCGGCTAATACTGGAATATGGCGGCTTAAATCCGCATTAGAATCAAAATTCGTAGGCTGCTCAACCATTGCCACATCGACGGCCAATTCCAGCCATTCATAATGCGCCAACTCTTTTAAGTAGGGTACATCATCCGCTTTAGGCGAATATTCTTGTACTAAGAAAAGTAAGAATTCTTCACTGATCTTTAAAAAATACGGGGTGTGGCATTCATGCTTTAAGAAAAATTCTTCACTTAGCTCACGCCAGCGCTGCTCGCCCAGAATTTCTGCGCATACAGGAAAAGTAGAATCAAGGAAACCGCAAACATTATTAAAGAATAAATCTCGATATATTTTTAATCTACGCGGTTCAATATCACCAGTAATTTGGTAATCCACCGGCTGTTCGCCACGGCTACGAATATGTTGCGTAAATTGATACTGAATATTTTTAAAGGGTGCGGATGACATTCGTGTTCGCCTTTCCATGATTCTCAATATCACTCTGCAAAGAGCGAATTTGACTTAATTCAGCAAACAGATCTTCAACGGCTGGAAAGTTAAAGTCGCGTTCAAGCAAGGTCGGTAATACACCATGAATTTCATAGGTCTGTTTCAATAAATCCCAAACAATATCTTTTACCGCATCGCCGTGCGTATCAATCAATAAGTCTGGTGCCTCATCAAAATGCCCTGCGACATGCAAATAGCGAATGCGCTTGGTTGGCATGGCTTTAATAAATGCCAAGGCATTCGAGCCATGGTTGATACTATTAACATAAACATTATTCACATCTAGCAGCAAATCGCAGTCGGCTTTTTTTAGCACGGCAGCTACAAACTCAGCTTCCTCCATTGCCTTGCCCGGTTCGGCATAAGCCGATACATTTTCGATAATGAGTCGCTGGCCAAGAATGTCTTGCACCTGACTAATGCGATCAGCCACATAATTAACAGCTTCATCAGTGAATGGAATCGGCAGTAAATCGTAGAGGTGGCCTTCATCACCGCAATAGCTTAAATGCTCACTGTAAGCCAAAATACCATGCTCATCTAAAAAGTTTTTTACCTGCCGAACAAAATTAAGATCTAACCGAGCAGGGCTACCAATGGAAAGAGATAAACCATGGCATAAGAAGTCATACCGTTCAGTATAACGTCTTAACGAATGCGCTAATCGCCCGCCAAAACCCATCCAATTTTCCGGAGCAATTTCCATAAAATCAATCGGCAGATGCTCATGCTCGGACAAGGGAGCCATTAACCCCCTTCTTAATCCTAGACCAGCACCTTGAACATGACGATTAAACGCAGACTTAGTCATAATTACTGCTTAGC
>AZIK01002177.1_pt1 | contig 24623 bp, 23 predicted proteins | sample 359131 | NCBI WGS metagenome assembly AZIK01 (sample SAMN02429715, study PRJNA222663) | marine sediment metagenome | biome: Sediment sample; isolation source: enrichment culture of sample MGS-ANC(AMM) from oil contaminated site at the... | place: Italy: Ancona | collected 2012-02-14 | depth 6 m m | reverse complement strand
GGTCCCATGGTTACCACCCAGGTCATAGCCGGCTTCTACCAGGTTTTCATCCATGCCATCCAGGGTGGTTACCAGCGGCACCACCATGAACAAAAGCCCGTTGTAGACCAGCCCGACAATCACCGCGACATCGTTGTAGAGCATCTCAACCGGGCCATCCACCCAGCCGAAAGCCTGAAGCCAGGAACTGAACAGGCCACTTTCACGCAACAGAATCATCCAGCCGTAAGTACGCACCAACTCACTGGCCCAGAACGGAATCAGACAGGCCAGAAACAGGATGCCCTTCGAGCGGCCCCGGGCGAGGCGGGCAATATACCAGGCAATGGGAAAGGCAATCAGCAATGTCAGAAAAGTGGTGAACAGCGACATCACCCCGGTACGGACAAAGGTCCGCCAGTAATAGGATTCGGTAAAGAAGTTCTGGTACTGCTCAACCCCCCAGGCAATGGTGTCCCAGCTTTCCCGGACCTGGAACGACACCCGGAGCATCTGCAGATGGGGCAGCAGCACCAGCAGCACGATCCACAGCAGGAACGGCGTGAGTAACAACCAGAGGGATAAGCGGCTGACAGATGACTTCACAGACGGTCGGCTCCAAAGACCCTGGCCAGCGCGGGATCCCAGGCCAGCCGGAGTGAACTATCGACAGACAGCCTTGGTGCCGAGCCATCCTGGGGCAAGCGGGCATACACCGGCTGCCCGCAGGTTTCAGCTTCAACTCGACTGTTCGCACCATCAAACAGGGTTGTGCACACTTTCGCCTGCATCGATGAGTAACCTGAGCTCAGAGCATCTCCTGAAAGCACCAGAGATTCGGGTCGGATATACAGCTCGGCTCGACGGCCAGCCTGCAGGTCGCCCGATGCCACCCGGCCCTGCACCAGAGCACCATCATCCAGACGAATTTCTGCCAGGTTATCGCGCACAGACACCAGCTCTCCGGACAGGCGATTGTTATCGCCGACAAACCCGGCTACAAACGGTGTGGCTGGCTCCCGGTAGAGCTCTTCCGGTGGCGCTACCTGGTCAAACCGCCCGTCCCGCATCACGGCTACCTGGTCTGACATCACCATGGCTTCCGACTGGTCGTGGGTGATGTATACGAAAGTGGTCCCGAACTGCTTCTGGAGGTGCTTGAGCTCTACCTTCATCTGCTCACGAAGTTTCAGGTCAAGGGCACCCAGGGGTTCGTCCAGCAACAGGAGCGTGGGCTCCAGAACCAGACATCGTGCCAGGGCCACCCGCTGTCGCTGACCACCGGACAGCTCCTGCGGGTTGCGGTGTTCAAGATCTGGCAGGCCAACCTGCTCCAGCACCCGGGCAATGCGCTTTCGCCGCTCGGCCAGTGGCATTTTCCGGCGCTTCAGCCCGTAGCCGATGTTGTCACCGACCGTCATCGTGGGGAACAGGGCCAGATGCTGGAATACCATGTTTACCGGCCGACGGTTCGGTGGCACATCGTTCATGCGCTGGCCGCGAATGTGGATGTCGCCTTCATCGGGTTTGTCGAAGCCGGCCAGCAGTCGCAACAGGGTCGTCTTGCCGCAACCGGAGGGGCCCAGAATGGAGAAAAACGTGCCCGCCGGCACGTCCAGGGACACGTGGTCCACCGCGGCATTGCTGCCAAACCGGCGGACCAGCCCCTCACAGAAAAGATCAGAATCCATGCCCATAGGGATCAGTTTGCCGCCTGGACGCGATCCAGCACCTGACCTTCCATGGTTTCCAGCCCCGGCGGAACCGGCGGGTACCATTTGATGTTGTTGATGGCCGCTTCATCGAAGCTTTCCCGGTAAGCATCCCGCAGATCCGCCTTAACAAACTCATCCGCGCCTTTGGAGGCGGTGAAATTGCCCGAGGCATTGGTAATCCGGGCGGCAATTTCCGGTTGCATCACGAAGTTGATCCACTTGTAGGCGGCTTCTTCGTTCTCGCTGCGGCGCGGGATCGCGAAGGTATCAATCCAGCCCAGCGCGCCAGACTCAGGCGCAACAAAACGGATCTCCGGATTCTCGGCATTGAGTTTCCAGCCGCCGGCATCCCAGGCCATAGCTGCTTTCACCTCGCCCGTACGCAGCAGGGCCAGTAACTGATCACCACCGGTCCAGTAGGTTTTCACATTGCTCTTGCAGTCAATCAGTTTGTCCTCGACCTTTGTCATGATCGCCTGGTACTCGTCGCGATTGGAATAGGCCGAAAACGGGTCCATACCCATGGCAAAGGCAAAACCGATTAGGGTCGGTCGTTTGAGCCGGTAGCTGACCTGTCCCGCTACAGCGGACTCACACAGGTCGGTGTAATCGGTCACCGTGTCCGAGACAGAGCTGTGGACGATCAGACCACTGGTTCCCCACACCGACGGCACACCGTAGTGCTTGCCATCCAGTTCGGTGGAATCCCGGGTGGCCTTGACCATCGACGGCTGCAGCTGATCGGTATTCACCCGGCTGAAATCGATGGGCTTGTAAATATTGAACTGGCGCTGGACGCCAACAATGCGGTCCTGGCTCGGCTGGGCAAGATCAAAACCCGCACCACCGGTAGCACGAAGCTTGGAAATCATGTCTTCGTTATTGGAAAGGGTTACCTGCACATCGATGCCGGTCTCCTCTTCAAACTGAGCAACCACATCATCCGGGGCATAGCCACCCCAGGTAATCAGGCGCAGCTCTTCGGCCAGTGCGCTACCGGAAAAGCTTGCGGTAGCCAGCGCTGCAGACAGCAACAATGCGCGGTTCCGTGTCAAACGTATTGGCTTGGTCATATCGTGTCCTTACTGATGGCAAGTTCAGAAGTTTGCTAACCATTTGTTATCAGGAAGTTATAGACCATGTATTGCAGTTTTGTGAAGCCAGGAACAAAAAAACGGAGGCCGCGGCCTCCGTTTCCCTGATGCTGGCAACTATCGCTGGGCCTAGCGCCCGGACTTCAGCATCTCCCAGTATTTGGCATACACCTGCAGGGCGTCGTCACCAATGTCGGTCTGGAACTCGGCATTAATCATGTCAGTGGCATTCGGATAACTTGCCCGGTTATTCGCGACCTCGTCCGGCAGCAGTGCCCGCGCAGCCAGGTTTGGTGTGGCATACCCGATTTCCTCGCTGATCAGCGCGGAAATTTCAGGCTGAAGTACGAAACTGATGAACTGATGGGCAGCTTCAGGATTCTTGGCGTTTTTCGGAATCACGAAGCTGTCGAGCCAGGCAATAATCCCCTCTTCCGGATAGACGTATTCGAGAGACTCCATGGTCTCCTTGCCCATTACGGCCTCGCCATTCCAGATCATGCCGACATCAGTTTCACCTTCCAGATACGGCATACGGGGCGCATCGGAGTTAAAGGTGCGAACCGAAGGCATCAGCTCGGAAAGCTTTTCGTAAGCCGCCTCGATTTCATCCGGGTTAGTGCTGTTGCCCGAGTAACCCAGCACCCGCAGGCCAACGTGGAAGACTTCCCGCATGTCGTTGGTCAGCATAACGCGCCCCTGAAAACGTTCGTCCCACAGATCTTTCCAGCCAGTTACCGGCTCACCTTCGATATCCGCAGCGTCCACGGCAAGCCCGGTGGTTCCCCATAAATAGGGGATCGAGAATTCGTTGCCCGGATCGATATCCAGATTCACCAGCTCCGGATCCAGCTCGTCAAAGCCTTCGATCTTACTGCGATCAATGGGCAGCAGCAGACCTTCCTGACGCATCTTGCTGACGTAGTAGGTGGACGGTACCGCCAGGTCATAGGCTGCGCTGTCATCCAGCAGCTTCAGACGGGCATACATGGCTTCGTTACTGTCGTAAGTGGTGTAGACCACCTGGATGCCGGTCTCCTCAGTGAAACGGTCAAGTACTTGCTGGGGCATGTACTCCGACCAGTTATAGAGGTTGAGAACCTGCGGGTCCTCGGAACTGCACCCCGTCAATCCCACTGCCAGCAAGCCAGCCAGCGCCAGTTTCTTCATCGTTTGCTCCTTATCAGAATCCATTGGGACAACATCAGCATAACCAGTGAAAACACCAGTAGCAGTGTGCCCAGGGCGTTCACTTCGGGTTTGAGGCCCACACGCACCATGGAATAGATGCGCAGGGGAAGAATTTCATAGCTGGGCCCACTGACAAAGGTACTGACCACCACATCATCGAGGGACAGTGTAAACCCTAGCAGCCAGCCCGCCAGCAATGCCGGCATGATCACCGGTATCAGCACGGTGCGGGTCATGATGAAATCGGAAGCCCCCAGATCCCGGGCGGCTTCGGGCAGGCTCTCATCGAAGCCACTCAACCGGGCCATCACGGTAATCACCACAAACGGCAGGCAGAAGGTTACGTGAGCCAACAACAGGGACACGTAACCCAGCTGCAAACCCACCAGCAAGAACAACGCCAACAGGGAAATGGCCAGGACAATCTCCGGCGACATCATGACCACGAACAACATACCGTTCAGCAGCTTCTTGCCGCGGAACCGGTAGCGGTGCAGGGCCAGGGCGGTCAGCGCTCCAATGACGGTGGACACCGTGGCCGCAGACAGTGCCAGCCACAGGGAATTCCACATGGCGTTGACCATGGCACGATTGTTAAACAGTGCCTCATACCAGCGCAGGCTGAATCCTCCCCAGGCATAACCGGTTCGGGACTCGTTGAACGAGAACACCACCAGCACTACCACGGGCACGTAGAGCAGAATATAGACCAGCGTAAGGTAGGTACGGGGTAGCCATCGTGTCATCACGCGCCCTCCTCACCAAGTCGCCGCTTACTCAAACGGTGCGCGAACATGAGAAACGCCATGGTCACGGTAAGGACGATGCTGGCTGCAGCCCCGAAGGGCCAGTTCCGGGCGTCGAGAAACTGGTTCTTGATGACATTGCCCACCAGCAGGTTTCGGGACCCACCGAGAATGTCGGGTACAAAAAACAGGCCCATCGCCGGCAACAGCACCAACATCACGCCAGCCAGAACGCCCGGAAGCGTGAGCGGAACAATCACGTGAATAAAAGTAGACAACCGGCCCGCCCCCAGATCATGGGATGCCAGCAGCAGCTCCTGCCTGAGATCTTCAAACACCGAATACAACGGCAGGATCATGAACGGTAGCAACAGGTACACCAGGCCGATAACCACAGCACCCTCGGTATAAAGTAGCTGGAGCGGTTCATCGATCAGCCCGATCGATATCAGGGCACTGTTTAACAGACCGTTGGTCGCCAGGATCAGCTTCAGGGCATAAGTGCGCACGAGAGAGTTGGTCCAGAACGGCACGATCAGCAGGAAAATCAGTATCAGCTGCCGCTGCTTGCCTACTTTCGACAGCGCCCAGGCAAACGGATAGCCGATCAGCAGGCACACCAGGGTGGTCATTGCGGCCATGTACAAAGAGTGCAGAAACACGTCCAGGTACAGCGGATCAAACAGCTGGCGATAGGCATCCAGATTCAGAGGTAGGGACAGAAACGAAACCGGGTCCCGGGTCATCACACTGGCACCCACTACCAAAAGATTCGGTGCCAGTACCAGGAATAACAGCCAGCCCCAGACCAGGATCAGAACGGCGGTTTTGAACGGCTGCTGCATAGCACTATGCATCGGCCGACAGTTCCTCTTCGATATCCTTCGCTCCGGCTTCTTCGGGAAGCAACCATTCCCAGCCATCAACCCAGCTGACTCTCACCGGTTCACCGAGCCGATAATCGAAGGCGGGGTCATCTTCGTCAAAAAACTCACTGGCCAGAACCTCGGTACCATCAGACAGGTGAATCACCGAATCCAGGGTACTGCCCTTATAGTTGCGCTCGACGATCGTGCCGGCTACGCCCTGCTTATCAGCCGGATCCAGCACCCGGATATCCTCCGGGCGCAACAAAACGTGCAAACGCTGGCCAGTTTGCACCGAAAAGTCCGGGCGACGCAGGGTTCGCTTGAGGCCAAACACATCCACCGTGAGGCAATCGTCCTGAACTGACTCAACCGATCCCGGAAAAAAATTGGTTTCACCCACAAAGCGCGCAGTGAAAAGGTTCGCCGGCCGCTCGTAGACTTCCCGGGGAGTTCCCAACTGCTGCACCAGGCCATCCTTGAGCACCACTACCCGGTCCGACATCGACAGCGCCTCTTCCTGATCGTGAGTCACGAATACAAAGGTGATCCCAAGTTCCCGTTGCAGGCGCTTCAACTCAACCTGCATGGTGCGGCGCAGTTTATAGTCCAGGGCCGAAAGTGGTTCATCCAGCAGCAACAGCCTCGGCCGCTTGACCACCGCCCGGGCAATGGCCACCCGCTGCTGCTGACCACCGGACAGCTGATGGGGTTTGCGCCGGGCAAAATCCTGAAGCTGAACCATGGTCAGCGCTTCTCCGACACGCTGGAGAATCTCATCCTTCGGACGCTTCTCCATTTTCAGCCCATAGGCCACGTTGTCGAACACCGACATATGGGGGAAAAGCGCGTAATGCTGGAACACGGTATTAAGTGGGCGATGTTCCGGGGCAGTATGGGTAAGGTCTTCGCCTGCCAGGGTGATGTTCCCCTGGTCCGGATGCTCGAACCCTGCCATCAGACGCAGCAAGGTGGTTTTACCACAGCCGGAAGGCCCCAGAAGGGTAATGAACTCGCCGTCATAGATTTCCAGATCCAGACCGTCGAGTACGGTTTTATCACCGAATTGCTTGGAAAGATTACTCAGAGATAGCAGTGTCTGTTTCATCGGCGCTGCCCAAAGAAAGAGCGGCCTATTTTTCCAGAAAGCGACACAAACAAAAAGGGGCGCCGGGGTAATTCCAACCCCGACGCCCCTCTGCCTGGAGGTGTATTCCAGCCTTTTGGAGGCGGGAATGCCTCTTCAGTCTTCAGAAACGCTGTTCAGGTAAGCCTTGTCCGAAATGTTGGTCCACTGGCGTACCTGCTTGAGGTAACCACGCTGGGACTCAATGATTTCTTTTGCCAGCTCATCCTTCTCGGCGGCTTCTGCAAGAAGCCTGTTGGTAGTGTCGCGCAGAGCATCAATAACTTCCGGCGGGAACACCTTGTGGGTGACATCCGGGTAGTCTTCCTTCATACGATCCCAGGCCACACCACTTTGATGGGTGCTCTCGATATACATATCGTAGGCGGCAGTACGCATAGCCACCCGCAGAATTTCCTGCAGGTCTTTGGGCAGACTGTCCCAGACTTTGTCGTTGATCAGGAACTGCACTTCCGCTCCTGGCTCCTGCCAGCCGGAGTAATAGTACTTGGCGATCTGGTGGAAGCCCATCTGGAAGTCCAGGGCCGGACCCACCCATTCAACCGCATCCACAGTGCCGCGCTCCAGGGCGGTATACAGCTCCCCTGGCGGCAGGTTTGTGACCGCAACACCGAGCTCAGCCATGACTTCGCCAGCAAAACCGGGGGTGCGCATCTTCAACCCTTGCAGATCCTCCAGCGAGTTGATTTCCTTACGGAACCAGCCACCCATCTGGTTTCCAGTGTTACCGCCCGGGAACGAAAGCAAACCGTATGGCTCATAGACTTTCTGCATCAGCTCCATGCCCTCGCCGTGGTAGAACCAGGCGTACATTTCAGGCGCAATCAGCCCGAACGGGATGGTGGTGAAGTACATAGCATTTGGAACGGTACCTTTGTAATAATAGGAAGCCGTATGCCCCATATCGTACTGGCCATTGCGCACCAGATCGAAAATCCCGAAAGGTGCCTTATGCTTGTTGGACGGATCAATACGAATCTGTAGACGGCCATCCGACATGGTTTCCGCCATGTCCGCCATGTGCTGAACAGTCTCGCCCAGAATTGGAGAATTGGGCCCCCAGGTTTGCGCAAGGCGCAAGGTGAAGCTTTCCGCGGCAAAGCTGGCGCTACTGGCGAGAAGCAGCGCAGACGCCGTCATTGCTTTAAGCAGTTGGGTCATTGTCGTTGAACCTCTATTTAGTTGTTATCTAGCGGCTTTTTCTTAACCACAGAATAGTAGCCTGACCAGGATCAAAAGGCCAAAACTGGCTGGCAGCGTATTCTTTTACTATTGTCCAGACAAGTGGGACTGTCAGCACCAGGGAAACGGTAGGAAACCAATGCCAGAAAAGAATCTTTCCGAACAGCAAGCCCAGCTGCGGCAAATCCGAGAAGGTTATATCTCGAAACTTCCGGAGCTTCTCCGGGGCCTGGAAACTCTTGTCGAGGCAATACCCGTAGAGGATATTGCGTCCTCCGGTGCCGGTAAACTTAATGCCACGCTGGCATTACTGGCCCAGGATGCGCACAAGCTGGCAGGCTCATCCGGCTCGCTGGGTCTGTCCGGCATATCGTTGGCCGCCAGACAGATGCTGTCGCTGGCAGACCAATGGTACAGCCATCCCCTGGACGCCATTTCCAAAAAAGACATGATGATGAAGCTTGTTGCCACAATGCGCGACAGCGACACGGAGCCCGCTTTCGAAACGATCGAACAATCCCTTCAGGGAACAAGCAAGATCCATATCGTTGACGACGATGAAGTTGTGGCCCACCAGATTCTGACCTGGCTGCTGGAGGCGGGGTTTGATGCCGATGCGTTCCTTTCGTCGTCCGTTTACCTTGATATTTTCGAAACGCTGCCACGGCCGAATATGATCATCATGGATGTTGCCTTCGGTGAGGACATGGCTGCGGGGCCCGACGTTGTCAGACAGCTTCGGGACCGGCTGGGGCGCATGCCGGCGGTGGTTTTTCTGTCGGTACACGATGAAATGCCGGCGAGACTCGCGGCACTCAGGGCGGGCGCCTCTCGTTACCTTGTCAAACCAATCAACAAGGCCCAGTTGATCGACATTGCCCATGAGTTTGCTGAACGCAAAAACATGCCCAGATACCGCATCCTGATGGTGGACGACGATCCAACCGTGCTACAGGTTGCAAAAATCCAGCTGGAACAGATAGGGCTTGAAGTCCACACCACAGACAAACCTCTGGAAGCCCTCACCGTCGCACGCGAATTCAAACCTGACGTCATTATTCTGGACATCATGATGCCGGAGGTTTCGGGAACCGAACTGGCCGCAATTCTCAGAGAGGACCGCCAGTTCGACCCAACACCCATCGTTTTTCTGACATCACAGACTCATCCTGATGAGAAAACCCTGAGTGTTGCCCTTGGGGGTGACGACTACATACTCAAACCCTTCGATGCCGATTACCTGACGGCTACGGTATTCGCGAGAGCAAAACGCTCTCGCAGATTACGTGAACTCATCGAAAAGACCGCCGGTGACTGATCAGACCTTGAACTGCCCAACCAACTCCCGGAGGCTCTCGCCCAGACGCGCAAGCTCATGACTTGCCTCGTTGGTCTGGTTCACCCCGGTATCACTGCGTTGGGCAGCGTCCACTATCCGCACCACGTTCTGGTTGATTTCCTCGGCGACCTGACTTTGCTGCTCTGACGCCGTTGCAATCTGGGTGACCTGATCATGGATCTGACCCACGGACGATTCGATGGTTCGCAACGCGGCGGTGGCGTGATTGATTCTCTCAACGGTTTCGGTCGAGCGCTTACGGGACGTATTCATCCGCTCAACAGAGGCCCTGGATTCGGTGACAAAACCATCGATCATGGAACGAATCTGGTCCGCAGACTCAGCACTGCGTTTCGCCAATTGACGGACTTCATCGGCAACCACGGAGAAACCACGACCGTGTTCACCCGCCCTAGCAGCTTCTATGGCAGCGTTCAGCGCCAGCAGGTTGGTCTGCTCGGTGACCGCGTGTATGACGTCCAGCACCTGTTGAATCTCATCGGATTTTTCAGCCAGCGCATCAATGCTCCGGGCGGTGTCCTCGATCTCCTCCGAGAGTTTATTGACTGCACCCTGGGCACTGCTGATGGTTTCCCCACCCTCACGAGCCATCCGATCGGCGTCTGAGGCAGAGCTTTCCACCTCGTTGGCGTTACCGGAAATCTGCTGGATAGTGGCCGCCATTTCGTTGATCGCAGACGCAATCTGATCAGTCTCAGAGCCCTGCTCCTGCACCGATGCCCGGGTTTCACTGGCTACCCGGCTCAGTTCCTCCGCCGCAGAAGCCACCTGATCCGTGGTTGCACCAACCTCACGCATGGTGTCCTGGATCTTGATCACAAAGGCATTGAAGCGCCGGCCCAGCTCCGACAATTCATCGCTGCCTTCGTCCGGCAGGCGCTGACGCAGATCGCCCTCGCCATCGGCAATTTCCTGCATCGTGTTACTGACATTTTTCAGCGGCGTGGTTACGCTACGACCAACAAAAATACCAATCACCAGGGCGATCACAACCACCACCACCGTCACCAGCAGAATAAAGCCCAGCGTTTCAGTCATGCCGGCTTCAATTTCTTCCCGGGCAACCGCCACCTGCCGATCGATATCCGTGATGTACACACCGGCACCAATCATCCAGTCCCACTCCGGGATAATGGTGGAATAGGACATCTTGGGCTCTTCGTTGCCGGAGGCCGGGTTCATCCAGTCATAACCGTAGAATCCGTCACCACGGGCGGCATCAAAAAGATCAGCAACCAGGCCTCTTACCACCGGGCTCTCTGTCGGACCTTCCTTGGAGGGGTCCGGGGCGTAGGCCAGGTTATAAACATCCCGGGTGTAGGCAAAGACATAGTTGGTTTTATCGAAACGGATCGAACGCAGACGAGCCGCGGCTGCTTCTTTCGCTTCCTCTTCACTCAGCGACGGATTGCTCTTGGCTTCAAGAACAACTGCTCTGGCTGCCTCAATCAGGCTCTTCAGCCCAGCCTTTCGGGCCTCCAGCAGACTGCTCTCAAGACGCTGAAGCTCCTCTTCACCATTTGCCTGAATCTGGCTGGCAGTAATCCAGGCGAGAGTGGCCGCCGTAAGAAGTACGGGAATCAGTACCGCCACAAGTAAGCGAGTTCTTATTTTCAGTTTGCTTAGAATAGTCACCGAACCTTACTCCCGGAAAAATGCTGTTGTTGCGGATTATCCACAGACCACTCGGGGTGATCTGTTCCAGTTTGTTACGAAAAAGCCCGGCCGACGCCTCGCTGCGCCCGCGCTTCTTCGAACAACCTGTTCCTCCACCTGTTATTTCAGATAAGTAGCGTATCGGCTGTAACCTGAATCACTTGAGAAATCAGAAAACGTACCTACGCACGCTCCACGGGGAGCGCGAAAGGCATCCGAACGGCAGCAGAGTGTCGTATTCAACAATTCGACAGATGGAGCGCCTGAGTGATGCATACCCTGGCCACCGGAGGATTCAATGAAGGCCCGTTATGACACCCTGTTTTACGATGGACAGTGCCCTCTTTGCGCCAGAGAGATCCGAACTCTGAGCAAACTCCAGAGGGGCAACCTGATATTTGCAGATATTCACCAACAGCATGACGACAGCAAAAACCTGCCGAGCCACGAAATCCTGCTGCGGCGCCTGCATTTGATGACATGGACCGGAGATTGGGTGACTGGCCTGCCAGCCAATGTTCGCGCGTGGTCCCACACCCCGTTCGGCTTTCTGTTCAAGCCCCTGTTATGGCCAGGCATATTTCAGATTGCCTCGCGGGTTTACGGGTACTGGGCAGACAAACGCTATGAACGCAAGTACGCCTGTGCCATAGCCAACAGGCCTAGCCGGCGAAACCAATCCTCTCCAGATTCGACGGACGATAATCGGGATCGAGGCGCCAGCGCTCCGCCACGGATGGGTGGATAGCTGTCGCAATTTTTTCCGGTTGCAGAGTGCGGATCAACGGCTTCGAGAAGCGGAAGATATGGCGCCTTGAACTGTGTAACTTTGCCCTGGCATCCGCACGTAGCCCGGCCGACAGATGCTCTTCCAGGTCCAGCCCGGAACTCCTGGCCTGCGCCACCATCCAATCGAGCGCAATGTCCGAGGCAAACAGTCCCTTTTCGTCCGCTGAATAACCGCCCCCGATGTCGCTATGAGAACCAGCAAACCACACCTGCTGCAAGTCGAGGCCAGCTTTCGGTTCCCACAGCGTCGGCTCAAAATCCTCCCTGCGCTCGTCAATGGCGAGGGCATGACGGGCAACACGTACATTGCTACCGAGCTTGGTATCGTAGAACTCATCCTTGCGATCAAACAGTCCCATCAGCGAGAACGGTACTCCCAATGCGCCCACGGTATCCCAGGCTCCCACAAAACGGATCTCCCGGGATTCGTGGCTATGCTGGCGCCTGAAGTCCACGGATTTGGAGCCCGAAGGCGTCCAGGCAGCACCGGTTTTCTTGTAATGGTCGAACGCCTGCTGGATCAGCCGCGCATCTGGCCGCTTGAGAATGCCGCAGTTGTTGATCAGTCCGCAAAGCGAACGCACGGTATAGGCGCCACGACTAAAACCGAACAGGTAGAGTTCGGTGCCGGGTGTGAAGTTCTGAACGATGTAACGATAGGCATCCATGATGTTCTTGTGGATACCCTGTCCGGTCACCCCGCCAACCACCGCATTGTGGTATGAGCCGATCCCCCAGTCATAGAACACATGCTGGGGCTTGCCATCACCCGCTATCGGACGAACAGCCCTGGCGATTCTCAGAACATTGGTCGGGACATCCTTCTGCAGATCTTCTTCAGGACGGTTCCATGTGCCATCGGCACAAACAACGAGACGCTTCACCATGGCAGACTCCTTTGCCAACCCAGTGATCACAATTTAACCACAGTATAGTTCAGGATCTGCCAGGTAACCGCGAACAAGGTCGGATTTGACGCCTGGCAGGAAGCAGATAAACCTGTTGCAAGGCCAGAGCTGCCGTCTTTCGAATAACTGGAGCCTATCGGCAGCAGGCCTTGTACTTTTTGCCGCTGCCACAGGGGCAGGGCTCGTTACGTCCGGGTTTCAACTGCCCTTCGCTTGTGTTGCCTCGCAGGTAATACCAGCGGTCCTGTTCCTTGATAAAGTCGGAGTTTTCCTCAAGAAATCCCCAGCCGGCACCCAGGCGGTAAATAGCACGGAAATGAACCGAACCGACATCACAGGAACAGGTCGCGCTTATTATCTGCAAAGAGCTCCAGTTCGGCGAGTCCTCCAGAGTCAGTACCTCTGGCCGTGTACTATGATGCCAGGTTGCCTGCAGATAATCGGGAAGATCCAGAACGAACGCCGCATAACGGGAGCGCATCAAGGCCTCCGGCGATGGCGCAGGTTCACCCCGGTGGAAGGGACGGCAACATTCAATGTAGGATGCGCCACTGCCACAGGGGCAGCTTTGACTGTCAGGCTGTTGGATCATCAGGCATCCATCATGTTGGCTTTGCTGATCAGACGGCAGTGTATCAATATAATACCGGCGTTGCTCCGGCCTTCTCTCCCGACTTATTTTGGTGATTCGCTTTGACGGATGTGACGCTGTTACAGATTCTCCTGGCCAACCTGGCCGTTCTTGCAGGCGCCTGCCTTCAGGGCGTGGCCGGCTATGGAATCGGGACCTTGTCCGCGCCACTGCTATTCCTGATCAGCCCCCTGTTCGTGCCCGGGCCGCTGACACTGAATGCGTCCCTTCTTACCATTTTCATGCTGATCCGCAACCGCGGCGCACTGCAGTTGCGGGAAGTACGCTTCGCCATTGGCGGAGGGATGGTCGGCGCAATCCTGGCGGCACTGACGTTGCTGGTCATTTCCACCACAGGGTTCGAGCTGGTTTTTGGTGCCCTGATTCTCGCCGGGGTAGCGCTCAGCATTGCTGGTCTCAAGCCGGCCCTTAATGCCCGGAACAGTGTGATGGCCGGGGCCGCATCGACGTTCATGGGCACAATTACCGCCGTGGGTGGGCCACCGATTGCGCTGATCTACCAGAATGAGAAGGGACCCCTGGTCCGGGCCAACATGTCCGCGTTTTTTCTGGCGGCGAGTGTTCTGAGCATTTCCGCCCTGTTTGCTTCAGGCTACCTTGGCACTCGCGAGCTTCTCCTGTTTGTCGTAACTTTCCCGGGGGTATTTCTGGGGTTCTGGCTATCCGGAAAACTGGTCAATCGCATGCCTTTCGAAGGGCTTCGCCCGGTCATTCTGGCCATTGCCGCCATAGCGGGAACCGCCGCGCTGATCCGCGGCCTGATGTCACTCTAGGAAGCTGCCCAGAGCCGGGCGCGGAATCGGCTCTTGCGCCAGAGAACAGCGAGCCACAGAGCGTGTAGGTTGATCAGGAAGGCCAGTATCCACTCAAACGCATTGTCCTTGCGGCTATAGAACTCCGGGGCAACGCCGCTGAGCACCACCGAGAGTATGCCCACCGCCAGAGTCAGTTGACAGAGGTTCAGGAGTCTCATGCCCGTATGTTGCCATTGCGGGTGGCTGCGTAAACCTCCGCTCACCAACAACTCACAGAGAAAGGTAAACGAGAAATAAAAAACCACACCAATCCGGCGGATCAGCTCAAAGCCTTCCCCTGCATGACCCAATGACAGGGTATAGGCACCCAGGGAAACACAGGCCACCAGGCCCAGCCAGGGAATCCAGGCGACCCGAAACGAGTGATCACCAAGCTGGCGCAACCAACGACCATTCAGCCACCAGAACAGGATACCGAGCACCGCTGCGGGCAGCATGGTACCTTTGAAAATCAGATAAGAGGTACCGTGGCGACCGGTGCGGCTTATACTGGTGCAACTGTCCCAGTAAGGCATGCACGGCTCTACATAGCCCTCGAAGACTGACACCATGAAGGTGACATGGATGGTGATCAAAGGTATCAGACCCGCTGCAAGTGCGAGCCACCAAAGATGAAAGGAGCGATGATCTGCCATGGCAGAAACTCTCCGTAACAGTTCTCATGACAGATTCAGCTACACTGTGCTTTGAAAAGCTGTGCCCGAATACGCAAGCGAACACTATTTGACCATAATTTGCAATTGACCCCCTTCTGTTGGCGTCTATTTCCGTCAAAATGACAGAATTGAGGAATTGGATCGAACTATGAAAAACACCCACCAGGAAATTGTCGAGACTCAACTGGACGTGTCCGAGCTTGCCATTGGCATGCATGTGATCCGTCTTGATCGTCCCTGGGAGGATACTGATTTTCTGATTCAAGGCTTTGTCATTCAGGATCCGGCGGAAATCGAGGCGCTTCAGGCCCAATGCGATTTCGTGTTCATCGAAGGCAAGATCCACAAAACACGGCAGGTGCCGGAGCACAAAAGCAACGGCAAGCTTTCCGGTCTGACTCGGCTATTCAAACGCAAGCCCCAGCCATCTTCGGAAGCCGCCAGGCCTCCGATACCGCGGAGGCGCGTCACCTATATCAACAAGGTTGAAACCAGCCGTGAAATGACCACCGCCAAGGTCCGGTTCGAAGACGCTCAGCAAACGGCGAAAACAATCATGTCCGGGCTCAGGGTAGGACGTACGCTGGACATCAACAATGCTCGCACGGTGGTTAAAGGTTGCGTTGAGAGTGTTCTGAGAAACGAAAACGCCCTCATGCTTCTCACCAAAATCAAACATCAGGACGAATACACCGCTGAACACTGCATCAATGTGTCGATACTCTCCGCTGCGTTTGGCAAACACCTCGGGTTGTTGCAGGGCGAAATCGAAACACTCGCGCTGTGCGGCTTATTGCACGATGTTGGCAAAACGAAAATACCTGATGAGATCCTCAACAAGCCTGGCGCTCTCACCCCCGAGGAATTTGCCTTGATGCGGGACCACACAACCCATGGCCGCTCGATCCTGATGGGGGTCAGCCACTCGCTCAATACCGCCGTAGACGTTGCGTTCAGCCATCATGAGCGCATGGACGGCTCGGGTTACCCCAGAGGCCTTGAGGCGCATCAGATTCCCTATTTTGCAAAAATAATCGGTTTGGTAGATACCTACGATGCCATCACCAGCAACCGGGTTTACGACAAGGGGCGCGCCTCCATGCAAGCGCTGGAGATTATCAACAAACACCGTGGGACCCAGTTCGACGCTGAGTTGGCTGACGAATTTATCAAACTGATCGGTATATACCCGCCGGGCTCTATTGTTGAAATGACAAACGGAGAGGTGGGCATTGTTGTAGAGAGTCACCCGGGGAAAAAGCTCAAGCCATGCGTCCTGCTGGTGCGGGAAGCCGATAAAAGCGTCATGGCGGCGTACCGGACCGTTGACCTCAGAGTCTCTCCTGAAGATTCCGCGGGCAATGTCTACCGTATTGCCCGCGAAGTTCCGGACGGTACCTACAATATCGTGCTGCAGGAGTTTGTCGAGCAGGGGTTAATCGTCAACAAGCCAGCCCAGAGTTCTGAAACGACGTAATGCCGCATGGTGCAGTACTCTCTCGGATGACCTGCGCTGCTATACCGCATGCAAACTAGACTCCGGAATGACAAGGCATGAAACGCCTGTTCTGTTCGGTGACGCCCGCACCCGGTTTTATTCACCCGGGCCGTTTGGTAACCGCCATGGTCAACCGGGAAATACAGGTCGTTTTACCCTCTTCGTTTTCAAGCAGAATCTCCCAGACCTGGGTCGTGCTGCCGATGTGAATGGCTTTTGCGGTGCCATACACCCAGCCTTTCGTAACCGGGCGAATGTGGTTGGCATTAATATCCAGCCCTACCGCCACCGTTTCCGGGTCTTTCAGGCAGCAATTGGCAGCCATGCTGCCCAGAGTTTCTGCCAGCAATACGGATGAGCCGCCATGAAGAATGCCGAATGGCTGCACGGTACGCTCATCCACGGGCATACGCCCCTTAACATAGTCATCACCGATTTCCAGGTATTCAATGCCCATGTGGCTGACCGCGGTATTTCCGCTGGTTTTGGTCAGGTTTTCGAGGTTTGGGGTTCTGGTCCAGATTGCCATAGGGGGACTGCTCTCGCTGTTGTTTGAAATTGAAAAGAAGCAAGCCGCCCAGTGTATACAGATAGGATGCGAACTACCAAGCCCTTCTTCCCTGATCAAATACCCTCTTTTCAATCAACCTCTCAAACTCCGGCGCAGGCAGTGGCTGACTGAAAAAATAGCCCTGGAAGCGTTTGCATCCCATTCCGACAAGGCGGTCCAACTGCCCCTTGGTCTCGACACCTTCTGCCACCGCGGAGAGTTTCAGGGCAGAGGCAAGAGCCAGGATAGTTTCGGCAATCGCCGCATCGTTCGGGTCATCGAGTATGTCCCGGACAAACCCCTGATCGATCTTGAGTTCGTCAAGCGATAGACGCTTGAGATAGCCAAGGGATGAATAACCTGTACCAAAATCGTCCAGCGAGATACGTATCCCCATGCTTCTCAAGGTCCGAAGTGTTTCCTCGACCAACTCAAGGTCATAGGCAAGGGCACTTTCTGTTATCTCAACCTTCAGATTTCTCGGCGATGCCCCGGTTTTCCTCAGCAGCGCCATCACGGTTGTGCAGAAAGACGGCAGGTGGAACTGTTTGGCACTTACGTTAACCGACACCTGAAGCTTCGACAGCGCATCCCCCCGTTTTTGCCAGTTGGCAATCCGGGACAGAACTTCTTCCAGTACCCAGTAACCAACCGGTTCAATAAGCCCGGTCTCCTCGGCCAGGGGAATGAATTCAGCGGGAGACACCATGCCACGGCCAGGACATTTCCACCGCAGCAACGCCTCGGCACCAACCGGATCACCGTTCTCGTTGACCAGAACCTGGTAGTGTACCGCTAACTGCTTTTTCCGTATGGCCTGCCGTAGGTGCGACTCCAGAGCCAGACGCTCGGAGACTTTCTCCTGCATCATGGAATCATAGAACCGGATGCAGTTGCGGCCGTCTTCCTTGGCCCGGAACATCGCCATATCCGCCTGGCCGAGAAGCTCTTCAAGAGTGGTTTCATGATCAAAGAACAGGGTGACACCGATGCTCGGGGTGCCCGCGTAATCGATGCCATTGAGATTGTAGGGTTCATTCAGGGCATCCCGTATCTTCTCGCAGACCTTTTCAACCCTGGCTGCGGCACTGGCGGTGTCAGCCGGGAACCCCTTCAGGATGAGAACGAACTCATCGCCACCAAGCCTGGCAACCGTATCCCATTGACGAACCGTCTGTTCCAGCCTCTGCCCCACCTGAATCAATAGCTCGTCGCCTGTCAGGTGACCGGCTGAATCGTTGATATTCTTGAAGTTATCAAGATCGATAAAAACCAGGGCACCGTGGTTCTGATCACGAGTGCTGCCAGTCAGCGCCTGCGCCAGTCGGTCTCTCAGCAGCCGGCGATTAGGAAGACCGGTCAGTGGATCGTAGAAAGCAAGTTTCTCAATCTCGGTTTCGGATTGTTTCCGATCAGAAACGTCGTAAAAATAGCCATGCCAGACCGTGCTGCGGTCTGCCAGTCGGGCGGGCACCGAGCGGGCCTCTATCCAGGCGACACTACCATCGCGTTTTCGGGCCCGGAAGTCGGTCTCGAACGGCCTCAGTGCCTTCCTCGACTCTTCCACCTTCCCCAGAAAAGCCTTTTTTTCCTCCTTGAGAATAAGGCCAAGCAAAACAGTGGCGTCGGGCCTGACCTGATCGACAGGCAAGCCAAACATGACTTCCACTCTTTTGCTGATGAACGGGAAGGTCATACGTCCGTCCGGATACATCCGGAACTGGAAGATGACACCCGGAAACTGATCGGAGTAGCGATGCAGGCTGTTCTCGAATCGCTCATTTCGATGGGCCAGCATCTGACGGTGCACAGACGCGCCCAGCACCTCCCCAAGCTGAACCAGGAACTCTTTCATCGGAGCGCCCGGAACTTCGGAGTGATTGAGGAAATGAAAGCCAAGTATACCGGCCAGGTAACCTTCCAGTTTCATCCCGACCAGAACCACGCTTCGGACACCTTGCCGCCGAAACTCCTGTTTCTCTTCCTTCGCTTCGTCGGGGATTTCTTCTACATCGGGAATGACAACGACAGGAGAAACATCAAGCTGTCCGGATAACCAGGGAAAGCGATCCATAGGCACATTCTGGATCGCGTCTTTCTGCGGCGAGGTTCCGGGGCTGCAGATTTCGTGAGTCATCGATGCCGTCTGCGTGGCTTCCTCAATTCTGACCAGGAAACTGCGATCGGCTTTGAGATAGACCCCTAGCTCAGCAATAAACCTCTCAATACTGTCGTCCAGTTCGTCAACCGCCGACCTGATCAGTCCGCGAGACAATCTGTATACAAACTCTCGTTGATCCCGGGTAACTGGCTCAACCATCGCTACGGGCTCCTTCCCAGCAATATTTCCGACTTCCCCATCACACTCACAACACGTATCTCGGCCGCAACCAGGAGACAACGCACAGCATTGACTCATTCAACCCTGACGAGCGCCTCTTTTTGCCAGCCCAGACGACCGGTATCCGCAATCTGGCGACGTATACCCGGCACGGGCCGAATCATGAAGAGATCGCCATTTCGGCCCACCATAGCACGGGGTACGCCCGTTGCTTTAGCTATGTCCGCATGCGTCTCCATGTGCTCAGCCTCGCCATGAACCGGGATGGCAATGGCGGGCCTGACCCATCTGTACATCAACTCGAGCTCCTCCTGGGCAGGATGGCCTGAGGCATGAATTGGCAAATCCGCGTCCTCGGCGGTGACAACCCTGACTCCCAACTCTTTCAGCCGGGTGATTAACGCCTCAATGAGTTCCTCGTTACCAGGAATGGCTCGGGCGCTGAAGATAACCGTATCGCCTGCCTCCAGCTCGAAATCCGGGTGGCTGCCAGTCGCCAACCGGCGCAACGCCGTCCGCGGCTCGCCCTGACTACCCGTTGCCACAGCCAGAACTTCCTCGCGGGGCAGGTAACCCAGGTGCGACGGATTGATCAACTGATCGGAAGAATCCCACAGCCCGGCCGCCCTGGCCGCGCCACTCATATTGATCAGGGACCGACCCAAAAGCCCCATGTAACGTCCTGTCTCCCGGGCAACCGAAGCCAGTGTATGCAGCCTGGCAATGTTGCTGCCAAAACAGGTAACCACCACACGCCCCTCGGCGGAACGGACGGCTTTAAGTAGCCCGGCATGCAAGGCAGCCTCAGACACCGAATGACCAGACACGGTGGCATTGGTGGAATCGCATACCATCGCGTTCACGCCCTCTTCCGCCAGATCGGTAAAGGTTGTAACAGAATAGCCGTGCCCCACCAGCGGTTGCTCATCCAGTTTCCAGTCTCCACTGTGGAAAATGTTGCCGGCGGCAGTGCGAATCATCAGCGCGTTCGGGTCCGGTATGGAGTGCGTCAACGCCAGCCATTGAACACTGAACGGGCCGATCTGCTTACTCTGACCGGCTTCCACTTCGATAATTGGCACCCTGTGCAACAGATCGAACTCTGCCAGTTTGCGGCGCAGAATTTCAGCGGTGAACCGGCTGGTGTATATCGGGCACTGCAACAGAGGCCAGAGATAAGGCACAGCCCCGACGTGGTCCTCATGGGCATGGGTGATAACCAGACCTGCCAGGCGGTCACGGCGGTCGGCAATGAAGGCCGGATCGGCCATCTGAACGGGCGGTTCGCCCCGATGATGCACGGTACCATCTGCGGCCATGCGGCCCGGCTTCGGAAAGGTGACCCCACAATCCACCATCAACCAGGCGCCATTGTGGCCGTAAAGGTTGAGGTTCATACCGATTTCGCCAGTGCCACCCAGCGGTAGAAACCATAGATCAGACTCTTCGGGAATCATTCGGCGGTTCGGTCCATGTACTTCAACACCAGGTCCTCGCGTATTCCTTCCAATTCAATGAGTTTCAATGCTGCCCGGATATCATCCGCGTACTTGAGCGCGGGCGAGTTTTTTGCCACCGCGATATACGAGCGCTTGCCCGGCACGAAGAACGGTGAGACTCCAACCTCCAAACCAAGTCTTTCAACCGTATACAAACCGACAAGCTCAGGCGCTATGACAACATCCACCCGGCCTTTCTCCATCATCAGCATCAGGTTTTCATAACGGGGTGCAGCCTCTTTGATCAGTTTCTCATCATTATCAAACCTGGGGAAATAGGAAGCGCCTTCAAGTACGCCAATCGCCCTGCCATAAAGATCGGCATAGCGCTGAATGCTGTGCTCTTTGTCCAGATAGAAAAACAGCCTTCGTTCAGGGGGGAACGCCGGCGCCACGAACTCCATCAAATCGGCTGTGGCTTCGGTCTGGATAGGGCCAAGCATCACATCCACCTCGCCCTGCTGGACCATCCTCAATACCCGCCTGAATGGCGCTTCGCGGTAACGGACTTTCCACCCCAGCCGATCGGCAATTTCCTCGAAGATTTCCACGTAAAGGCCAGATCGTTCGGAGCCGTGGATAATCCGGTAGGGCGGCGCATGGTTAACACCTACGGTAACAGTCAGTGCTTCCACGGTTTCCGTACCCTGCTGAGCTGAAACCGGGAAAATCAGCACTGTCAGAAGGGCGGCTGTAAGCACTCGCATTCCTGTCATCCTTGTATGTGAGCTCTTGGCATTTTTATGCGATCTGATCATCAGCCACCAGTATAGACAGTTCAAGATCCACGACTGTCTGATTTACGTAACCATGGTTGAATTCAGTCACCCATGGCACAAGGTTTTGTCCCAGACCAGTCAAGAAGTGCCATTCATTTGTCAATGAAAAGGACGTATACCATGAAGATTCTGATGGTTCTAACCTCCCATGACCAGATGGGCGACACAGGCCACAAGACCGGCTTCTGGCTCGAAGAGTTCACCGCACCCTATTACGTATTCCGGGATGCAGGCGCTGACCTCACCATCGCGTCCCCGAAAGGTGGTCAGCCGCCGGTTGATCCCAACAGTGAGGCAGAAGAAGCACTCACCGAAACCACCCGTCGATTCCAGCAGGACGCCCACGCCAAGGAATCGCTGGCCAGCACCAAAAAACTGGCTGACGTGGACATGAGTGAGTACGACGCCATCTTTTATCCGGGCGGTCACGGCCCGCTCTGGGATCTCGTCAACGACGACAAATCCGTTGCCCTGATCAAAAGCGCCTATGAGCAGGACAAGGTCATCGGTGCGGTCTGCCATGCTCCGGCCGTATTCAAGAACGTGGAAGTGAAGCCTGGCCAGAACATCGTTGGCGGCCGCGAAGTAACCGGCTTCAGTAACAGCGAGGAAGACGCGGTAGGCCTCAGTGGTGTCGTGCCCTTTCTGCTTGAGGATATGCTGAAGGAGAACACTGCCACCTACACGCGGGGCGACGACTGGGCGCCGCACATCGTGGTTGACGGAAAGTTGATCACCGGCCAGAACCCGGCGTCTTCCGAGGGCGCCGCGAAAGCCGTTGTCCAGGCTTTACAGGAAGCCTGACCCGGTGAATCCAGGGGCCAGATGACAACGTTCATCTGGCCCCGTTCTTTATGCAGTTCGTCAGTCTGACTCTCCCGCGTGACTGATTAGCTCACCGGGAGCCCCTGTAGCCAGCGATTGACGAATGTGATCCGGGATCACCACCTTATCCATCAACGAAGGCTGAATCAGTACATAAGTAATATCAGCATCGGCGATCAACGCCTCGTCGCGGTAACGGAAGAACTCCAGATGCAGTGTGAATGACGTGTTGCCGATTCTTCCCGCGCGAATACGGGCCTCCAACACATCATCGAACTTTCCCGGCGCTTTCCAGTTCACAGTGAGACTCACTACCTGGATATCGAGGTCCTGATCCAGCAGGCGCTGGTAATCGCCAAACAGCGTGCGAATGTATTCGTTCACCGAGATATCAACAAAATCCGCATAGCGGGCATTGAAGACCACACCCTGCGCGTCGCATTCACCGTAGCGAACACGAAAGCGGAACCGAAACGGCAAATCATCAGCCATGTAATTCTCCGGTTAAACTTCCTTTAACGACCACAACAGCTTCTCATATCTGTGCTAACGTTTTGAGGAATATCTCAAAAAAGCTGGCCAACGCTATGAGCAACCCCAAGCACACCCTTTTCTGGATGACACTGTTCCTTGGTGTGGTCGTCATCGTCGGCGCCCTGATCCATAAACCCCTGATCTCCGCCTTTATGGCCAACTGGGTGTTCAATCTGCTGATACTCGGGGTTCTGATCGTTGGTATTGCGCTCACTTACCGGCAGGTATTTGTCCTGTTTCCGGAGCTGAAATGGATCGCACAGTTCCGTACCGGCCACGCAGGACTCTCCGTAGTACAGGAGCCCCGCCTGCTAAAGCCCCTGGCCAGGCAGCTGGGGGAGGACGCCAAGCGGGACCGGTTTACCCTCTCAACCCTGTCACTGAGAACCGTGCTCGACGGCATTCATTCGCGTATGGATGAGCAGAGGGAAATCACCCGCTACTTCATCAGCCTGCTGGTATTCCTGGGTCTGCTGGGTACCTTCTGGGGTCTGCTGGGCACCATCAACTCGGTTGGTCAGGTCATTACTGGCCTGGATATGAGCCAGGAGGACTTCGGCAAGGTCTTTGCAGAGCTTCAGGAAGGTCTGCTTACGCCTCTTGAGGGCATGGGTACGGCGTTCAGTTCTTCATTGCTTGGCCTGGGCGGCTCGCTGATTCTCGGCTTCCTCGATATCCAGGCGGGCCATGCCCAGAACCGTTTCTACGACGGGCTGGAGGAGTGGCTCACGGGCGTCACCAACCTTGTAGACCGGGTCGACGACGAGAAAGACCTGTCATGATCGGATCCAGGCGTCGAAGCCGCAGCACCACCAACGTGTGGCCAGGGTACGTGGATGCCCTCTCAGCCCTGTTGATGCTGGTGATATTCATGCTGCTGGTGTACGTGGTCAGCCAGCTCTATCTATCCCAGACACTGTCAGACCGGGATACCCAACTGGCCCGACTCAATGCCCAGTTGTCCGAATTATCGGAACTTCTAGGCCTTGAGCAGAGCAAGACCGACGCACTGGAAAACCAGATGGCCAGTCTGCAGGACGACTACAGCGCCAGCCTGAACCGCAACGACGATCTGGTAAACCAGCTGGAATCCACCCGCGAGCAACTGATGCGACAGACCGCGATGGCCGAAGCCCAGGCGGAACGACTGACAAGCCTGGAAGAGTCCGTTGACGAGAAAGACGAGATGTCCGCCAGCCAGCAGGCGATGATCCTCCGGCTGTCCAATCAGATTGCCTCATTGCGGGAACAGCTCAGACAGATTGCCTCCGCCCTGAAGTTGCAGGAACAGATGACGGCGGATAAAGAACAGGAACTGGAGCAGGTCAGCCGGCGGCTCAATACCCTGCTCGCCGAGCGTGTTAACCAGCTGGAACAGTACCAGTCGGAATTCTTTGCCCGGCTGCGGGATATTCTCGCCGGTAACGAAAATGTCCGGATTGTCGGCGATCGTTTCCTGCTGCCGTCCGAACTTCTGTTCGCCTCGGGTTCTGCCGAGCTGGGCGAAGCAGGCCGGCGGGAACTGGATAAACTGGCGGACATTCTGCTGGATGTCTCCGCCAGAATACCGGACGACGTCGACTGGATCCTGAGGATCGATGGTCACACTGACATCCTGCCCATCAATACCCCAAGGTTCCCCTCCAACTGGGAGCTATCCACCGCCCGTGCCGTTGCCGTGGTTCGCTACCTTGCCGGCCGGGGTGTCCCGGATCGGCGCATGGCGGCCGCCGGGTTTGGCGAGTTCTTCCCGGTGGCGGAAGGCACTTCCCCGGAAGCGCTGCAGAGAAACCGGCGGATTGAGCTGAAGCTGACGGACCGCTAACTCCGGGAGTGAGATA